>ERZ791865.393-NODE-393-length-66400-cov-5.978582_pt1 | contig 66400 bp, 72 predicted proteins | sample MGYA00509942_ERZ791865 | MGnify/ENA primary metagenome ERZ791865 (study PRJEB30046, sample SAMN00792098) | human gut metagenome | study: EMG produced TPA metagenomics assembly of the A metagenome-wide association study of gut microbiota in type 2...
CCGGCAAGCGCGTGGGCTTTGCCAACGGGACCATGCTGTTCTACTACCTCTACAATGTCCAGGGGGATGTTATTGCCATTGTCCGGGCTGCTACGGGACAAGTTGTGGCCAAGTACAGCTACGACGCCTGGGGCAAATGCACGGTCACCAACGCCGCCGGCTACGCCGTGGGCGACAAGAATCCCTTCCGCTACCGAGGCTACTATTACGATACCGAAACTGGCTTGTACTATCTGAACAGCCGGTATTATAGCCCGGAATTTGGGCGGTTCATCAGCGCGGACGGCCTTATCGACAACCGCGGTGCCACTTCGCAGAATCTGTTTGCATACTGCTACAACAATCCCGTTAACTACAGCGATGCAGACGGACATCTGCCGTTCTGCGTAATCACCGCCCTTGCCGGAGCCCTTGCTGGAGCCATTATTGGAGGGGTTCGCGCAGCTAAATCCGGCAACAGCGTATGGACGGGAGCGCTAAAAGGCGCTGCTATCGGTGGAGCAATCGGACTCGGCGTGGGAATGGCTGCAGGTGTTGTTTTAGCAGGCAGCGCAACAGCATCCACAGGTGCGGTTGTGGCAGGCGCAGGCACATTAGCCTCGACTATCAGTACGGGCGGGCTTGGAGCAGGTGCATCTTACATTGCGAACAATGTATCAAGAGCCGTTGGCAGTCTATCACCCGCCACACAAGCGGCAGCAAGCAAAATGCAGCAAGTCTCGGCAAGAGGCAAAGCTGGAGAGGCCATGTCAGGCCTGATAAAGAACAACACTCATATTCCATCCCTGACACAAACCGCGTCTTACCGAATTCCAGACGGCCTTGATATTGATTTGAAAATACTCAGTGAAGTAAAAAACTATTCCGGTATACTGTCATATACAAGGCAGCTTAAAGATTTTGTTTTGTGGTCACAGGACCAAGGTTTTCAAATGCGCCTTTACACCAATGCAACACTATCAGGCCCACTGCAGCAGTTAGTCGATAGTGGTATAATTAGGTTATTTCCGTTAGGATGAGGAGTAAAACAATGGGAATCAATGATACTTGCAACAGTAAATCCAATACAGATAATTTGCGAATTCGTCATGCAAAGGAGGCTGCCGAGCGTTATTACAGAGAAAATCCCGATTCACTGATTCCTCTTTTTGAAAAAGAATTGCGGGAGTTAGGATTTGACTTTGAAGTTTCAAGTCAAACGTTCGGATTTATTCCCAAATACAAGAAAGACATATTGCCGATTGCTGTCAGATATTATCAACTTGCAAAAAAACGCAAAAAAACAAATGAGCAAATGCATTTTATGGGATTTTTCCGCATCAAAGGCTTTGATGATATTGTTCCAATGCTACTGGAAGACTACTACTCTAAGGAAGCGGATGATTTGACTCGCTGGTTCATTTCGGACTGTCTATACTGTATCCGCTCAAAAAAATTTATAAGAGAATATCAAGAAATATCCTCTAACAAAATTTTCGGAATAAACAGGCAGATGATAGTTTTACTTCTTGGAAAGCTAAAAGATGATACCTCTGTACCAATATTGATTGCATTATTGGAGGATGAAGAAGTCCGCTTGCAAGCAATTTGTGCATTAGGAGAATATAAACGCGAAAGTTTTCGCTGCTATTTTGAGCGATTTAAAGATGATACGCATCCCGGATGGCGCAAATATGCTAGAGCAGCATTGAAAAAACTTGATAATGCAATTGGGTAAAGGTCAATAAATAAAGCTTATTTATCGTAACAGCTCAAATAGTTTCTTACGAATAATATTTAGCTAATTGACGCCTATACAACCGGTACCCTGGGCGACGTTCTGGAGACCAAGACATACACCTATGGCGACAGCAGCTGGGCCGATCTGCTGACCAAGTACAACGGCAAGGCCATCACCTACGACGGCATCGGCAACATGCTCACCTACAACGGCTCCACCTACACCTGGATGGGCCGGGAGCTGCGGAAGATCACCAATGGCAGCAATACTTACAGCTACAAGTACAACGCTGACGGTATCCGCACCAGCAAGACAGTCAACGGTACCACCACGGAATTCTTCCTCAACGGCAGCCAGGTCCTGGCGCAAAAGACCGGGGATTCTGTCATGTGGTTCTTCTACGACAGCGCCGACAAGCGCGTGGGCTTTGCCAACGGTACCATGCTGTTCTACTACCTCTACAATGTCCAGGGGGATGTTATAGCCATCGCCCGGGCCGCCACCGGCCAAATCGTTGCCACCTACAGCTACGACGCCTGGGGCAACTGCACTGTCACCAACGCCACCGGCTACGCCGTGGGCGACAAGAATCCCTTCCGCTACCGGGGGTACTACTATGACACCGAAACAGGGCTTTATGGTGGAACGTGGACAGGTGTTCTCAGGCTATATGATTAGGAGGATAATAATTATGCATTTTTCTCATGAAGGCTACTTTACCTACGAATTGCCAAATGGTTGGTGTTCAGAAGACAGCGGTGAAAATCTCCTGATTTACGACCCAAATGGCGACGGGGCCATGACCATATCTTTCTTTAGCATTTTAGATATGAATAAATCATTGGATGAGCACATCAGCATCATGGCAAAGAAGTTTGTTGATAAAAACGAGATCTCTCTTTATGGGCCGCTCATTCTTTGCGGCTCGAAAGAGAGCAAATTAACCCTATACGGGACAGGGGTAACTTCTGACAAGTGGTTTATCAAGCTATGGGTCATAGCAAGGTATCCAAGAATTGCGTTTGCAACATATCAAAGTGAAAAGAAAACATCAGAAGTAAAAAAATACGACGCAATTATCAGTAGGACTAATTTCGCCACATAAAATTGCATTGTCAGTAACCTCCGCAACATGCTCACCTATAACGGCGCCAGCTACACCTGGATGGGCCGGGAGCTGCGGAAGATCACCAATGGCAGCAATACTTACAGCTACAAGTACAACGCTGACGGTATCCGCACCAGCAAGACAGTCAATGGCACCACCACGGAATTCTTCCTCAATGGCAGCCAAATTTTGGCGCAAAAAACCGGGGATTCCGTTATGCGGTTCTTCTACGACAGCACCGGCAAGCGCGTGGGCTTTGCCAACGGGACCATGCTGTTCTACTACCTCTACAATGTCCAGGGGGATGTTACCACAAAGGAGGATCAAATACAATGGCGTTAACGGACACAAATATCTACGCTTCGTGCCGTCGCCGGACCGGAATGACCCAGGAGGGCTGGGCGGAGGCGCTGGACGTCAGCGTGGAGAGCGTTAAGCGGTATGAGACAGACGTGCGGATCCCGCCGCTGCACATCGTGAAGGCTATGGCGGATCTGAGCGGGGATGAATCTTTGGCCTACCGCTTTTTGGCCAAGACGACCCAGGAGTTGGATGTGCTGCCGGACATAGAGATGGTCAATCTGCAGGCGGCGACTATCCGGCTCATGAACCGCATGGCCCGCTTCGCGGCCAAGTCGCGGGACAGGCAACTGCTGGAGATCGCCGAGGACGGCATTATATCCGAGGCGGAGCGTCCACTCTATGCGGAAATCTTGGACGAGCTGACCGGGATCATCACGGCATATTATCAGCTCAAATTTTACACGGAGGACGGGAAGCGATGAAGTGGAAGGAGTTGCATTTGGCCCATAAGGACGGACACCCGGCCCCGGGTGAGCTGTGTGTGGTGCGCCGGGTTTACCCGGATAATTCCGGAGGCAAGACGGAGTACGTTGTGGGCCGTTTTATCCGGGATCCACGGGACCTGAAATCGACCAAGCTATGGTGGGTAGACGGTCGCGGATCCTGGTCGGAAAACCCGGCTCGATGGAAAGACCGTTACTGCGGTATGCTTTGGGCCGTTATCGATCTGCCTGTAGAGGAGGTGCGCGAATAATGCAGAAGAAAACGCTGGCGGATCTGATGAACATCGAAAGGGAGTACCTGCTGCCCGGTGATGTGGCGGGGGTGCTTGGCACATCGGATCAATGGGTCCGGGTGTGCGCAAGACAGCAGCCGCAGCTGCTGGGGTTCCCTACAGTGATTATGGGGAGCCGAGTAAAGATTCCGCGTATCCCGTTTTTGCGGTATATGGGAGCAATCATTTGAGAAAGGAGGGCTGCTTATGGAACTGTTTGGCACAATCTGCACCGTGGTCGGTGTAGGGACGATCTCTGCCGGAGCGATACGGCTCATCTGCTGGTTGGATGAGGGCACAAAAAAAGACCGCACCCGGAGGGAAGCCGAGTACGGTCGGAGCACCAGGGACGGCGCTCAATGAGAACATCATCAGTATACATGAGATATTCCTAACTTGCAAGGGGGAATTTGATGGAATCCAAAATAAAAATGATTCGGAGGGGCGGTTATACCGTCCTTCCGAACCAAATTCTTCGGGATGAGACGCTGACACTGCAGGCAAAGGGACTGTTTTGCATGATGGCCAGCTTCCCTGAAAACTGGGATTTTACGGTCAAGGGCCTGGCCACGGTGGCCGGCTGCGGCCGGGAAAAGATCAGCGCAGCCCTAAAGAATTTGGAGGATGCCGGGTACCTCTTACGGGAGCAGGGACACAGTGAAACCGGACAGTTTGCGGCCAATCTCTTCGTTCTATACGATGAGAAAATCGCACCGTTGCCGGGTTTTCCGTCAACGGGAAAACCGTCAACGGGAAAACCGTTGCCGGGAAACCCGACGCAAATAAATAAAGAAAGAATAAAAGAAAGAAGAAATAAACCCCCTATAGTCCCCCGTGAAGTGCTGGCTCGAGTGGACGAAGCCTGCGGCGAAGATCAGGAGCTACGGGACGGCATTATGGCTCTGCTGGAAAATCGGAAGAAACTCCGCAAGCCGGTGGACACGGTGAAGAAAATCGATGGCATCTTGAATCGCCTGTCCGAGTACTCCGGCGGCAACCGCCGCATGAAACTGGCAATGCTGGATAAGGCGGTGGAGTGGGACTGGCTGTCTGTCTATCCCCTCAAGCCGGACGAGCTTACCCAGGCAGATGGGGGGCAGGGAAAGGAGGAATATGGTTGGCAAGAGTAGATCAATCCCCCGTCCCCATCCAGGCGTGGCTGGATGCAGAGAACGCCGTCATAGGCTCCCTGCTGCTGGATGAGCGGCTTGCCCCGCCAATCCTGGCCACGGTAGATGCATCCGACTTTGCAGACAGCGGTAACCGGCGCATCTATCAAGCTGCCCGGGCACTGCTGCAGGAGGGCGCTCCGGTGGATCCCGTGACCATCCGGGGCAAGCTGGGACCGGAAATTTCGCAGCGACTGGTACAGCTGATGGAGATCACGCCCACCGCCACCAACTGGCGGGAATACGCTGCCATCATGCATGAGCAGGCCACATTGTCCCGGATCCGTCTCGTAGCGCAGGAATTGACAGAGGCCGCCAACGTGGAGGATAGCCGCGTAAAGATCGCCGCCTTGGCGGATATGGTGGCCACCGGCCAGGGTATGGAGGCATGGAGCATGGAGGACGCTTTCCGGCACTTCATGGAATCCCAGGCAGCAGAGAAAAAGCGCGAGTACATCGGCTACGGCATCCGCGAGATTGATGAGGGTACATACACAGAGCGGGGGGATGTTGTTGTCATCGGCGGCGAGCCCTCAGCGGGCAAGACGGCTCTGGCGCTGATGCTGGCCTATCACATGGCCAAAAAGTACCGGGTGGGATTCTTTTCGCTGGAGACCGGCCCCAAGAAGCTGACGGACCGTCTCGTGTCCTCGTCTTTGGGTATCGATTTTAACGTCATTAAGCGCCAAAAGATGGTGGAGGCGGATTTTGAGCAAGCCGCTGCCGGCGGCAGCGATTTTACATCCCGACGGCTGACGCTGCTGCGCAGCTCCGGTTGGACGGCATCTCAGATTCAAGCTGTCAGCCGGTCCTACCTGTTGGCAAACACAGCAAATCCTCCGGATGATCGTTCACATGAGACAGCTCCATCGGGCAGTCGCCCTCTTAATACATGATGATCTATACCACCGAATATTCGTTCCCCTGGGCAGACCATGACCTACGTCCGGATCGCCGCCAAAGCGGCCCTGTGACAGGAACAGGGGGTGCCGTCTCCGCATCAGAATAAGCCAAAAAACAGGCACACCCCGCGTTTATATCGCAGAGTGTGCCTGTTTTTAATGATCCATCAGTCCTTCACAAACAGGGCCGCGCCGATGACGCCGGCGTCATTGCCCAGGGTGCAGCAGAGGAGGCGGGGGTGTTTTTTGGAGTACGCCGCGCCGTATTCCCGCTGCGCGACCTCCGCCCGCAGAGGGGCGAGCAGGTTCTCGCCCTGGTTGGCGATGCCGCCGGATAGCGCTATTACCTCCGGAAAGAAGATATTGACGATGTTGCCGACGCCGATGGCAAGATAGTGGATATATTGCCGGACCAATTCGCTGCCTGCTGCGTCGCCCAGCTGCTTGGCCAAGAATGCCGTGCGTCCGTCCACACCGCCGTTTTCGGCGGCGATCCGGTGCAGGGCGCTCTCCGGATGCTGCGCCATGGCCTGCCTTGTCATGCGGATGAGCGCCGTGGCCGAGGCATAGGTTTCAAAGCACCCCTTTTGCCCGCAGGCGCAGGGCTCTCCGCCCGACACAATGGTCATGTGCCCCAGCTCGCTGGCGGCGCCGGTGAACCCGGTGAGCAGCCTGCCATCCAGCACCACGCCGCCGCCTACGCCGGTGCCCAGGGTGACCACCACGGCGCTTTGGGCGCCCTTGGCAGCCCCTGCCGCCGCCTCTGCCAGGGCAGCGGCGTTGGCGTCGTTCACAAGCCTTACGCCGTAGCCCGTCAGCTCCCGCAGGGCGGTGCGCACATCGTAGTGTATCCACCCGAGGTTGCAGGCGTAGACCACCGTGCCCTCCCGGTCATCCACCGTGCCGGGACAGCCCATGCCTACACCACTGACGGACTCTCCCTCCGCCAGCTGGCAGATCATGGCAGCGATGGCCTTTGTCACCGCTTCGGGCCCTGCTTCAGCACGAGTGGGGACGGAGCGCTGCTTCAGGATTTCACCTGTCTCGCTGACCAGGGCACCCTTTATGTTGGTGCCGCCCAGGTCAATGCCGATATACTGCCGCATGCTTACCACTCCAGGTTCTTGCCGGTTTCCTTGCTGAATACATGGGCCACGTTGCCGCCGAAGATGAGGTTCACCTCGCTGCCCATGGGGAAGTGCGTCGCTGCGCCATTGGTGGGCACGATGACGATGACGTCCTTGCCCCCGGCGGTGACATGGAGATGCACGCTGGAGCCCATAAGCTCGCTGACGTCCACCTGACCCTTGATGCCGTCGGCGCAGAGCATCAGATGGTCGGGCCGGACGCCCAGGGTGATGTCCTGGGGCTGCACGTTGTGGGCGCGCAGACGCTCCTGCTTTTCATCGCTGAGCTCCACGGTAACGCCGTCCATAACCACGGCGTACTTCTCGCCGTTTTTCACCAGCTGCGCGTCGAACAGGTTCATCTGCGGCGTGCCGATGAAGCCGGCCACAAAGAGGTTGGCGGGGTGGTCAAACACCTCCTGGGGGGTGCCGATCTGCTGGATGAAGCCGTCCTTCATGATGACGATCCGGTCGCCCAGAGTCATGGCCTCGGTCTGGTCGTGAGTGACATAGATAAAGGTGGTGTTGATGCGCTGGCGCAGCTTGATGATCTCCGCGCGCATCTCATTGCGCAGCTTGGCATCCAGGTTGGACAAAGGCTCGTCCATCAGCATGACCTGGGGATTGCGGACGATGGCCCGGCCGATGGCGACACGCTGCCGCTGGCCGCCGGAGAGGGCCTTGGGCTTGCGGTCGAGATACTGGGTGATGTCCAGGATCTCGGCGGCCTCCCGGACCTTCCGGTCGATCTCTTCCTTGGGGGTCTTCTTCAGCTTCAGGGAGAAGGCCATATTCTCATATACCGTCATGTGGGGATACAGGGCGTAGTTCTGGAAGACCATGGCAATATCCCGGTCCTTGGGCTCCACATCGTTCATGAGCTTGTCGCCGATGTACAGCTCGCCGTCGCTGATCTCCTCCAGTCCGGCGATCATGCGCAGGGTGGTGGATTTGCCGCAGCCGGAGGGGCCGACCAGGACGATGAACTCCTTGTCGGCGATCTCCAGGTTGAACTCCTGCACGGCCACGACGCCTTCGGCTGTGATCTGCAGGTTGGATTTCTTGACCTCCTCGCCCTTTTTGGGCTTCTTTTTCTTTTCGGTGTTGGGGTAGACTTTCTTCAGGTTCTTGAGAATGACTTTTGCCATTTTGCTTGACTGCAGCTGCTCTGCCTCCGCAAGGAGCAGCCTCACGGCCGCCGCTATGGGCACGCCGCTTTACGACAGGTCTCCACACTGCCGCACCGCCAGTCGCAGCGGAATTTTATTCCTCCTTTTTTTGACCGCCCGGCACCATGAAGTGGAGTGACGCCCGGCGGCGGGAATCGGCGGCGGTTCATCGCCTTAAAGATTGTAATAAATCGCCTCCTTGCCCCTATTGTAATCAAATTCTTGTAAAAATACAAGAGAAAATATTGTAGGGGAAAGGCAATTTTGTATAGATTTTGCCGAGAGATCGCCCTCAAAATGTTTTCAGGGGATGCAGCGCCAGCATAAAGCCGCCCCCGTGGTCCCGGCGGGGAGGGACAACAAAACCGGTTGACATCCCCCGGGCCGGCCGGTATAATGGTTTGTAGGTGAAGAATTGGCAGAGCGCAGCTTCGGATAGGGGATTGCGCTTTGTTTTTTGCCCTCGGGCATAGAAACCGTCCGCAAGGGCGAGAGCGGGGAACGGAGCGCGGTATGAAAAACAAAAAGCTGATAGGGGAGATCCTGTTTCTGCTCCTGGTTTTCGGGGCCACGGTGTATATGGTGTTCCGCGGGGAGGATTTGAAGCAGACCCTGGCGGTCATCGCGCAGGTGCGGAAGCTATGGCTGCTCCCGGCGGTGCTGTGCGTGATCTTCTTCATATGGGGCGAGTCTATTATCATTTACTACATGATGGGCACGCTGCATGTGCGGCTGAAGAAGTGGACCTGCTTTTTGTTTTCATCCATCGGCTTTTTTTACAGCTGCATCACCCCCTCTGCCTCCGGCGGCCAGCCCGCTCAGATCTACTATATGCGGCAAAAGGACATCCCCGTCCCGGTGTCTACCCTGGTGCTGATGGTCGTCACCATCACCTATAAAGCGGTGCTGGTGCTGATGGGCCTGGGGCTGATGGCGTTCGGCCGGGGCTTTCTCCATACCTATCTGCAGGAGATCCTGCCGGTATTTTACCTGGGTATTGGGCTGAACGTGATCTGCGTGGCAGCGCTGGTGGTGCTGGTTTTCCATAACTCTTTGGCCCAGTCCATGATGCGCGGGGGCCTGGCGCTGCTGGAGCGGCTGCACCTGCTGCGCCGAAAGGAGAGCCGCCATGAAAGGCTGGAGTCTGCCATGGAAAAATACCGGGAGACGGCGGCGTATTTTAAAACCCACAGGCTTGTGGTATTCAATGTACTGGGCATCACCTTTGCGCAGCGGTTTGCGCTGTTTCTGTCCACCTATTTTGTATACCGGGCCTTCGGCCTGCAGGGCGTATCCGCCGTGACCATTCTGCTGCTGCAGGCTGCCATCTCCATTTCTGTGGACATGCTGCCCCTGCCGGGGGGAATGGGCATCAGCGAGAAGCTGTTTCTGACGATTTTCGTGCCTGTGTTTACGGGGCAGCTGCTGCTGCCGGGCATGATTTTGAGCAGGGGATTGAGCTACTACACGGAGCTGCTGCTCAGCGCCCTGCTGACCCTGTACGCCCACTTCGCACTGAAAAAGAAACCCATTGCGGCACAATAGAGCCTGTCGAAAAAACCTCCGCTTTTTCCAACAAGTTGAAAGGACCGGTCCTGCAAGCAGGACCGGTCCTTTATTTTCGGGATCAGGCGATCTCGTCAGTGCGGTAGATGAATTTCACCTGGCCGTCGGCGTCATCGCTGATGCCGGCAAAGCTGCGGTAGTTCTTGGAAACGTCAATGGTGGCCTGCACCCGGGCGGACAGGTCGCCCACGTCGTTCTGCAGCAGGTTTACCAGCTTCTGAATACCGTCGCGGTTGAATTGCTGCAGTCCCTCGGACAGCTGCATGGAGCCGTCCTTCAGCTGCGTCACGCCGCTGACCAGGGCGGGAGTACCGTCCTGCAGCTGCAGCACACCATTATAGAGCTGGGCCGCGCCGGCACGCAGCTGGGCGGTGCCGTCCTTCAGCTGATCCGCTCCGGCATAGAGGGCGTTGGCGCCTGCGGCGGCGTCATCCACTCCGCCGGTGTAGGTCAGCAGACCCAGATAGAAGGTGTTGTAATCATCCAGGGAGGCCTTCAGAGCGATCAGGGTCTGAGCGCCCTCGGATGCCTTCTTCAGCTGATTCTGCACCGCGTCGGAGGCCATGTTTTCGGAGATGGCCTTCTGCACCTGCAGCTCTGTCTGCTGCTGGATGGTGGCCTGGATGGCATCCGCCTGCATCTGCGCATCGGTGTTTTCGGCGATCGTAGCCTGCACGGCCTCGCTGCTCATCTGCGCGTCGGTGTTCTCGGTGATGGTGGCCTGTACCGTCTCGCTGGCCATCTGCGCAGAGACGTTCTCGGTGATCTTGGCCTGCACGGCCTCACTGCTCATCTGCGCGGCAACGGCCTGGCTGATCTTGGCCTGCACGGTCTCGCTGCTCATCTGCGCCTGGATGGCGGCGCTGACGGCATCCTGTGTCTGCTGGGGGATCATCCCGGCGGCCACGGCGGCGTCATAATCTGCCTTGCTCATGTTGGCGGCGGCCCGGATCACCTGCTCGGCCACCTGCTGCTGCACGGTGTCTGTCACGGTGGCGGTGACCTGCTGCTGTACGGCGGCGGTCACAGTGGCGGTGACCTGCTGCTGCACGGCGGCGGTCACCTTTTCTTCCACCTGCTGGCGTACGGCGGCGGTCACTTTCGCCTCCACCTGCTGGCGCACGGCGTCGGTGACCTTTTGGGTAATGACCGGGCGCTGGGCCTCCACAGCATCGGTGACCTGCTTCAGAGCGGTCTCATACACGGCGGTTTCGTCCAGGGATTTGATCAGGGTGTTCAGCTGTTCGGCATAGTTTTCAATGGTCAGATCCGGCACGGTCAGGCCTTTTTCCCGGATCTGCGTGGTAGCGGTACCCAGCAGGGAATTGAATACCTGCTCCGCGCCGCTGTTCAGGGTCTCGCTGTTGGCGGAAAGGGTGTTCAGTCCGCTGGACAGGTCCGCAAGGCCTGCCTTCAGCTGTGCTGCGCCATCGTCCACGGAATCGGCGCCATCCTTGATGGCGGCTGCGCCCTGGGCCAGTTCTTCCACACCGGCCACCAGCTCGCTGGATTTATCCAGCAGGGTGGACAGGCCATCATACAGGGCGGAGGAACCGTTCAGAAGCTGATCCATAGCGCCGGTCAGCTGATCCAGCGCGGAGGTGCTGTCCAGGGAGGTGAGATCCACGTCGCCCAGCTGGCTGAACAGGTCGTTGCAGGCCAGGGTCACGGTCATACCTAGGGAGAAGTTGGTCACATCGGCGGTGATCTCCACGCTGTCGGGGATGGAGAGGTCATCCCGGCTGAGGTTCAGGTTCTCCTGCAGGCCCGGGAAGGCCAGGCCCACCACCACGGTGCGGTCGCCGTCATTGACCAGCTTGCCGTTGGTGATCTGCACGTTTTGGAAGGTGTCGTTGTCCAGGATCATACCCGTGAGCATGGCGAAGGGAACATAGATCCGCTGATTCTCGCCGTTGATCTGCACGGTCTCATACTGGCGGTTCTCGTAGTCGAAGCGGATGGTCACCTTACCGCTCTTACCCTTGAGTTCCTCGGGGGAAACGGACTTTCCGTCCAGATAGTAGCGCACGGACAGGCCCACCGGCAGCTCCTTTTGGATGTTGCCCTGGTAGTAGATGTCGTTGCCCTGGGCATCCCAAACGGTCATGTTGTCGCCGTTGATGGTGTAGGACTCGTCGCCCTTGACATTCTCAATGTCGCTCAGGTCGGACTTATCCGCAACGGATGCGCTGCCCAGTTCGTTTTTCAGCCAGTCGCTGACGATGATCTTCTGCACGGAGCCGTCGGCACCGGCCAGGACGTAAACGGTCTCATCCTTAGAGATCTTCTGCTGCAGCTGGGCTGCCTGTTCGGCAGCGGAGGCAGGCTGGTCATCGGCCTTCTCGGAGCCTGCCTGGGCGAAGGCCATGCCCGCGCCGCCCAGGCACAGGGCAGCGCACAGGCAGATGGCGATGATTTTTTTGGTGGTTTTACTCATGCTCGATTACCTCCTTGGCTTTTTTGCCGCACGGGATATGACGCATATCCAAAGTTGTTTTGCAAATCACTGTGTCCAGCAGCATGAACATGGCCGGCAGCACGAAGGTCACCAGCAGCATACTGATGACGGCGCCCCGGGCAATGAGCATGCACATGGAGCTGACGATCTCAATATCGGAATACAGGGCCACGCCGAAGGTGGCGGCGAACATGCCCATGCCGGAGACGAAGATGGAGGGGATGGAGGTGTAAAGTGCCGTCCAAACAGCGTCCTTCTTGGCCTGGCCGGCGATACGCTCGGCCTTGTAGCGGGTGGTCATGAGGATGGCGTAGTCCACGGTGGCGCCCAACTGAATGGTGCTGATGCAGATAGGCGTGATGAAGGCCATGCTTTGGCCCAAATAGTGGGGCAGGCCCAGGTTGATGAAGATGCCCAGCTCAATAACGGCGATGAGGATCACCGGCAGGGTCAGGCTCTTTTCCACCAGCAGGATGATGACGAAGATGGCCAAAATGGATACCGCCGTGACAACGGCGAAGTCGTGGTCCGTAGTCTCGATCATATCCTTCATGCAGGGGGCTTCGCCGATGATCATGCCGCCCTGGTCATATTTTTTCAGGATGGTGTTGAGGCTTGTGATCTGCTCATTCACCTCATCGCTGGCGGGTGCATACTCGGAGTTGATGAGCAGCAGCTCCCAGCGGTCGCTCTCCAAAATATCCTTAATGCTGTCCGGCAGCACCTCCTGGGGCACCCGGGAACCGATGACCGATTCCAGGCCCAGGACATATTTCACGCCGTCTACCTGTTCCATCTCGCTCATCATGTTCTTGACGGCCTTGGGGGAGAGGCCTGCGTCTACCAGCACCATATGGGTGGAGGCGATGTCGAAGTCCTCCTGCAGCTTGGAGTTGGAGATGACGTAGTTCATGTCCTCGGGCAGGCACTGGCCCATGTTGTAATAGACCTCGTCGTTGGCCTTTTCATAGCCGTAGTAGGCGGGGGCGATGAGCAGGGCAAATACGACCAAGAACACGGGGAAGATTTTCACCAGCTTCTTGGCAAAGCCCCGCATATCGGGGATAATGGAGCGGTGCTTTGTCTTCTGCAGGGGCTTATCCAGCACCAGGATCATAGACGGCAGCACGGTGACGCAGCCCAGCACACCCAGCAGCACGCCCTTGGCCATAACGATGCCCAAATCGCGGCCCAAAGTAAAGCTCATGAAGCACAGGGCGATGAAGCCGGAGATGGTGGTGACGGAGCTGCCGATGACACTGGTGAGAGTGCTGTGAATGGCATTGGCCATGGCGGCCTCTTTATTCTCACACAGGGGCAGCTGCTCGTTGTAGCTGTGCCATAGGAAGATGGAGTAGTCCATAGTCACGGCCAGCTGCAGCACGGCGGACAGAGCCTTGGTGATGTAGGAGATTTCACCCAGGAAGAAGTTGGTGCCCATGTTCAGCAGGATCATGGCACCGATGGAGGCCAGGAACACAAAGGGGATCAGCCAGCCATCCAAAAACAGCAGCATGGCCACGCACGCCAGGGCCACGGCCAGGGCCACATAGATGGGCTCCTCCTGCTCGCACAGGTCCTTCAGGTCCACCACCAGGGCGGTCATGCCGGACACGAAGCACTGCTTGCCGCAGAGGGTGCGGATCTGCTTCACTGCGTCCATGGTGACGTCCTCCGATGTGCCGGAGTCAAAGAACACAGCCATCATGGTGGAGTGGTCGGAGTTAAAGGCCTGGTAGACCTTGTCCGGCAGCATCTCCATGGGCATGGAGAGGTCCGCCAGGGAGTCGTACCAGAGGACGGTGTCCACATGGTCCACCTGCTCCACCTGCTGCTTCAGGGCCGCCACATCCTTGTTGGGCATATCCTCAAAGATCAGGAACGTGAAGGCACCCTTATTGAAGTCCTCCAGCAGTTCATTCTGACCGATGACCGTGTCCATATCCTCCGGCAGATAGGTCAGCATGTCGTAGTTGACACGGGTGGCCGCCATACCGAAGACCGATGGCACCAGCAGGGCCACAGTCAAAATCAAGATCAGTACGCGGTGTTTGACCACCGCTTTAGAAAAACGCATTTACGATTCCTCCCATTCTTCATAGTCATCCGAAACGATCACATCCGGCTGCTGGTTGTTCACGATCTTCACCATGCTGATGGCAACGCCCAGGCTCAAAAGCCCTTCGGACACGAACGAGATACCCAGCAGGACCGTAACGACCCGGGCGGCCGTCACGGGGCATAGGGTGATGAGCAGACCGATGAGGGCCGTGAGTCCGGCCAGCACCAGTGTCACCCACCATTGGCGGATGCCAAAGGCCTTGGCATCCAGCGCCGTTCGGATCTTGAACAGGCTGTCGGCCATGATGCAGATGCCGTAGGCCACGCACAGGAACGCCACAGCATCCTCGTGCCGGATGAGGGTGATGATGCCCAGCACGCACAGCAGCACGCCAAACTGCAGGTCATACTGAAAGGCCAGGCGAAACAGGTCCCGGGACCAGTAGCCCACCAACTTGATGATGCCGAAAGCCAGAATGGCGATGCCGAAGAAAATACCGATAAAGGATTGGGACGGCGTGGGGTAGAAGACCATCGCCAGCCCTGCCAGGGTGAAAATGGCGGAAATGGCAATGTAGCCGTACTTGGCGATCTTCATGGGGGTAACGGAACGCAGCTTCATGTGATGCACCTCCTCTTTGCTTTTTTCTGATTGCATGGCAGAGGATACACCCTGCGGCGGCATTTGACCACGGACAAATAAGCCGTCCGTGCCTGAAAACCAGACACGGACGGTGTAATTGGCCAAAAATTAGGCACGGGGGTGTCCCGTGCCTAATTTTTATCTTTTAAAAGCCTCGCAGAGTTCGCGTTCGTAGATGCGAAAAATTCAGATTATTTTTCACCGCGACATGTGCGTGGGGAAAAATACCGCTCAGGCTGCCAGTGTGGAATTTTGGCGCTGCGCGCCAAAATTATGCTCGCAGCAGACTGCAAGCTCCTTGTCGGAAAAACCAAGTTTTTCCGACAAAAGCAGTTAGGCACGGGGGTGTCCCGTGCCTAATTTTTGTATCTTTTGAAGATTTCAGACCTGATCCCGCAGGAGGGCGGCGGCCTCCGTGGCCATATCCCGCTTCAGCAGGAAAATGCGGCGGATGGATTTCATGTATTGCTCGGACATACCGCTGTCCAGCCAGTCAACGGTCAGGCCGAAGCAGACGCACTTATAGTAGTCGATGATGGTTTTTCGATCCTCGGGGGAGATGGCCTCCTGGGCCAGGGCGGTGTCCACATAGCTGCGGACGAAGTACTCGCACACCTGCATCAGCTTGCGCTCAAATACGTCCCAGCTCACAGAGCGATAGATGTGCAGAATGGCCCGGCGGCGGCGAGAGGCAAACTCGATGACCGCGTCAAATCCCTCCACAATGGAGGACACGGAGGGGTAGGCCTGGATGATGGCCTCGGCGTCCTCCTTGATGATTTCCTCAATGAGGGCTGGGAGGTCCTGGTAGTGGTAGTAGAACGAATTGCGGTTGATGCCGCACCGCTCCACAATATCTTTAACGGTGATGTCGTTCAGGGGGCGCTCCTCCAGCAGGGAGGTAAATGCTTCCTTGATCGCCCGCCGCGTAAAATTTGCCATGGCGCAGGGCTCCTTTCTGTGAATGGTGTAATTATAGCATGGATTCCGAAAAAATCCAAGACCGGTTTTTGCTCCGATGCCCGCTGGGTCATCTGTATTCTTTTGTAAAAAGGGGTAGCTTTTTGCCGAAAAAGGCCTTACAATATACAATATAGAATAGGAAAGCCGAGGAAAACCCCATGAAAAAAACACTGCAGGAAAAGCTCCTGGCCCGACAGGTGAAAACGCCCAACGGCCTGCTCTATTGGATCCTTATGCTGGTGGTGAAGATCCTCAACGGGAAGACACACACCACCTTCTGCTATAAAGCCGATCCCCGCAAGGACAGGGAGCCGTTCATCATCATCAGCAACCACGCCTCCCGGGTGGACTATCAGTTCACAGGTCCGGCGTGCTATCCCAATAAGCTCAATTATGTGGTGGGATATAACGAGTTTTTCCGTTTTCCTGCCTGTCTGCTGCTGAAGCTGGCCCAGGTCATTCCCAAGAAGAATTTCACCCCGGACCTGCACTGTATGCGTCAGATGCGCAGCATCATCCGCCAGGGTGGCCACCTGTGCATCATGCCCGAGGGCATGAGCTCCATCACGGGCATGGCCCAGCCGGTGATGATCGGCACGGGTAAGTTCCTGAAAATGATGGGCGTCACGGTGTATTATACCAAGGTGTCCGGCGGCTACCTGACCTACACCAAGCACTGTTTGGATGAGCGCGTGGGTCGGGTGGAGGTAACGGTGGACCGGATGTTCACCGCCCAGGAGCTGAAAAGCCTGTCTCCCCAGGAGATCGAGGACACCATGAACCGCCTGCTGGCCCACGACGACTATATTTGGAACCGGGAGGCCCAGGTGACCTTCCGGGGCAAGGGGCAGATGGCCAAAAATCTGGATACGCTGCTTTATATGTGCCCCAAGTGCGGCGCTATGTACCAAATGGAGTGCAGCGGCAATGAGATGCGCTGCGCCGCCTGCGGCAACACGATTTCCCTGGATGAAAAGTACAACCTGCGCCCGGTGGGTGAGGATAGCGTCTGCCCGGAGCTTGTCAGCGACTGGGTGCTGCTGGAGCGGAAAAGGGCGGAGGAAGATGTAAAGGATACAAGCTTTACATATACCGGCCACGTTCGGGTGGGCAAGCTGCCCAAGTATAAGACCCTCAAGGGGGACAACACCTCCGTGATCTGCGGTGAGGGGGAGCTGCGGCTGGACCGCAGCGGCCTGACCTTTGCTGGCACGGTGGAGGGAAAGCCCTGCAGCTTCCACCTGACCACGGAGCAGGTACCTACCTTCGGTATGTGTACGGATATTTCCCGATTCTATACGTTCGTAGACGGCGAGTTCATAGAGTTCTACCCGGATGGGCGGGATGTACTCCGCTGGGATCATCTGACGGAGGAGATGCACCGCATCTGCGGCGGCAAATGGCAGAACGTTCCCTACCGGCATTGCGACTGACCGCCATCGGGCGGCATGATATAAAAGCGCGCAGGCAACGCCTGCGCGCTTTTAGCTTGTGTTTATTGTTCCTTAGCCTTGCCGATGGCCATCAGAGGAATGGTGACCAGGATCAGGAAGAAGCCCAGCAGATCCAGCCAGGAGAAAGAGGTGTGCAGGAACAGCACGGAGATCACCACCGAGCCCACCGGCTCGATGGAGGACAGAACGCTGCCCACCAGGCTGCCCACGATGCTGCATCCGCTCTGAAACAGGCTGAAGGAGAGCACCGTGCCCAGAATAATGACGCAGGCCAGCAGCACCCAGAGCTTCCCGCTGAACTGCACTCCCTGGATGTGCCACGGGCGGAAGATCAGCAGCATCACCGCACCGCCGATGGTCATGCCCCAGCCGGTGATGGTGAGCACATGGTACCGCTGCATGAGCTTCCGGGGGGACACGGTGTAAAAAGCGAAGCACACGGCGCTGATAAGGCCCCATACCGCCCCCTTGACCGGCACAGCCAGGGTGGTGAGATCGAAATGGGTCACGCAGGTGAAAGCGCCCAGCACCACCAGCACCACGCTGACCAGCTCATAGGGATGCGGCTTTTTCCGGGTGGAAACTATGCTCCACAGCAGGATCAAAACGGGGCTGCAATAGGACAGCACCGTTGCGAACGCCACATTCGCATACTGAACGGATGTGTAATAGCTGTACTGGCACAGAGCAGAGCCCAGCAGGGCGAACACCAGCAGGGAGGGCCAGGATTCCTTATGCCGCAGGATCGCAAAAGGCTTATCTCCGGCGACGGCAGCAGCGGAAAGGGTGATAAGGCCGCCGATGAAAAGCCGGATAGGCACCAGCCAGTCGGAGATGACGCCGCAGTCCCGGAACATGACCTGCCCGCAGGCGCCGCCAACGGACCAAAGCAAGCCGCCCAAAAGGGTCATGATGTAGCCCTTGACCATAAGAGAACGAGTATTCCCAGCCATAAAAAAGCCTTCCTTTTATACAAAATCCAGCATCAATATAGCATGGCGGGGGATCGGTTGTCCATGAGCTTTTCCGACAAATTCAGACAAAAAAGGTCCTGCGTTCCTGGTGAAAATAGCTCGGCCTTTGGCAGCCGGAACGGATTGCAAATCGGGGCACAGTGTGGTACCATGAGCGGGAAAGGGAGGTGGCGGCGCTGGAAATACGGATCGAGGGAGCGGGGGAATACTCGGCCCGGCAGTTGGCGGCGGAAATGCTGGCGGATGCGGTGGGATCTGCCCCGGGTGACATTCCATTTTACCGGGGGAAAAACGGTAAACCGCTGACAAGCCTGCCCCTGCACTTTAATTGCAGCCACAGCGGAGATTTCGTGGTGTGCGCCGTAGGCGAAAGGGAGCTCGGCGTGGATCTGGAGCAGATCCGTCCGGTGCGTCCCCGGTTAGAGCGGGCCCTCACGGCGGCGGAGCGTCAGTGGCTGGCGTCGCTCCCGCAGCCGGAACGGGACGAAGGCTTTTTCCGGCTCTGGACGCTGAAGGAGAGCTGGATCAAGTGCCGGGACGGCCGGCTTGCGGAGTTCCACCGGGCGGAATTTTTGCTCCGGGGCAGGGAGATCGTTTCCGCACCGCCGGGCTTTGTCTTCCGATATTTGCCCGCCCCTGCGGGCTATGTGCTGGCGGTCTGCGAAAAAGGATAAAAATGCGGAGGCGTGGCCTCCGCATTTGATACTGTCGGAAAAACTATAGTTTTTCCGACAAAAAGATTGCAGTCTGCTGCGCGCATAATTTTGCCGCATGCGGCAAAATTCCACACTGGCAGACCGAGATGTATTTTTCTCCACGCACATGTCGCGGCGAAAAATGATCTGAATGCTTTGCCGCCTGCGGGCGGCAAACTCTGCGAGGCTTTATAGAGGCAAAATGCGGAGGCTGTGCCTCCGCATTTTGTCTCTAAAAATTATAAGGTGTATTTCCGCTTGTACTCGTCGTAGTACTCTGCGAAGGACTCGTCCTTCATCTGCTTCAGGCTGCGGACATACTCGTGGGTATCAAAGGAGTCCGACTGCAGCTCGATGACCGCCAGGGCGATGTTGGAGCAATGGTCGGCCACGCGCTCAAAGTTTGTCAGCAGGTCATTGAAGACGAAGCCCTGGTTCAGCGTGCACACGCCCCGCTGCAGCCGCTCAATGTGATGGCTCTTCATCTCGTCGCACAGGGTGTCCACGATCTCCTCCAGGGGTTCCACCCGGCGTGCACCGGCTACATTGCTTTGGATAAAGGTGTCCACGGACAGGTGCAGAATATCCCGGATGGCCTGCTGCAGCACGGAGAGCTCCTTTTGCGCCTGCTCAGAGAAAACAATGCTCTTTTCGTGGATCTCCTTAGCGCACTCGGCAATGTTCAGTGCGTGGTCGCCAATGCGCTCAAAGTCGGAGATGGTGTGCAGGTACTTGGAGACCTCCTCACTCTGCCGGGTGTTCAGGGACTTGACGGTGATCTTCATCAGGTAAGTGCCCAGCTTGTCCTCGAAGCGGTCTATGGTATCCTCCTTGTCCTCGATAGACTGGAAACCCTTGTCACTGTAGCTGGAGATCAGGTCCAGGGAGGCCATCAGATTGCTGCAGGCGGTATTGGCCATGGCGGCGGTAACTTCCCGGCTCTGCTCGATGGCCAGGGCGGGGTGCTGCAGAAAGCGCTCCTCCAGTCGGTCCATCTCCAGCTGAGCGGGGTCGGCGCCGCGCTTGTCCGGGATCAGGAAGCACACAAACCGCTCCATGAGGCCGATGCACGGGGTCAGCACGATGACCGTAGCCAGGCGGAACAGCGTGTTGAGCAGGGCAATGGACACGGTGGTCATGGTCATAGTCAGGAAGGAAAAGTGGACGAAGGCGTTCACCGTATAGAACACCGCGGCCCATATCACAACGCCCAGCACGTCGATGAGCAGATAGACGAATGCGGTACGCCGGCCGTGGATGTTGGCACCCAGGGCGCTGAGCAGCACCGGAACCGCGGCGCCGATGGCAATGCCCATAATAATGGGGAACGCCACTTCAAAGGTGACGGCGCCGGTGATGGCCAGCGCCTGCAGGATACCCACAGCGGCGGAGGCACTCTGCAGAATGCTGGTGAAGGCGATGCCCACCAGGATGCCCCAAAAGGGGTTGGAAAAGCTGGTGAGGATGCCGGTGAAAGCCTCGCTCTCCTTCAGCGGAGCCACAGCGCCGCTCATGGCGGACATGCCGAACATCAGCACGGCAAAGCCCATGAGGATATTGCCGATGGCCAGGGTGGACTGCTTTTTCCCGGCCATACGCAGGACAATGCCGACGATGGCGACAACGCCTGTAAGGGTGGCGGTGCTCAAAAGATCCACCCAGCCGCTGCCGCCGGAAAGGTCGGACAGGCACAGGATCCATCCGGTGATGCTGGTGCCGAGAATAGCGCCCATGACCACGCCGATGGCCTGCTTGACCTGCATCATGCCGGAGTTTACGAAGCCCACCACCATCACCGACGTGGCGGAGGACGACTGGATCACGGCGGTAACGCCGGTGCCCAGCAAAACGCCCTTGAGCGGTGTGCTGCTGAGCCGGTAAAGCACCAGCTCCAGCTTGTTGCCGGCGACTTTTTTCAGGCCGTCTCCCATCAGGCTCATGCCGAACAGGAACAGCGCCACGCCGCCCAGCAGGGTTATGACATCGGATACACCCATCCGCTTATCCCTCCCATTAACATTCCTAATTTAATAGTATACAAAATTTGTGGAACATTGTCGATAGCAATTTAAGAAAACCGGTAAAAATCGTGAAAAGAATTGGCCAAAAATTTCAGAGAAAAAACTCACAATTTAAGATAGATTTTACATAAAGCGGATTTCCTTTTTAATAAGGATGCGGTATAATCAGTCTGAAAGAAGGTGGAATGGATGATTTATCTGCTGGAGGATGACGACAGCATCCGCAAATTGGTGATCTATGCCCTGCAGAGTCAGGGATATGAGGCGGCGGGCTTTGAAAGACCGTCGGAGTTTTGGCATGCCATGGGCCGGCAGCTGCCGGAGCTGGTGCTGCTGGATGTCATGCTGCCGGAGGAGGATGGATTGTCCGTTCTGAAGAAGCTGCGCTCGGCCACGGCCACTGCAGCCATCCCGGTGATCATGCTCACGGCCAAGAATACGGAGTTTGACCGGGTGACGGGGCTGGACTGCGGGGCGGACGACTTTGTCTCCAAGCCCTTTGGCATGATGGAGCTGCTGGCCCGTGTGCGCGCGGTGCTGCGCCGCACGGAGAAAAAAACCCAGGAGCAGCAGTGGCAGGTGGGTCCGCTGCAGGTGTATCCCCTGCGCCGGCAGGTGCAGGTGAACGGCCGGGAGGTTACACTGACCTATAAGGAGTTTGAGATCCTCTCTCTGCTTTTGCAGGAGCAGGGCCGCGTTCTGACCCGGGATACGCTCATGGACCGGGTTTGGGGCCTGGAGGCCGAGCGGGAAAACCGCACATTGGACGTGCATATCCGCACCCTGCGGCAGAAACTGGGGGAGGCCGGCGGTCTCATCGAGACCGTCCGGGGCGTCGGCTATAAGCTGGGAGGGCAGGCATGACCGGTAAGATCATCCGCAGCCTGTTTTCCTTGGCGCTGCTGGTGCTGGTCGCCGGCGCTGCGCTGTTTTCCGGGATTCTCTATGGCTATTATGAAAAGCAGTCCTTTGCCTCCCTTTCCCAGGAGGCGGAGCAGCTGCAGCAGACGCTGGAGTATATTTCCCCCGAACAGATGCGCTCCACAGACCGCATCACCCTCATTTCCTCTGACGGAACAGTGCTCTATGACAGCGTGGCCAGGGCCGACGCCATGGAGAATCACCTGAGCCGGGAGGAGGTTGCCCAGGCCCTGCGGGATGGGACGGGCAAGAGCAGCCATTACTCCAGCACCGTGCTGAAAAAGAATTTGTATTACGCCCTCCGGCTGGAAGATGGCAGCGTTCTGCGCCTGAGCCGGGAGCAGAGCAGCCTGGGGGCCATGCTGCTGAATATGGCCTGGCCCATTGCCGCTACGGTGGCGGGACTTTTGCTGCTGGCGGCGGGCCTGTCCGTCCGCCTGGCCCGGCAGATCACCCAGCCCATCAACGCCATCTCCCCGGATGATCCCCAGGATGTATATCCGGAACTGCAGCCCCTGACCCAGCGCCTGCGTCAGCAGCGGGAGACCATCCGCAGTCAGATGGACGAACTGAGCCGACGCATGCGGGAGTTTTCGGCCATGACGGAGAATATGAGCGAGGGCTTTCTGCTCATTGACCTCCGGGGCCATGTGCTGACGGAGAACCACAGCGCGTCCATGCTGCTGCCCACGGACGCGGATAATATTGCCAAATGCAGCCAAAAGGAGCTTTGCCAGGCGGCGCAGCAGGCCTTGTCCGGCCAGCGGTGTGAGCAGCTGCTGCAGCAGGGGGAGCGGACATTGTCCGTCATTGCAAGCCCCGTGCTGGCGTCCGGCCAGGTCACCGGCGCCGTGGTGCTGACCCTGGACGTGACGGAGCGGGAGCAGCGGGAAAAGCTCCGCCGCGAGTTTTCCGCCAACGTGTCCCACGAGCTGAAAACGCCCCTGACCTCCATCTCCGGCTTTGCCGAGCTCATGAGCCAGGGCCTTGTGCCGGCTGACAAGGTGCGGGAGTTCAGCCGGGACATCCAAAAGGAGTGCGCCCGGCTGACAAATCTGGTGGAGGACATCATCGACCTGTCCCGCCTGGAGGAGGGCGGCGGCGATATGACATGGGAAGGCGTTGACCTTTACACCCTGTGCGATAAAGTACTCCAGAGCCTGGAACCGGTGGCGAAAAAGCAGACCGTCGCGCTGCACCTGGAAGGGGAGAGCCAAAGAGTCCGCGGCGTGCACCAGGTGCTCCACGAGATGATTTATAACCTCTGCGATAATGCCATCAAGTATAATCGTCCCGGCGGCAGCGTTACTGTAACGGTGTCGCAGAGCGGGGGCAGAACGTCCGTCACCGTGGCCGATACCGGCATCGGCATTCCCTATGAAGATCAGAGCCGCGTATTTGAGCGGTTTTACCGGGTGGATAAGAGCCATAGCCGCGCCATCGGCGGCACGGGCCTGGGTCTGTCCATTGTGAAACACGCGGCGGCCCTGCATAGTGCGGAGGTAAAGCTGCAGAGCCGGCCCGGAGAGGGAACCGTCATCACGGTGCTTTTTCCCGGGGAATGACAAGTAATTTACAGAATTTTAAGAGGGCTTTCTTGATGAAAGCCCTCTTTTTTACGCAATTTAATATGGATTTAACTTTTCTCCGGTTTCGGATTTAAGATGGGACAGATATGCTAATAATAGGTAAAGGTAATAAAAGGCAAGAAAACGAAAGAGGAGAGAAATTCATGACATTTTTTGATTTCTTAACATTGATCGGCGGGCTGAGCCTGTTTCTGTTTGGCATGAATCTGATGGGTGATGCGCTGGAGAAGCGTGCAGGCAACGGGCTGAAGAACCTGCTGGGCAAGCTCACCGGCAGCAAGGCAGCGGGCTTTCTCACCGGCGTGGGCATCACGGCGGTGATCCAGTCGTCGTCTGCCACCACGGTGATGGTGGTGGGCTTTGTAAACTCGGGCCTTATGGCTCTGCGCCAGGCCATTTATGTCATCATGGGCGCCAACGTGGGCACCACGGTAACGGCGTGGATCCTGAGCCTGACCGGCATCCAGAGCGACAGCTTCTTTATGCAGCTCCTCAAGCCTACCTCCTTCACACCCATCCTGGCCCTGGTCGGCGTGGTGCTGTACATGATGGGCAAAAACGGCAAGAAGAAGGATACGGGCCTTATCCTCCTGGGCTTTGCCACGCTGATGTTCGGCATGGATACCATGAGCGGGGCCGTGGCGGGACTGAAGGATATGGAGAGCTTCCGGGAGCTGCTGTTGGTGTTCACCAATCCCATTTTGGGTGTGCTGGCCGGCGCGGTGCTCACGGCTATCATCCAGTCGTCCTCGGCCTCCGTGGGCATTTTGCAGGCCGTGTCCTCCACAGGACAGATCACCTTCGGTGCGGCCATTCCCATCATCATGGGGCAGAACATCGGTACCTGCGTCACGGCCATGCTTTCCTCCATCGGCACCAACCGCAATGCCCGCCGGGCGGCGGTGGTGCACCTGTCCTTTAATATTATCGGCACAGTGGTGTGGCTGACGGTGTTCGAGGTTGTGCGTGCCCTGGTGGATATCCCCATGCTGGACGGCAGCATCGATCAGCTGGGCATTGCCATTGTCCACTCCGTATTTAATGTCCTCTGCACGGCGCTGCTGCTGCCTATGACAGGTCTGCTGGAGAAGCTGGCCTGCCGCATTATCCCCGATCATGCCGGCAGCGACAGCATCCCCGAGCTGGACGAGCGCCTCATGGCCACTCCGGCTGTGGCTATGGAGCGGTGCCACGAGATCACCATGAACATGGGCTTCACCTCGGTCCGGGCCACCCGGAATGCCATGCATGAGCTGAAGAATCATGATGAAAAGCGCGCTGAGAGCATCCGGGAGGATGAGCAGACCGCCGACCGCTATGAGGATGAGCTGGGCACCTACCTGGTGAAGCTGTCCGGCTGTCATTTGAGCGATCAGGACCGGGTGGAGGCGGCGGAACTGCTGCACATGATCGGCGATTTTGAGCGTATCAGCGACCATGCTGTAAATATCCTGGAGTCCACAGAGGAACTGCGCGGCAAGGGAATCAACTTTACACAGGCCGCCATGGAAGAAATGAGCAAGATGTTCGGTGCAGTGGACGAGATCATGGACCTGGCTCTCACGTCCTTCATCCACGGAGACCTCTCCGCCGCTAAGGAGGTGGAGCCCCTGGAGCAGGTGGTGGACACGCTGAAGGAGCAGCTCCGCTCCCGGCATATCCTGCGCCTGCAGGAGGGCAAGTGCAGCATGGAGGCGGGCTTTGTCTGGGCGGATCTGCTGACGGACCTGGAGCGCATCGCCGACCACTGCTCCAACATCGCCGGCTGTGTGGTACAGATGCAGAAGAGCCGCCTGGACATCCACGGCTACCTGGACGGCATCCGCAGCGGCAGCGAGGAGTATCGCCAGCGGTATGACTACTACGCCCGGAAATATGCTTTGGTCTGAGTCTTGTAAACGCCTGCAAAAGTGTGTATAATATGTGCATACTAAAGTTAGGAGCCAATATCCCATGCTGAAGCATTGTTTGATCGTGTTCGGAGTGTCCATGGTGCCGCTGATAGAGCTGCGCGGTGCGATCCCCTATGGCGTGGCATTCGGCCTGCCCCTGTGGCTGACCTTCTGCATCGCTATCGTGGGTAATATGCTGCCGGTCCCTATCATTTATTTCTTCGCCCGCAAGGTCCTGGTTTGGGGCTGCGACAAGAAATATATCGGCAAGTTTTTCACCTGGTGTCTGCAAAAGGGCGAAAAGGGTGGCCAAAAGCTCCAGGAGAAGGCGGGCCGGGGCCTGTTTTGGGCGCTGCTGCTGTTTGTGGGCATCCCGCTGCCCGGCACCGGTGCCTGGACGGGCACCTTGGCGGCCAGTATTCTGGACATGGGCTTTAAGAAAAGCGTGCTGGCCTGCATGGGCGGCGTGCTGCTGGCGGGGTTCATCATGGGCGCCCTGTCCCTTTTGGGCGTGGGCATCTTCACGGCGGCTGCGGCTTGACTTGAACAAGAGGAGGACTGCATATGACATACACCTATCAGCCTCGGGGCGTTTGCTCCCGAAAGATGACCGTAGAACTGGAGGACGGCATCATCCGCGATGTCCGGGTGGAGGGCGGCTGCAACGGGAATCTGCAGGGCATTTCCCGCCTGGTCATCGGAATGCCCGCCCGGGAAGCCATTGAGCGGATGAAGGGCATCCGCTGCGGCGGTAAGCCCAGCTCCTGCCCGGACCAGCTTTCCATCGCCCTGGAGCAGGCTTTGGCAAAAGGCGAATAAACAAAACATAGCAAGCCGCGGAGCGATCTCCGCGGCTTTTTTTTCACGCCCCGATACGTCGGCGCATAGTATGGAGAGCAACGGGAGCGTGAGAGCGATGGCCTATGATGAGCGAGAGCTGCTGGCCCGGCTCATTCAGTGTGAGGCGGGAGGCGAAGGAGAAAACGGAATGAAAGCGGTGGCCGGCGTGGTGATGAACCGGGTAAACGTTGTCGGCGGGGAGTACGACAGACTGGGCCAGGGGGATCTGTATAACATTATTTTCCAGCCCGGGCAGTTCACCTGCCTGGCGGAGAACATTGCCGGTGTGTATAACCCCCAGAACATCTACAACATGCGGCCCACACAGGAAAATTACGACATAGCGGACTGGGCCATAGCGGGCAACCGCCTGCCTATTGTAGGGGATGCCCTGTGGTTTTATAACCCCTACGATAAGCCCTGCCGGAGCTATTTTCCCTCCCAGGTAGGGCAGTTCGTGGAGAAGATCGGGCAGCATTGCTTCTATGTCCCGACGGATGCGTATTATGAAACTTGAGTGAGGTGTGATGTATGCTGCAATTACATACGGATCTACAAGACGGGGTTCCGTCCGGTATGAACGCCATGCAGGGGAGTATGAGCCCCATCCAGGGGGGCTCTACGCCCATGCAGAGCGGCCTGTCTCCCATGCAGGCGGATCAAAGCAACATGGCCCTGATCCCCCAGCGGCCGGAGCACATGATGCTTCAGCAGGAGGGGATCGAAACCGTGGAGACCCCTACCGGCACCCGGGATGTGACCAACAGCTCCATCCGGGGTCTGCTGGCCCGGAACCTGGGTTACTATATCGTGGCCAGTTTCCTCATGGGCACCCAGCAGGCCATACAATGGGAGGGGATCCTGGCCAGCGTCGGCAACGACTATTTGGTGATCTATCAGCCGGATCAGAACCGCTTTGTCAGCGGGGATATTTACGCGCTGAAGTTTGTAGAGTTCCACGAGGATCAGTCTGCCTGCGCCGGTTATCGCCGCCGGGATGCCTTCCAGGGCTGGTAAAAAAAGCTCTCAAAGGCTGGTAAAAAAAGCTCTCAAAGGCTGGTAAAAAAAGCTCTCAAAGCGCAAATGCGCTTTGAGAGCTTTTTATTATCCCTTCAGCTCGTCACAATCAAACAGGTCCCAAGGGTATTGCTTCGGCGGCGGCTGGATAACGTCGATCCTCTCCCCGGTGACGGGGTGGGTCAGCGCCAGGCGATAGGACCACAGGGCGGCTGAGCAGTTTGCGTCCTTGCTGCCGTAGCGTATGTCGCCCAGCAGCGGCAGCCCCCGGGCGGAGAACTGCACCCGGATCTGGTGGGTGCGCCCGGTGTAGAGCCGTACCCGCACCAGGGTCAGCTCGTTGGTTTCTCCCAGCACGCGGTAAGACAGCTTTGCCTCCCGCACGCCCTTGCGCATCCGCTTGACCACATAGCTTTTGTTTTTTGCCGCGTCCCGGAACAGCAGATCCGTCAGCTCCGCCTCTTTTTCAGCCGGATGCCCCCGGAGGACGGCCAGATATTCCTTTTCCACCCGATGCTCTGCCACAGCGGCGATGAGCTTACCGGTGGCGGCCTTCTGCCGGGAAAAGAGCATCAGTCCGCCGGTGATCTTGTCCAGGCGGTGTACGGTGGCGATATAGTCCGGCTGATGCCGCGCGGCATAGTGCTGCCGCAGGAGCCGGGGCATGGAGGCGCCGTTTTCGCTGTCCTCGGAGAGGACGCCCACCGGCTTCACGCACAGCAGCAGGCTGCGGTCCTCATATACGATAGTCAGGTCGTCGTGGGGCATGATGTGTCCTTTCTAAACAAGGCAGACGCTTTATCTGCGTCTGCCTTGTGGTTTTATTTTATCTGCGTCTGCCGCGGTAGCTGCGGAAGCCCTTGCTTCTGTTTCGCCGGGACCCGTAGCGGTTTTGGGGCCGGACCTTCTTCGCCCAAATCACGATGAGGATCACCAGCAGAATCACTACCACCAAAAGGATCTTTACCAGCGTCTTGGAGAAGAACCAGGAGATGTAGTATTTTCCCTGCAGGAATCGGTTCACGCTCACGCTGTCCGCGGCCAGGAGCTTAAAGGTGGCGTAGGTATACCCGTCATAGGACAGGGTCATTTCGCCCACTTCCTGCTCAGCCTCAATAGGGGCCAGGGCAGCGCCGCCGTAAACGGTGACCTGCCGCTCCAGCATATCCGGCGTCACGTCACTGGGCAGCAGCACCTCCACATCCTCGGCCGGGTGGACCAGAACGGCGCTGGCCTGCTTGCTCAGGGACACAGGGATCTCCTGGATCAGGTCGTCCTTGGTGAACACGGTCTGCGTGGTGAAGCTGTTGTAGCCCCAGTCCAGCAGCGTGGCGGAGTCCACAAAGCTCATGATCTTTGTTTCGCCGCCGATCTCCTTGGTGTCGCTGCCCAGGACCACGGAGATGAACCGCCGCCCGTCCTTCAGGGCGGAGGCCACCAGGCAGTAGCCGGCCTCGTCGGTAAAGCCGGTCTTCAGCCCGTCGGCATAGTCATACAGATAACCCAGCATACGCCAGTTGGAGATCAGGGCGTTGGTGGAGTGCAGCTCCCGGACATCGGATTTGTTGGTGGCGGGTACCTCGTAGGACTTGCTGCCGCAGATGGTCATGAACAGATCATACTTCATGGCCTCCCGGGCGATGAGATAGATGTCCCAGGCGGTGGTGTAGTGGTTGGGATCGGGCAGACCGTTGGTGTTGGCGAAATGGGTCCCCTCGCAGCCCAGTTCAGTGGCCCGCTGATTCATCAGCGCCACAAAGTCCGTAACGGAGCCGGATACCGCCTCGGCCAGAATGTTGGCGGCCTCGTTGGCGGAAACCACGAGCAGGCAGTAGAGGAGCTGCTCCACAGTCAGCACTTCGCCCTCCTCGATGCCGGCGGTGCTGCTGTCCTCGTCAATGCTGTTGGCCGCCTCATAGGAGGCGGTGATGGGCTGGGAGGCAGACAGGTTCCCCCGGTCCACGGCCTCCAGCACCAGCAGCGCGGTCATGATCTTGGTGATGCTGGCGGGGTAGGCCTTCTCTTTTTCCGCCTTACCGTAGAGCATCCGCCCGTTGGTCTCGTCCATGAGCAGGGCGTTCCGGGCGTCCAGAACCGGCTCCTCCAGCGCATAGGCCGTGGGGGTCAGAAAGAGGACCGCCAAAAGGACGGATAGCAAAAAAACTGAAAAAAAGCGGCGAATTTTCATGGTCGTTTAACTCCGATTATGTTATAATAAAATATCCCAAACGCAAATGTCGGTCTTTTTATCAAATTATAAACACAAAATAGGGTGTAGTCAACAGTGAAAAAACGAATTCATTTGACAAAAACGGAAATAGCACTTCTGCTGCTGGCAGTCCTGTTTGCAGTGTCCATGTTTCTGTACAAGGCCTCCCGGGTCCGGGAGGGGGACTGGCAGATCACCACGGAGCGGGAGGACCGGCAGCAGCAGGAGATCGTGCCGGTGAACATCAACACCGCCACGGAGGAGGAGCTCATCGCGGTGGAGGGCATCGGCCCTGCCCTGGCCCGGCGCATCATCGCCTACCGGGAGGAGAACGGTCCCTTCCGGACCATTGAGGAGCTGGACAATGTTAAGGGCATCGGCCCGAGTTTGATCGAGAACATACGCTATCTTGTCTGCACGGAGGATAAGGAATGAAAATATTGGTAGTGGACGATGAAAAACTGCTTGTAAAGGGGATCACCTTTAACCTGCAGAACGAGGGATACGAGGTGGAGGCGGCCTATGACGGCGTCACCGCCGTGGACATGGCCCGGCGGGAGGAATTCGATCTCATCATCCTGGACTGGATGATGCCCGGCAAGTCCGGCAGCGAGGCCTGCATGGAGATCCGCACCTTTTCGGATGTGCCGATCATTATGCTCACGGCCAAGAGTGAGGACAGCGACAAGATCATGGGTTTTGCCTGCGGCGCGGACGATTATGTGACCAAGCCCTTTAATATCATGGAGCTGAAGGCCCGGATCCGCGCGCTGCTGCGGCGCAGCACCGGCGCCCGCCGCCGGGAGCAGGAGAGCAGCCGTCTTTCCTGCGGCGATTTTGTGCTGGACATGGGGCAGCGGGTGGCCCTGTGCGGCGGCCGGGTGGTGGACCTGACGGCCAAGGAGTACGACCTGCTGGAGGTGCTTATGAAGAATCCCCGCCATGTGTTCAGCCGGGAAAAGCTCATGGACCAGGTGTGGGGCTATACCTATGCCGGGGATTACCGCACGGTGGACGTGCATATCCGCCGCCTGCGGGAAAAGCTGGAGCCGGACCCGGCCCAGCCGCAGTATATACTCACAAAATGGGGGGTAGGGTACTATTTTCAAGATGAAAAGCAGTCTGCAGTTTAAGATCGGACTGAGCTATTTTGCCATTATTATCGCCGTACTGGTCATTTTGAATACATATCCGCTCATCGAGTCGCAGAACCTGGTGTTCCGGTCCAAGGAGACCCTGCTCACCGGCAGTGTAAAGGCCATCGAATCCGCCCTGTCCGGCCTGCCGGAGCTGACGGAGGGCAGCGTGGAGAAGGCTCTCTCCGGCCTGGAGGAGACCGGCGTCAGCCGGGTGATGGTCACGGATACGTCGGGCCGCGTACTCTATGATACCCGCCAGCAGGAGAATGCCCGGGGACAGTACGCCTTTTATACGGAGATCGCCCAGGCCCTGGACGGGAACGATGCCTTCTACTGCGGGTATGACGGCAGCGCGTTTTTGAGCCGGGGCGCGGCCCCGGTGGTATACCGCAGTCAGATCATCGGTGCGGTCTATGCCTATCAGTATGACGCCCAGCAGGGGGCGCTGCTGAAGGACCTGCAGAAAAATCTGATTACCATATCCGCAGTGGTGGCGGTGCTGGTGGTGGGCGTGAGCCTGCTGCTTTCCCGGATGTTCGGCCGGCGCATCAGCCGCCTGCTCCAGGCCATCCGCACGGTGCGGGAGGGGTCTTACAGCCACCGCGCTCAGATCAGGGGCACCGATGAGATCGGCCAGATCGCCGCCGAATTCAACAGCCTCACCGACCGCCTGCAGACCACGGAGGAGGCCCGGCGCCGCTTCGTGTCCGATGCTTCCCATGAGATGAAAACGCCCCTGGCAGGCATCAAGCTGCTGACGGATTCCATATTGCAGACGGAGAATATCGACCCGGCCACCACCCGGGAATTTGTCGCGGATATCGGGGATGAGGCCAGCCGCCTGGAGCGCATCACCGAGGATCTGCTGCGCCTGACGCGGCTGGACAGCGGCGCTGTGGAACCGGCTGTGCGCGTAGCGGTGAAGCCGATTTTGGAGCGCGCGGCCCGCATGCTGCAGCCGGTGGCCCGGCAGCGGGAGATCCGGCTGACCTGCCGGGCGGATGAGACCGTCGCCGTGCTGGCCACGGAGGGGGACATCCATCAGATCCTGTATAATCTCATGGAAAACAGCGTGAAGTATACCGCCCCCGGCGGTTTTGTCCATGCGTCCGTTTCTGTGGAAGAGGACCGGGTGGTGCTCACCGTGTCGGATAACGGCATCGGCATCCCGCCGGAGGATATGCCCCATATTTTTGAGCGCTTTTACCGGGTGGATAAGGCCCGCTCCCGTCAGATCGGCGGCACGGGCCTGGGGCTGAGCATCGTGGGTGACACGGTGCAGCGCCGGGGCGGCGAGATCAGCGTTGCGCCCCGGGCAGGCGGCGGCACTGTGTTCACCGTGTCGTTTCCCCAGGCGGAGCCGGAGGTGACGGCATGAAGGCAAAACGGATCCTGGCCGCTCTTTTGGCGCTGCTGCTTTTGCTGACGGGCTGTTCCCCCGATAAGACCGGCGGCCATAGCCTGCACCTTTTTTACCCGGCGGCGGACTATGAAGCCGGCGGGGATGTGCTTTGCTCCCAACCGGTGGACTGGTCGGCCCAGGAGAGCGCCGATACGGCGGACCAGGTGAAAATGGTGGTGCAGCTGCTGCAGAACCGGTCGGGCGGCATGGACTTCACCTCGCCCATTCCGCCGGATGCGGAGCTGCTGGAGTGCAGCGTGTCCGGCGGCGTGGCGGTGCTGGATTTCTCCGCTGCCTATGGCCGCCTGTCGGGCCTTTCTCTGACGGTGGCGGATTACTGCATCACCCTGTCGGCCTGCCAGATCCCCGGTGTCAAGTGGCTGCAGGTCCTGGTGGAGGGCAGACCCCTCTCCGGGCGGACAAACTCATATTTTTCCACGGAGGACGTGCTGCTCACCAGCTCGGAGGATGTGGTGAAGGTGGTGCCCGTAACGCTGTACTTCCCGGATCCATCCGGCACGCTGCAGCCGGAAAAGCGGGAGCTGCTGATCTACGAGGGTGAGAACCGCTGCCAGCGGGTGCTGCAGGCTCTGGAGGAGGGGCCGCAGACCGAGGGCCTGGAAAAGCTGCTGCCGGAGGGGATCAGCGCAGCCGGCGTGTGGATGGACGGGGATATCTGCTGCCTGAACTTTTCCTATGCCGACTACAAGTCCCTTTGCGATGTTTCGGTGTGCCAGGACAGCCTGGTCCAGGGGCTGGTGAAGTCCCTGTGCAGCCTGGACGGCGTGGAGCGGGTGCAGATCATGGTAGGCGGGGCCTACCGGTCCAAGCTGGGCGTCGTTGACATCGAAAATCCCATTAAGCCGCAGTAATCAATACGGCGCCGGCATTTGCCGGCGCCGTATTGATTATTGTTTCCGGGCGGTGATGTACTCGTCTCCGGGCCGCCAATAGGGGCAGCTGTCCGCCCGTGCGGTGAGAAACCGGACCATCTCGTCCTCATCCAGATCCATATCGCAGATGTAGTCGTCGTACTCCTCGTCGTAGGAGTAGTAGACGCAGCTTTCGCATTTTCCGCCCATGGCAGCCCCTCCCTGTGTTTGTGGTTTCCGTTTCCGCCATTATAGGTCCGGCACGCCGGTTCGTCAATCACCTGTGCATCCCTGCCTGCAACTTTTTTGAAAAAACGGGAAAAATTCAAAGAAAAGTAATGACTTTTTCCCGCCGTTCGGCTACAATAAGGCGAAAGAATCGAACAGGAGGACTTCCTTTTGAAAAAAATCTATGACGCGGTGGAGCGCTTCTGCGCCCGCCATCCCCGTTTTGGCATCCCGAATCTGATGCGCTACATCGTCATCGGCAACGCGCTGGTGTATGTTCTCTCCCTTCTCAGCCGCAATGCGGATGCCGCGGCCCTGGACTTTCTGTCCTTCAACCTCAGCGGCCTGCTCCACGGCGAGGTGTGGCGGCTGGTGAGTTTTGTGTTCGTGCCGGGATACGGCAGCCCCTTTGCGTTGATCATCGCCCTGTATTTCTACTACTGGATCGGCTCCACCCTGGAGCGGGAGTGGGGCACGGCGAAGTTCACCCTGTACTATGTGGGCGGCGCATTGCTGACGGTGCTGGGTGTCATCATCACCAGCCTCATCACCGGCAATTATCACCTGACCCTGGCCGGCACGGGGTATGTGAACCTGTCCATGTTCCTGGCCTTTGCGGTGCTGTTCCCGGATATGACGGTGCTGCTGTTTTTCATCATCCCCGTCAAGATCAAGTGGCTGGCCATCATCGATGGGGCGTTCTTTGCCATTGAGATCGTGCAGTCCATTCTCTCCGGCAACGTGGTGGGTGCCATCACGCCGGTGCTGGCGCTGCTGAACTTTGCCATTTTCGCAACGCCCCATGTGCGCTATCTGCGTCAGAAGACCCAGTACCGCCATTCGCCCGGCGCGGTGAACTACCGCCGCACGGTGCGCCAGGCCCAGCAGCAGCAAAAGAGCGCGCCCTATCACCACAAATGCGCCGTCTGCGGCCGCACGGATACGGATTATCCCGACCTGCAGTTCCGCTATTGCAGCAAGTGCGCCGGGTATCACTGCTTCTGCCAGGATCATATTTTCTCCCACGTCCACTTCACGGAGGAGTAACTTGACGGGCCGGGATTTTTTCGGTAGAATAATACAAATTGTGCAGTGAGGTATGAGTATATGGCAAACGGATTCATAGATAAAGCGCGCATCACCGTCCGGGCCGGTAACGGCGGCAACGGTGCCGTGGCGTTTCATAGGGAGAAATATATAGCCGCCGGCGGCCCTGATGGCGGCGATGGCGGCGATGGCGGCAGCATCATCGTGCAGGTGGATGACAACATGTCCACTCTGATGGACTTCCGCTATAAGCGCAAGTATGTGGCCGGCAACGGGGTGGACGGCCAGGGCGGCCGCAAGAGCGGCAAGGACGGCGAGAGCCTGACCATCCGCGTGCCCCGCGGCACCCTGATCCGGGACGCGGAGACCGGTGAAATTATCAAGGACATGTCAGACAAGGAGCCCTTCGTCCTGTGCAAGGGCGGCCGGGGCGGCTGGGGCAACCAGCATTTTGCCACCCCCACCCGGCAGGTGCCCCGCTTTGCCAAGGCGGGCCTGCCCGGGGAGAGCCACGATGTGATCCTGGAGCTGAAGCTCCTGGCGGATGTAGGCCTGGTGGGCTTTCCCAACGTGGGCAAATCCACGTTACTCAGCGTGGTGAGCAAGGCGCACCCCAAAATTGCCAACTATCATTTCACCACCCTCTATCCCAACCTGGGCGTGGTGTATGTGGACGATGGCGTCAGCTTTGTCATGGCGGATATTCCCGGCATCATTGAGGGGGCCAGCGAGGGTGCCGGACTGGGCCACGATTTTCTGCGGCATATCGACCGGTGCCGGCTGCTGGTCCACCTGGTGGATGTCTCCGGCAGCGAGGGCCGGGACCCTGTGGCGGACTTTGACGCCATCAACGAGGAACTGAAGAACTATTCTCCGGAGCTTGCAAAGCGTCCCCAGATCGTGGTGGGCAACAAGACGGATCTTCTGCAGGATCCGGAGCAGCTGGAGGCCCTTAAAAAGCATGTGGAGGAGGCGGGCTACACCTTCCTGGAGATGTCCGCCGCCACCCACCAGGGGACCCGGGAGCTGGTGCAGACCATCGGGCGGATGCTCTCTCAGCTGCCGCCGGTGGTGGTGTACGAGCCGGAGTATGTGCCCCGCCCGCCGGAGGTGGATACCTCCCAGCCTCTCAATATTCAGGTGGAGGACAACACCTGGCTGGTGGAGGGTCCGTGGCTGCAGCGGCTCATGGCCAACATCAACTTCTCCGACTATGAGAGCCGGATGTATTTCGACAAAATGCTGCGTCAGAGCGGTCTGTTTGACCGGCTGGAGCAGATGGGCATCCAGGACGGGGACATCGTCTCCATGTACGACCTGGAGTTTGAATATCAGCATTAATTAAAAGACGCGCAGGGAAGAACTCCTGCGCGTCTTTGCTTGTTATTCCGCCGGGAAATCCTCCCGGTCTGCCATGTGCATGATGGATACCTCGTAGGCGGTGCGCTGCTGGGCTGCGCCGCCTTCGACTTTTATGTAGGTCCGGCTTTGGACCCGGCCCTCGGCGCAGAAGCTGTCACCGGTCTCCAGCTCGGCAGCCTGCCGCGCCAGGAGCCCCCAGCAGATGACCGGCAGGTAGTCCGACCGGCCGCACCGGCGGTTCACCGCCAGCAGAATGTCGCAGATCTCCCGGCCCAGGGGGGTGCTGCGCAGCACCGGGGGCTTGCATACTGCGCCGCACAGGCAGATGCGGTTTGCCGGGCTTGCGCCGGGGGTCGGAGTCAGACTTCGTGCGAAAACGGATAGAATGAGCCGCCGTCCCTGGCCGCTGCGGTTGTTGAACGAGCGCAGCTGGCCCGTTATAGAAACGGTGTCGCCCACCTGCAGTTCCTCCGGCAGCAAACTCTGCCGCACTAGCACCGGCAGCTCGTCATTCTGCCCGGAAAGGCGCGGCACGGACAGCATAAAGCGGTAAAAAATCTCCCCGTGGTTGGTGTGGGACGGTTCCGGGAGCGTGAGCACCTCTCCGCAGAGCTCCACGCGGTTATAGCAATCCTCCATGGCATTGACCATTCCTTTCGCTTTGGCGGTAGATTTCCATGGAACACTATATGGCCCTGCTCTGGAGAATATGCTCTTTTCAACCGGGAAAAAATGCGGTATAATAACCACCAAATAAATGCACCGCGCAGAAAACGAAAGGAGAAATGACCGTGCGATATAAAGGAAAGGTGTACCGTCCGCCCAGCGAGGCCTACAGTCTCATTGTCCAGGTGACCTATGGCTGCAGTCACAACCGCTGCGCCTTTTGCGATATGTACGATGACAAGCACTTTGCCATGCGCCCGATGGAGGAGATCCGGGAGGATTTTGAGCTGGCCCGGCGGGTCTACCGGCATGTGGACCGGGTGTTTTTGGCCGACGGGGACGCCCTGATGCGCAAGACCGATGACCTGGTGCAGATCCTGGGCCTTGTATACGGCTTGTTTCCCGAGTGTGAGCGGGTGACCTGCTACGCCTCGCCCACCAGTCTGCAGATCAAGTCCGAGGAGGACCTGCGCCTGCTGCGGGAAAAGGGGCTGAAAATGGTCTACATGGGCCTGGAGTCCGGCTGCGACGCGGTGCTGGAGCGGATGAATAAGGGCCATACGACTGCCGAAATTATCGCGGCGGGGCAGAAGGCTCGCCGAAGCGGACTGCAGCTGTCGGTGACGGCCATATCCGGCCTGGGCAGCCGGGAGCTGTGGCGGGAGCACGCCGTAGAAACGGCCCGGGCCTTCAATGCCATGAACCCGGAGTATATCGGCCTTCTGACCTTGATGGTAGAGCCGGGCACGCCCCTGGAAAAATGGGTGCGGGAGGGGAGTTTTTATGTGCTCAAACCCGTGGAAGTGATGCAGGAAATGGAGCTGTTTCTGCAGCACATTGACAGCCCCGGCAGCGTGTTCCGCATGAACCACGCTTCCAACTATCTCACGCTGAAGGGTACGCTGAACCAGGACCGGGAGCGCCTGCTGCAGCAGGTGCGCCAGGGCCTAGCCGGCCGCGGTCTGAAGGACGAATTTTTAAGAGGTCTATAAAAATCAAAGCGCCGCAGAAACGGTTAACAGGCACAGCAGTCCGCGCTGCTGTGCCTGTTATTGCATAATTTGCTTTCGCATGGTAAGATAAAAATGAAACAGCAAGCTTTAATTCGCGGGATCAGTCTTATAAGCAGCAAGAGGAGAGGGGGGCACGATATTGCGATATTTCAGGTATAAAAATAAAGAAGAAAATCCGAATAATACTTTTATAGAGCAATATAAGGCCTTAAATACCCGCGAGAAGTGTATCGTCCGAAAAGGAAAAATCTGGCGAAGATTCAGCACAGCTGTTTCCTACATCGCCTTCATAATCGTTGCTGCCGCGGGACTCTTTCCGCTGAAATTAATTCCGCAGCCAAGCGGGTGGATTTGGAAGATTCTTGTTGGAATTGCTAAGCTGGTTGTCGGCTGTGCCGTTTTCATTGTTGCCGGAATAGCAGCTGTCGGATCGACTATGGTCTTGCGAAAAAAAGAGAAATCATTCCATATTCCTACCATGAAAAAAGAAATCCTTACAAAAGCCTGCCGTCATTTGCGGGATTATTATGGATTACAGGAACCGTATATTATCACCAAGTGTTTTGACGCTGCGGATAAAAAGTTTCGGAATCATGATGTCTGCATTTTTGTCATCGAGGATGAACTGCGCATCACTACGGATTTGATTCATGGATTTCTTTATGAAAAAAGAGATTTGGGCTGCTATGCATTCGCGGAGCAGGAGATAGCGTTATCAAAAAGGCTGTGCGAGAAACATTTAATGTGCGAAATAAAAACATGCGAGACTACTTTTTTGTTAGGATATAAGGCAAAAAAATTTATTGAAAAAAACTTCTTAAGGTCAGATGCCAATTAAACGCCAATTTCTCAAGCTGACTAGGCAGAGAGAAAAGCCAAGCTGCATTTCACAGCTTGGCTTTTACTGTTTTACGGAAGCACCGCAGGAAATCCTGCGGTGCTTTTGTTTGATGGAATAGAATGGCTGATGGATGGAAAAATCTGTCAGGCGGCGGTGCGGCGGCGGTCAAAATACAGCGCGCCGTATACCAGGCACAGGATCAGCACCAGTGCTGCCAGCGCCACGGTCCCGATGGCACATACCGTTCCGATGCCCTGGGGCAGGAAGAAGGCAATGACTGCCAGACCGAAGCAAATAGCCGTCAGCAGTACGATCAGGTTGCGGATGGTTTTCATCTGTTTCATGTTACATTCCTCCTGTTCTGATTTTATATACTTAGTATAGCACGCGGAAGGAGATCATTCATTACAGCAGCGCTACAATACTATAATGATTCGACTACAAAACAGTTACATTTTTTGAATAAAAAAGTATAAAATGTAACCTTTCTTGTCCGGCTCGGTTTTGCGCTTGAATTGGCCCTGTTTTTTTGGTATAATCCATATGTTATAAAAGAGTGAAGATGGGGGAGTATTGACTTGCACTATTTGAGCAACTTGTGGGCGGCGCTGGACTTTGGGTCGCTGCTGGATATGGTGCTGCGCCTGGCGGCGGTGCTGCTGTGCCTGACAGTGCATGAGACCTGCCACGGTCTGGCGGCCTACGCTTTGGGCGACCCCACGGCCCGGCGGGCCCACAGGCTGAGCCTGAACCCCCTGCGGCATATCGACTGGTTCGGATTGCTGATGATGTTTGCGGTGGGCTTCGGCTGGGCCAAGCCCGTGCCGGTGAATCCCAACTACTTTAAAAAGCCCAAGCAGGGCATGGCGCTGACGGCTCTGGCAGGGCCCGTGAGCAATTTTCTGCTGGCGCTGCTCACGCTGCTTGCCGCCCGGATTTTCTGCGATGTGGCGGCCTATTCGGAGACAAACCAGAGGATTTTGGACTTTCTGCTGATGGTGGCGGTGCTGTCCATCGGCCTGGGCCTGTTTAACCTGGTACCTATCCCACCGCTGGACGGGTCCAAGGTGCTGTTTGCGGTGCTGCCGGACCGGGCCTATAACCAGCTTATGTGCTATGAGCGGTACGGCATGCTGGTGCTGTTTGCACTGGTTTTCTTCGATGTGGGCAGCAGCGCCCTATCTAATGCTATCCGGTGGGTGTTTGATTTATTCTGCCGCGTGGTCGGCTTGTAAGGGAGAAAATATTTTGGACAATCCCATTTTTAAATTGGAAAAAGTGGTGCAGACCAGGGCGGCGGAATCGCTGGAGGATTTCGAGGGGCCGCTGGATCTGATCCTGTTCCTGCTGAGCAAAAATAAAATCGAGATCCAGGATATTCCCATCTCGCTGATCCTGGATCAGTATTTGGAATACCTGGAAAAACGGCAGCAGATGGACCTGGAGGTGGCCAGCGAATTTGTGACCATGGCCTCCCATCTTATGTACATTAAGACGAGAATGCTCCTGTCCATTGAGGACGAGGAGGCTCAGAGCGAGATGGACGCCCTGATCCAATCCCTGCAGGAGCGGCAGCGGGGGGAGTGCTACCAAAAGATCCGCAAGCTGACGGAAAAGCTTGGCCCCATGAGTGAGTTCGGACGCAACATCTTTACCAAAAATCCGGAGCCGGTAAAGCGGGGCAAGGTGTTTGAGTACGACCACGAGCCGGGCGAGTTGGCCATCGCCATGCAGGAGCTGCTGGACCGGCGGGACATGGCGCTGAATCCGCAGCTGACGGTGTTTGAGGACATCGTGAAGCGGGAGCCGTACTCTGTGGAGGAAAAAGCCGCAGAGATCGTGCGGCGTGTAAAGCTGGCGGGCATTACACGGTTTCTGCTCCTGTTCAAGGGCAGCCGCAGCCGCAGCGAGCTGGTGGCCACGTTTATGGCGGTGCTGGAGCTGTGCAAAAAGCACGTGCTGCGCCTGGCCGGCGGGCCGGAGGACTGCATGGTGTCCTGCAGCAAGGAAACCGAGGTGTAATCGGAGGGAATATGGAAATACTGGAAATGAAAGAGATCGAGGCGGCCCTGGAGGGCATCCTCTTTGCCTCCGGCGAGCCGGTGCACATTGACCGCATCTGCCTGGCCCTGGACCTGGACAGGCCCACGGCGGAACTGGTGCTGCAGAAGCTGGGGGACTACTACAGCTTCGAGCGCCGGGGCATACGCCTGGTGCGCATGGCGGACACCTGGCAGCTGTGCTCGGCACCGGAATATGCCGACTACATCCGCAAAGCCTTTGAAATTCGCAAACCGGCCAAGCTGTCCCAGCCGGCGCTGGAGGTGCTGACCATCATTGCCTACTACCAGCCCACCACCCGGGCCTACATCGATCAGATCCGGGGCGTGGACAGCTCGTATACCGTGGGGCTGCTTTTGGAGCGGCATATGATCGAGGAATGCGGCACATTGCAGGTGCCGGGACGGCCCAGGCTGTACCGCACCACCAAGGAGTTCCTCCGGGCGTTCCACCTGAACACCCTGGAGGACCTGCCGGAGATGCCGGGCCTGGAGAACGACGGGCAGCTGCGGCTGGAAAACGACGGGACCATCAGCGAGGACATGAACACCTGACAGAAGCACCTGAGAGGAGGCGGACACGGCTTGACGGCACTGTGGATAGTGGGAATACTGCTGGCGATCTTTTTGGCGGTGCAGCTGAGCCGCGTGGGCGTGCGCCTTGCCTTCGGCGAGGAGCTCAGAGTAATGCTGCGGCTGGGGCCCGTGCATGTGCAGGTGGTGCCCAAAAAGGAAACGGCGAAGAAGAAGCCAAAAAAGGAAAAGCCACCCAAGAAGAAAAAAGAGAAACCCAAAAAGGAGACGCCGAAGATCACGGCCCGGGCGGTGCTGGACAGCCTGCCGGAGCTGTGGCGGATCCTAAAAAAAGGGCTGCGGATGACGTTCCGGCGGGTCCGCATTTCGCCTATGAATGTTTCGGCGGTCATCGGCGGGGACGACCCGGCGGACACGGCGCTGCTCTATGGCAGGCTCAGCGCGGCCATGTATGCGGCGGCGCCGGTGCTGCAGGAGCTGGTGCGCATGCCGGACCCGCACATCCACCTGGAACCGGAGCTGCAGGGAGGCAAGACGAAGATCTCGGGAGAGGTGGGCGTGTCCTTCCTGATCTGGGATCTGACGGTCATCGGCTTTGCCTGCGGCGTGCCGCTCATCAAATGGTTCCTGCAACTTCGCAAACAGCCGCCTAAGGCGGAAAACGATACAAAAACGCAGTCTGGAAAGGATGAACAATATGGAAAACAAGGAAAAGACCAACCTCAGCGAAATGATGGAGACCTCCATGAGCAAGGTGCGGGAGATGGTCAGCAGTGACACGGTCATCGGCCAGCCCATTACCACGCCGGACGGCGTGACCCTGGTGCCGGTGTCCCGGCTGAGCTTCGGCTTTACCTGCGGCGGCAGCGACTTTGGCAAGCAGGCGGACGGCAAGAATTTCGCCGGCGGCACCGCCTCTGCCGTGAAGGTGGATCCGGTGGCGTTCCTGGTGGTGAAGGACGGCGTGACCCGGGTGATGCCGGTAGCGATCCCCGCTATGGGCACCGCGGACCGCATCATCGAAATGGTGCCCCAGGTCATGGACCGGGTGGAGAGCTTCCTGGATAAAAAGAAGGAAACTACCGAATTTTAACTGCGTATACTGTCACCATCAACTGCAAAAAGGGTGATGGGGATTGAAATTCGCACGCATGACCGCCGCCGCGCTGGCGGCATTGCTGCTGCTGACGCAGAGGGTATGGGCCATGGACCTATCCGCCACGGCGGCGGTGCTCATGGACTGCGGCACGGGGCAGGTCCTCTACGAGAAGAACGCCGACAAGCGAATGCGGATCGCCAGCACCACCAAGATCCTCACGGCTCTGGTGGTGCTGGAGGAGTGCGGGATGCGGCAGGAGGTCACCGTGACGAAGCGGCACATGGCCGAGGGCTCCTCCATGTATCTCAGGCCCGGGGAAAGGGTGACGGTGGAGGACCTGCTGTACGGCCTGCTGCTGTGCTCCGGCAACGATGCGGCCCTGGCGCTGGCAGATGCCTGCGGCGGGGAAAAGCGGTGCGTCCGGCGGATGAACGACCTGGCCGGACGGATCGGCATGGACAGCAGTCACTTTGAAAACCCCAACGGATTGGACGGGGAAGCGCACTACTCCACGGCCCGGGATATGGCGAAGCTGGCGGCTTATGCGGCCAAGAACCCCACGCTGATGCGCATATGCTCTACCTCCGCCGCCCAAATCGGCGGACGCAGCATGAAAAACCACAACCGGCTGCTGCGGGAGCTGGAGGGCTGCGTGGGGATGAAAACAGGCTATACCAAGGCGGCCGGGCGGACGCTGGTGTCCTGCGTGGAGCGGGACGGGCGGATGCTGGCGGCTGTGACGCTGCAGGACGGCAACGACTGGGCCGACCATGCGGCGCTGTATGCATACGGCTTTGGCCGGGAAAACGGCGTGGAAACGGCGGCTATACCCGGAGAAAAAAAGTATTTATGAGAAAAGGCGGGTGACACCGGTGCGCCAGCGCGTGCAGAAAATCATTGCCCAGGCGGGGCTGTGCTCCCGACGGACGGCGGAGGAATGGATGCTCTGCGGCCGGGTCACGGTGAACGGCGCGGCGGCCCGGCCCGGAGACCAGGCAGATCCGGACACGGACTGCATCGCCGTGGACGGAAAGCCCTTGGCCGGCAGGGAAAAGAAGGTCTATCTGATGCTGCACAAGCCGAGAGGCTATGTGACGACCCTCTCCGACGAATTCGGGCGCAGGACTGCGGCGGAGCTGGTGAGGGACTGCGGCGCGCGGGTGTTTCCCGTGGGGCGGCTGGACATGGATTCCGAAGGGCTGCTGCTGTTTACCAACGACGGCGAACTGATGCAGCGGATGATCCACCCGAAATATGAGGTGGACAAGCTGTACCGGGTGACGGTGCGGGGCGACTGGAAAAAGGGCACGGAGCTGCTGCGGCAGATGCGCCTGCTGGAGGGGGAGCCCATTGCCCCGGCCCAGGTGGAGGTGCTGTCCGGCCAGGGAGAAAACGCTGTGCTGCAGGTGACCATCCACCAGGGAAAGAACCGGCAGATCCGGCGCATGTGCCGGCAGGCAGGACTGACCGTCCTGCGGCTGGAGCGCGTAGCCGAACACGGAATTTTATTAGGAAACTTGCCATGTGGCAAGTGGAGAGCCTTGACAGAGGAGGAAGTCAAAACGCTGAAGGGGAGCGATGAACCATGAGCCACAATGTGCTCTATTTGATCCGCACCGGGATGGACGGATTTTCCAAGGGACAGAAACGGATCGCCAATTACATACTGTCCAACTACGACAAGGCTGCCTTTATGACGGCCTGCCGCCTGGGGCAGATCGCCCAGGTCAGCGAGTCTACGGTGGTGCGCTTTGCCTCCCAGCTGGGGTATGACGGCTACCCGGCCATGCAGAAGGCGCTGCAGGAACTGATCCGGGGCAAGCTCACCAGTATCCAGCGCATTGAGGCATCCGGAGAGCAGATCAACAGCGGCGACATCGCCGGCAGTGTTATGCAGCGGGACATGGAGACCATCCGCAGCACCATTGAGCGCATGGACCGAACGGAGTTCGATCTGGCGGTGGAGAAGCTGGTGGAGGCGAAGCATATCTATCTGCTGGGCGTGCGGTCGTCGGCTTTTTTGGCAGGGTATCTGAACTTCTATTTCCATTTGATCTTTGAGAATGTGACCCTGGTACAGAGCGCGGCGGGGGAGATATTCGACCAGATGCTGCGCATGGGGCCGGGGGATGTGCTGGTGGGCATCAGCTTCCCCAGGTACTCCCAAATGGCGGTGAACGCCGTCCGCTTCGCCCGGGACCGGGGGGCGGATGTGATCGCCGTGACGGACAGCAAAATGTCGCCTATTTACAAGCTGGCCAGCGCATCGCTGCTGGTGAGCAGCGATATGATCTCCTTTGTGGACTCTATGGCGGCCCCTGTGAGCCTGCTGAATGCGCTGATCATGGCGGTGGGACAGCAGAAAAGCGAGGAGACTGCCGAGTCGTTCTCGGAACTGGAGCGTGTGTGGTCCCGGTATGGGGTCTTTGGGTATGCGGAAGATGAATAAGGAGATCGTGGTTATCGGCGGCGGCGCAGCCGGCATGATGGCGGCCATCGCCGCGGCAGAGCGGGGAGCGGCCGTGCGCCTGCTGGAGCCCAACGAGCGACTGGGCAAAAAACTGAATATCACCGGCAAGGGCCGGTGCAACGTGACCAACAACTGCCCGGTGGAGGAGCTGATGGCGCATATTCCCCGTAATGGCAAATTCCTTTACAGCGCCTTGACCCGCTTTACAAGCGCCGATGCGATGGCATTTTTTGAGGGGATCGGCGTGCCGCTGAAAACAGAGCGGGGAAACCGGGTATTTCCTGTGTCGGACTGCGCATTTGATGTGTCCGGGGCGCTGAAGCGGCGGATGGAGAAGCTGGGTGTCCGGTGGGAGCATGACCGGGCGGTGTCCCTGTTGACGGAGGCGGGCGCAGTCTGCGCCGTGCAGGGGGAAAAGAAGGAGTACCCGGCTGCAGCGGCGATCCTGGCCACCGGGGGTGTGTCCTATCCCGGGACGGGCTCTACCGGAGATGGCTATCGGATGGCCGCCCAGCTGGGGCACACCATTGTGGAGCCCCACGGCTCCCTGGTGCCGCTGGTGAGCGATGATCCCTGCTGCGGACAGATGCAGGGGCTGGCGCTGAAAAACGTGCAGCTTTCCGCCAGGAACGAGAAGGGAAAGACCGTGTTCAGTGAGTTTGGCGAGATGCTGTTTACCCATTTCGGCGTTTCGGGGCCACTGGTGCTGTCAGCCAGTGCGCATCTGCGGGACTGGGGCAAGCATACCTATAAACTGTCCATCGACCTGAAGCCGGCCCTTTCCGAGGAAAAGCTGGAGGAGCGGCTGCTGCGGGAGCTGCGGGAGCAGAGCAACCGGAACATGGAAAACGTGCTTTCTTCGCTGCTGCCCCACAGCATGGTGCCGGTGATGTGCCGGCGGCTGGGGATCTCTACGGAGCTGAAAGCCAATTCCCTGAAAAAGGAGCAGCGCCGGGCGCTGCTGCAGGAGCTGAAGCATTTTGCGCTATCCGTTACCGGCCCACGGCCGGTGGCAGAGGCCATCGTCACCTCCGGCGGGGTCAAGGTGGGGGAGGTAAACCCCAACAGCATGGAATCCAAAAAGGTCTGCGGGCTTTTCTTCGCGGGCGAGATTTTGGATGTAGATGCCTACACGGGCGGGTTCAACCTGCAGATCGCCTGGGCTACGGGCCGGGCGGCAGGGATCGCCGCCGCAGAAACAGAAGGAGAGAAAGAACTATGAGCGTATATTCCGTGGCCGTAGACGGCCCGTCCGGAGCAGGCAAAAGCACCCTGAGCAAGGCTGTGGCCAAGGAGCTGGGCATCGTATATGTGGATACCGGCGCCATTTACCGCAGCATTGGTTACTATATGTATAAAAACGGCATTGACCCCAAAGACGCCGCGGCGGTGGTGGCCGCGCTGCCGCAGATCCGGGTGGACATGCGCTACAGCGATGACGGATTGCAGCACATGCTCCTCAACGGGGAGGACGTGACGGAGCAGATCCGGCTGCCGGAGATCTCCATGTATGCCTCCGCCGTATCCGCCATCCCGGCGGTGCGGACCTTTCTGCTGGAGATGCAGCGGGACATGGCCCGGCGCAGCAGCGTCATTATGGACGGCCGGGACATCGGCACCGTGGTGCTGCCACAGGCCCAGGTGAAGATCTTCCTCAGCGCCGACGTAGAGGTGCGGGCCCGCCGCCGGACTATGGAGCTGGAGCAGCGGGGGACCCCCAAGCCCTACGAACAGGTGCTGGAGGAAATGAAGCAGCGGGACTGGGCGGACAGCCACCGGGAGGCGGCGCCGCTGCAGGCAGCCGCAGACGCCGTGACGGTGGACACCACCCACATGGATTTTCAGCAGAGTAAGGACGCAATTTTACAGGAGATCAGAAAGCGGGTCAGATAATGAGCAGCAAGTATTTTGCCACCGTATATGACATTGTGAAGCCTATCGCCACATTCCTGCACCCCATCCGGGTGGAGGGACTGGAGAACGTGCCCAAGGAAGGGCCTGTGCTGCTGTGCCCCAACCACAGCAGCAACTGGGATCCTATTCTGCTTATCTGCGCCCTGGGGCGGGAGGCAAACCTGCAGATCATGGGAAAAAATCAGCTGTTTAAGATCCCCATCCTGCGGACGTTCCTGCGGAAAATGGGTGTATTTCCCGTGGACCGGGGCCACTCCGACATCGGCGCGGTAAAAAGATCCATCCAGGCTCTGAAGGACGGGTTTATGCTGATGGTTTTCCCCGAGGGGACCCGGGTGCGCAAAAAGAACCGGGGCGTGCGGCCCAAGGGCGGCGTGGCAATGATGGCCATTCGGGCCGGGGCCAAGCTGATGCCCATTTATATCGGGACGAAAAAGCGGCTGTTTGCCAGGGTGCCCATTATTTTCGGCAAGCCCTTTACGCCGGAATACACGGGCCGGAAGGGCACGGCGGAGGAATACCAGGCCAATGCCGACGAGGTGGTGCGTCAGGCGTATGAATTAGGGGGAGAAGCATGGATGTAATGGTGGCGCAGAGCGCGGGATTCTGCTACGGCGTGAAGCGGGCGGTGGACATGGCCCGGGACACGGCGCGCCGGGGTGAGCCCTGCGTGATGCTGGGCAGCATCATCCACAACGCCAACGTGGTGGCGGAGCTGGAGGCACTGGGAATGCGCAAGGCGGAATCCTGGCAGGAGATCCGGCCCGGCGAGACGGTGGTCATCCGCTCCCACGGGGAGAAAAAAGAGGTTTTTGAAAAGCTGGAGGCGCTGGGCGCCCGGTGCGTCAACGCCACCTGCCCCAATGTGCTGCGCATCCAGCAGCTGGTGGCCCAGGCCCAGGAGGAGGGGCGGACCCCTCTTATCATCGGAGAGCCCCACCACCCGGAGGTCATGGGTGTGGCCAGCTGGTCGGAGCGATCGGTGATCCTGCCGGGACCGGAGGAGCTGGAAAAATGGCTGGCGGAGGACGAAAGCCGCAGGGCTCTGCCCCTGACGGCGGCGGCACAAACCACCTGCGTGCGAACAATTTGGGAAAGTTCTAAAGAAATTTTAAAAAAACAGTGTACAAATGTAAAAATCTTTGATACAATATGTAATGCTACGCATAGGCGTCAAGCGGAGGCAGCCGAACTGGCGGCCAAAGTGGACGTTATGGTCGTTGTCGGAGACCGGAAAAGTGCCAATACCAAGCATTTAGCGGAGATTTGCAGGGAGAAATGCGGACGGGTCGTTCAGATCGAGCGGGCCGGTGAGCTCTCGTCAGACCTTTTTGAAGGATGTCTTGTGGCAGGTCTAACGGCCGGCGCGTCTACGCCTGCGGGCATCATTAAGGAGGTATATACAACGATGAGCGAAGAAATCAAGACCATGGAAGCCAACGAGGAAAGCTTCGAGGAAATGCTGGAAAAATCTTTTAAAACTTTAAATACAGGAGAGAAGGTAACCGGTATTGTGACGGCAGTCGGCCCCACCGAGGTCCAGGTCGACCTGGGCTGCAAGCAGGCTGGCTATATTGCCGTGGATGAGCTGAGCGCTGATCCCAACGTCAAGCCCGAGGATGTGGTGAAGGTCGGCGACGAGATCGAGACCTACATCATCCGCGTCAACGATGTGGAGGGCTATGCGATGCTCTCCAAGAAGCGCCTGGACGCCGTGAAGGTCTGGGAAGACATCGAGAAGGCCCGCGAGGAGAAGACCACCCTGGAGGGCAAGGTCACCGAGGAGAACAAGGGCGGCATCGTCGTCAATGTCAAGGGCGTGCGCGTGTTCGTGCCCGCTTCTCAGAGCGGCCAGCCCCGTGGCGCCGATCTCAGCGAGATGATCGGCCAGACCGTTTCCCTGCGTATTACCGAGGTCAACCGTGCCCGCCGCCGCGTGGTGGGTTCCATCCGTGCGGTGCAGTTTGAGGCCCGTCAGGCTGCCCAGGCTGCCATTTGGGAGAGCATCGAGGTGGGTAAGCACTACACCGGTACCGTGAAGTCCATGACCAGCTACGGCGTGTTCGTGGACATTGGCGGCGTGGATGGTATGGTACATATCTCCGAGCTGTCCTGGTCCCGCATCAAGAACCCCGCTGAGGTGGTTTCCGTGGGCGACACCCTGGATGTGTACGTCATTTCCTTCGATCCTGAGAAGCACAAGATCTCCCTGGGCGTGAAGGATCGCTCCTGCAATCCCTGGGATAAGTTTATGGAGACCTATCACGTGGGCGATGTGGCCAACGTGCGCATCGTGAAGCTGATGACCTTCGGCGCTTTCGCTGAGGTCGTTCCCGGTGTGGATGGCCTGATCCACATTTCCCAGATCGCTGACCGCCGCATCGAGAAGCCCGGTGACGTTCTGTCCGAGGGCCAGATGGTGGATGCCAAGATCACCGCTATCGACGAGGAGAAGCAGAAGATCTCCCTGTCCATCCGCGCTTTGCTGGGCGACCACGAGGACGAGGTCGAGGACGAAGAATAATCCTGGTTTTATAAAAGAACCGGCACTCAATTGGGTGCCGGTTCTTTTGCGCTTTTTTACGGTGTCACCACTCCTGCCCGGTACATATGATATGGCATGAGGAGGAATGGCGGCATGGAATATGTGATCTTTATTGCCCGCTCCGTGACCCAGGCGCAGCGCATGATGCGCACACTGGAGGCGTGCGGGATATGGGCAAAAATATTCCGGGCTCCGGTGGGGCTGACGGAGTTCGGCTGCAGTTATGCGGTGAAAATTCGCAGAGAAAAGCTCTGGCAGGCCATGGACTGCCTGCGGCGGGGCGGTCTGGCACCGCTTTCCGTTCATGAGAAAACGGAAAGCGGCTATCGCGAGGTGAGGGTATGATCTATTTGGACAGCGGAGCGACTACCCTGGAAAAACCGCCGGCCGTGGCCCGGGCCATGGCCCGGGCGGTGGGGGAAATGTCCTCGCCGGGGCGGGGGAACTATCCGGCGTCCCAAAAAGCGGCCCGGACGGCCTATGACTGCCGGGAAGCGGCGGCTGCGCTGTTTCATGTGCCGTCGCCGGAGCAGGTGATCTTTACCTGCAACGCCACCCATGGGCTGAACATCGCCATCCGCACCCTGGTGCGGCCGGGCGGCCGGGTGGCGGTGAGCGGCTACGAGCACAACGCCGTGACACGGGTGCTGCACAGCATCCCGGGAGTGGAGATCATGGTGGCGGATGCGCCGCTTTATCGGCCGGAGCAGATGCTGGAGGGGTTCCGCACGGCCCTGCGCCGGGGTGTGGATGCGGTGATCTGCAACCATGTGTCCAATGTGTTCGGGTGTGTGCAGCCGGTGGGGGAGCTGGCGGGGCTGTGCCGGCAGGCGCGCACGCCGCTGATCGTGGATGCGTCCCAATCGGCGGGGATCCTGCCGGTGTTGCTGGCGGACTGGGGCGCGGCCTTTGTGGCCATGCCCGGGCATAAGGGACTCTATGGCCCCCAGGGCACAGGCCTGCTGCTGTGCGGCGCAGAAGCGAGGCCGCTGCTCTTTGGCGGCACCGGGAGCGCCTCCCGCAGGCAGACCATGCCCGCCGATCTGCCGGACCGGCTGGAGGCCGGGACCCACAACATGCCGGGCATCGCAGGACTGCTGGAGGGGCTGCGGTTTATCAGTCATACCGGGACAGAGCGGATCGCCCAATGGGAAAGACGGCTGACACGGCGGGCGGAGGATGGACTGACCCGGATGCCGGGTGTGGAGGTTTTTGCGGACAAAACAGGGCAAAATCAGACGGGCGTACTGTCCTTCCGGGTGAAAGGGCTGGACTGCGAACAGGTGGGGGAGGAGCTGGCCCGGCGGCAGATTGCCGTGCGGGCAGGGCTGCACTGCGCGCCCCTGGCCCACCGCACCGCCGGGACACTGGAAACGGGAACCATACGCATCAGCCCATCGGTTTTCAATTCAAAGGGGCAGATCGACCTGTTTTTGCGGGAGATGAGTGGGATCCTGCGGGAAAATACAGAGAAATCCCTATAGTTTCTGTTGCTTTTTTCCGAGAATTTATATATAATAAATATTACCTATGGCATTTAATTGTACCGGAAAGGAGCAGGCTGTGGATTCTATCATTTCTGTGCTGCAAGGCGCGTGGCGATACATCATGCTGGTCCGTATCACGGACGTGCTGGATGTGGCCATCATGTCCTTTGCGATCTACAAGCTGTTGAGCCTGGTGCGCAGTACACGCGCCGAGAATATATTCAAGGGCATCGTGGTTTTCGTTGTGGCCCTGTGGCTGTCGTCCCTGCTGAATCTGCGGGGGATCAACTATATCCTCAGCTATGTGGTGGAGTGGGGCGTTCTGGCCCTGTTTATCGTTTTTCAGCCGGAGCTGCGGCGAGGGCTGGAGCAGCTGGGCAGCAAGAATATCCGCCTGGTGCGGCTGCTGTCCCCGGAGCAGCAGTCAACGGAACTGGAAAAAGCCATTGACCAGACTGTGGTGGCCTGCACGGAGATGTCCAAGACCCGAACGGGCGTGCTGATCGTTTTTGAACGCAGTATGTTGCTCAACGATATGCTGCGCAGCGGCACCATGCTGGATGCGGCGGTATCCAGCGAGCTGCTGAAAAACATTTTCTTCGTAAAGGCGCCTATGCACGACGGCGCCGTCATCATCCGCAACGGGCGGATCCTGGGTGCCGGGTGCATGCTGCCGCTGTCTAAAAACGTGAATCTCAGCCGGGACCTTGGCATGCGCCACCGGGCGGGCATCGGTATGAGTGAAAATTCCGACGCGGTGGTGGTGATCGTCTCCGAGGAGACGGGCTCGATTTCCGTGGCCATTGGCGGGATGCTCAAGCGGCACCTCATGCCCGAGACTCTGGAGAAGCTACTGAAAAACGAGCTGATGCCTGCCGCGGAATCGGAGGGACAGTCTCAGAAAAGCACCTGGCTGCTGGGCCGGCTGCGGCAAAAGAAGGGGGGCGGCGAGGATGAGTAAAAAGCGCAAGGCTGTACGCGTTGCGGCATCCATTGTGGCCGCCATTGCCATTTGGCTCTATGTGGACACGGTGCGTGCTCCCAGTGTTCCCATGACGGTGCGGAATATTCCGGTGGAATTTTCCGGCGAGAGCACGACCCTGGCCGACAGAGGACTTATGCTCCTGTCCGGCTATGACACGACCATCGACCTGACGCTGAAGGGCCCGCGCCGCCAGCTCCGCAAGATCGACAAGAAGGATATACGCATCGTTGCGGACACCAGCACCATTTCGGAGGTGGGTACCCAAACCCTGAGCTATCAGGTGGTTTATCCCGACGGCGTGGCCAAAAACTCCATCTCCGTGGATTGGGCCAGCGCATACCGGGTCACGGTGACCGTGGGTGAGCTTTACTCCACGGAGGTGCCGATCCAGTGCGAAGTGATAGGCACCCCCAAGAAGGGCTTCTATGCCGAGGAGCCGATCCTGGATATTGACAAGATCCTGCTCCACGGCCAGCGGGATGACCTGGTGAACATCAGCTACGCCAAGCTGACGGTGGATATAAGCGACACGGATAAATCCTATGAAAACGCCCTGGGCTTTACGCTGTATGACTACAACGACATCGCCGTGGACAATCCCGCCATTCGCCCGGCTGTAAAACTGGTGCAGGTGAGAGTGCCGGTGAAGACCACCAAGGAGGTGCCGCTGGAGATCGTGGTGAAAGAGTCGGCAGGCTCGACTCTGGAGCAGACCAGCTACACCATCTCCCCTAAGTCCGTTACTTTGGCGGGCGAAAAGGACGTTTTGGACGCCATCAATTCCATTGCACTGGACACCGTGTACCTGCAGGATATTTCCCAGTCGCAGACACTGTATTATGAGATCATCCCGCCGGAGAATACGGAGCTGGTGGGCGACAATCACAGCGCTACGGTGGCATTTACCGTGACGGGCGTTACTGAAAAAACCGTGACCGTGAATCAGTTTATTGTGGAGCGGGTGCGGGAAGGCTTTAGCGGCCAGTGCACTACCGAGAGCATCCAGGTGACCATCCGGGGCCTGGCGGACGAGATCGCCGCCATCACAGACGGACAGGTCGTGGCGGTAGTGGATTTCAGCAAGCTCAGCACGGCCGGTGAATACACCCTGCCGGTGAACATCGTGGTGAACGGCTATGACCACGTCAGCGCCAAGGGAAACTACCAGGTAAATGTGCGGCTGGATCCCGACGGGACCAGTGAAAACGAAAGGTAATACTCATGACTCAGATCGCAACTGTTAAAAGAAAACTGGAGCCGGGCTATGTGGAAATTTCCGTGCCCCGCAAGTCCGCCTGCGGACATGACTGCGAGGAGTGCGCCGGCTGCGGCATGACTGGAGCGGCTATCCTGGCCCGGGCCAGCGACCCCGTCGGCGTGGAGCCGGGGGACAAAGTGGTGGTCCAGAGCGAGACGAAAAAGCTGCTGGGCGTGGTGGCACTGGTTTATTTGCTGCCGGTGATCGGCTTTCTGCTGGGGTATTTCCTGTCGGAGGGACTTGCGGAGGGTACACGCTACATCATTGCCATTGCCGCCGCTGCGGCCGCTTTCGTGCCCAGCATATTCTATGACCGATATGCCAAACGCCACGAGGTGCTGACCTATACCGTTGTGCGCCTGTTCTGATGTTTGGATATGTACACATCTCTCCGGATAAGCTAAACGGAGAGGAGCAGCAGCTGTATCGGGCGTGCTATTGCGGCCTGTGCCACACACTGGGCAGGCGGTATGGGCTGTTCGCCCGGATGACCCTGAACTATGACCTGGTGTTTTTGGCGATGCTCCTGTCTGACGGAGTGGCGCCCCGGTGCGGACAAAAACGGTGCCTGGTCCACCCGATCCGCCCCAGGTGCTTCTGCGAAGGAACGGAGGCGCTGGACGCGGCGGCGGATGTGAGCGTGCTGCTGACCTGGTGGCAGCTGCGGGACGGCATAGCAGATCACGGCTTTTGGGGCGGATGGAAGTACCGCTTCCTGTCCCTGCTGCTGCGCCGGTCGTACCGGAAGGCGAAAGCGCTGCGGCCGGAGCTGGATCAACGGATCCGAACGCACCTGGACAAGCTCTCGGGCCTGGAGCGGGAAAACTGCGCCGTTCCGGATGAGGCGGCGGATGCCTTTGCGCTGCTGCTGCGAGACACGGCGGCACTGGCGCCCCAGGGCGTAAAGCGCCGGGTGCTGGAGGAGCTGCTGTACCACCTGGGGCGGTGGATCTACCTGGTGGATGCACTGGACGACCTGAAAGAGGACAGCAGGAGCGGCAGCTATAACCCCCTGCTGCTGCGCTATGAGACCCGGGACGGGGCCTTGCAGCCGGAAGATCGGGAGCGGGTAGCTGCGACACTGGATGCCTCCATCCGCACCATGGCGGCGGCCTTTGAGCTGGCCGATTTCGGCTGCTGGAGGCGGATCATTGAAAGCGTGGTTTATGAGGGACTGTATGCGGTGGGCAACGCCGTGCTCAACGGGACCTTTCGGAAGTATACAAGAAACAGAGAACGCCAAAGGAAAGGCAGGACCCAATAATGCGTGACCCCTACGAGGTGCTGGGCGTACCCAGCTCCGCTACAGATGAAGAAGTGAAAAAGGCCTACCGGAACCTGGCCCGGAAGTATCATCCGGACAATTACCATGACTCGCCCCTGGCCGATGTGGCCCAGGAGAAGATGAAGGAGATCAACGAGGCCTACGAGGAAGTGCAGTCCATGCGCAAAAACGGCGGCACGGGGCAGAATCCCTATGGCGGCTATGGGCGCAATCCCTATGGACAGAACCCCTACGGCGCCTATGGCGGCAGCTACGGTGGTGACCCGGCCTTTGCCCGGGTGCGCATGAGCATCGCCCAGGGGGAGCTGAACCTGGCCGAGGAGCTGCTCAACGCCATGAGCGACCACAACGCCGAGTGGAATTTCCTGAAGGGTGCCATTTGCTATCGCAGAGGCTGGATGGACGAGGCCAAGCGGTACTATGAGACCGCGGTGCAGATGAATCCCAACAACCCGGAATACCGGCGTGCGCTGGACATTCTGGAGGGGCAGGGAACAACCTACCAGCCCAACGGCTACGGGAACCGGTCCACCGCCGTATTCGGAGGCGACGCCTGCACCAGGATATGCGGCGCGCTGATCTGCGTGAACTGCCTGGCCGGCGTTGGCGGACGATTTTTCTACTGCTGCTGAGAGAATAGAGGAGGAATGAATATGGTCAGAAGTATGACCGGCTACGGCCGCGCAAAGCAGGAGCGCAACGGGCGGAGTATTACCGTGGAGGTGCGCTCCGTGAACAACCGCTACCTGGACTGCACGGTGAAAATGCCGAGAGCCTATATTTTTGCCGAGGACGCCATGAAGGCGCTGGTGCAGAAGTCTATTTCCCGGGGAAAGGTGGACGTGTTCGTCACCATGGACGCCGTAGAGGCGGATCAGACGGTGGTGCAGGTCAATGAGCCCCTGGCTAAGAGCTACTACGAGGCTTTGACCCGGCTGCAAAAGATGTTTGTGCTGTCCAACGACTTGTCTCCGGTGGCGCTGGCAAAATTCCCCGATGTGCTGACGGTGACCAAGGCGGAGGAGGACCTGGAGATGATCTCCGCCGACATCTGCGCCGTGCTGGAGGAGGCCCTGGCCGCCCACCGGCAGATGCGATCCGTGGAGGGCGAAAAGCTATGCCAGGACATTGCGGGCCGGGCGGACACCATCGAGGCCGTTGTAGGCAAGGTGGAGGAGCGCTCTCCCCAGACCGTGGCCGAATACCGGGCCAGACTGGAGGCGAAAATGCGGGAGGTATTGCAGTCCACCACCATCGACGAGAGCAGGATCCTCACCGAGGCGGCCATTTTCGCCGACAAGATCGCCGTGGACGAGGAGACGGTGCGGCTGCGGAGCCATCTGGCACAGCTGCGCGCCATGCTGGCCGGGGACGAGCCCGTGGGACGGAAGCTGGACTTCCTCATCCAGGAGGTGAACCGGGAGTGCAACACCATCGGATCCAAGTGCAACGATCTGACCATCGCACGGGATGTGGTGAACATGAAGGCTGAGGTGGAGAAGATCCGCGAGCAGGTGCAGAACATCGAGTGAGGGACGGCGGATGGATCTTATTAACATCGGATTTGGCAATCTGATCTCCGCTCAGCGGCTCATTGCCATCGTCAGCCCCGATTCGGCACCGGTGAAGCGGCTGATCCAGGAATCCCGGGACAGCGGGATGCTCATCGATGCAACCTACGGACGAAAAACGGCGGCGGTGCTCATCATGGACAGCGACCATGTGGTGCTTTCCGCGCTGACCACAGAGAAAATGGCGCCCCGTTTGGGGATGAAGGTAGAAGACTTTACACAGGAGGAATTGCTTTGACCAGGGGAAAAACATTCATTATTTCGGGCCCATCCGGCGTGGGCAAGAGCACCGTTCTTAACGAGCTGCTCAAGGAATACCCGGACCTGTATTTTTCCGTTTCCGCCACGACCCGGGGACCCCGGGAAGGGGAGCTGGACGGCATACATTATCATTTTATCGAGCCGGAGAACTTCCACAGGATGATCGAGGAAGACGCCTTTTTGGAGTACGCCGAGTATGTGGGCAACTTCTACGGGACGCCCAAGAAATTCGTGGACGCCGCCATGGATCAGGGCCGGGATGTGATCCTGGACATTGAGATCCAGGGGGCACAGCAGGTGTGCGCCAAGCGGCCGGAGACCGTGCGCATTTTCATCGCGCCGCCGTCCTGGGCTGAGCTGGAGCGGCGCCTCACCGCCCGGGGAACGGACGACGAGGACAAGGTGCAGAAGCGGCTGCTGCGCGCCAAGGTGGAGCTGAAAATGGCTGACCGGTACGACTACTTCGTGGTCAATGACACCGTGGACAACGCCGTGTTCCAGCTGAAATCCATCCTCTGCGCCGAGCACTGCAAGTCCGTTGACAGGATCGAAAAGCTCCTGATTGAGTAAAATATAATTTTTCGCCGAAAGGCAGATAGGAAGTTGATTATTATGATGCTGTATCCCGCTATGACAAAACTCACTGAGTACATTCCCAACCGCTACATGATGGTGAACGTGGTGGCGCGCCGCGCCCGCCAGATCGCCCAGGAAGCGGAGATGAACGGGGAGATCCTGGAGGAAAAGCCCGTGACCATGGCCATCAATGAGGTGGCCGAGGGCCTGTTTGACGCATCCACCATTGACACGGTGATCGACACCGATAAGTAACCACCCGCTGCAGGAGGCTGACACCATGGCGCAGATCGCCAAAATCGCAATAGAAGCGGCTACCTTTGCCATAGACAAGCCTTATGACTACCTGGTGCCCGATGGCATGGAGGTTCGCCCCGGGATGCGGGTCACCGTGCCCTTTGGACGGGGAAACCGCCGCTCGGAGGGGATGGTGCTGGCCGTGGAACCCGGACTGCCGGACCGGCCGCTGAAGGCGGTAGAGGCGCTGCTGGACGAAACGCCGCAGCTCTCCCGGGAGCAGATCCGGCTGGGGCTGTGGATGTGCCAGCGATACTTCTGCACCTTTTATGACGCGCTGCATGCGATCTTGCCCATTGGCCTGTGGTATCAGCACCGGGAGATATGGACGCTGCAGCGTGAGCCGGAGGGGGAGACCCTTTCGGACAGGGAGCGGGCGCTGCTGGACATGCTGCGGGAGAAGGAGCAATCTTTCTCCGACTTGCAGGCGGCGCAGCCCCGGGCGAGGGAACTGCTGCAGAAAATGGAGGGGCTGGGCCTGGTGGCCTGCCGCCGGGAATCCAGTCGCCGCGCAAGCGACAAGACGGACAAGCTGGTCTCCCTGGCTATTGCAGCAGACGAAGCGGCGGAGCTGATCCGGGAAAAGAAAAAGGCGCCCCGACAGGCCGCCGCGCTGTCATTTCTACTGCAGAACGGGGAGACATCCCTGCACGAGCTGCTGTATTTTACCGGCGTGAGCCGCCAGGCGGTGACGCAGATGGAAAAGGCGGAGATCCTGTCCCTGCGGGAGCAGGAGGCTTTTCGGGTGCAGCTGCGCCCGGCGGATCAGCAGGCGCCGGAGATCCGGCTGAACGAGGAGCAGGAGGCCGCCTATAACGAGATCCTGCAGCATATACACGGCGGCAAGCCCGGGGTGACGCTATTGCAGGGCGTTACGGGAAGCGGGAAAACGGAGGTTTACATCTGTCTGGCCCGCCGGCTGCTGGAGGAAGGGAAACAGGCCATGATCCTGGTGCCGGAGATCGCCCTGACCCCGCAGATGATGCAGCGGTTTTCCATGTATTTCGGGGAGGACGTTGCGCTGCTGCACAGCGCCCTGGGCATTGCCGAGCGATATGACCAGTATAAGCGCATCCGCCAGGGCTTGGCAAAAATCGTGCTGGGCACCCGGTCGGCGGTGTTTGCGCCGCTGCCGGACCTGGGTATGATCGTGATAGACGAGGAGCAGGAGGGCTCCTATGAATCGGAAAAGCCGCCCTGCTACCACGCCCGGGACATTGCCAAGTACCGCTGCGCCAAGGAGGGCGCATGGCTGGTGCTGGGGTCGGCGACACCTACGGTGGAAACAGCTTACCTGGCACAGGCGGGCGACTACCATTTGTCCCTGCTGCGGAAGCGGTATAACGAAAACGCCCTGCCGGAGGTCTCATTGGTGGACATGCGGCAGGAGCTGAAGCAGGGGAACTACACCTCCATCAGCCGCCGCCTGTATGAGGAGATCCGGGAGAATCTAAAGCTGGGGCAGCAGACGATCCTGTTTCTGAACCGGCGGGGCAACAGCCGGCAGATGATCTGCCCCGGCTGCGGCTATGTGCCCCAATGCCCCCGGTGCAGCGTGTATCTGACTTATCACTCTGCCAACCGGCGGATGATGTGCCACTACTGTGGGTATTCCGAGCCCTTTGTGCCGGACTGCCCCCAATGCGGCGAACCGTTTAAGCCCATAGGCTCCGGCACGCAGAAGGTGGAGCAGGAGCTGCGGGAGCTGTTTCCGGACACGCCCATCCTGCGGATGGACGCGGATTCCGTGGGGACGCAGCATGAAAAAATGCTGCAGAAATTTGAAAAGGAAAAAATTCCGATCCTTTTGGGTACACAGATGGTGGCCAAGGGACTGGATTTTGATAATGTGACGCTGGTGGGCGTTCTGGCGGCGGACCAGTCGCTGTATGTGGACCACTACCGGGCGGCGGAGCGCACCTTTGTGCTGCTGACGCAGGTGGTGGGCCGGGCCGGACGCGGCAGCAAGGCAGGACGGGCCGTTATCCAGACCTACACGCCGGAAAACGAGGTGCTGCGCAACGCCGCGGCCCAGGATTACGAGAGCTTTTTCCGGCGGGAGATCGATCTGCGCCGGATCCGGCGGGAGCCGCCCTTTGCCGACGAGGTGGTGCTGACGGTGACCGGACCCGAGGAAGCAGATGTGCGCCGGGCCTGCGCGCAGGTGCGGGACAGTCTGCGCCGGGCCGTTTCACAGGAGCCCTATGCCGCAATGGACCTGGAGGTGCTGGGTCCAGCGCCGGCCAGCGTTGTGAAGGTAAACAACCGCTACCGCTACCGCATCACGGTGGTGGGGAAATGCACCGCACCGGTGCGGAGGCTGCTGGCGGCCTACATGAAGGAATTTGCCAAGAGAAACGAAAACCGCACCCTGCATATTTTTGCAGAGTGCAACCGCATGAATTGAACGCATGATGGAGGATGAATTATGGCACTGCGAAAGATCGTTCTGCAGGGCGACGAATGCCTGACCAAGGTCTGCCGTCCGGTTACTGATTTTAACAGCCGTCTGCACACGCTGCTGGACGACATGACGGACACGCTGCTGGATTCCGGCGGCGTGGGCCTGGCTGCGCCTCAGGTGGGCATCCTGCGCCGCGTGTGCGTGGTGCTGAACGAGGACGACGAGGTCATTGAGCTGGTAAATCCCGAGATCATTTTCACCGACGGGGAGCAGACAGGCCTGGAGGGCTGCCTGAGCGTACCGGGAAAATACGGCGTGGTCACCCGCCCGGAGGTGGTGCGCGTTCGGGCCCAGGACAGAAACGGCGACTTTTTTGAGGTGGAGGATTCCGACCTCACGGCCCGGTGCTTCTGCCACGAGATCGAGCATTTGGATGGGCACCTGTTCATTGAGCACACGGATCACCTGATGACCGAGGAGGAGCTGCAGGAGTTCATCCGCCAGCAGGAGGAAAGCGAGGACTAAGGATGCGAATTCTATTTATGGGAACGCCGGAGTTTGCCGTAGAGCAGCTCAGACGCCTGGTGGAGACCGGCCACGAGATCTGCGGCGTGTTCACACAGCCGGATAAGCCCAAGAACCGGGGCATGAAAATGACCTTTTCTCCTGTAAAGGAATATGCCTTGTCACAGGGCCTGGACGTTTATCAGCCCACAAAAATGCGGGACGGCAGCGCCCTGGAGATCGTAGAAAAGCTGCAGCCGGAGCTGACGGTGGTGGCGGCCTACGGGCGCATCCTGCCGGAGGATATTCTGGCGGTGCCGCCGATGGGGTCCATCAACGTACATTCCTCCATCCTGCCCCAATACCGGGGGGCTGCGCCCATCAACTGGGCTATTTTGGACGGGTGCAAGGAAACCGGCGTTACCATTATGCACATGGCCAAGGAACTGGATGCCGGGGACATTATCTGCGTGAAGAAGACGGAGATCCTTCCCGATGAGAACGCCCAGGAGCTGACATATCGCCTGGCGCTGCTGGGCGCGGACGCCCTGGAGGAGGCCGTGGCCCAGCTGGCAAACGGCACAGCGGCCCGCACACCCCAGGATCACAGCGCCTTTACCTACGCGCCCATGCTGAGCAAGGAGCTCTCGCCCATGGACTGGACCAAGCCCGCCCAAAAGCTGCACGACCAGGTACGGGGGTTGATCCCTTGGCCCTGCGCCAGCACGGAGCTGGGCGGGAAGAAAGTGAAAATCTTCAGAACGAAGATCGGCGAAAAAACAAATGCCGGGGCCGGGACGATCCTGACCGCCGGAAAGCAGGGACTGGAGATCGCCTGCGGCGACGGACGCAGCCTGTGGATCCTGGAAATGCAGGCCGAGGGCGGCAAGCGCATGATGGCGGCGGACTATCTCCGGGGCCATCCCATTGAGACGGGAAAATGAGCGAAAACAGAAAAATGACCGCCCGGGATACGGCGCTGGAGGTGCTGATGCAGGTGGAGCGGGCCAATGCCTGGTCCGACGGCAGCCTCAAGCGCACCATTGCCAAAAACGGGCTGGAGGGCCGGGAGGCGGCCCTGGCCACAAGACTGGCCTACGGTGTGATCCAAAACCGCACGCTGCTGGACTACTATATCTCCTGCTACTGCGTGCAGAAGGCCCACAAGCTGGAGCCGGTGATCCGCAATATCCTGCGCATCGGCGGGTATCAGATCCTGTTTATGGATAAGATCCCCCACCGGGCCGCCGTAAATGAAGCGGTGGAGATGTGCCGGCGAAGCGGCCGGCCCCGGGCAGCCGGCATGGTCAACGCCGTGCTGCGGAAATTTGTGACCAACTGGATGAATATGCCGGAGATACGCTGCGGCGGAACAGCGGAATATTTGTCCATCCGATACAGCCACCCGCTGTGGCTGGTGAAAAGATTGCTGGAGATCCTGCCGCCTGAGGAGGTGGAGCAGTTCCTGCGGGGGAACAACGAGATCGTACCCACTACCATCCATACGAACCTGCTCAAGACCGATGACGAGACCCTGGTGGAGGAGCTGAAGCAGGCGGGGATCGCGGTGGAGCGCCACTCGTGGCTGGCGCACTGCTTCACCGTGAGCGGCACGGGCAACTTAGAGCGGCTGCCGGCCTTTGCGGAGGGACGCTTCATGGTGCAGGATGCCGCTGCGCATTTGGTTTCGGTGGTGGCCGGGCCCAAAAAGGGAGACCGGGTGCAGGACGTATGCGCCGCACCGGGGGGGAAGTCCTTTGCGGCCGCCATTTCCATGGAGGGAGAGGGCGAGATCATCTCCTGCGATATCCATCCGCACAAGCTGAAGCTTATTGACAGCGGCGCCCGGCGCCTGGGCATCGGGTGCATACGCACGATGCTGGCGGACGCCCGGGAGCACCATGCGGCCTGGGACCGGGCGGCGGATATGGTCATTGCCGACGTGCCCTGCTCGGGCCTGGGGATCATCCGCAAAAAGCCTGACATCCGCTACAAGGATCCCAAGGAGCTGGGGCAGCTGCCCGAGATCCAGCGGGCGATTTTGGACAATGTGTGCGAATATGTGCGGCCCGGCGGCGTGCTGGTGTACTCCACCTGCACGGTGCTGCCGGAGGAGAACGAAGCCGTGACGGACGACTTTTTGCAGGCGCACCCCGAATTTGAAATGACGCCGTTTGCCCTGCCGCTGCCCATCGGGCGCTGCGAGGGAAGGCTGACCCTGTGGCCCCAGCGCAACGGCACGGACGGCTTTTATATCTGCCGCATGCGCAGAAAGGACTAAAAACGCAGAACGGGAGGGAGACTTACTTGGTTGACATAAAATCCATGACCCAGGAGGAAATGGGCGAATACTTCCGCCAGCTGGGTGAGCCGGCTTTCCGGGCCAAGCAGGTGTTTTCCTGGCTGCATCGGGGGGCACGATCCTTTGACGAGATGAGCAATCTCTCCAAAGCGCTCCGGGCCAAGCTGGCAGCCGCCTGCCGCATTACGGTGCCCACGGTGGCGAGGAAGCAGGAATCCCGGCTGGACGGCACCATCAAATACCTATGGGAGCTGCAGGACGGGAACTGCATTGAGACCGTGCTTATGCAGTACCACCACGGCAACACCGTGTGCATCTCCTCCCAGGTGGGGTGCCGCATGGGATGCGCCTTCTGCGCATCCACCATTGCCGGGCGGGTGCGGGATCTGGCGCCGTCTGAGATGCTGGATCAGGTGCTGTTTACCCAGCTGGACTCCGGACGGGAGATCTCCAACATCGTGCTTATGGGCATCGGAGAGCCCCTGGATAACCGGGACAATGTGCTGAAGTTTTTGGAGCTGGTGAACCACCCCGACGGGATGAACATCGGCATGCGGCACATAAGCCTGTCTACCTGCGGCGTGATCCCGGGTATCGAGTTTCTGGCGCAGCAGCATCTGCAGCTGACGCTTTCCGTGTCCCTCCACGCACCGGATTCGGAGACGAGATCCCGCATTATGCCGGTGAACCGGAAATATGATGTGGAGGAGCTGTTTGCCGCCTGCCATCGGTATTTTCAGGCTACCGGGCGGCGCATATCCTTTGAGTATGCCATGATCGACGGCGTGAATGACCACGACTGGCAGGCGGACCTTATCGCAAAGAGGCTGGCAGGTATGCCGGGCCATGTGAATCTGATCCCGCTGAACGATGTGGTGGAGAGTCCCTTTAAGCCCAGCCGCCGGGTGGCGGCCTTTCAAAAGAGATTGGAGTCCCACGGCATCACCGCCACGGTGCGGCGGAGCCTGGGCGGAGATATTGACGCATCCTGCGGCCAGCTGCGCCGCAAGGCTATGGAAGAAAAGGAGGGAGCCGGGAAACCATGAGAATCTGGAGCATATCGGACATCGGCCTTGTGCGGCATGAAAACCAGGACGCCTACGAGACGATGCTGATCGGCGAGTACACCGCAGCGGTGGTCTGCGACGGCATGGGCGGAGCTGCTGGAGGGGCAGTGGCCAGTCAACTGGCTGTGCAGACCTACCGGGAGCAGATGGAGGCAAATCTCCGAAATCACATGACCATGGACCAGCTGAAGGAGGTCTCCGGCTTTGCCATTGCTGCGGCCAATGACGCCATCCGCCGCCGGGGACAGGAGGAACCCGCTGTCCATGGCATGGGCACCACGTTGGTGGCCGCCATCATAAGGGGCGAGGACGTTCTCATCAGCAATGTGGGCGACAGCAGAGCCTATCTGCTCTCAAGCACGGGTATCCGGCAGATCTCCCGGGACCATTCCCTGGTGGGCTCCATGGTGGAGCAGGGAAATATGACCGCGGAGCAGGCCAAAAAGCACCCGGGGCGGAATCTGATCACCCGGGCCCTGGGACCGGAGGAGAGCGTACAGGATGATGAATTTACCTATAAATGGAAGCAGGGAGACTATCTGCTTTTATGCACGGACGGATTGGTGAACACCGTCAGCGACCAGGAGCTGCTGTTTGAAGTGGTCCATACGGACCAGCCCGAACACTGCCTGAAAAGACTGGTCGATCTGTCCGCAAGCCGCGGCGCGCCGGATAATGTTACGGCGATTTTGCTCAAGAACATTTAAAGGAGACTGCATTATGGATAAATACATAGGAAAAATGCTGGATAACCGCTATGAGATCATCGAGCTGATCGGCTCCGGCGGTATGGCCAATGTATACCGGGCCAAGTGCCACCGGCTCAACCGCATGGTGGCCATCAAGATCCTGAAGGCCGATATGGCTGAAAATGAGGAGATCCGCCGCCGCTTCCGGGACGAGAGCCAAGCCGTGGCACAGCTTTCCCATCCCAACATTGTGTCCGTTTACGACGTCTCCACCAGCGGCGACACAGAGTATATCGTCATGGAGCTCATCGACGGCATTACCCTGAAGCAGTATATGGCCCGCCGGGGTGAAATGGATTGGCGGGAGTCTCTGCACTTCATCATTCAGATCATGCGCGCCCTGGAGCACGCCCACAGCCGCGGGATCATCCACCGGGATATCAAGCCCCAGAACATCATGGTCCTGCGGGACGGCAGCGTGAAGGTGGCCGATTTCGGTATTGCCTGCCTGCAGAATAACGCCCAGACCATGACACAGGACGCCCTGGGTTCGGTACACTATATTTCCCCGGAACAGGCCCGGGGAGAGCATATCGACGCCCGGTCGGACATCTATTCCGCCGGCGTGGTGCTCTATGAAATGCTGACGGGACGCCTGCCCTTTGAGGGGGATTCCGCGGTTTCCGTTGCCATCCAGCACCTGAGCTCTGTGCCCCTGGCTCCCAGCGACATCCGGGAGGATGTGCCCAAGGCTTTGGAGCTGATCTGCATGAAGGCCATGTGCGCCAACATCAACAAGCGCTACAGCACTGCCACGGAGATGCTGGAGGACCTGGAGAGCTTCCGCAAGAATCCCAACCTGGATCTGGAGTATATCCGGGAGGAGCTGACGGAGCAGGAGGACACCGAGCCCACCCGGTATATCAGCAAGAAGGAGATCCACGAGGCCGTGCGCAGCAAGAAGGAAACGGCTGTGAAGGAGGAGAAGCCGGAGAAGACGGGCATCGCCGGCACTAAAGATGAGAAAAAGCGAATGGCGATCCTCATCGGTGCCTTTGCCGCCGCGCTGCTGGCGATTTTCCTGGTGTTCACGCTGATCTTCGGCGGATTTGGCGGGGGAGGAGAAAAGGACGGCTACAAGGTGCCGAATATTCTCGGCATGACTGTGGAGCAGGCCGAGAATATGGCCGATATCAAGGGAATTTTCAAGATCGAAGTGGTGGGCACCAAGGAGAGCACCAAGTACACAGAAGGACAGATCATTTCCCAGGATCCCACCGAGGGCACGATGCGGAAAAACAATTTGACCATTCAGGTCTATGTGTGCGCCAAGGAGGAAAAGGCCTTTATGCCTACCGTGGCCGGCCTGAGTGAAGCGGACGCAAAGGAGCTGCTGAGCAATACGGGCATGAACCTGAGCGTGCAGGTGCAGCCCAAGAGCTCGGATACGGTGGAAAAGGGACTGGTCATCAGCACCTCTCCCGAGGCCGGCAGTCAGATCAAGAAGGGTAATACCGTGATCCTTTATATCAGCTCCGGCCGGGAGATCAAACCCGTGACCGTTATCAACTTCGTGGGTATGTCGGAGGAAAAGGCCATGACCGAGGCTGAGAACCTGGGCCTGATAGTGGGCGCCAGCTCCAGCGAATACAGCGATGAGCCCGCCGGAACCGTCATCCGCCAGAGCATCTCTGTGGGCACCGAGGCCAAGACCGGCGATAACATTTACTTCACGGTCAGCAAGGGGCCGGAGGACACGGAGATCGACGTGCCCAATGTGGTGGGCGCCAGCGAAAATGCTGCGCGGAATCTACTGGAGAGCTTTGGCTTCCGGGTTGAGGTGCAGTGGGAGAACGGCGAAAAAGTGGATAACGCCGTGGTGAAGAGCTATTCGCCCAGGGGCTCTGCGGAAAGCGGCAGCACCATCACCATTGTCCTGGGCACCGCGTCCCAGGGGCCTGGCTCATCCGACCACACCGACGACATGGGCGGCTGATGAGAGGACGCATAGAAAAAGCACTCAGCGGGTTCTACTATGTGAACGTAGGACAACAGGTGCTGCAGTGCCGCGCCAGAGGCAAATTCCGCCGGGAGGGCACCAGCCCCCTGGTGGGGGATTGGGTGCAGGTGCGGGAGCTGGGCGGCAGCGAGGGCTTCGTGGAGAACATCGAGCCGCGCAGGAACTGCTTTGCCCGGCCGTCGGCGGCCAATATCGACCAGCTGGTCATCATCGCCTCTGCTGCCATCCCGGTGACGGATCCCTATCTCATTGACCGCATTGCCGCCATCGCTGCCCTGAAGGGCTGCGGCGTGCTGGTGTGCCTGAATAAGACCGACCTGGATCCGGCGGACGAACTGTTCGACATCTACACCCGATCGGCGATCCCGGTGCTGCGGGTCAGCGCGGAGACGGGGGAGGGAATGGAGGCGCTGCGGGAGCAGATCCGCGGCAAGCTCAGCGTTTTCACGGGAAATTCCGGCGTGGGCAAGTCCAGCATTTTGAACTGCCTATGCCCGGGGCTCTCCCTGCAGGTGGGGGAGGTCAGCCAGGCGCTGGGCCGCGGCCGGCACACCACCCGCCATGTGGAGATGTTCCCGGTGGAGGAGAATACCTGGGTCATTGACACGCCGGGCTTTTCCTCCTTCGACACGGAGGAGCTGAGCCTGGAGCTGCAGGCGCATCTGCCGGAGACTTTTCCGGAGTTCCTGCCATATTTGGGGCAGTGCCGCTTTGTAGGGTGCAGGCATATCAAGGAAAAAGGCTGCGCCGTGCTGCAGGCCGTGCATGACGGCGCTATCCCCAAGGAGCGCCACAGAAGCTATGTGCGGCTGTGGGAGGAGGTCAAAGACCTTCGGCCGTGGGATAAAAAGTGAAAAAACGCCGGCGCTTCCGCAATCGGAAGCGCCGGCGTTTTTTGTGGGCACCCATGGCGGATGGGCTGCGTA
>ERZ791865.395-NODE-395-length-66252-cov-7.657749_pt1 | contig 66252 bp, 54 predicted proteins | sample MGYA00509942_ERZ791865 | MGnify/ENA primary metagenome ERZ791865 (study PRJEB30046, sample SAMN00792098) | human gut metagenome | study: EMG produced TPA metagenomics assembly of the A metagenome-wide association study of gut microbiota in type 2...
AGGGCGATCAGAACGATAACGGGGAGCAGCAGGTCCAGGATGGAGGAGTGCTTGGCGCCTTCCTCATAATCGTCAGCACCGGCGAAGGGGCGCTCGGGAGTGGTGAACAGGTCGCCCTTGACCTGGGCGTTGTACTCATGCTTCAGCATGGGACCGTAGTCGATGTTCAGCAGAGAGGTGACAATGACCATCACCAGGGTCAGGATGCAGTAATAGTTGAAGGGGATCTGGCTCAGGAACATGCTGATACGGGAGCCGGGGAAGCCTTCGGGCACATAGGATGCAACGGCGGCAGCCCAGGAGGACACGGGGGCCAGCATGCACACGGGAGCGGCGGTAGCGTCGATGACGTAGGCCAGCTTCGCCCGGGAGATCTTGTGGCTCTCGGTAACGGGACGCATAACGGCACCCACGGTCAGGCAGTTGAAATAGTCGTCGATGAAGATCAGCACGCCCAGGAGCATAGTCATCAGCTGAGCGCCGGAACGGGTCTTAACGGACTTGGAAGCCCAGCGGCCGAAAGCGGCGGAACCGCCGGCCTTGTTCATCAGATCCACCATGATGCCCAGGATGACTAGGAAGATCAGGATGGAGATGTCGATGGCGTTGATCATGCCAACACCCTCGCCAGCGCCGATGAAGTTCACGACAGTCTGCCAGGGGCTGAAGTCAGCCAGCAGCAGTGCGCCCACCAGGCAGCCCAGGAACAGGGAAGAATACACTTCCTTGCTGATCAGGGCCAGAGCGATGGCGACCACGGGGGGGAACAGGGCCCAACCGGTGGCCACAAAGCCGGAACCGTCGTTGGTCACCTTAGCGATGATCAGTGCAACAATCACCACCGCCAGCGCAACGAAATACGCTATTTTGGTACTTTTCTTTTCCATAATGAGTGATTTACCTCCTCAAGTTTTGGTGCTTTCATCCTAACCCGAATCGGCCAGCTTGTCAATATTTCGTTTCCGCCTTTTGTCCGCAATTTTGAACAAATTATGAATCCCCTTTTTGCTTAAATTGACAAAAAACTGTCATATTTATGCCATTTTTGCAGCATTTCCAGTTGTTTTAACGTAATCTTTATGCCGATTTAGGCGGTTATTTTGAGTTTCTTAGCAGCAATTAAGCGGGGTAAATTTTCTTATCAGGAAAGTTATTTTCCTGTGCCTTAACATTTATTGTCTATATTCCGTGTATTAGTTTTCTTTGTCGTATCAAGAACCCGTTAAGCGGAGCAAAAAAAGAGACGCCCGAAGGGAGAGGCTACATAAGGAAGTAGCTTCTCCCTTCGGCTTTGTAATCAGCCAATATGATTGAATTTGTAGGAAAATCATTATATTTGGAGGATTACAAAATGGACAAGTACTCGTAATGGTATATTTTACAGATGATTTGTAAAATTTACTCTCCGCAAATTGCAAGTGCAAGTTGGACACCTGCACGGTAGAACTGAGTGAATCAGAGCATCGCCCAGGATGGAAGCCGCTGGCTTCCGTCCTGGGCGATGCTGCCGCAGCCTTCGGCTGCGTAAACAGAGTCGAGGAACTCGTCAAACAGTTCCTCTGGGGTGCGGTAGCCAAGCTTCTTGCGAGGCCGTCCATTTAATTCATCAGCTGCAGCCAAGATATACACGGCAGAGAAAGCCTCAATGGACACGCCCTTCGGAACGAAGGCTCGAAACAGCCCGTTGTGACGTTCGTTTTGGGGACGTTCCCACGAGGTGTAGGGATGCGCAAGGTAGACTGCACAGCCCCAGTTCTCGACCTGACTGAACGCAGAGAACTCCGAGCCGTTGTCCACGGTAATGGTCTTGAATACCTGTGAGAACTTGTCTCCGAATTCTTCCCTGCGTGACTGCATGGCGTTCAGAACGGAGTCTGCATCCTTGCCGGGAATCCGGATGGCAATATAGTTCTCCGTTTTCTTCTCCAACAGGGAGAGGACAACAGCCTCTTTTGATAGGTAAGCGACTCTATGCAGCATACCGTCAATAATGATTGACCCTATACACTGTCCGGCGACGGATCAAAAGAGGTTTGTCCGCAAAAGTCAGAAAGGGCGGGGATTGCTTCGCACTGCCTTAGAAGCAGCGCCAGCGCCAGCAGGTCTGCGCTGCCGCCGGGACTGAGCCAGCGGTCGATGAGGGCATCGTCCAGCGCCCGTGTCAGCGCGGCGCGCTGCTCCGGCGGCGCGGCCAGAATGGCGGCGGCCTGCTCCTTTACAAAGGCCGCGCCCTCGGCACCGCCCCGATGATAAAGATTGGTATCCTCTGTGTGGGCCATCAGCCAGAGGAGCACCGTCAGGGGATCGTGGGTTTGCAGCAGTTCGGCGGCCTTCCGGGCGGTTGGGAAGCCTGCCAGCGCTTCCGCTCGTGCGCCGCCTACCTGATGGCGCCGCGCCACCGCCGCACCGTGGGTGTCCCGGGGCGGCGTCAGCGCCGCGGCCAGCGCGGCGGCATGGGAGAACACATCGCCGCCCTGCGCCAGACACCGACCCATAGATGCCAGCAGCACCGAGAAGGAAAACAGCGCCCCCTTGTGGGTGTTGACGCCGCTGGTAGCGTGGAACATGGCGGCTTCGGCTTCCAGTCCCAACGCCTGCAATTGCCTGGCATCTGCGCCGGACAGCCCAAGCGACACCATTTGGCTAAAGTAGGGTGTAAGTGCGTCGATACTCCGCAGAAACAGGGGGAGATCCATATCGCTGTGCGCACCGTTGTTGTGTTCGTCCACCAGCCCTGGCTTGGGGGTCAGGCGCACCTCCTGTTCCAGCGCTTTCGCCGCCAAACCGGCCAGATATCCGGCGGCGAAGTCCATCAGTATCGCATTCGTGCGGCCCATGATAGCCTCCAGGCCGTGGGCGCGGCTGCGGGAGCAGACCACCACCGGCCCACCGCAGATAAGGCAGGTGCGCTGCACGGGGCGGGACAGCTTGTCGCCATCTGTGTCCAGCACATCCAGATCATACAGCCGCCCAACAGGCGTGGCGGTCTCCAGCGCCAGACAGGCGGCTTTCAGCTCCGCCGCCGGACGGTCATAGACAAGCAGGGCCTCACAGCCGGTGGCGGGACGGATGATCTCCGCTGTCACCGGCCGGCCCAGTGCGCCGTACAGTGCTTCTAATCCTGCGTCAAAAGCCAGCGCGATCAGCGGCGAGGATTTTACCGGCCCGGCGATATTCATAGTAAAGGATACCAGCGGCAGGCGATAGATCCGCAAAAGCCGACGCTGAGCGGCTGCCCGCGCGTCACGGGCGCGAAGGATGTCCTCCAAAGTGACGTTGACAATAGGCATAGGTGGTCTCCGGTACAAGTGGTTGGATGTCGGAAAGTCGTCCCTCCGCCAGAAGCTGGCGGACGGCGGTGGCAGAGATATTCTCCAGACGGGGGATCTCTGTGACGGAAATGCCGTAGGAAGGAAGCATTTCCTTCATTCTGCGGTTATAGGCGGCGGTGGTGGGAGAGAAGGGCTCCTCGCCGACGAAGCGGCGGGTGATGTGGAGGGCCGGGGCAATGTGCCGGGCAAACAGCGTCAGATCCAGGTCGCACCGGGCATCCTCCGATTGCTCGTCCCGCAGAAAGTAGGCAGGGAAGGTAGATCGGCTCACCATAAAGTCGCCGCCGGAGCATACGGTCACGTTAGGAAGATGTGCCGTACCCTCCCGCACCAGCGCCAGCCGGTCAGCAGCAGGAAAGGGGCCGCCTTCCTCCGCTACCACGAACACCAGCATATGGTCACACTGCGCCGATGCCGTGGCGATGAGGTGCAGATGCCCTCTGGTAAAGGGGTTCGCATGGCACACCACGCAGCCGATAACCCCCTCCTGCCAATGGGGCAGGGGCGCCAGAAACCGCACCAGCACGTCACGCTGGCGGCACAGCATCACCATGTCCGCCGTCTCCGCCACCGGATAGAACCCAAGTGAGCGGAACAGCCGTACATTTTGAGGCTTGGTGAACAGAAACGGGTAGAGAACGCCCCGCTTTACTGACTCCTGCACCAGCGCGGAGACGATGCGGGCGCATATATCCTGTCCCTCGGCATTGGGCGAGACGGCTACCTGACGGATAACCTTGCCGCCCAGTGAGCCGCAGCCCAGCAGGATACCGCCCTCCGTCAGCAGGGCGGTAATATCAGTGTGGCCCTCGTCACGCAGACCACCTTCGGCCAGCAGAGTGGCATAGGCCGTCCCCCACCGGGGAGGGACGGCCTTGCATAGCAGTAGTTCACGCATCCTCGTCAATCTCGTGCACCACGTCGATGATAGTGTTGTCGCGGTACATGACCACGCCCACGATGCGATCCTTGTAGCGGATGGGCTCGGGTACGCCCACCAGCATCTCAGCCCGCTGCTGCAGCTGTTCGATGGTAAACACATGCAATCCGGCGGCCTCGATCTTCTCCTTCAGATCGGGGCGGCGGGGGTTTACGGCAATGCCCTGCTCCGTCACCACCACATCCACCACCTCACCGGGGGTGACCACGGTGTTGACATGTTTGACAATGGTGGGGATACGGCCACGGGTCAGCGGTGCCACTACCACCGACAGGCTGGCACCCTCAGCGGTGTCGGGATGGCCGCCGATAGCGCCGCGGATCACGCCATCAGAGCCGGTCAGCACGTTGACATTGAAATCCGTGTCGATCTCCAGTGCAGAGAGGATCACAAAGTCCAGCTGATCCACCGCCGCGCTGATCATGTGGCTGGCGTAATAGGTTGCGCCGATCTGGTGGTGGAAGTGGTTGTTTTTCAAGGACAAAGCCGCGTCCAGATCGAAGCTCTGGACGTCCAGCACGCGGTCGATGAGGCCCTCCTCATGCATGGCGGTGATTTGGCCGGTGATGCCGCCCAGCGCGAAGCGGCAGCGGATGTGCTGGTCCAGCATTTTCTGCCGCAGGAAGCGGGCAGTGGCCAGGGACGCGCCGCCGCTGCCCATCTGCATGGAGAAGCCGTCGTAGAGATAGCCGGTGGCCTCAATGACGTTGGCGGCGGTCTTGGCGATCAGCAGCTCCTTGGGATCCTTGGTGTAGCGGGTGGCTCCGGACATGATGCCCTTGGGATCGCCGATGTCGTCGGTCAGCACCACATAGTCCACGTCATATTCGGGGATGGCCCACGGCGCGTTGGGGTAGGCCACCAGATGGTTGGTGATGATGATCACGTTGTCGGCATACTTGGCGTCGGTGCGGGCATAGCCCAGCGAGCCGCAGGCGATGCCATCGTCATCGTCCCGGCTGTAACCGTTGGCGTTGCCGTAGGGGTCACAGGAGGGCGCACCCAGAAACGCCACGTCGATGTGCAGATCACCGCTGCGGATGGCGCTGGCCCGTCCGCCGTGGGAGCGGAACACCACCGGGCAGTCCATAAGGCCACGGGAGATTTCCTCCGCCAGCTCGCCGCGGAGGCCGGAGGTCTCGATATGGGTGATAACGCCGTTTTTGATGTGCCGGATCAGTGGTGCATGGACGGCGGCCAGCGAGGAGGCCGCCAGCGTCAGATTCTTGTATCCCATTTCCGCCAGCTTGTCTACCACCATGTTGATGACGTGGTCTCCGTTACGGAAGTGGTGGTGGAAGCTGATGGTCATGCCGTCCTTCAGCCCCGTACGGCGGATGGCATCTTCCAGCGAAGGCACCACCTTATTTTGCTGAAGATACCGCTCGTGGAAGGTGGCGGTTTTCTTCTGCCCGGCCCCGGCGAATGCACCGTGGTTGCTGATCTCGTTGATATGGGGAATCTTATTCAGTTCTACCATGTTACAGCTCCTCCACTTCGTCGGCCTTGCTGCCGGCCTCATACAGCTCCAGCAGCCGCTTGGCACGGGTGACCACGGGCTTGTCGATCATCTTGCCGTTGAGGCTGGCCACGCCGCTGCCTCGTGCGTTGGCCTCGGCAATGGCCTCCATAATGGCCCGTGCCTTGTTGAGATCCTTCTCGCTGGGCATGAACACCTTGTGCAGTGGCTCGATCTGACGGGGATTAATGACGGATTTGCCGTCAAAGCCCAGCTTTTTGATGAGAGTGGCCTCAGCGATGAAGCCCTCCTCGTCGTTGACGTTGGAGAACACCGTGTCCACCGCGGCGATGCCGGCGGCCCGGGCGGCGTTCAGGATCATACAGCGGGCAAAGAGAAGCTCGATGCCGTCGCTGCGGGTGGTTTTCAGGTCGGTGACATAGTCCTCGGCTCCTAACGCGATGCCGATGAGCCGGTCGCTGGCCTTGGCAATTTCCACGGCGTTGAGCACGCCGCTGGCGCTTTCGATGGCAGCCATCATACCTGTGGTGCCCACGGGGATACCGGCTGCCCGCTCGATGCGCTCGATCTCCCGCTCGCAGTCGATGACATCCTGTGCGCTGTCGGTTTTGGGTAGGCGCACCACCTGCACACCGGCCCGGACGACAGCCTCCAGATCCTCAATGCCCAGGCCGCTGGAGAGGTCGTTGATACGCACCACTATCTCTTTTTTGCCGAAATGCAGGGTTTTCAGCGCGTTATACACCAGAAAGCGAGCTGCGTCCTTCTCGGTATAGGCCACGCTGTCCTCCAGGTCGAACATGATGGAGTCCGCGCCGTAGATGTGGGCGTCCCGGATCATACCGGGGTTGTTGCCCGGTACGAACATCATGCTGCGGCGCAAGCGATCCTTCTTATACATCCTGCCGCACCTCCCATGTGTAGTCGTGCCACTCCGCCGCACGAGTCAGGGCGGTGGCCACCCGCGCCCGGACGGTGCAATCCAGCGCACCCTTGTCCACGGCGGTGATGAGCGCATTCTCCACACCGTAGTCGGCGGCAGTTTCGCGGATCACGGCGATGATCTGCTTTCCAAACTGCTGATAGACGCTGCTGGTCAGCTCCACCTGCACGCCGCCCGCATCGGACGGCTCCACGGTGATCATAATGTCGTTGGATTCCATAGTCCCGGCATTGCCGATGGTGATCAGTTTCATAAGCGGCCTCCTTACAGCACTTTTTCCAGATCGTGACGGATGGCAGCGATAAATTCAGCAGAGGTGGCAGAATGGACCTTGAAGCCCTCATCCACCAGGCCGGCCAGATCTTTGGTCATGATACCCTGATTCAAGGTGGCGAAGCAGGCGCTCTCCAGCTTGTCGGCAAAGGCAGCAAGGTCGGTAAGGCCGTCCAGTTGACCCCGCTTGCGAAGTGCGCCCGTCCAGGCAAAGATGGTGGCCATGGGGTTGGTGGAGGTCTCCTCTCCCTTTAGATGCTTGTAGTAGTGCTTGGTGACGGTGCCGTGGGCGGCCTCAAACTCCGTGGTGCCATCGGGAGACACCAGCACGGAGGTCATCATGGCCAGGGAGCCGAAGGCGGTGGACACCATATCGCTCATCACGTCACCATCATAGTTCTTGCAAGCCCAAATAAAGCCGCCCTCGCTGCGGATGACCCGAGCTACAGCATCGTCAATGAGTGTGTAGAAATAGGTAATGCCCAGCTTCTCAAAATCGGCCTTGTAGTGTTCAAATTCTTCTTCAAACACCCGTTTGAACGTGCCGTCGTAAATCTTGGCGATGGTATCCTTGGTGGAGAACCACAGGTCCTGCCGCGTGTCGATGGCGTACTGGAAGCAGGCACGGGCAAAAGAACGGATGCTCTTTTCCTTGTTGTGAGCGCCCTGCCATACGGCGGGACCATCTACCTTCTGCACGGTCAGCGTTTTTTCCTCGCCATTTTCGCCCTTGAAGGTCAGGGTAGCCGTACCGGGTTCGCTGGTGTACATATCCACGCTCTTATACACATCACCATAAGCGTGACGGGCAATGGTAATGGGCTTTTTCCAGTTTTTCACCACGGGATGGATGGAGTCGATGAGAATGGGGGTGCGGAACACCGTGCCGTCCAGAATGGAGCGGATGGTACCGTTGGGACTTTTCCACATCTCGGTGAGCTGGGGATATTCCTTCATGCGCTGACGATTGGGAGTAATGGTGGCGCACTTGACGGCCACGCCCAAGCGCTTGGTGGCATTGGCAGCGTCCACGGTGACCTGATCCTTAGTCTCGTTGCGGTGCAGCAGACCCAGATCATAGTACTCAGTTTTCAGGTCCACAAAGGGCAAGATCAGATCATCCTTGATCATTTGCCACAGCACACGAGTCATTTCATCGCCGTCCATCTCCACCAGTGGCGTTGTCATTCTGATTTTATCCATAATATGTAGTGTCCTTTCATAGTGTAGTGTGTGGGGCGATACCGTCTTTCTCTCTGTCTCCTTCTGTGAGGGAGTGGCACGGTGAAGTCGTGACAGAGGGAGAGAATGTATCCAAAAGACTTAGGTTCGTTTCGCGTAGTAATTCATTAAGCAGCCATCCAGCAAGATCTCCTTCTCATCAGTGGTCAGGCCCCGGATGTGCAGCAGCAGATCATGCACGCTGCCGCTTTGGCGGATGACCTTGGCAGGGATATCCTCTGTTCCTGCTTCGATGGCCTTGCGGATGCCGGGCACGAATACGCAGTCACCCGGCTCGTAGTCGAAGACCGTGTCACGATCCAGAGTGAAGGGCAGAATGCCCCAGTTGATGCAGTTGCTGCGATAGCGCTTGGTGGCAAACTCATAGCAGATGTTGGCGAAGCCGCCCAGCACCTTTTGGCAAGAGGCTGCCTGCTCCCGAGCGGAGCCATCGCCCGGCTTGTTAGCAAACACGCAGGAACCAAACTGGGTGACCTTCGCCAGCTCCGTGGCATCGCCCACCTTGGATAGCACATCCAAAATATGGGTGGGAATGTCACCTGCGCGGCGTTGGGCTTCCTGGGATGCCATGTTCTTGGCACGGGGCACATACTCCGGCACCCGACGGCTCAGGGTAAATTCCGCCAGACGCAGAGGGTTGGAGCGGTAGGAGGAGGTCTCGCCGGAGGGAATCAGCTCATCGGTGGTGGTCACGTCATCGTGGATGACGGCAGCCAGCTCCACCAGCAGATTCTCCGCCAGATCGTACATCTTGGGCCAGTCGGTGATGTTGGGACCCATTACCAGCTCTGTGCTGGGATCAGCCTTGCCGAAGCCGTAATACAGCCGGTTGTCGTACACGGATTTTTCAAAATGATACTCCCGGCGCACCGGCGTATATTCTACATCAGTGGCGGCGGTGATGCGGCCGCCGTTTAAGGCAGTGGCGGCAATGGAACGGGAATCCATCAGGCACACGGCGGCAAACTGCCCCTCACCAGGCTTGGAGCCTTCGCGGTTGGGGAAGTTGCGAGTGGTGTGCCGCAGGGACAGCCCGTTGTTGGCAGGTACATCGCCGGCACCGAAGCAGGGACCGCAGAAGCTGGGTTTGATGACTGCACCGGTGGTCAGCAGATCGGTGGTGATGCCGGCACGAGTTAGCTCCAGCGACACAGGAACGGAAGTGGGGTACACATCAAAGGTAAAGGCACCGTTGCCGGTGCTACCGCCCCGAATGATGTCCGCCGCCTCGGTGATGTTGTCGAAGAGACCGCCGGCACAGCCTGCGATGACGCCCTGGTCGGCCCATACGCCGCCGTCATGGATCTTGTCGGTCAGATGGGGACTCGCCTTGGGGAAACGCTTGGCGGCATCGGCCTCTACCTTGGCCAACAGCTCCTCGGCATTGGCCAGGAACTCATGGATGGTCCAAGCGTTGGAGGGATGGAAGGGCAGGGCGATCATGGACTCGATTTTGCTCAGGTCGATGGTGATCATCCGGTCATAGTAGGCCGTATCCGCTGGATGCAGGGGAGCATAGTCCTTCGCTCGCTGGTGGGCGACGTAGAAGCTTTCCGTCTCTCCATCCGTCTCCCAGATGGAGGAAAGACAAGTGGTCTCGGTGGTCATCACATCAATGCCGTTACGGAAGTCAATGGGAAGCTCGCGGATGCCGGGGCCTACAAACTCCAACACCTTATTGTTCACAAAGCCGCTCTCGAAGGTAGCCTTCACCAATGCGATGGCCACATCATGGGGACCGATGCCCCGGCGTGGCTTGCCGGTAAGGTAGACCATGACCACTTCCGGCATGGGTGCGTCCCAGGTGTTCTTCAGTAGCTGCTTGGCCAGTTCCGGGCCGCCCTCGCCAACGGCCATGGTGCCCAGGGCACCATATCGGGTGTGAGAGTCAGAACCCAAGATCATGGCGCCGCATTTTGCCATCTGCTCTCTGGCGTAAGAATGGATGACGCTTTGGTTAGCGGGTACATAGATGCCGCCGTACTTCTTGGCGGCGGACAGGCCGAACACATGGTCGTCCTCGTTGATGGTGCCGCCCACAGCGCACAGGCTGTTGTGGCAGTTGGTCAGGGCATACGGAATGGGAAACTCCTTCATACCAGAGGCGCGGGCCTGCTGGATGATGCCTACATAGGTGATGTCGTGGGACACCATTGCGTCAAATCGGATACATAGATTCTCGGGGTCGCCGGACACATTGTGAGCCTGAAGGATGCGCCAGGCCATAGTGCCCTGCCGTGCTTCCGCCTGAGGGATGGGTGCGGTTTCGCAGGGAACGCCGTTTACCAGATACATGCCGTGATTCGTCAGTTGGATCATGTGATGACCTCCTTAGAACATTTTATAGACGATGGATTAACTTCTTTCATTGGGTCGATTGTAAAATGAAGTTGGACACCTAAGAAAAAAATCCATAGTGATTTTCCCCACATGGTAGAATGAAGTTTGCACACAACTTCTTCCAAGGGAGGGCAATCACTATGGACTGCCAAGATTATATCACAGAATCGGTAGAACGCAAGAAGGGACAGCACTTACAGCGAGAGGAACGAGGAGCAATCCAGTATCTCAAGAACGCAGGCTACACGAACGGAGCCATTGCCAGAGCGATCGGATGTTCACCAACTACCGTTGGAAACGAGCTAAAGCGCGGCACACCGCCCCGAAAGAGCAGCAAGGGCACAGGAAACCCGGATACTCGGCAAGGCGCGCAGAAGCGGTCTACAAGGCTAACAGAAGGCGTTCTCGGAAACCACACCGGATCTGTCCCTGCACTCGTTTCATTCGCTGGATAATGGAACAGGTCAAAGAACACAAGTGGTCGTTGGATGCCTGCGTCGGATATGCTCGTCTGCACGGGCTGTTTTCAGCAGAGGAGATGGTCTGCACCCACACGCTTTACAATGAGGTCTGGCTCATTAATTATCATTTAGTTGCTATTGATTTGATGATCAAAAGTTCTTAGACTGCACCGCCAGCTGAGGCCAAGATAAATGTTGATCTGCTGTTTTTTGATGTGCCAACCAACACAGAAGGATACAGTCACTACAGGTATGCACCCAACCAGACTTAAGAGTACTTTTCGATAGCTGCCACAAGTTGGATCTCTACCGGTGCATTTCCCGGCAGAGTAGCAACACCGATGGCTGCTCTTGCGCCGATCCCTGCTTCTCCCAACACAGAGCAAAGATATTCAGAGGCAAGGTCACCGATTTTGGCATGGGTCTGATAGTCAGATTCCGCATTGATATAAACGGTCAGTGTAAGAATCTGAGCAATCTTCTCACCCTCAGTCAGCGTATTTTGCGCTGCAGTGAGGGCATTAGCAGCAGCCTGCTCCACGGCCACACGATATATTTCTGTAGGCTCCTGAGCACTCACTTTTCCGCTCACAAGAAGCTTTCCGTCCTTTCTGGATGTCATTCCAGCCGTGTAAACTGTATTTCCATAGCGAACTGCCGGTTTATACTTTCCCTGCGGCACCGGATTCTTATTCATATTTTTCTCCTCCTATTATTTTAGAGATATTCCTTTTTATTCGTCCAGATAAGCGCGAACACACCAATTTATAATGTCCACTCCATGACGGATCTGTTCGTGAGTCGGCATGGAGAAATTCAGGCGGAAGCAATTGGAAAATTCTCCCTCACCCACTGCAAAAGCAGGCCCCGAAATCATCAACACCTTTCCGTCGGCAAGAATACGATCTAACAGATTTTCAGCCACATAACCCTTGGGCATTTCCGCCCACAAGAACAGACCGCCTTCAGGACGAGTATACCGCACACGCTCGTCAATACCACTCAATGCCTCCAGCATCACATCGCGACTGGCACGATACTGATCACAGATCATATTAATGTGTTCGTCCACATCATAACCTGTCAGATACTCGCTACACATTGCCTGCATTAGCGTGCTGGTATGCACATCACTAATTTGCTTGCATTTGGTAACCTTTTTGACCACTTCCTCTGGGCCGATCAAAAAACCAACACGGATGCCAGGTGCTAAAATTTTGGACAGGGAACCGACAAATGTAACTATACCGTCCTGATCCATGCTCTTGATTGTGGGAATATACTCGCCCGAATAGCGCAGCTCAAAATAGGGTGAATCTTCCAAAATCATAACATTGTACTTTTTGGCAAGCCCCAGCATCTGCTTGCGGCGCTGTAGGGAAAGCGTTACGCCTGTCGGATTCTGAAAGGTGGGAATTGTATAGATGAACTTAATGTTCTTCTCACGCTTGAGCGTATCCTCCAGATAATCCATGCGCATTCCCTCATCATCTACGGGGATACCGATCAAGCGACCGCCGTTATAGGAGCGAATGGCATTGAGAGAGCTGATAAAGCTGGGATTCTCGCAGATCACTCCATCCCCCTCATTCAAAAATGTCTTTGCAAATGCCTCAATAGCCTGCTGTGCGCCGGAGGTGATCAGGATTCCATCGCCATCACTGAAGGATTGATATTTTTCACGCATCCGCTTTTTCAGTGCCTCCTGCAGCGGAGGATAGCCCTCACTGATCCCGTACTGCAGCATACGCGCCGGCTGCTCATCCAAAAGCCTGCACAGGATCTCCCGCATCTCCTTGACCGGATAGGTGGACGGATTTGGGCTCCCGGCTGCGAAAGAAATGACTCCCGGCTGCGAGGCCATCTTCAGCACCTCACGAATGGGAGAACGCCCAAATGCGCTCATTCGATCCGCATATGGATACTCCATGTTAGATATCTCCTTTCCAAATTATCCGTTCCTTGTTATGCATTCAGAAGCATCAACGCGTCGATCACGCGGACGCCTTCCCCTTTGTCATACACAAAAACGGGATTAAGATCAAGTTCACGCAGGTCGCTGTTTTCGACCGTATAGCGAGATACCTGCACCATCAGGTCCGCCAGTGCAGCCACATCCTTTGCCGTATCGCCGCGATAGCCGCTTAACAAAGGGTAGGACTTCAGCGTGGTTAGCAGATCCTCGGCCTCCTCATGACTAATAGGACAGGGTGTCAGCACAACATCCCGGAAAAGCTCCACAAAGACTCCGCCCAAACCTGCCAAAAGCATAGGGCCAAACTGTGCATCGTTATGAACGCCCACGATCATTTCAATGCCCTTCGGCGCCATTGTTCCGACCAGCACACCCTCGATCTGTGCTTGAGGGCAGTGGGCAGCGCTATTTTCCATAATGCGCATAAATGCCTGTTCAGCCTCCTGTGCGCTTTGGATATTCAAGCTCACACCGCCGCAATCCGTTTTATGAAGGATATCCTTAGAACTCACCTTCATCACCAGAGGGAATTTCATATCCGGCAGTGCCTGACGCAGTTCTTCCAGATTGGCAACCACTCTCTCTTCACCCACGCACACGCCGCAGGCACCAATGCGCTGCTTTGCTTCATATTCCGTCAATGTTTGAGCGCCCACGCCCCTCGCAACCGCAACATTGCTAACGCCGCGCAGATCGTGGCGCTGAGGCGAATAACGAGTATACTCCATCAGCAGAGCAAGACAACGATAGGCTGTTTTTGCACTGGACATCACCACAATACCGTCCTGCTCCAGCAAGGCCTTATAGCGCTCACTGGGGGAAGCCTCCAGCGAAGGCACCACAAAGTAGGGCTTTTTCAGCCCTCGCTTGCGAGCTTCCATCAGCGCCTCGCAGATAGCTACCGACACCCTACCTTCCGTTATGTCAATGTTGCAGCCAATCGTAACGCCGCCAACATCTTCCATGCCTTCAAATACACGCAGCAGGCCAACCGTTCTTTCCACATCACCGAAAAGCGCCGTGGTGGCATCAAGCGGATTATTAGGTGTGGCAAACACAGGGATGTATTTTCTGATTTCCTCCTTATCGGCCTCCTGAAGGGGAGGCAGCGGAATTTCAAACTGCTCACACAGATCCGCACAAATGGTATTTGCACCACCGGAGAGATTCAATCCTGCGATCCCAGCTGCAGCTGGAAGATTGCTGCCCAGCACGGAGAACATCTGCGCCATACAAAGCAGTTCCTCCAGGCAGTCCACCTCAACCACACCGTATTTACGGAACACCGCACGATAGGCCTCCTTGCTGCCCGCCAAATTACCTGTATGAGATGCTGCTGCCTTGGCACCGACGGCAGACTTACCCGCCTTCAAAACCACTACAGGCTTGCGCAGGCGAGCAGCCTCCGCCAGTGATGAGGTAAATTTAGCGGCATCACGAACGCCCTCCAAGTACAGTGCGATGACCTGTACCGCATCATCACGTACCATGTAATCCATGTATTCTTCAAGGGTCACGATATTGCCATTGCCGGAAGAAACAACATAGGAGATATTCAGTCCGGGTCGAGCCATAATGTTGGAGGCAATAAAACCGCTCTGAGCCAGTACACCGATGCCAGTAGGACGAGTCTGCATATCCAAAGTGCAAGCCATACCCCACATATTGATTTTCTTGACATTGTTCAGCAGACCAGCACAGTTCGGGCCGAGAATGGCCATATCGTACTTCCGGGACAGCCGCTTCATCTCCTCTTCAAGCTCAGTACCCTCTTCACTGTGCTCTTCGGAAAAACCGCTGGCAAAAACAATTGCTGCCTTTGTTCCCATTTCCGCTGCCTGGCGCAGAATCGGAAGCACAGCCTCCTTGGGCGTGCAAACCACAGCGCAGTCCACCGTCTCGGGCAAATCGCCGAGAGAAGCATAGGTGCGGCAGCCGTTTAATTCATTTTTCTTCGGGTTAACGAGATACACACGAGCGGCATTCGACTTCATAGCGTTAATCGCTGTGTGGCAGCCAAAGCTGCCAGGCCTATCGCTAGCACCTACCACCGCAATGCTTTCAGGGCAAAACAGTTTATTGAGATTCATTTTACCTCCTCATACCCCACATCAAATGCGCGGACATTAGCCTGCGCAAACTTTTCCTTTCCCTTATGCACAAAGAAGTCCATCAGACTGTCTCTGGCAAATGCGCCGTCAAACCAACCCAAATGCTTGATGATCGCACCCACCATAACAAGGCTCTGTCCCTTGGGATTTTCTGCCTTCTCCGCCAGTTCCGCACAGTCCAGCCGCACCACTTTTACACCGGCAGGATACTGCTGATCCTCAGGCACATTATGTGCATTGGCAAACACCGTGCAATCCGGTTTACAGAACTCCAGATAATCCAGTGCGGGAACATTCATAGCCACCAAAACGTCCGCATACTCCATGACAGGGCTTCCGATCTTTTCTTCCGGCATCTCTCCGTACTTGACTACGCAGTTTGCTTTTCCGCCACGCATCGTAGGGCCGTAAGCCGGCATCCATACTGCACTCAATCCGCTTTTGGTTGCCATTTCCGCGATGACAAGTCCTCCTGTCAGCACGCCCTGACCTCCAAAACCTGCAAAAATGATTTCCTTCATTTTACTATCCTTTTCGGCACAATATCCTTTTCGTAACTGTGGATAAGGCCGCCTTTCATTTAAAATTGTCATGCTTTGGAGACGGGAGCAACGGATGATCCGGCCCCCTCGTTTCCGCTCCTGCGGCAAATTTTATCCGCGGGTCTTGAACTCTCCAAGTGGATACTCCTTCAATATTTCTGTTTTCAGGCGTTCTTCTGCCTTCAATGGAGACATTCCCCAGTTTGTGGGGCATACGCCCAACAGCTCCACCATGGAATATCCCTCCCCTTTGATCTGTGCTTCCAACGCGTTCCGGATACAACGGCGTGCTTGCTCCACATTTTTCGAATCATACACGGCGCAGCGCGCAACATATGCTGGGCGGAATTGCGTAGCAATCAGTTCAGGCAGATGAATGGGATATCCTGTCTTTTCACAGTCGCGTCCCATCAGGCATGTAGCTGTTTTCTGTCCTTCCATTGTTGTCCAGCTCATCTGTCCGCCCGTCATACCGAAGTTGAGATTATTTACGGTAAATACCGTGATTTTCTCATTGCGGTAGGCTGCATTTAGGGTTTCAGACAAGCCAATCACACCACAGTCACCGTCACCCTGATAAGTCATTACCAACAGATCTGGGCGTATTCTTTTGATGCCAGTGGCCGATGCCGCAGCACGGCCATGGGCACACTGGAACTTATCAATATGGTCAATACCAGACAGAGACAGATTGCAGTTGCAACCGACGCCTAAGGCTATAATCTGCCGATGGGCATACCCCAGCTCCTCCACACATTCCTGAATCAGTCTGTAGAATGTGCCGTGAGAACAACCGGCACAAAAATTATGTGTGTTTTCAATGATGGCAGGTTTTTCCTTGATTACTCTCATTATTAATATACCTCCCTAACGGATTCGCTGCGGACAGAACGGTAATAGTCCACAACCGCCTGTACTCTCGGCACACCTACGCTGTGTGTGTAGCAATAAACCGGTACATTTCTCTGTGGGAACTCTCTTTTTGCCGCAAGCGCTACATCCTGTACCATCTGCCCCAGGTCATTGGTTTCGACGGAAATGAATGCCTTCACCTGCGGATTGACCTGTTTAAATGCATCAAACGGATAAGGAAACACAAGCTTCGGGCGGATCAGTCCCACCTTATGTCCCTCTGCGCGGAGCTGGTATACTGCATCCGCGCAGACACGAGCAGGTAGGCCAAAGGCTACGAACACATACTCCGCATCCTCCACCGAGATGTTTTCCCAACGCTGCATTTCGCGGCAAACACGGTTAATCCGCTCCTGCCGCTGAGGCAAAAGCTGGTGAGCCAGCGCAACATTATAGCAGGGACACATTTGTTTCAAGCCGACTTCACCCGTTCCGTCAAGTCCCCAATCCGGATGGGTAATCTCCTTGTAGGGCGGAAGTTCCACGGACTCCATCATCTGTCCCAAATAACCCTCTGACAGGATTAGGACGCCCATCCTGTATTTTTGTGACACATCAAATGCTTCGTATACATCGTCCACCAGCTCCTGCACACTGTCCGGCGCATAGACAATATGGCGATAGTCACCGTTTCCGCCGGCGCGGGTGTCACGCAAGTAATCGACCTGACCAGAATCCAGCATGCCAAGTCCCACGCCCCAGCGTTGTACATTCATAACCACATAGGGCAGTTCCATACGCGCAGCATAAGAAAACCCCTCCTGCTTGAGCGCCATACCCGGACCAGAAGATGTCGTGAATGCTCGTGCACCGCAGGCAGCAGCACCCAACACCATGTTAATGCTGGCGATCTCATTTTCGGCCTGAATAAAAACACGTCCTTCCTCCGGCATCCGACTCGAAAGCGTTTCCAGTGTTTCTGTGGAAGGAGTGATGGGATAACCTGCAAAAAACTCCATACCACCGCGAATTGCAGCCTCAGCTGCCGCTACATTGCCCTTCATCATTACTTTTGCCATATTAATGCCACCTCACTTCTCATTGTCGATAATGCGAAATACATAGTCCGGGCACACATTGTAGCACACGCCGCAGCCAATGCATTTTCCCTCATCAATGACCACATGCCGATAACCTGCTGCATTCAGTCCATCCCCGATTGCCAATGCTTTTCGCGGACATTGCTCCACACAATAGCCACAGCTTTTGCACCACGCCGCATTGACCTGTGCTTTTCTGCTCATAATTATGACCTCCTGTCAATTTTGTAAATTATAATTTCTAAATTTATATTATCCTATTGCAACTCATATGTCAATCTTTTCTTTTATAATCCTTGTTCAGTTTTTTTGATGCACAATAATATTTCTATTTTTAAACTTTTTCTTGCCAAGTGATATGTTTGCATGTTACTATTAATAAAACTAAATGCGTTCACGGAGGTCATACTATGGCTGACCCTAAAAAAAATCAATACTCCATTAGCGCCGTGGAACACGCCTTAACCGTGCTTGAGTTCATTGTAAAAAAGCAGGCCGATGTCAGCGCAATCGAAATTCACGCCAGAACTGGAATTCCCAAACCCACACTTCATAAGCTGTTGCAGACACTGCGCCAGTTAGGCTATATTGAGCAAAACGAAGAAACAAATCAATATTCTGCCACCATGAAGCCGCTGCAGATAGGATATTATTGTTTGAACCGGCGGCAGTTTTTGTCAACCTTCTATCCGTATGTTCTCATGTATCTGCGCCGCTTCCGTTGTGCGATTTCCCTATCGGTCTTTTCTCGCAACGAAGTTGTTGTGGCTTATTCCGCCATTGGCGGCGCCAGCACAGTGGTCGATAGCAACAGTATTATTGGTCTTACCTCATCGGTATACGCCTCCTCCTCTGGCAGAGTGTTGCTCGCCTCTCTTACAGACGACGCCGTTCGTGAGCTTTTGGCTACAGTCCCGTTGACCCCCTTTACCGAGCGCACCCCTCATAGTGTCGAAGAGATTATCCTCTCGCTGGAGCAAGTTCGCCGCACAGGCTTTTGTCGGCTGGACGGCGAGCGGTACTACGGATTCTCAACGATTTCCTTTCCTCTATACGACATCACCGAGCGCTTAGTCGGCACATTAGATCTTGCCATGCCCACCACGGAGATTGACTCAGCCATGACGGATGATACTATCGCCGAAATCAAGCAGACGCTTTCTCGCGTCCAACTAAACTGCAACTGAAGCGTATCAGAATTGTCGAAAAAGTATAAAATTATCCGGTATGTTCAGTAATCGTACATACCGGTTTTTTCTCTTTATTTTCAAAAAGCTCGTTCTAAGCTATTGACAATCTCCTCATAATTGCATATATTGTAAATAATAATTTCTGTTATTGTGATATTAAATTTACATTTACATAATTGAAGGAGGAGATAGTTCTATGTTGAACCACCAGTTAATCGACCGCGAGTTCGGGTACATCGGTGACCATGTATATCTGAACCACAGCCTTGTCGGCATGCCCCCAGAACGAGTCAAAGACGCCTGCCGCACTTTCATGGACGACTATGTCGCCACCTACAACGACAGCATCAAGACCGACCTGCTGGCTAAACGGAAGCAGGCCAAGAAAAATATTGCCAATCTGATCCACGCTAATCCTGATGAGATCATTTTCGAGAAAAATGTAACCGAGAGCCTCGCCACCTTTGCTATGGGCTATTCTGAGCTGAAGCCCGGCACAAATGCCATTATTGTTGACTCCGACTTCCCCAATACCATCTTCCCTTGGATTAATGCTCATAAGCGACGCGGCTTTGAGTTGAATGTTTATAAAACCACCCGTGGTCAAATCATCACCGAGGACATCATCGCTCTCATGAATGAAAACACCAAGGTTCTCGCCCTGTCCATGGTGCAGTCCGGTTGGGGTTATTTGGCAGATCTAAAGGCGTTGGGTCAGGCCTGCCGCGAAAGAGGCATCGTTTTCGTTGTAGACGGTTTTCAGGGCATTGGCCGACTGTCCATCGATGTGGCTGATTGCTGTATCGATTATTTGGTTTGCGGTGGATTCAAGGCCTTGATGGGTACTTGGGGCGCAGCCTTCATCTACTGCAATCCCGCTATCATCGAAAAGATCTTCCCACCCACCGCCGGTTATCAAAGTGCAAAGTCCCATATTCTTGCCCCTGGCGTCACCACAGACTTTGACGAAATTGATTTCCTCGACGATGTCAGACGGCTGGAAGCCGGCAGTCAGTGCACATATGCCATTCATTCTATCAGCAAGGGTGTGGAATTGCTGCTGGAGCTCGGCATGGATGAGGTAGAAAAACATGTGCTGGATTTGGATCGCTATCTGCGGCAAAAACTCAACACCCTTCCGCTGGATGTGGTCACTCCCAAGGACCCCGCTCGTCTATCCGGAGTCATCGCTATTCTGTTCCCTGAAGAATTAACCGACAAGGCCAAGGAGATTTTCCAGCGCCGCAAGATTCACCTGACTCTGCGAGCAGGCTATATCCGCGTAACTATTGCCGTAATCAATACCCGCGAGCACATGGATGCTTTCTTTGAAGCCATGCAGGAACTGTGTGCTTCCCAGACAGAAAAGGAGTAAAATATGTATACTTTCGATAAATGCCTCCCCCCCTTACTGGCACAGAGAGATCACAAGACTATGATCGGCCGCATTCAGTCTGCCATGAAAAATGCAGGTCTTGAATATATGATTCTCACCCATGTTCAGGACACATTTTACGCAACTGGCTATATGCCCCTAATGCCCAGTGCTGTTTCCGTAGTACCTGCCGAGGGTAACGCTGTGCTGATCGTCAGCACATTGGAAAGCGAAGCTGCCGCCAGTTTGACCCCGGAGGAGGTTGAGGTGCGTGAGGTGCGCTCTTGGGTCTTTATCGACGATGGTACCCCTGCCTCCCGAACCGAAAAGGGAACCATTATCGATCCTAACGGCGCTGCAGGTGTCATCCTTGACATTTTGCTCCGCAAGCCGTTGCAGGGTAAGATCGGCATCAATCTTGGCATTGTAAGCAAACACCTGTGGGATAAGCTGACCGAGAAGATTCCATGCAACCGCTTCGAAGACTGCGCACAGCTTCTACTGGATGTCCGCATTCTAAAGACTCCGTGGGAAATAGATATGCTCCGTTTGGCAGCACAGCAGGCCGAGAAGGTTTACAAGCTTGTGGCAGATGACATCAAGCCCGGTATGCCGGCCTGGAAAATCGATGCTCTCTATGTTTATCACTCCGCCAAGCTCAATCTGCAGCATGGTACCATGAGCCGACGTCATGTATTCCTCACCTCACAGGGAACCTACTATGGACTTTCTGGTATGCCTCGAGGCTATATTCTGCAGAAAGGTGATGTGGTAAAGCTGGACTCCGGCTTCCGTTACATGGAACACACTTCCGACATCGCCCGCACTATTGCCGTAGGCGGTGAAGCCAGTGACGAAGTGCAGAAGGTTTACGACATTCTCTACAAAGCCTACCGCATAGGTGTGGATATGTTGGCTCCCGGTGTGAAATTCAAGGATCTATACTGGGCCGTGCGTAACGAGGTGGAGAAGTCTTCCTTGATTCCCTGCTATCCCCGGGGCAACATGGGGCACTCCATTGGCTGCGGACATCACGCCGAAGAATACCCCACTATTTCTCAGGACCGAGAGATTTGCTTCCAGCCTGGTATGGTGGTTTGCGTGGAGACTCCTTACTCTGCCATCGGCGGTGCACCGGTACACGGCGGTTTCAATATTGAAGACACTTTTGCCATCACAGAAGACGGTTATGAGGCATTCACTACTGCACCCGACAACATCTTCTGGAAATAATATTGTCTTTCATCTCTCTTTTTCTCCTAAAAAGCAGTCGCCAGTCCTTTTTCAAGGACTGGCGACTGCTTTTTATTCTCTTTCATTTTTCGCACATCAATGCAAGAATTTTCAAAAGAAACTTCCATGTGTTCTCTACCGATGCCACCTCCAACCGTTCCTTAGGCGTATGGACAAAGGTAATATTCGGCCCAATGGATACACAATCAAGCCCATCTATCCCGGCTGCGAAAATGCCGCACTCTGCGCCCGCATGGCTTATCTTCACCTCCGGCTCGTTGCCATATAGGTCGCAGTACGCCTGACGGCAGCAATCTCGCAACGGCGACTCTGTACAAAACGCCCACACCGGGCTGCCAACCGAACAGGCAGTACTACCGCCCAACTGCTTTATCAGGCATTCTATGCGTTGATTCATCATCTGCTTTTGACTCACTAATGCACTGCGAACACAGAATTCTCCGTAAATCTCCTCCGGGTTTACTCGGAGGATACCAAAGTTCGCGGATGTCTGCGGCAGTCCCGGTACATCGGCGCTCATCTCCTCCACGCCCTGGGGCACACATTGCAGCATACACAGCAACCGGCCCGTGGATTCTATGTCCAGCATGGGTGCTGTGTTTTCAGTGTGGCACACCTCAATACAGAGTGTCGGTTCTGTAACCCGATATTCTGCCCGAAGTTCATTCTCCATCTCAGCTACGACTACTTTTACATCAAGATTGTCCTGTACCGCCACCACAGCATGCGCTTCATCAGCTATGGCGTTATCAGCTTGTCCGCTAAAGGCATCGATCACATGCATCGTGCCAGTACAGCTAAGCTGATATAATATACGTCCCAGCAGGCGAATTGCACAGGCTCTTCCTTTATGAATATCAATACCGGAATGTCCTCCTTGCAATCCGCAGATATGTATATCCCATACATCTCCCGATGCAGGGATACGCACAACAGGCAGATGGCAGGTGACCTTATTACCCCCTGCACATCCGGCAAAAATCTCACCTTCTCGCTCAGAGTCCAGATTGATCATACGGCGCCCTTTTAGCCATGACATATCCAGTTGTGCTGCTCCCTTCATTCCAATCTCTTCATCAACTGTCAGCACAGCCTCCAGCGGCGGGTGGACAATATCCGATGCATCCAACAGTGACAGGATCATCGCTACGGCAATGCCGTTATCAGCACCCAGAGTTGTTCCATCGGCCCATACATCGGATCCATCCGTACACAGCCGTATGCCTTCGCAACTCATATCGACAGTGCTTCCGCTTTCTTTTGCACAGACCATATCAAGATGTCCCTGCAGTATGAGCGGAGGCTCATTCTCCGCCCCACGGCTGCCGTGTTTGTAGATAACGATATTTCCCGCGTCATCCTGCCGATAGGTCAGCTTACGATCCGCCGCAAAGGCAGCACACCAATCGGATATCGCCTTTGTGTCTCTGGAGCCGTGAGGGATGGCACTGAGCAATTCAAACCAATGGAATACAACTCGTGGGGACAGTTTTTCCAGCATAGTTTTTATCTCCTTCCATTTTTCATAAAACACGCACACCCGGCTCAGCCGGACGTGCGCACATATATCTTAGAGGGCGATCTCTTTTTTGAGCAGCGCAGGATTCAGCGGCTGCAGTTCCTCCGGCAGATATAGCCCGTCCTTTTGAATCAGCACATCATCAAACCATATCTCGCCGCCGCCATACTCTGGCTGCATACGGTAGACCATGTCCCAGTGTATTTTACTCACATTACCGTTTCCACATGTTTCGTAGGCATTTCCGGGCGTAAAATGAAAGCTCCCGGCTGCCTTTTCATCAAATAGGATCGAACCAACTACTCGCTCAATGAACGGATTCGTTCCCATGGCAAATTCACCAATATGACGAGCTCCTTCATCAGTGGCGAAAATCGCATCCATATGTGCCTGATTACCGCGCTGGCAGGAATAGGACACGATTTTGCCCTCGTGCAACTCCAGCTGAACGCCCTCAAACAGTTCATTATCAAAAAAAGTAGGAGTATTATATCGAATATAGCCCTCTGCACTGTCGATCACCGGAGCCGTAAAAACCTCTCCGGCAGGGATATTATGCGTACCGCGGCACACACATACTCCCTTATCCTTGATGCTGAAGGAAAGATCCACACTCTCTCCCTTGATCCGCACTTGATCTGTTCTTTGCATTAGATCCGCAAGAGGCTTCATCCGCTGGGCAAAGCGCTTATAATCTATGCAGCAGCTCTCAAAATAGAACTTCACAAAGCTCTCTGTTGCCATACCCGCAGACTGTGCCATAGCCTCGTTAGGTTCGCAGGTCGCCAGCCACCTGGTATGTGGAATCCGGGTTTGGAAGTGCACCGGCCGCTCATAGAATGTACGATACATCTGCGACTGCTTTATCGGAATTTCTGCCATGTCATAGGGATTCTTATTTAGGCGCAGAGAGATGTACACATCCATCTCTTGCATACGTTGCACATCCCATGTTGCCTGCATCCGGACGGTCTCCTCATCAGCACCACTGATCCATACACTCTGCAGGGAGTCACGCAACTGATGATAGAACGGCCTTCCCCCCGCAGCATAAACCGCACGGATCATTTCACAGGCCAGGCCATCATCAGCATCTGTCACCTCAATGAGCACTTTTTCTCCAGGCTTGACGCAAACCACTTCATTAACGATCAGTTTGGCATATTTTTTGTACGATTCTTTCATAGTTCCTCCTTTAGTCCCTCTTATCAGCTGTCGATTCCCAACTCTTGAGCCATCTGTCCGATTTGAATCTTGCTTTGTAGGCAATATGTCGAGCCAAATGGTCTGCCCCCTGTGACAAAACAACAGCCATGGGGCCAAGCCCGAGTTTTGTGCCCAGCAGCCACATACCTCCAACGCGACAAACCCACGCCGAAAGCGGCGAAAAGAACATGGCGAATTTTGCATCACCAACAGCTTTAAATCCATTGGACAGTGCAAAGCACCCCGGAAGTGCCGGAACAAACAGGCTATACAGCATTGTCATCCTTGCCGCCATGGGCCAAACAGCTTCCTCCCGGCAAAAAAGACAGGCCAGCGGAACAGCCAGAACCAGATGCGCAACCGTAGTCCAGATGGCCACAGCCCTCGCACATCGATACAGATAGCCCACACAGGAACGGACTGACATGGCATTATTTTCTCGTCCGGCACAGCGTCCGGTGATCGGTGTTACCAAAAAGTTGATAGACATGAACGGGATCAGCAAAACATTGGTAACAGACGCAAATACCTGATTGGCCGAAATGACTGCAGTTCCCATACCGGCGATGAGCACCTGCACCACCAGCCTGGTCAGATTAAATAACAAGTTTTCCGTTGCGGAGGGCACACTGATATGCGCAAGGTTTTTCATTCTCCTCCATGTTTCCCGATCGAAGCTAAAAATAGGATGTGCCGTAAAACCCTTTCGCATCACCATAGCCACTGCGATAGCAGCGCCGACCGATACCGAAAGAAAATAGGCAAGCCCCGCACCTGCAACACCCATCTGTAAATAAAATGTGAAAAACAAGTTTGTGAGTATACTCATTACATTGATGCAAATGCTCACAAACATGGGTCTTTTGCTGTCTCCGCAGCTTCTCATAAAACCACAGCATTGAAAATAGATGAACCACAATGGTGGTGTTAGGGCAGTATAGCTGTAATATGCGACAGAGTTGTCTATTACCTCAGGCTCTGCACTACCAAATAAGGTATGCAACATCGGTACACGCAGAAAAAACAGGCCAAGAGAAAGCGCAAGGCTGATGGCAAAACCCATCAGCAGTGCTGCACCGGCTGCTTTTGCTCCCTCTTTCAGACGATGAGCGCCGGAGGACTGCGCCACCAAAGCCGTCCCTCCCATGGAAAACGCCTGAAAAACAATCATAAGCGTATTGTTAATTGGATTGATTTGACTAACCCCAGCTATAGCCGCATTGCCAACAAAACTCATAACAATGACATTGATGTTCTCCAGCAGTGTAGAGGCAAATTGCTCTGTCAGCATTCCCGGCAGCATCGTGTGCAGATCATTTCGTACACTCTCATTGGATTTCACAGATGGACGCAATAATTCTATTATTGTTTTCCTGATATTCATGTCAAATCACATTAAATACCGTCCGAACCATTCCAGCATCACATCAATGTCGTGGAGCAGCTGAGATACCCGACGGCCGCCGTGTCCGCATCCGCGGTTAACCATAAGCCGTGTGTCCACACCCCGCTCCAGTAACGCCACGAACATCTGCTGTGCCTGCTCCAGAGGACAGTACTGATCTTTCTCATGCTGAATAAACAGCGTCGGCGTAGTAACCCGATCGGCATACCGCAGTGGAGACTGGCGCCACAAGGCGTCAAGATCCGTCCAGGGTGTAGCTGCCACCACTCGGTCACCGTACCAGCGCTCTACGGAAGTGCCGTGCATACTGATCCAGTTGATGGGCGACATCCGTGCCGTAGCTGCCTTGAATCTGTCCGTATGCCCCACAGCCCAGCTTGTCATGAAGCCACCGTAACTTTGGCCGGTTATAGCCAACCGTTCCGGATCTAAGCCAGGATATGCTTCCAGAACCGCATCCGTAAAAGCCATAACATTGTGAAAATCTTCTTCACCCAAACGGCCAGTCACATTCATGAAGTCTACGCCATATGTAGTCGAACCTCTGGGATTGCAGAAGAATACAAAATAGCCCTCGTTGGCCCACCGCTGGTGCTCGCAGGTAAAGGCATCGTTATAACAGCCATGGGGACCGCCGTGGATATTTAGGATGCCTGGGTACTTCTTCCCCGGCTCATACTCCACAGGCTTCATGACCCAGCCGTACACCTTATCGCTGCCGTCCTCTACGCAAAAAGGCTCCGGCACACTAAAGGAATAAGTGTCATACAGTTCGTCGTTCTGGTGGGACAACTGAGTAACCTGTCCATCACGCCAGCGATAGATTTCCGGCAGGCGATTGCTACGCCAACCTGTGAAGATAATGTCCTCACCCACAGGGATGGGACAGGTGGGATTAATACCCGGAGTGGGAACATCCTCATACTCCAAGCCATCGGTCCAGCGAGCCATAACGGAACTTGCTTGGAAAGTCCGCTGAAACAGGGTCACACCATCCCGCTGACGCACAGCACCCAGCTCCCACTGAGGCTCGGCATCCACTCGCTCATCACCGCCCTCCAGGGACACGGACTTGATGCGGATAGATGCAATGGCGGGACCGTCCTCGATGGCCCATGCGCCGTAGTACACGCGCCCGTTCCGCTGCGCTAGTGAGAACACATAGCAGCTATCCCGGCACAGGATTTTGGTTTCGCTGCTGGCCCACTCATAGCGGCAGATGCAGGCTCGTCCAGCCTCATCTCTGCCATAGTCATAGCCCACAAAGCAGATACCATCTTTATCCGTCAGCACATCATCACTGCAAAAGGTCATAAAGGTCTGCATGGTGGGAGCAGTGAGCTGACGAAGCTCACCCGCCGCGCGATCCCAGAGGAAAAGTGCTCTGCGGTGTCTGTTTTCATATGATCCGCCGTCACCCCAGTATGGATATTCGTCAAAAAACAACCATTTATCCTGGTCCCGCTCTGTCTCCGGATTTAAATCCGTGTCCGCTCGAACGAGAAATCGATCTTTCCCCAGAAGAGAAGCCTGGGCCCCCGCAATAGGGATTCTCATATATTCAACTGCCTCACCGCCATCCACAGCGATAGAGTAGAAAACAGTTTCATTCACCGGCACATCTCCACCGCGTACAGCGGAGAAAAGCACATGGTTATTGTCCAGCCAAAACGCCCCGTTTTCCCGACCTCCTGTTGTAAGCTGAGTCTCTCGCCCGCTCTCCAAATCCAAAAGCCACAGGTAATTCTCATAGGCATCCCTTTTAACATTCATTCGTTGCACAGTATACAGTGCACGCCGTCCATCCGGCGATACCTGTAGCCCCCGCACAGTGCGGACCTCCTGATAATCCTCGTTGCAAAACTTTTTCACAGCGTGTACCTCGCTTTCAAATTGATTGCCCATTATATACCTCTACTCAGTTTTCGGGGATGCTGCACACGGCAGCATCCCCGACTCTTTACGGCAGCAGCGGCCGACGGCGGCGATAAGTAATCTGCGCCGTGTCATCTGATACAGATGCTCCGCTTTCAACGCTATAGCCTGCCGTCCGAAGCAACTCCACTCCAGCACGCACATGCAGCAAATGTGCATACGCACAGGTTCGAAGCCAGTCTCCGTGGGCAGTTTCGTCGGCAGCCTCCGCCGTAAACATCACATTGAAAGTCCACGGCCGGCTAACGGTAGGATAAGGATGCCTCGAATTATATGGTGATGGCACCCAATAGTTCAGCATAGCTCCCTGCCTCTGGCAAGGATAGCTCTCATCAATACCGCACCAAGAATACTTGTTGAACCGCTGGTTATATTCATGACTCAAGCGTTCAAATTCTTCCCACCCCTCATAGCAGGCATCTACCTTGCGCTTCCATGCCTGAGACAACACTCGGTTAGAGGCAAAGCGCGGATCATCGACATGGAAGTAGAACGCACACAGAGGTGCCCGGGGCAACCATAGACCATGATAGCCTGTAAGCTGGCCAAATTGCTGGGGCAGCTCATGATGAGGCACTCCGTGAAGATCAATGAATGCATCCGGCAGCAACTCCTGAGCAAAGCTCGTAAATACATTCGACTCCGTATGCATGGTAGCGGGCTCAAAATAATGAGGCATGAGATCTGCGCCCAAGGAATTGGTGTAACAGGTCTGGTGCTGCCAGGTTGGATGCTCACGCTGCATCTCGTCATGCAGTGCGGCTCCATCCACATTCTCCATAGGCACCATCACAAGGTTCAACTCGCTCGGCAAATCCTGATAGACCGAGTCCGTCACCAGTTCCCGTACGAAGGCAAAAATTGCATTGGTAGCCGATACCTCATTGGCATGGTGCCGCCCATTTATAAGCACGCTGGGAACTATCTGCATCCGCTTCACACGGGACACATAGCCCCGCCGAGTCTCCTCTGGTGCAATGGCGTAAATTGTACGACCCTGGTAGCTGATTCCAACAGGCCACACATCCAAACCAGGCACTCGCTCCAAATCCTTCATCAAATGGCAGTAATCATTATAGCCAATGAGCCGATCCGGCATTAAATCGATCTGTCGGATAGACAGGTCTTTTTTTTCTGGTATCTGCTTAGGCAGTAAGCATGTGCTGCATTTCGCTCCGCACACCAGGTGCAAGGCTGCATATCCCTCCAGCATTCGACTCAGGTTGGTAAAGCTCTCCTCTGTCAGGCGACTCAACGCCGGCACAAGTTCCTGCCGTTCTGTCTTGATTTCCAGCTCAACAGCAAGACCCGATCCATCCGGCTGCAAAGACACTCGACGGCAAATACAATCCCCTTCCAAATCCGGGAAAGAAGGCTTTCGTCCTGCAGGCAGCTTCATAACGGCTCGCAATGTAGGTGCTCCGGGTCGGATAGAAATATGCGGCAAAACAAGTCCCGGTGCATCCAAAGACACGCCATGCATCTGCCGGCCTAAGCACGCAAAATACATATGACCTGCCTGATGCAATCCATCCTCCAACACCTCGCCAATGGATATGTGATCATTACGCCAAGGCAATTCCCGATCCGGGCCACCAAGCCCCACCATAATTTCAAATCGAGAAAAGAAAGGTTGCTTTTCCGGTGCAAAATTTAACTGTGCCGCCGTGTCCCGCATCCAAGGTACCAGTTGCGTCTGAAACACATCCCAAATGCTCTCGTAATCTGTGACAATCCGCTGATCCAGCACTGTCTCACCATTAATGGAAACCTCGGCAAAACCCGTGGTTGGCAATGCAGGCCCCAACTCCGGCACAAGATTCAAAAACGGTCTTGCACAGGTACGCACGGTCCAGGAATCGGACAGTAGACAGTTTCCCCAATCATCAAATGCCAACGCCTCGTAAGTGGCAGCAAGATCACTGGGATAAGCCTCAAACAGCACATCTTCCCGACTCAGGCCCAATATTTCCGCCAAAATTTCATCCACCGGGTACAGGTCCTGTAACCACCGAGGCGGCTTGCCTATATTTCTATCCAGTTCTGTCCAGTCAAAATCCTCCTCGTGGTATGTTATTGCAGTGCGTTGGTGAGGATTAAATCGAATAATAACACGCCGCACGCCCTTCATCGCAGCAGCTCTCGGGCCAAAATCTTCCTCCAGCCAGCTAAGGCCTTGTTTAAAAGCACATACCACAGCGGAGTGCTCCAGCGTTGCTCCACGGCTTTCAATTTCTCGCCGGATTTCAGTCAAAAACGCTTCCCGCTCTGGCCTGTCCTGACCAATTGCGCATCGCATAGACACCTGATCCCCAGCTTTCAACTTGGTAAACACAGGCTTTAGGGCCTGCCGTAAAGCTTCTGTTTCGCTGGGCAAATCAAAGCTCCGGCTCTCCATTTCTACACTGTCGTTGTAGTGGTCAAAAGTAATTTCAGGCCAGCGTTTCCTAAACTTTTCCAAATCAGCTCCAGCGCTCAAAAGTGCCTTAGATGTTCCGAACGCCTCGATCCATGCCGCCTGACCATCCGGATTACTCATGGACATAGCCTGTTTTACCCAGCCAGTAATGTCCCGCATCCGCAGGTGCTTGCCTGTATTAGGAAATGTATTGCACAGTCTGTCTGCAAACTGCCGCAGAGCTTCATCACGGCCTTCCATGGCAAGCAATGGTCTCGGCTCCGCCTGCTCCAGAGTCAACGCAGGATTCTCACCCCGGCGAATGACGAGAAGGGGAAACCGCCCATCATCACTGTCTGCCAGTAGAGGATACACAGCGGATATGGTTTCCATACCTATCCGGGCAGCCATATTGCAGGCAGCATACAGCAAATCCTTGTCTTCGTCCTCCTCCAGCAACAGCCGTAGATCCTCGGTATCCGGCAGTCCGTCTCCATCCGTGTCCCGCAGGACCCAACCAGTCTCAAACAACTGCTCTAAGCCACCAGCGACAACAGTTTTATCTGCCGTCAGGGGTTTTGACTCCACGAAGGTCATGGACGGCAAGATTTCCCTGCCGCTGTGAGGTGCAAACTGACGATAAAGCTCTGTCCACTGTTCAGCAGGACAATCACCTATGGTCACCGGCACCACATTAGGCTCTGGCGGTGGTGTATTACCGATCCACAGGTATGTGACGCCGTCCTCACGCAGCTGCTGAGGGCTTCGCACAAAAGGAAACTCCATGGAAACGGAGCAAAAGCCGATGAGGTGGGACACTTCCACGGCAAATCGGCGTTGTAGCGCCGTCAGCTCCGGCTCCAAAACCAAGTTCATGGTGGTCATTATCGCTTATCCTCCCCCATAGGCAACAGGCAGGCCACTCTATGGCCGGGCGCCACCTCCTGCTCCGGGATATCTCCCTGGGTGCACGCCTCTGTGCAGTATGGGCAACGGGAAGCAAAACGACAACCGGGCTTGGGATTAATGGGATTGCTGATCTCACCCCGCAGCAGCTGGAACTCCTTGCCCCGCGCCTCCAGAGTCGCCTCTGGCAGCGCGGCTAACAGCGCCTTGGTATAGGGGTGAGAAGGGTTCTCAAAGATCTGATCGCTGGAACCGATCTCCACACACTTACCCAGATATGTTACCATAATGTTGGTGCTGATGTGCTTCACAACGCTGAGATCATGGGTGATGAACATATAGGTAAGTCCCATTTCATCCTGCAGGTCCATCAGCAGATTCAAAATCTGCGCCTGAATAGAAACATCCAAAGCCGACACCGGCTCATCACACACGATGAATTCTGGATTCACCGCCAGTGCACGGGCCACGCCGATGCGCTGCCGCCGTCCGCCGTCCAGCTCATGCGGGTAAGCATTGGCTACCCGCTTTGCAAGGCCCACCGTATCCATCAGCTCCGCCACTCGCTTATAACGCTCCTGACGATTAGGATAGAGGTGGTTAATTTGCATGGGATCAGCGATAAGATCTGCCACGCACATACGGGGATTCAGGCTGGAATACGGATCCTGAAAGATCATGCTCATCTTAGTGAACCGCTCTCGTCCGTGGCGTCTCATCGTAGCCATATCCTGACCACGGAACAACACTTTTCCGCCGGTGGGCTTATGCAGTCCGATAACTGTGCGTCCCAGCGTGCTCTTGCCGCATCCAGACTCACCTACCACTCCCATGGTCTGACCCTGAATGATCCGCAGGTTGATGCCATCAACGGCGTGAAGCATTCCTCTTTTGGTTTTATAAAATTTCTTTAAATCAACGGTCTCAATAACCGGGATCTGCTCGATCATGCTTCCTCTCCTCCAAACAAATGACACTTAATACGGTGGCCGTCCCGTTCGAAGACCGGCGGTTCCTGCTGCCTGCATTTTTCCGTACAATGCGGACAACGGGGTGAGAATTTGCACCCCTCCGGAAGATGGGTAGGATCTGGCATCAGGCCGTCAATAGGCGTCAGCCGTTTTGATTTGCTGCGAATATTAGGGATAGCGCCGAACAATCCCGCAGTATAGGGGTGGTGCTGTCCAGGAGAATAGATTTGCTCCACAGAGCCATACTCTATTATCTCGCCTGCATACATGATTGCCACATCGTCACAAGTACGAACCACCACGCCCAAATCGTGGGAGATCATGATCATGGAGGTTCCCATCTTTTGCCGAAGTTCATCAATCAGTGCCAGTACCTGCGCCTGAATCGTCACATCCAATGCGGTAGTAGGCTCATCGGCAATGAGTATATCCGGTGAACAGGCAAGTGCAATGGCAATGACAACGCGCTGTTTCATGCCGCCGGAGAACTGCAGTGGATAATCTCCCTTTCTCTGGGCGGGAATCCCCACCAGCTCCAGTACTTCCTCGACCCGCTTCTCGATCTCCGCCTTGGAAAGGTTCCTTGTATCATGTATCTTCAGTGCTTCACGGATCTGGTTTCCCACAGTCATAATCGGGTTCAGTGCCGTCATGGGATCCTGGAAGATCATAGAAATAATCTCCCCGCGCATAAGTTTCATGTGGCTCTCAGGCACATTCATGATATTGTCGCCCTTCAGATAGATCTCTCCATTGGGTACATGGCTAACTCTATCCGGCAACAGGCGCATCAATGCCAGCGCGGTGCTGGTCTTTCCGGCTCCGGTCTCTCCTACCAGGCCCAAGCTCCGGCCATAGGGAAGCGTGAAGCTCACATGGTTCACGGCCTTCACAATATTCCCGCCGGAATGATATTCCACCGACAGGTCCCGTACCTCAACAGCCGGGGTGTCCGGCGTATTCTGTGTGATCGAATCTTTCATATCGTGTTACCTCAGTCTTTCAGTCGGGGATCCAAAGCGTCACGCAGGCCATCACCCACCAAATTGATACTCATGGCCGTGATAACAATGGCCGCACCAGGAATAATGGCATAGGCGGGAGACAGCCGCATGAACTGACGGGAAGCGGAAATGATCGCGCCCCATTCTGGGGTAGGCTGCTGCACACCAAAGCCCATAAAGGAATAACTGGCTGCGCTTAAAATCGTACCGGAAACAGAACCTGCCAACATAATAATAATGGGGCCCAGTGCGTTGGGCAGCACATGACGTAGGATAATCTTGAAGCTGCTTGTACCGTAGGATTTGGCGCACTGTACATATTCCATGTCAGTCAAGTTCAGAATCGTGGATCGCACAAATCGCGCATAGCCAGGAACGCCGCTGATAAGCAAAGCGTAAATAAGGTTCTGTACACCCACACCCAAGGCCATAACCAGCACCATAATGAGTAACATGCCGGGGATTGATGCAATCACATCAAATAATCGCATAACCACATTGTCCAGCCAGCCGCCAAAATAGCCACAGGCGGCGCCAATGAATGCACCAATAGCCAATGACAACACTGTGGCGGTAATGCCGATGACAAGGGAGTAGCGGCTGCCGTGGATAACACGGGCAAACAGGTCGCGTCCCAGGTTGTCTGTGCCGAACGGATGCTGTGCCGACGGTGCCTCCAGAGGTGCTCCTGAGAACTCATAGCACATATTGCTGTCCACGATGACATCTGCAAAGACTGCCACCAATATGATCAGAACAAACAGCGCCAGACCCACCATGGCAGGCTTGTTGCGCTTGAACAGCGCCCAGATCTCCCGGCCACGGCTGCGCTTGCCGCCCATCATCTCGGAATCGTTTTTCATTCCTCGCACCTCCTTATTTCGTCAGCTTGGCCTTGGCCCGCGGATCCACCAATGCGGTAACCACATCCAGCACCACTACCAGCACGCAGAAAATAGCTGCTAAAAACACCGTGGCTGCCATAACCATGGGTACATCCTTGGAATTGACGGCGGTAATGATCAGCGTTCCCAAGCCCGGCATGCCGAACACAGACTCAGCGATAACGGTGCCACCCAGCAGCATACCGAAACTAATACCCACCTGGTTCAGCACAGGCAACATTGCATTAAGGAACGCATGCTTCCAGATTACCGTGCCCTCAGCACATCCCTTGGCTCGAGCAGTACGAACGAAGTCCTGCCGGATGGACTCCAGCATGGTAGTTCGCGTAAGCCGCTGCAGAGAGGATGCGGACAGTATACCCGCACATCCCACTGGCAAAATATAGCATAGCCACGAATCCGCGCCGCTGGAAGGAAGCCACCCCAAATAAAGTGAGAACACCAGAAGCGCCACCATGTATACCCAGAAGCTAGGAAATGCCGCCAAAGCAATACTGATCACGCGCACGATATTGTCCAATGCAGAGTATTGCTTCACCGCAGAAAACACGCCCAAGGCGATACCTATTATAGAATAGGTTATTGTTTGCAGTACAGCCAAGCGCAAAGTAAAGGGGAAGTTATTCATGATCTTCTCAAATACCGGCACACCGTCTTGATAAGAATTACCAAAATCAAAGTGAATCAGGTCATTGAGATAATCGCCCAGCCGCTGGATAAAAGGTAGATGATAACCCAACTGTTCGTTAAGCATATCCACCTGTTCCTGTGTAGCCATAGGCCCCAGCATCCGCCGTCCGGGGTCACCGGGAATGGCGTTGATGATAGAAAAAACGATAATGGCCACGCCCAACACCATTGGAATCACAAGCAGCAGGCGCTTAATGATGTATTTTGTCATGGAATACTCCTTTTTAAGACAGGCGGCACAGACAACTATCTATCTGTGCCACCCCATATCCGATATTGTTTTATGTTATTTTACACGGATCATATCCACACCGTTAAATGTGGGAGGAACCTCCAGGCTGGAGCTGTACACCACATAGCGGGCGGGCATACCCAGATTTATATTCGTGTGTTGGGCAGCAATGATGTTCAATGCCTGAGCCAGCAGAGTCTCAATCTCACCAGCATCAGAGGTGTGCTGCATCTTCTCCAGAATGGCATCTACCTCGGCGTTGCTGAACTTGTTGAAGTTATAAGGCTGGTTGCTGCCATAATAGTTCAGCAGGTTTTCAAAAGCACTCTGTCCGCCGGTACCGGTGGTGATGCCCAGGCCAAACTGGCCGCCCATCAGCATCTGCACAAAGGTATTGGTCTCATAGGACGTGACCTGGGCCTGAATGCCCACAGCCTGCAGATACTGCTGAATCATCTCGGCGCTGCCGTTGTTGTTACCGCCGATGATCTCACCCACATCCACGGGGGTAGGCAGGCCGCACTCGGCCACCAACTGGCGGGCCTTTTCGGGATCATACTTATACTGCTGTACACTGGAGGGAAGATTCAACTCCGGCGTTGCAAAAACGATGGTGCTGTCCTTGGCGGACACATAGCCGCTACAGGTAGCATTGCGGATGGCATCATAGTCGATGGCGTAGGAAATGGCCTCGCGGAGCTTATCGTTGTTCAGAGGCTCGGTGTTTGTATTGATGAGCAGCTGCCAGGGTACAATAGACATGGACTGCTTCATGACAAGATTCTTGTCGTTCTCCAGCAGGCGCAGATTACTGCCAGACATATCACCCACATCGACCTCGCCTTTCTGCAAAGCAATGACCAGCGTGCTCGGATCGGTAATGGTCTTAACATTGATGGTCTTAATGACGGGCTTCTCCTTGCCCCACCAGTTATCCTTCAGAGTCATCGTCATGGTGCCGGCAGTCTCATCCAGAGCAGTCACTGTATATGGACCACTGCCCACAGGATTCTTGATGTAGCCATCCTTATCAGCATCATACAAATCAACATTGTAAATAGCAACCATGTACCAGCAGTTGGGAACGCTGGGCCAGTTATAGGACAGGCGGAAAGCCACAGTATTCTCATCCCGCACCTCAATGGAGTCGATCATGGCTACATAGCTCATGGTGTAAGGATTGGTCATTTGACGCTCGAAGCAGGTCTTGACATGGTTTGCTGTGACCTTGCTGCCGTCAGTATACACAGCGTTCTCGTTCAGGTGGAATACCCAAACCAGACCGTCCTCCTCCTGATCCCAGCTCTCAGCCAGGTTGGGACGGCAGCTAATGGACAGATCGTCATTCACGACCACATCCACTAGAGTGCTGTAGACATTGGTGAACATGGTGCTCTGGCTGGAAATGTACCAGTTTAGGGGATCGTAATCAGGAATAGGTGCGGTATTTGCCAGCGTAATGCTTTCCCGCGTTACCCCGTCAGTTGAAGGCGCTTTGTTGCCGCAGCCAGTCAGCACAAGCATCAGCACCGCAAACAATAGGGCAAGATGTTTTTTCATGGCTAAATCCTCCAATTTCATCATTTTAGCTACCATGGTAATGGATATTCTTAGTTTATCCGGCAAAGGTAGTATTGTCAATAAAAAAAAATACAATTGCCGATTTTTGTCTGAATAAATAGATCTCGGCATTGGTTTTGTGTAAAATACCAAAATCAATGCCGAGTTTCTCAGTAAACTTCTGTCTATTGTCTCTTGTTGATTAGCCCAGATTTATCTCGCCGAAGGGAATATTGGGATAGATGTCCTGACACAGATACCGAATGGCATCCTCCAACTTCCGTGCAACAAGTGCATCAACGATTCTGCGGTGGCGCTCCTTCTCAGTCAAAGCGTCGTCCGCAGTATTTTTCACATCAATCTTCTGCGGCAGCTTTTCATCCAAATAAGCACTACCGCGGTAAATGGGTGCCTGCTCGCCTCGGATCATCAACCCGTGCAGCCGCTCAATATAGGACACGATGATGTCATTACCCGACAATTTTGCCAGCTCATAGTGAAATGTCATGTTGGAAAAATAGGCGATATCGGGATCGTCATACTTGCGGTCGATCAGCTCATACAGCGACCGAAATTCCTCCGCATAGGCATTATGGAACGACTGCCGCAGTGCAGCCGCCTCCAGTACATAGCAGCAATAGCGCATTTCATTCATCTCGCGCTCGGTCGGCAGACGGACAATATAACCCTTGCTCGGGTATTTATTCAAATAGCCCTCCGACGTCAGGCGTCCCGCCGCTTCTCTCGCCGGAGTACGGCTGCAGTGATATTGATCTGCCAGCATCTGCTCACTGAACAGCTCACTGCTGGGCAATTTGCGGAGCATCAAATCCCGTTTAATCTCGTGGTAAACTCTCTCTGTCAGGTCCTTTCCTTTCATGCGATATCCTCCTCGGAATATACTCTTATGCTAATCATTATATCGAATCAAACGCAAAAGAACAAGTACCCCCTCGAAAAATACGATTTTCATGGCCATTTACAGTTTTTTCCCTATCAACTTGCAGTATGCAGTCAAAATAGGCAAGTCATTCTCCGCATTCCATGTGGAATAGTCGATGATCAGCAAAAAACCTGGTCTTAAAACAGACCGGATTTTCAGATGCCGTGTCAGACCTTGGTATTTCCAAACATTTTTATGAGCCAAGTTCCCTGCTTGTAACGGATCGTATACACACATGCTCTCACAGCACTGTCGACACCCTGTGTCAAAGCAATAGCATAGGCGCCCCAGCCAAGCTTGACACCTAGGAACCATGTGCCCAGCACACGGATGATCCATGCCGTAGCCGAAGATAAAACCATAGCAAATTTTGCATCCCCAACCGACTTAAAGCCATTGGGAAGGATAAAGCTGCCGTTCTGGAATAGAGCAAAAACAGCGTAGATCGCAAGCATACCTGCGCCAATGCGTATGACCTCCGGATCACGGGAGAAAATATAAGCGCCGGGCACAGACAGCAAAACATGAGCAAGCGCCACAGGTATAGACCAAACCAATGTCTTTCGGGAGATATAGCGCAGAGCATTATTTACCTTTTCCCGGTCTTGTTCCCCTGCGCAACGGCTGATAACGGGGATAGTCAGATAATACAGGGCCATAACCGGTACATTGAAAATGCCGTTCACGGAATTGAACACCGAGTTAGCCGAGATCATAGCCTTACCCATACCGGCCAAGAATATCTGCAGAATGATTCGACTGCCATTAAACATCAGATTCTCTGCAGATGCCGGGAAAGCGACTCCGCTTATTTTGCGCAGATTCTCGCCCATAGTCTTAGTTGATGTCTTAGTCGGTCGAAATGCAAAGCCTTTGCGCATCACCATAGCCAGTGACAATACAGCCGCAACCCCCACGGAAATCAAATAGGCCAGTGCCGAACCAGTAACTCCCATATGCATTCCAAGTGCAAACAACAAATTCAGTGCCATGCTGGACACATTAAGCACTATGCTGATATACATAGGGCGCCGCGTGTCACCTGCGCTGCGCATAAATCCGCAGCATTGGAAATACAGAAACCACAGTGGAGGCGTCAGGGCTGTAAACTTGAAGTAAGCAAGAGAGTTTTCGATTACATCTGCCTCTGCCTGCCCGAAAAGAAGCATTACAACATTCTCGCGAAACAGCCACACCAGAGCAGTGACCAACAAACTGACAAGGCCGCCAAGAAATAGAGCGGAGAAAGCTGAACCGGCTGCTTCTTTCTTTTTTGCCGCTCCCACATACTGGCCCACTAACACAGTCCCGCCGATAGCAAACGCCTGCAGCAGATTCATCAAAACATTATTGACCGTATTGATCTGTCCCACGCCCGCAATAGCTGCCGTAGAGATGAATCCCATAACAAAAATGTTGACATTTTCCAACAAAACCGCTGCAATCTGCTCCACCATCATGCCTGGCATCATGTTTTTAAGATCCGCCGCTACTGCGCTATTTTCTGCCTGGCCCTCATAACGAAGCAATACCTCGCGCCATTTTTTTATCATGATTTTACCTCAATTCAAAGGATAAGTTGTAATAGAGTGAACAGCCAATGCGCTACCGTTCCTGCCAAAAGGCCGCCGATTGTATGTGACAGAATAGCCTTTCCGGTAAAATGGTTGCATCCCAATACATCCATCATGGATACATGAGTGCTCAGATATCCGCTCCAGCACATACACATAGCAGTGAACACAGCAATGTCATTGCTGTTGGCCTGCCCGTTCTGAAGCAATGTCGGAATCACGCCCAACGCAGCGCCAGCCGAGCCAAGCGCCGTCACAGGAACGGCTATATCCGCTGCGCTGGAAAAACCAAAGAGCGGCTGCAGTAAGAAATCTATCTTGTCCGCCATTGCCGGCAGCAGGCCAATGCCTTCATAGGCCGCGCCGGTGTAAACACCGCCCGCAGGGGCGTTATTGGTCAGCATCATCACCAGCGAGCAAATAATCAGCACGCCGGGTATGATGCCCAGGCCGAGCTCCACGCCCTTCTTGCCGCCATCCATCAGTGCTGTCAGCACACGCAGTATGCCTTTATTTCGTACCTGTCCGCCGTTATCACTCGTACATTCTTGTTCGGTTTCTGTCAAAGCCATCTGCGTCTTTCCCAGAGCCTTTGCAGTGAAATGCATCATCAGTCGTGTAGATATTATACTGCCGACCACCGCACCCAAGTTGCCGCACAGGGCCGCCAGCCCAATGTGTTCTCCACCGAGGCCAAGCACAAATGTTGTAACAATTAAGCCCATACCAAAGGATGTTCCCAAATTGGTTAGTGCCGGAATCTGGTATGCCTTAAAAAACCGTCTGTACTGCTTGTCATCAGCCAATGCCAAAATGGCAGGATTGTCCGACAGATAGGTTGTCACAATGCCAAGTGCTGCAGCGCCGGGCATACCGAACAACGGCCGCATCAGCGGAGATAGTATTTTATTGAGTAGCTCAATGACTCCGTATTCCGAAAACAGGGCAGACACTGCTCCGGCCAAAACTGCAATTGCCATGATATATAATGTAGTATCGATCAGCAAGCGGTATGCGGTGTTCATCATTGTGTTCAATGCGTTGGCAAGTCCCATCGGGACGGCAAACAGTGAAAAAACAGCAATAAAGACACACAAAAACATCACACTTTTCAGTGATGTGGTTTTGAGTTTCTTTTTCCTCTGTGCATCATTCTTCTCCGCTACGGCAGCGTTGGCCACAACCTTCATGGTGCATCTCTCCTCATAAATGGATTATTTGCATAATAATCAATCGTATCGATAAAAGGCATCGGCTGCTCGGCGCATCATATAGCAATCCAATTTGGCAGCTATCTCCAGAGGAGAGTGCATCGACAGCAGTCCTACACCCACATCCAGCGTGTCAATATTGCGGTTTGCCATATAGCCAGCTACCGTTCCGCCACCTCCCTGATCTACCTTACCCAGCTCAGCACTCTGCCACAGAACGCCCCCCTGATTAAAGATATGACGAAAACGCGCAACAACCTCCGCAGAAGCATCCGAACAGCCGCCCTTGCCGCCACTACCTGTATATTTAGCGACTGCAACACCGTAATTGAAGCGGGCGCAGTTTTGTCCGTCTGATACATCCGAATAAACTGGATCCAGCGCATTGACCACATCAGCCGACATACAGAGAGAATTTCTCATACAGCGGCGAAGCTGCCCGCCACCGCTCTCACAAAGATCAGCCATAAAGTCGTCAAAGAATCTGCTCTGCATGCCGGAAACACCGATCGATCCAATCTCTTCCTTGTCGGCAATCAGGCACACCGCCGTATAGGCCGGTTTTTCCAGCTCCAGCAGCGGCTCAAACTCTGCGTATGCGCAGATACGATCATCATGACCATAAGCCGCTATCATACTCCGGTCCAATCCGAGATCGCGGCTTCTCCATGCTGGGACGAGGGTCAATTCCGCCGAAAGGAAATCCTCCTCTTCAATGCCAAACTGCTGATGAAGTATATGTAGTAGCGCCAGCTTAATGGATTTTTCCTGCTCACCACCATTCAGCGGCCGGCTGCCAAAGAGCACCTTTAAGTTTTCGCCCGTAACGCCCTCACGCATGGTCTTGCCCATCTGGTCCTTTGACAAATGGATCAACAGGTCAGACACACAAAACACAGGATCCTCCTCACGTTCTCCGATACATACGGTCTTCACGCTGCCATCTACTTTGCAAATCACCCCATGTAGCGCCAGCGGAACTGCTGTCCACTGATACTTCTTAATCCCGCCGTAATAATGCGTCTTGATCAGTCCAAACTGTTCCATCTCGCACAAAGGATTTGGCTTCACATCCAGCCGGGGTGAGTCTGCGTGGGCAACGGCAATCCGACAACCTTCAGAAAGACTTTTTTCGCCGATTACAGCAAACACAACGCCCTTCTCCCGATTGACCTGATAGACCCTGTCACCCGGTTTAAGTTTCATTTCGGAAGAATACATCGTAAAGCCATGAGCCTGCGCCATAGCTACCGTCTGCTTGACCACTTCTCTTTCCGTCTTTGCCTCGTCAATAAAATGTCGGTAACGCAGGCAATAGGCGTCCATCTCCGCTAACTCCGCCGCCGACAGTTTTTCATAGCCGTTCTTGGGCTCATAAAGAAGATTATCTACCGTATTTTCCATAGATGTGCCTCACTTTCCACCTTATATGATAAAATAAAATGAAACTCCATTAGAATCAGCCACAAAGTTTGCCCTGCTGGAAAACCATCTCCGGCTTCTTATACATAACGCTTATATCCTCATCGGGATTCCCGTCCACAAGCAGCAGGTCAGCCGCCAAACCCACCTTGATCTGGCCCGTCACATTCTCCAAGCCACACAGAAATGCGCTGTTTTTTGTCGCCTGCAACAGCATGTCCACATTATCCATCCCGCAGTATTCTTTGCGCATTTTGAACTCGATACCAGGGACTTTCTCCATATTCTCGATAGGAGTATCCGTTCCGAAGCCAAGCTTTAGCCCTTCCTGATAGGCGGCTGTAATACACTTTGCACTGGCATCTAACAGAGGGCGAAGCATAGGCACCTTCAGTTCAATAGGAGTCCCGGGCATTGGAACCTCTTCGGAGAGAATTCCCATAGTCGGAACCAAATAGGATGTTTCTTTCTTTAGACGCTCAATATCCTCCATAGTGATACGGGATCCATGTTCAATGGTGTCCACCCCAACATCAATACACATAGATATCGCGCTGGCATCATGGGCGTGGACAGCAACTTTCTTCCCGCGCCTATGCGCAATCCGAACAACCGCCTCCAGCTCCTCTGGCATCAACTCAGATGGCTCGCCGGGTGCATACACCTTGACAAAATCCGCGCCGCCGCCGATCTCTTCTCTGGTTGCGCGAGTATACTCATCCACCCCAGAAACATATCGCAGAAAGCAATTGGGTTCAGCCGGCGTATCCGACACTGTCGGACGCAGAATCATACCACCACTAATGATCCGTGGGCCAGCAAACAGGCCTCGTCTGATAGCATCCCGAACATACACAGAAAGGCGTTTTGGAGTACCCATGTCCCGAATCGTAGTAAAACCCAGTTCCAAATACTTTTTGGCACTTAGGCCAGAATTGATAAGCAGTTTGAAATCATTCAATCGAACGACTCCGTTATAATAGTCCCAGTTCAGGTGTGCATGCATATCAAATAAGCCCGGCAAAAGAGTTTTTCCTTTACAGTTAATAACAGTAGCATTCATCTCCAGGGTATCGAGTCCGCAGGTGCCCACCTGCACGATTTTTCCATCCTCTACCTTAACATCGGCATAGGTTTTGTTATATCCGTCTGATAATGCGGGAATCAGTCGACAATTCTTTAACAAGAGAGACATAAAACCACTCCTTTTATTACCATGGTAGCAACCATGTTTGTTAAAATGATTCTATCATTGTAGAAGATGTCTGTCAATAGGATAAGTTTTTAGGTTTTTGTTTTTCCGTTTTTGCTCTTTTCCCCTCAATTTCTCTTCTTGGTCGATTGCAAAATGAAGTTGGACACCTAAGAAAAACATCCATAGTGATTTTCCCCACATGGTAGAATGAAGTTTGCACACAACTTCTTCCAAGGGAGGGCAATCACTATAGAGAAGGCTTCCTTTCTATGCTGGATGAGTACGGCCGGGATATATTCACCCATATAATCTCCAACGAGGCGGAAGAAACCGCATTAAAAGCCTTATACGCTATCGACGCTGTTAACAGGGAAGATCGGTATGGCTATTCCTACCTAACATTTGCCGGCGTGGGACACAAGGTAAAAGTTATCGAAGAGCTGCTTCGCATGGGCGCCGATCCCAACCATAAATCCAACCCTTTATTGAAAGCTTTGGGTCGTAAAAACAAAGATAATCCTGCCATATTAGAGCTTTTTATTCGGTACGGTGTAGATTTGAAAGCAGATGTGAATGGGAGCACCATCGAAGATACCATTCGGTCTTTTGGGGTCGAGGCACTCAATCAAATACTGGATAAAGATAAATCTCCAAAGGAGAGTAACATTATGGATATGTACTTTTCCGCAAGAACGCAGACGCTGGCACAGTTCAAGGAAGCCTATGACAAACGGCTTTTGAACGAAACGCCCAAGAACGACTCTCCTGTCATAATCTGCGCTATGGCGAATCAAACGCCCCAAAACAGATATGACATCGTGAAGTTCCTGATTGACGAAGGAGCGGAATTAAAGTGTACAAACGATGAAGGCGCAACACTATTTCACATTCTGTTTTCTCGCCCCAAGCACATTATGGCGCAGACGGTAGAGCTGACGCAGATATTGATCGAGGCCGGGGTAGATATCAATCAGTTGGACGAAAAACACAGAGTGGCCATTCAGCACCTTATCAGTCAGCCGAAGTTTACCGACGAGGATTTTGCGCCATTGTATGATGTTATATTCCAAAAATGCACACTCGAATTGAACACAAAAAACGACTGGGGCTATACCCCGATTGAGCTTGCACGGAAAGCCCCGTATCGTGCGGATCTACTTAGACGAATGACGGAATGAATGGCCTTGAAGTGAAGCTGTTGCTAATGCGGACTGTCTGTTTTACAAAGAAATACTCAAAAGCAGTTGACAAACAAATGTTCTATATGCTATACTATACCTTGCTCTCATAGCAGGGGCCACAATTGAATATCTGAATGAAACTCAAGGCAGCCGCCGAAAGAGATTGCGGCTGCGCCGTTCCAGTGCAGCGTCTGCCTGCGGAACGGAAAAAAGCAGACATTGAAGGTTTCTGAATTTCAGAGCCGGTACATAGTTTCATCAAAGATATGGCGAGAGATTATCTCCCGCTGATTTGATGTGCTGTGTACCGGCTCTTTTTATCGTTGTCGACAATGAAAAATATTGCAGAGAGGGTTAATTTCCGGCCCTTCTCGCTGCCTACCTATTGAGGGGCAAATTGAAAACTGAATGACCGTCCGAATGGGATATGACTCTGCCACAACTTCCCGAAAGGGAGCAAGCGGAGCGACGCTGCGGTGAGATTCCGGGGCAGGGATAGAAAAACGACATTCGGAGAAAACGGCAAAGAGAAAGCTGATGTCCACAGGGATAGCGAGCATCGGATTGTGACCCCACAATCCAAATCCGCAGCCTTGCGGCCTGCGGACTTCTCAGAGCGGAACGCCCTGAAACCCCGAAATAACTAACGAGGAGATGATAATTTTGAATAGAGAAAGCAATGAAAAAGTGCGTATCAGAGTACGCCTAACTGAAGAAGAAAAAGAGAAATTGGAGCGAAACAGCGCTCTATGTGCTCTGTCCCAAAGCGAGTATGTCCGCCAGCTCTGCCGGGGCATTCACCCGAAACCAAAACCCCCGGATGTGTTTTGGGGGCTGATGGACGAGCTATATAAGGTTCATTCCGACCTGAAAGAATGTGCCAAATACGAGCCGTCCGCCCTTGAACTCTGCACTGAGATCGAACGGCTGGTACTGGACTTACAGGAGGCGATTTAATGGCAACTACGAGTTTATGGCATATCGAGGGTCGGCTGAAAGACCTCATCGACTATGTAGAAAATCCCGAAAAGACGAAGGCGAAAGCACCGGAGCTGCAAGACCTTTACAATGTGTTCTCCTATGTCCAGCGCCCGGAGGCTACGCAGGAGGGCGAGTATGTCACCGCCCTCAACTGCCTGAAGGAAACTGCTCTGCGGCAGATGATCCTCACCAAGAAGCGTTACGGAAAGACGGACGGCTATATCGCTTGGCATGGGTATCAGAGCTTCAAGCCGGAGGAGGTCACGCCGCAGCTTGCCCATGAGATCGGCGTGAAACTGGCAAAGGAGATGTGGGGCGACCGCTTTGAGATCATCGTCAGCACCCATCTGGACAAAGAACATCTGCACTGTCACTTCTGCTTCAACTCCGTGTCCTTCCGGGACGGCGGCAAGTACAACTATTCCAAGGGCGAGCGAAAGCGAATGATGGAAATCTCCGACCGGCTGTGCCGGGAATATGGCTTATCCGTCATTGAAAAGCCCCGCAAAGCACCCTCCCGTCCGGTATGGCTGGATGAGAAAAACGGCAAGCCTACCCGCTACAATGTCTACCGTGCCGATGTGCGGGAGGCAATGGACTTCAGCCGCACGCCCTACTATATGGAGGACTATCTCCGGCGCAAAGGGTATGTGACCGACTTCACTGGTAAGCACTGGAAGATACGCTTGCCCCAATATGAGCACTTCACAAGGCTGGACACCCTGAATGAAAAATGGATGCCGGAGAATATCCGCCGCTCTATGGGCAGGTACGCCACCTTCGGCAACCGCAGGGCGTATATCAGCTACCCACCCCAAATGCCGCAGGAGCTTTCGGATTGGTTCCGCCCGTTCCACAAGACCAGCCACATCTACAAGCTATACCTGCACTACTGCTATCTGCTGGGGTACTTACCGAAGCATACCGACTATACGCCCACCAGCCCGTATCTGAAAGAGGACTTGCGAAAGCTGGACGAGCTGTCCCAGCAGGTGCGGTATATGGGCAAATACAGCATTGAAACGCTGGACGATCTGTATGCAGACCGGGAGAAAATCCAGCGGGATATGGACACCCTCATTGCCCGCCGCACCAAGCTGCAAAACAAGATCCGCCGTGTCATACCCGCCGAAAAGGAAACGCTGCGGCAGGAAAAGGCAGGTGTGACCGAGCAAATTACCACACTGCGAAAGCAACTGAAGCTGAATCAAGGCATTGAAGCCCGTTCCGTAAAAATACAGGAAAAGACGGATTTATACTTTGCCAATGAAATCCGTGCCAAAGAAGCACAGCAGCAAAAGAAACCGCAGAGAAGGGAGCGTGACGCACGATGACAGCCGACAGAAGCAATGAAATCTACACTCACATTGACAGCATTACAGACTACCTTGCGACAATGACTAAGCAGGAGCGCATAGCGTGGTTTCGCAGAAGCACCTATGCGCAACCGTTGAATTTCATTCGAGAGATCGACGGCACCACCTACGCCGTGAGAACCTTTTTCAGCGAGAATGCACGGGAGAACATCACGGAAAAGGTACAGCGTATCATCCTGAAAAGCGATGATAATAACAAAGAGATTTGAAACTACCACATTAAAGTGTTGAAGTTAACGGTCGGGTATGGTAGAATAAGCACACCTACAAATTCAATCATATCCGGCTGTGGAAAGGAGAACTATGACAAAACAACCGGATAAAATTACAGCCCTGTACTGTCGCCTGTCCCGTGACGATGAACAAGACGGCCTGTCAGGGTCCATCAAAAATCAGCAGACCATCCTCGAAAAGTACGCACAGGAAAACGGCTTCCGAAACACCCGTGTGTTCATTGACGACGGCTGGTCGGGCACGAATTTTGCAAGACCGGCGTTCACGGAAATTATGGAGCTGGCGGAAAAGGGCCTCATCGGCACCCTGATCGTCAAGGATCACTCCCGCTTGGGGCGGAATCGCCTGATCGTGGGACAGCTTCTGGAAGAGGGTTTCGACAGTCTTGGCATCCGCTACATCGCCATTATGGACAACATCGACACCGCAAAGGGCATCAGTGACCTTGTCCCGATGCAGGACTTATTCAACGAGTGGCACGCCAAGAACACCAGCCAGAAGGTACGCAATGTGTTCAAGAGCAAAGGAATGTCCGGCGCACCGCTGACCACCAATCCGCCCTACGGGTACCTGAAAGACCCGGAAAACAAAAACGGATGGATCGTGGATGAGGAAGCAGCCAAGACTGTGCGCCAAATCTTTGCTTGGTGTGTGGACGGACTTGGGCCGACGCAGATCGCAAAACGCCTGAAAGCGGCTAAAGTGCCCACACCTACGGAGCATTGGAGCAATATCGGCAGAAATTGCAGTAAACCACCCGCTGTTCCATACAACTGGTGCTCTGCCACTGTAGCGGACATCCTCGGCAAGCAGGAGTACTGCGGCAATACGGTAAACTTCCGCAGCACCACCAAGTCCTTCAAGAACAAGAAGAAAATCGAGCGTCCGCCAGAGGAATGGCAAATCTTCAAGGATACCCATCCTGCCATCGTTGACCGGGAAACCTTCGCCTTAGTGCAGGAGCTTCGCAAGCACCGCCGCAGGCCCACGAAAAGCGGCATTGTCAGTCCCTTTTCGGGCCTACTCTACTGCGCCGACTGTGGAGAGAAGCTGTATTACAGTGTCACAGGCAGCTACAAACGGGAGCAGGCGTACTTCTTCTGTTCCTCCTATCGCAAGAACTCCGAGGTCTGCTCTGCCCACTATATCCGTGAGAAGGTGGTGGAGCAGATCGTGCTGGAAAGTATGCAGCGCATTCTCTTAAATGTGCAGGTGTTTGAAAAGGAGTTTGCCCGCAAGCAGATGGACTGCTACACGGAGGACAAGAAAAAGCAGCTTGCCGCCAAGCGCCGGGAGCTGGGCAAAGTGAAGAAACGCATTGCAGAGATTGACGCTCTGATTCAGAAAATCTACGAGGACAACGCCAGCGGAAAGCTATCTGACGAGCGCTACGCCACCCTGTCCCTGTCCTATGAGGAGGAGCAGAAAACGCTGAAAGCCGCTGTCCCGGAGCTGCAGGCCTATCTGGAAGCTGAAACCGATAAGACCGAGAGCTTGCAGCGCTTTATTCAGAAGGTCAAGCAGATTACGGAGCTGAAAGCGCTGACTCCGGAGCTGATCCACGAGTTCATAGACAAAATCGTGGTGTATGCGCCCAGATACCTTGACGGCAAGCGGGTGCAGCTTTTGGACATCTATTACAGCGGCGTGGGCATCCTCCACGAGCTGACCCCGGAGGAGATGGAAGAAGCCTTCCAGCACCACCTCGCTGAGCGTAACAAAGAGAAAACGGCGTAACCGCAAAGGCTACACCGCTTCGGAAAAACTATGAAATTCAGATACAAGAGCCCCCTTGGGGCACCTTCCTTACGGAGGGCGCCCCAAGGCGTCTCTTTTTTTATCGTGTAAGATGCAGTCTTACTTGTTATACAGAGCCTTATCAGCCTCAGCCATCTCAGCAAAGATGCCAGCGTGCTTCTTGGCCACGATAGCCTTGATGACCAGCAGAGTAGCGATCATCAGAACCACAGCAATGATCATGCAGATGACCACGTTCTGCAGCAAACCGGCGATGAGGAAGCTGACGAAGGAAACGGCAGCCACGGTCACGCCGTAGGGGATCTGGGTGGCCACATGGTTCAGGTGGAAGCAGTGAGCACCGGCAGAAGCCATGATGGTGGTATCGGAGATGGGGGACAGATGGTCGCCGCACACGCCGCCGGCGCAGGAAGCAGCCAGGCCGATGGACAGCAGGGTCACCTGGTCATTCCAGTCAAACACGGCGCAGACCAGCGGGACCATGATGCCGATGGTGCCCCAGGAAGTACCGGTAGCAAAACCGATGAAGCAGGCCACGATGAAGATAACGCAGGGCAGGAACTTGGCAAGGCTGCCGGTGCCGGCCATGACGCCTCTCACGAACTCGCCCACCTGCAGACCGTCGTCACGGCACAGGCCGCACAGGGTCCAGGCGAAGCAGAGGATCAGGATGGGGGAGATCATCTGGATGAAGCCATTGGGGATGGACTCCATGGACTTGTTGAAGGAGATGAGGCCACGCAGCCAGTAATAGATGAAGGTCACCACGATGGCAACGATGGAACCCAGGCACAGGCCGGTACCGGCAGTGGCATCGGAGAAGGCCATGATGAAGTTGCCATAGTTGTCGCTCTCGGCATCCCACATACCGCCGGTCCAGATCAGGCCGACGATGCACAGGGCGATCAGAACGATAACGGGGAGCAGCAGGTCCAGAACGGAGGAGTGCTTGGCGCCTTCCTCATAATCGTCAGCACCGGCGAAGGGACGCTCGGGAGTGGTGAACAGGTCGTCCTTGACCTGGGCGTTGTACTCATGCTTCAGCATGGGACCGTAGTCGATGTTCAGCAGAGAGGTGACAATGACCATCACCAGGGTCAGGATGCAGTAATAGTTGAAGGGGATCTGGCTCAGGAACATGCTGATACGGGAGCCGGGGAAGCCTTCGGGCACATAGGATGCAACGGCGGCAGCCCAGGAGGACACGGGGGCCAGCATGCACACGGGAGCGGCGGTAGCGTCGATGACGTAGGCCAGCTTCGCCCGGGAGATCTTGTGGCTCTCGGTAACGGGACGCATAACGGCACCCACGGTCAGGCAGTTGAAATAGTCGTCGATGAAGATCAGCACGCCCAGGAGCATAGTCATCAGCTGAGCGCCGGAACGGGTCTTAACGGACTTGGAAGCCCAGCGGCCGAAAGCGGCGGAACCGCCGGCCTTGTTCATCAGATCCACCATGATGCCCAGGATGACTAGGAAGATCAGGATGGAGATGTCGATGGCGTTGATCATGCCAACACCCTCGCCAGCGCCGATGAAGTTCACGACAGTCTGCCAGGGGCTGAAGTCAGCCAGCAGCAGTGCGCCCACCAGGCAGCCCAGGAACAGGGAAGAATACACTTCCTTGCTGATCAGGGCCAGAGCGATGGCGACCACGGGGGGGAACAGGGCCCAACCGGTGGCCACAAAGCCGGAACCGTCGTTGGTCACCTTAGCGATGATCAGTGCAACAATCACCACCGCCAGCGCAACGAAATACGCTATTTTGGTACTTTTCTTTTCCATAATGAGTGATTTACCTCCTCAAGTTTTGGTATTCTCTATATTATGCGCTTAGTCACACATTGTCAAGTTCTTGTCACACGATTCCATTTTTTTAACAAATTGTGAACTTCTTTTTTTCTTTTTTGACGAAAAAATTTTGAGAAATAGCGGCGTATTAACGTTTTCCTCCTGCCGGCCCATGTTTTGGCAGCGCAAAAAAGGAACCCGGAGCAATTGCTCCGGGTTCCCCGAGATGAAACGAGATGAAAACGGATTCAGATTTTGCGCGTTCTATCAGCCGAACCAACCGAAACCGAAGAAGCTGTCCAGCTGACCGGCCAGCACCAGCAGCATGGCAATGGGGGTAATGAACTTCACGCAGATGTTGAAGAAGCCTTTGCTCTTGAAGGTGTTGCCCTCCAGCGTAACTTCGTCGTCCACGACTTTGGGGCCAACCTCCCAACCGATGCACAGGCACATGAGCAGCGCGCCCAGCGGCATCATGATGCCCTCGGAGACGCAGTCGAAGAAGTCCAGCCAGCAGTCACTCCAGCCGCTCTTTTCAACGCCCAGGAGATCCATGGGGGCGATACCCGCGCCGCCCAGGCAGTCCAGGCACACCAGAACGCAGCCCAGGCCGACGGCCACAGCAGCGATGAGGGAGTAAGCCTTGCGCTTGTCGCCCTTGCCGGCATCCCGGGCCTTGTCGCAGAAGTGAGCCACGATGACCTCCAGCAGCGAGATGGAGGAGGAGATGGCGGCGAAGACCACCAGCAGATAGAACAGAATACCGAACACGGAACCCAGGGGCATCTTGTCAAACACGTTCTGCATGGTGATGAACAGCAGGGCCGGACCGCCCAGGGCGCCTTCGGGATCCAGGGCGAAACGGCCGGGGATCACGCACAGACCGGCCATCAGGGCCACAATGGTATCCATGATAACGATGAGCAGCGCATTCTTCTCAATATTTTCCTTCTTGCTGAGGTAGGAACCGTATGTAATCATAGCGCCCATGCCCAGGGACAGGGAGAAGAACATCTGGCCGCCGGCCGTAGACAGAACAGAGAAGAAGTTGGGTGCCTTGGGAATCACGCCGTTTTCCACAGCCCAACCGGGCACGAACATGTACTTCAGGCCGTCCACAGCGCCGGGCAGGGTGCAGGCGCGGATGATGCAGATCAGCAGAATGATGAACAGAGCGGGCATACCCACAGAGCAGACCTTCTCGATGCCGCCGCCGACGCCGCCCATAACGACGAGCATGGTCAGCACGACGAAGATCAGGCCATAGATCACGGACTCCAGCTGGTTGCTCATGAAGTTGCCGAACACATCGGCGCCGCTCAGCCCATTGGAGCCGAAGCCGGCGTTAAAGAGGTTGCCCACATTCAGGACCACATACTTGATGCAGTAGCCGCCCAGGGCGCAGTAGAAGAACAGGATCAGGAAGGCGGACAGAATGCCCAGCCAGCCCAGCCACTTGAATCTCTTGCTCAATGCCTTGTAGGCGCCCACGGCGCCCTTACCGGTCCTGCGGCCCAGGGCCAGCTCGCCGATCATAACGATGATGCCGCAGCAGGCTGCCAGGATCAGATAGATAATGAGGAAGGTAAATCCGCCGTTTGCGCCCATCTTATTGGGAAATCCCCAGATGTTGCCCAGGCCGACTGCCGAACCAACGGCGGCCATCAGGAATCCGAAATTGGATCCGAAGCCTTTTCTTTCTTCCATAGTTTTCTCTCCTTTAATGTTGTTTGTCCTCTCTCCAAAGAGGCCTATTGGCACCTTACCATTTCCGTTTCCCGCTGTAAATAGATTTCGCCCCTCCTTAACACCGCATTAACGTGTCGCAGGGCTTCCTTAATCGGATGCTTACGGATTTATACTCCTGCGGCGAAACCTCCCTTCCACAAAAATTCCTTTTGTGAAACTTATCACGATTTCTGCTTCTATTTTATGCGCGAACAGTCCCCGGCATGACGGCAAAGGCGTAAAAAAAGGACAGCGCAAAGCGCTGTCCTTTATCCTTGTTAAGAAGTCAGAAAGAATTTTCCTTCGCTTTTTGTGACCAATGACCCCTTAAAAAGCCTCGCAGAGTTTGACGCCCGCAGGCGGCAAAGATTTTCAATTATTTTTCACCGCGACATGCGCGTGGGGAAAACGTCCCGTTAGTCGTCCTCGCGCATGCGGTAGCCCACGCCCACCTCGGTGAAGATATACTCCGGCTGGCCGGGATTCTTCTCGATCTTGCGGCGGATATTGGCCATGTTCACCCGGAGGATCTGATTGTCCGTCTTGGCCTTGGGGCCCCACAGCTCCCGGATGATGAAGTCATAGGTCAGCACCTTGCCGGCATATTTGCCCAGCAGCGCCACGATCTTGTATTCATTTACCGTGAGCTTGGCGTTCTCGCCCCGGAGCAGCACCTGATGCTTGTCATAATCGATGGTCAGCTCGCCGGTGGTGAACTTGCCGGACTGGGCGATCTCCCCGTTGGGCAGAGCCGTGCGGGTGTGACGGATAGCCGTGCGGATGCGGGCCAGGAGCTCCGACGTGCCGAAGGGCTTGACCAGGTAATCGTCCGCGCCGTAATCCAGGGCCTCTACCTTGTCGTGCTCATGGTTCCGGGCGGAAACCACCACCACCGGGAGGTTAGACCACTTGCGCACGGATTTCAGCACCTCCATGCCGTCCATATCCGGCAGGCCAAGGTCCAGGATGATAAGATCCGGGCAATGAGAGGAGACCATGGTCAGCGCCTCCTCCCCGGTGCGCACCACGATGGTATCGAAGCCGCTGGCCTGCAGGATCATAGAAATAAAGTTGCTGATGCTCTGCTCGTCCTCCACAATGAGGACCTTGTCCTTGATTTTCATATGCTTCCTCCTTATTCAATAGGCAGAGTGATGCGGAACAGCGCTCCGCCCTCCTTTTGGTTTTCCGCGGTGATGGTGCCGCCGTGGGCCGTCACGATGGTGCGGCAGACCGACAGGCCGATGCCCATGTCCCGCCGGGCATCCTCCCGCCCTTCCTCCGGATGGAGCGTGCCGTCAAACAGGTGCTCCAGACGGCTGCGGGCAATGCCCACGCCGTTATCCGCCACCTCCAGCACCGCGTCGTTCTCCCGCCGGGTCAGGCGGAGATCTATCTGCGTCACCGTCTCCCCGTGGCGGGCGGCGTTTTCCATGAGGTTGAACAGGACCTGCTGCATCAGCAGCGGATCCATGGGCACCAGCAGCGCCTCCTCCGGCAGGTGCACCTGCACCGGGATGTCCTTATAGTGCCGCCGGAACTTGGACACGGCGCCCTCCATGACCTCCTCCACCAGCTCCGGGGTTTTCTTCACCCCGGCGTTCTCCCCGTCGATGCGGGTGATGGACAGCAGATTTTCTGTGACCCGCATGAGCCAGCGGGCCTCCTCGTTCACCGAGCGCAGCAGCTCCTGCCGCTGCTGGGGGGTCAGGCTCCCGTCCTGCTCCAGCAGCACATCCGTAGCCCCCACAATACTCGTGAGCGGCGTGCGGATGTCATGGCCCATGCCCCGCAGAAGATTCCCGCGCATTTTCTCCCGCTGGATCTGCCGCTGGGTGACCTCCACCTGCTTGGCCCGGCTGGCCAGGGCGCCGGCCAGGATGGAAATGGTCATCATCACCAAAAAGGTCAGGGGAAAGCCCGCCAGGGTGAAGCTGATGTGCCAGTAAGGCTCGGTGAATATGTAGTCCACACTCAAAACGCCCAGCACGGCGCAGAGAATGCTGAACAGATACCCGTCCGTCAGCACAGCCGTGAGGAACACATCCGTCAGAAACAGCATGGCCACATAGCTGGTGTCGCCGGTCTTGTCCACGGACCGCAGCAGCAGGCAGGCCACCACCGTGATCAGGTACAGGCAGAAGGATATGATAAAATCCTTGGGTGTGTATATGAGATTGCCCCGTTTATACAGAAGCGTGGTTTTCCTTTTCCACTCCTCCGGCCAGGGGATATGGATCCGCTTTTTCATGATGCGTCCTCCTATATGGAAACCAGTATACCATATCTCGCCGTTAAAAAATCGTCAAAAAATCGTTAAGATAACTTCCGGCAGTCCCCTCTTGACAGGGAGCTCCGTCCTTGCTATTATACATATAGAATAGTATATAGTGCAATGAGAATTTGAGTCATGCAAAAGGCCGCGCAGAGATCCTGCGCGCTGCTTTGCATGGCTTTTTTGTTTGGAAAGGGAGTGCATTGAAAAATGATCTATGACGCCATTGTCATCGGCGGGGGCGCCGTGGGCTGCGCCGCGGCCCGGGAGCTGAGCCGGTATGACCTGCGCATCGCCCTGTGCGAAAAGGGCGAAGACGTGTGCGTGGGCACCAGCAAGGCCAACTCTGCCATTGTCCACGCGGGCTTCGACGCCGTGCCGGGGACGAAAAAGGCCCGGTTCAACGTAGCCGGCAGCCGCATGATGGAGCGCCTCAGCCGGGAGCTGGACTTCCCCTATCGCCGCAACGGCGCGGTGGTACTGTGCTTTGACGAAAAAGACCTGCCCCATCTGGAGGAGCTGCTGGACCGGGGCCAAAAGAACGGCGTGGAGGGCCTACGCATCGTCCGCGGTGAGGAGCTTCATCAGCTGGAGCCGGCCCTGTCCCCCGCCGCCGCGGCGGCTCTGTATGCCCCCACCAGCGCCATCGTCTGCCCCTTCGGCATGACCATCGCCCTGGCGGAGAACGCAGCCCAGAACGGGGTGGAGTTTTTCATGGACAGCCCCGTGTCGGAGATCCGCCGCCGGGATGGCCTGTATGAGATCACCGCCGGGAATAAGGTCCTGCAGACCCGCACCGTGGTCAACGCCGCCGGCGTCTACAGTGACGCGCTGCACAACATGGTCTGCGAGCACAAGCTCTCCATTACGCCCCGCAGCGGCGAATACTGCCTGCTGGACAAAAAAGACGGCCACCTGGTGGAGCGGACGGTGTTCCAGCTGCCAGGCAAATTCGGCAAGGGCGTGCTGGTGACTCCCACGGTACACGGCAACCTCCTCATCGGCCCCACCGCCGTGGACCGCAGCGACAAGGACGCCACCAACACCACCGCGGACGGCCTGGCCTGCGCCATCAGGATGGCGGGTCTCAGTGTGCCGGGACTCCCCATGCGGGACACCATCACCAGCTTCTGCGGCCTACGGGCCCACCTGGAGGGGGAAAGCGATGACTTTGTCATCGGCGAGAGTGCCGACGGGTTCTTTGACGCCGTGGGCATCGAGTCCCCGGGTCTGTCCTCCGCCCCGGCCATCGGGCTGCACCTGGCCCAGTGCATCGCGCAAAAGCTGGATGCCACGGAAAAACTGACCTTTATCTCCACCCGCAAGGACATCCCCCATCTGCGGGAGCTGCCCTTTGCCGATCGCCAGGCCCTGGTGCGGGAAAATCCCGCCTACGGCAACATCATCTGCCGCTGCGAGCAGATCAGCGAGGGCGAGATCGTGGACGCTATCCACCGTGTACCCGGGGCTAAATCCCTGGACGGGGTGAAGCGCCGGGTCCGGGCGGGCATGGGCCGCTGCCAGGGCGGCTTCTGCTCCCCCAAGGTAATGGAGATCCTCTCCCGGGAGCTGGGGATCCCCCAGACGGAACTGACCAAATCCGGCGGAGACAGCAAGCTCCTCGTCGGCTATACCAAGGAGGTGCAGGCATGAAACAGGTACAGCTTGCCATCATCGGCGGAGGGCCCGCGGGCCTGGCCGCCGCCATCGCCGCCCGGGAAAAGGGCGTGGAGGACATCCTCATCATCGAGCGGGACAAGGAGCTGGGAGGCATCCTCAACCAGTGCATCCACGCGGGCTTCGGCCTGCACACCTTCGGCCAGGAGCTGACAGGGCCCGAGTACGCCGGGCGCTTCATCGAGCAGGTGGAGGCGATGCACATCCCCTATCTGCTGCGCACCATGGTGCTGGACCTGTCCGAAGATAGGGTGCTCACCGTCACCGGCCCGGAGACGGGGCTCATTCAGATCCAGGCTCAGGCAGTGATCCTGGCCATGGGCTGCCGGGAGCGGCCCCGGGGCGCGCTGAACATCCCCGGCTACCGCCCGGCGGGCATCTACTCCGCCGGGACTGCCCAGCGCCTGGTGAATATTGAGGGCTTTATGCCCGGGAAAAACGTAGTTATTCTCGGCAGCGGCGACATCGGGCTCATCATGGCCCGGCGCATGACCCTGGAGGGGGCCAAGGTCCACGCGGTGGCGGAGGTCCTGCCCTACTCCGGCGGATTGAAGCGCAACATCGTCCAGTGCCTGGAGGACTTTGACATTCCCCTGTACCTCTCCACCACCGTGGTAGACATCCACGGCCGGGAGCGGCTGGAGGCCGTGACACTGGCCCAGGTAGATGAAAACCGCAAGCCCATCCCCGGTACCGAGCGGCGCATCCCTTGCGATACGCTGCTACTGTCCGTAGGACTGCTGCCGGAGAATGAACTGTCCTCCGCTGCCGGAGTACATCTCAGCGGCATCACCGGCGGCCCGGAGGTCACAGACCGGCTGGCCACCTCCATTCCCGGGGTATTCGCCTGCGGCAATGTGCTCCACGTCCACGACCTGGTGGACTTCGTGAGCCAGGAGGCCCGAAAGGCCGGGGAAAACGCCGCCCTGTACCTGCAGGGCGCCCGGGCGGGCAGCCGCTCCGTACGTTTGGAGGGCAAAAACGGCGTGCGCTACACCGTACCCCAGTCCATTGACCCGGAGAATATGGACGAGACCGTTACCGTCCGCTTCCGGGTGGCGCAGCCTTATCGGGACGCCGCCTTGGCCGCCTACGCCGACGGCGTACTCCTGCGGCGCATCCCCAAGCGCATCCTCACCCCCGGCGAAATGGAGCAGTTCTCCCTGCGCAAGGCGGAGCTGCCCGATGACTGCCAAACCATTACCTTTACCGTAGAGGAGGTGGCAAAATGACCCAGCGTCAACTGACCTGCATCGGCTGCCCCATGGGCTGCCAGCTTACAGCCACTCTGGAGGGCGGCGTGGTCACAGCCGTTACCGGCAACACCTGCAAGCGGGGCGACAGCTACGCCCGCAAAGAGTGCGTGGCCCCGGCGCGCACCGTCACCGGTACCGTCCGCTGCACCGGCGGCGAGGCGGCGGTGGTGTCCGTCCGCACGGCGGGCGAAGTGCCCAAGGAGAAGGTTTTCGACGTGGCCCACGCGCTGAACACCGCCCTGGTTCCTCTGCCCATTGCCGCCGGGGACGTTGTGATCCCCAACGTGTGCGGCACCGGCGTTAACGTGGTGGCCACCAAGAGCGCGAAATAAGATTTATATTGTAAATATCCTCCTGCCCGTGGTATGATAGGCAGGAGGATATTTCCTTAGCTGGCGAAAAAACTTCGTTTTTTCTGTCAAAGGGATTTGCAGTCTGCGGACGCAAACTCCGCGAGGCTTTTTTACTACTTTATCGAAGGAGGGGTCCCCATGCGTCACAAGCTCATGGATCATTTGGAGCAGTCGCCGGTAATCCCGGCGGTGAAGGCCGAAGCCGCCCTCCCCTGCGCGCTGGCGTGCGAGAGCCGGGTGCTGTTTCTCCTGGGAGGCGACCTGCTGACCATCCGCCGCTGGATCTCCCTGGTCCACGAGGCGGGCAAGCTGGCGGTGGTGCATATCGATCTGGTGGGCGGCCTGGCCCCCAGGGAGGTGGCCGTGGACTGGCTGCAGCAGCAGGGGGCCGACGGCATCATCTCCACCCGGCCGCATCTCATCCGCCGGGGCCGGGAACTGGGCATGCTCACGGTGCTGCGGGTGTTCGCCATCGACTCCAAGGCCGTGGGGAACCTGCAGAAGGAGACGGAAATGGTCACCCCGGACGTCATTGAAATTCTCCCGGGCACCCTGCCCAAGATCATCGAAAAGCTGTCCGGCAGGCTTCCGGTGCCCCTCATCGCCGGAGGGCTGATGACGGACAAGGGTGACATCGTGTCCGCCCTGCAGGCGGGGGCGCTGTGTGCCTCCACCTCGGAGGAAGCCCTGTGGGAGGTGTGACGCCATGAGGAAGATCTGGTCCTATCTGACCATCCCCGCCGCGGCTTTGGCGGTGCTCACCGGGTCCATCGCCTGGGTGCTTCTGCTGCGGCCGTTTTACTATGTACAAATTGGCCCTTTGGGCGTGTGCCGGGCCAGCGGTCTCACCGGCGCCCAGGTCCGGGCCGCCTATGGGGACGTGATGGATTACTGCCTGGGCCTGCGGCCGGACTTTGCCGCCGGGGTGCTGCCCTTCTCGGCGGAGGGCGCCAGCCACTTTGCCGATGTGCGAGGGCTGTTTATCTTAGACCTGGCCGTGCTGGCCGCGGCACTTCTCTTCCTCCTGGGGCTTTGGATCGTCTGCCGCCGCCGGCGCACGTCTCTTTCCCGGCTGGGCGGACGGACGCCGGGATTTTGGGCCGCCTGCGGACTGGGCGGCGTCATTTTGATCGTGGCTGCCCTGGCCGCCACGGACTTTGACCGGGCCTTTACCATCTTCCACAGCATCTTCTTCCCGGGAAAGGAAAACTGGCTCTTTGACCCGGCCACAGACCCGGTGATCCTGCTGCTGCCGGAGGAATTCTTCCGCAACTGCGCCATCGCCATCGCCGTTTCCCTGCTGGGTCTGTGCCTGGTGCTGGTGCTGACCGGGCGAAAGCAAAAAAAATAAAGCGCTTCTTGCGGCGCTTTACAAAAAAAATACCCACGCCTCTGCGTGGTGTTCTCTTTCGGGATCGGACTTACCGCTCGCTGGGCTGCCAATCGCAGTCTGCAAAGATCATGTCGTCCAGATCACCCAGGATCCAGTTGTTCATCATACTGTATCACGCTCCTTTCTTCTCTTGTTTCCAGGTTGTAGTATAGCACGCCCGAAAGTCGAATGCAAGAGTTTTTTCGGGAGTTTACACAAACTTGACATTTATTATTTGTAAGTTCTTACAAAATCATCGAGGTTTTACGCATGAAGGAATTTTTGGCCGGAAAATTTGATATAGCCGTCATCGGCGCGGGCCACGCGGGTATCGAGGCGGCCCTGGCGGCGGCGCGGATGGGCTTGGAGACCATCATTTTCACCATCAATCTGGACGCCGTAGGCAATATGCCCTGCAACCCGGCCATCGGCGGCACCGGCAAGGGCCACCTGGTCCGGGAGCTGGATGCCCTGGGCGGTGAAATGGGCCGGGCCGCGGACGCGGCCTGCATCCAGTATCGGATGCTCAACCGGGGCAAGGGGCCGGCGGTCCACTCCCTCCGGGCCCAGGCCGACCGGCGCAAGTACCAGCAGGTGATGAAGCACACCCTGGAGCGCCAGGAGCATCTCACCGTGCGTCAGGGGGAGATCGTGGACCTGCGGACGGAGGGCGGCCGGGTCCGGCAGGTGGTGCTGCGCACCGGGGCCGTATATGAGGTCCGGGCGGTGATCCTCTGCACGGGCACCTATCTCCACGGCCGCACCATCGTGGGCGAGTGCCTGGAGGACTCCGGCCCCGACGGGATGCACGCCGCCGGACCGCTGACGGAGGCCCTCAGGCGGGAGGGGCTGCCCCTGCGCCTCTTTAAGACCGGCACGCCGCCCCGGGTCAACGCCCGGAGCATCGACTTTTCCAAAATGGAGATCCAGCGGGGCGATGAGGATCCCCTGCCCTTCAGCTTTTCCACAGAGCAGGTGCGGGAAAACCGGGCCGTGTGCTGGCTCACCTACACCACGGAGGAGACCCACCGGATCATCCTGGAAAACCTGGACCGCAGCCCCATTTACTCCGGGGTCATCGAGGGTGTCGGTCCCCGGTACTGCCCGTCTATCGAGACGAAGATCGTCCGCTTCCGGGACAAGCCCCGGCACCAGCTGTTCATCGAGCCCATGGGCCTGGACACGGAGGAAATGTACATCCAGGGCTTCTCCTCCTCCATGCCGGAGGAGGTGCAGCTCAGGATGCTGCACTCGGTGCCGGGCCTGGAGCACGCGGTGATGATGCGCCCGGCCTATGCCATTGAGTACGACTGCATCGACCCCCTGGCCCTGCGGCCCACATTGGAAGTAAAGGCCGTGGAGGGGCTCTACGGCGCGGGCCAGTTCAACGGCTCCTCCGGCTATGAGGAGGCGGCGGTGCAGGGCTTCGTGGCCGGGGTCAACGCGGCGCTGAAGCTGCTGGGACGGGAGCCCATGATCTTAAAGCGCAGCGAGAGCTACATCGGCACCCTCATCGACGACCTGGTGACCAAGGGCACAGAGGAGCCCTACCGCATGATGACCAGCCGCTCGGAGTACCGGCTGCTGCTGCGCCAGGACAACGCAGACAAACGCCTGACCCCCATCGGCTACAAAATCGGCCTGGTTCCCCAGGAGCGGATGCGGGCGGTGGAGGAAAAATACGCCGCCGTGGACGCAGAAATTCGCCGGCTGGAGCACACGGGCATCCCCGGAAGCGAGGGACTAAACCGCCTGCTGACGCAGCGGGGCTCCGCGGCGGTAGCGGACGGGGCCAGGCTCATTGACCTGCTGCGCCGGCCCCAGATGACCTACGATGAATTGATGACCTTTGACCCCCACGCGCCGGCACTCCCCAAGGCCGTGCGGGAGCAGGTGGAAATTTCCGTGAAATACGAGGGATATATCCGCCGCCAGCTGAGCCAGGTGGAGGAGTTTGAAAAGCTGGAGCAGCACACCCTGCCCCCGGACATGGACTATGCATCCATCCAAGGGCTGCGCCTGGAGGCCCGGGAAAAGCTGAGTGCCGTGCGGCCGCTGAATCTGGGCCAGGCCAGCCGCATTTCCGGCGTATCCCCGGCGGACATGGGGGCACTGATGATCTACTTGGAGAAACGAGGCGGAAAATGAAAATAATTGAGCTGACACACACCATCCGGGGCGATATGCCCGTTTATCCCGGCACAGAGCAGCCGGTGCTCACCACCGCCTGCACCATTGCGGAGGCAGGCTACCGGGAGACGCTGCTGCACATGTACTCCCACACCGGCACCCACATGGACGCCCCGGCCCACATGATAAGCGGCGGCCGGACCCTGGACGACTTCCCGGCGGAGACCTTCGTGGGCCCCGGCTTCGCGCTGGACTGCCGGGGGCTGACGGAGATCCCCCTGTCCCTGCTCCGGTCCCACGAGAGCGAGATCCGCCGGGCGGATTTCCTGCTGTTTTGCACCGGATGGGACAAGCGCTGGGGCCAGGTAGATTACTATGAAGCTTTTCCCTGCCTGACGCCGGAGGCGGCGGCCTTTGTGACTGAGCTCCCCCTCAAGGGCATCGGCGAGGACTGCATTTCTATCGATCCCTGCGACACGACGGACTATCCCAACCACATGGCGCTCCTGGGCGCAGGTCTGGTGAACACGGAGAACCTGAAAAATTTGGATCAGCTGCTGGGCAAAAGGTTTACCTTTGCTACCCTGCCGTTGAAATTTGAAAACTCCGACGGCTGCTCCTGCCGCGCCGTGGCTATTTTGGACTGATACCAGCAAAAAACGCACCCCAACGGGTGCGTTTTCTGCTATGTAATCAGAATGCCCAGCCCTTACAGCTCGGCAATGTCGGCCGCCAGTGCATCCACCTCGCTCTGCTCGGTGGCCCAGCTTGTGCAAAAGCGCACGATGGTCCCCTGGGGCGTCGTGCCCTCCTCCTCGAAATAATAGCCCTGGGCCAGCCGCTCCTTTTGTGCATCCGTCAGAATGACAAACTGCTGGTTGGTGCCGCTATCCACCCAAAACGGGATGCCTTTTTCCGCAAACGCCTTTTTGATCTGCATGGCCAGCGCATCGGCCCGCCGGGTCTTTTCAAAATATTCGCCGCTCTCCAGCATGAGGGCAAATTGCAGCCCCATCAGCCAGCCCTTGGCCAGCACGGCGCCCTTTTGCTTCATATAGGCCTTGAACCGATATTGCAGGATCTCCGCTGTGATGACCAGTGCCTCACCAAAAAGCGCGCCGCACTTGGTGCCGCCGATGTAGAACACATCGGTCAGCTCCGCAAAATCCCTCAGCGTCAGGTCGTTGCACGCCGCGCCCAGGCCGTATCCCATTCGGGCCCCGTCCACAAACAGATACATGCCGTATTTCCTGCAAACATCGCTGATCTCGCGCAGCTCCTGCTTGGAATACAGCGTGCCCTGCTCGGTGGGGAAGGAGAGATACACCATTTTCGGCTCCGTCAAATACTCCGGCGTACCGCCGTTATAGTACACCGATGCGCAGGCGTCGATCTGCCGGGCGCTGATCTTGCCGTTGGTGTTGGGCAGAGCCAAGATCTTGTGGCCCGCGCTCTCGATGGACGCGGCCTCGTGGCATTGGATATGCCCCGTGTCGGCTGCAATAACGCTCTGGACCGGGGACAACGCCGCCGAAATGACCACGATATTGGCCTGGGTGGCCCCGGGGAGAAACTTGATCAGTGCCTCCCGTTCGATGTGCTTTTTGATGGCCGTCTGGGCCCTTTCACACCATTCGTCCTCACCGTAGCCCGCGTAGCTGACGGTGTTGGTGTCCGCCAAGGCGCGCAAAATGGAGGGGAACGCTCCGTGGTTATAGTCGTTGTTAAATCTTATCATGTTTAAGTCCTCCCCGTGCTTTTCAAATCTTATTTCGCAGGGACTGCCCGCAAAAGGCCGGGCGGGCATTTTTCAGAATTCGATATTCCCCTGGAACTGCTCCAGCCGCACCTTATACGCCTGGCGCACCTCCTCCTCGAAGGCCAGGGGCGCGTCCTTGGCACCCAGGTCATCCAGGAGCCACCGGGTGAAATCCGGGTTCAGCACCAGCAGTGGCCCCAGCAGGTAGGTGCCCAGCACGCCGCCGGAGCGGATACCCTCCTCCGCCGCGTTCTCGCTGCGGCCCAGGCCCTTTTCCACGCTGAACAGCGGCGGGAGGCTGCTCTCCATATGGCTGAAGCGGCTGGTGTAGCCCACGATCTTCGCGCCCTCAAAGCCGCCCAAAAACAGGGAGTTGACCCGCCGGGGCAGGATGCGCCGGGCCGTCAGATCCAGCAGGCCCAGGCCCGGGATGGTCTTTTCTCCGTCCTGAATGGTCTTGCCGAACACCTCCATGGCGTTGCCTGTGAGAAGGAAATGCGTTCCACCGGCTATCAGCTCTTTCAGGCGCTCCCGGTAAGGCGCCAGGGCCTCAATAATACGCTCCTGGCTGCGCTCCGTCATGGAGCACATATAAATCAAATCTACCTCATGCTGCACGAACCAGGGTTCCTGGCCCATGTTCGTTTCGTGATAATCCGCCGGCAGGCACCGGCGCAGATAGTCCATGTTGCCTCGGTCGCCGTAGAGATTGCACAGCTCCGGATACAGAAATTCTATGGTCATAGCGCACCCTCCAATACCTTGCGGATCTTCTCCAGGGCCGTCACCGACCGGCTGTAGCTGGACATATCGTGGAGCAGATACACGCTCTCCAGGTCCTTGCACCGCAGCTGCTCAATGGCCGCCAGCTCGTCCTGCATGCACACCAGCTTCTCACGGGGCACCCCCGCCAGCAGCAGGCGCACCTGATGATCCCAGCAGCGCACGCCGGTGGCCAGGATCTGCACGATGTTTTCATCGTTCAGGAACTCATAGTCCGTGTCGTAGATCCAGCCGATGCGCTCGGAGGACTTGCTCTCGTCCAGGTCGTCCAGGGCCAGGATCACCGCCTTTTTCCCGGGCTTTTTGCGGATGTAGTCAAAGACCATGGAAACCGGCAGGGAGTTATTGCTCTTGGCCATCATGCTCACCACGGTCACGCCCTTCACCTGCAGCTGGTTCAGCCGGGTCTTGGTAAGGGGCGTAGCCGCCAGGGCGGCGCGGATGTCGGCCATGGACAGGCCCATTTCGCTGAGCACCGCCACGGCGGCCAGCTCATTATAAATGTTGAACACGCTGTCGTGGAGCATGGGCAGGGCATATTCCTCCCCCCCATGCCGCAGGGTCAGCTGGTGGTGCTCCGCATCCAGCGCTGTTGCCAGCCAGTCCGCCGCCGGAGAGGCAAAGCCGCACTTCTCGCAGTGGACATGGCCCACGTGGGCGTAGCGCACATAGTCATACTGCAGGGCCGCGCCGCAGCGGGGGCAATCCGGGCAGTCGTTGACCCGGTTGGGCGGGGTCACCCCGTCCCCCTCCTGCCGGGCGATGGCGTAATACACCCGGGGATTCTCCGGCAGCAGCAGGGCCGAGCACGGCTCGTCGGCATTGAGGATCAGCTTGGCGTCGGGACAGTCGATCTGCGCCAGCTTCCCGGCCACATACTCCGGGTGGGCATTGCGCTGCAGGGAGTCCCGCAGCACATTGGTGAGGACGATATAGTCGCTGCGCACCTTGGGGCAGACAATGCGGGCATAGTGCTCGTCCACCTCCAGCACCACCGCATCCACGCGGCAGCGGTTGGAGAGGGTCACAGAGCAGGTCATGGCTGTGGCGATGCCGAACTCGGTATTGCTGCCGATACGGTTGTTGGCCACCTTGCGCCCGGTGGATGCGAGCAGGTCACTGAGGAGGTTGGCGGTGGTGGTCTTGCCGTCGGTGCCGGTGACGCAGATGACCGTTTCGGCCTTGCGGATGTGCCGCAGATAGTCCGGGCACAGCTTCACGGCGAACCAGCCCGGCAGATACGACGCCTGGCGCCCCAGCAGGCGCATCCCATGATACACGCACTTGCAGACCGCCATGGCAAACAGGAAACGAAGATTCATAGCTTTACATACCTCGCACATAGAATCAGATACTGCCATCGAGTGGCGCGGGCCCAGCGGGGCAAGGCCCCGCCGGTTGATGGTATTTATTTTAACCACTTTCCCCGGCACTGTCAACTTGCGGAAAAGAACAAAAAATAGCCGAAAACGGGTTTACAGTTTGCCAAAGGTGCGGTAAAATAGGTATTCGTAGAATTGTGCCATTCAGAAACAGAAAGGGGTGGGCGCAGCTTGCAAGACAGACAGATCAAGATCGGCGCGGTCCTGTCCTACCTATCCATGGGTCTGAGCACCGTCATTTCCCTGGTGTATACGCCCATTATGATCCAGCGGCTGGGCGACAGCGAGTTCGGCGTTTACCAGACCGTACTGCCCATTATCTCCTATTTGAACCTCCTGAGTTTTGGCCTGGGCAGCGCCTACATCCGCTACTATTCCCGGGCCAAGTCCGCGGACGACAAGCCCGGCATGGCCAAGCTCAACGGCATGTTTTTCACCACCTATGTGGTGCTGGGGGCCCTGGTGCTGGCCATCGGCTTCCTGCTGGCCGGCCACGGGGAGGTCATCTTCGGCAAGAAACTGACGCCGGACGAGATCGCCCTGGGCGAAAAGCTCCTGCGCATTATGACCGTCAACGCCGCCCTGTCCTTCCCCATCAGCGTCTTTGAGTCCCATGTGACCATCAACGAGGAGTACATCTTCCAAAAGGTGGTGGCCCTGGGCCGCCAGGTGCTCAACCCCCTCATCATGATCCCCCTGCTGATCCTGGGCTACCGCAGCGTGACGCTGACGGTGCTGGCGCTGATCTTTACGGTTCTCAGCGGTCTGCTGAACATCATCTTCTGCCTGACAAAGCTGAAAATGCCCTTCTCCTTCCGCCATTATGACTTCAAGCTCATGCGGGAGATGGTGGGCTTTACCACCTTCGTGTTTATCGGCATCGTGGTGGACAATCTCAACTGGAGCATCGACCGGCTGCTGCTGGCGTGGATCCACGGCACCACCGCTGTGACGGTCTACACCGTGGCAGCGCAGCTGAACGTATACTATCAGTCCTTCGCCACCGCCATCTCCAACCTGCTCATTCCCCGGGTCAACCGCATCGTGGCGGAAAACCAGCCCATTTTGGAGCTGGATAAGCTCTTTATCCGGGTGGGACGGCTGCAGTTTATCCTGCTGGGCGGCATTTTTTGGGGCTTTGTGGCCGTGGGGCAGACCTTTGTGGTGCTGTGGGGCGGCGACGCCAAGTTCCAGATAGACTACGCCGTGACATTGCTGCTGTTTGGGGCCACCCTTTGGGCCAATATCCAAATGCTGGGGTATGAAATTCTCCGGGCCAAGAATATGCACCGGTTCAGCTCCCTGGTGTACCTCATCATCGCCCTGGCCAACATCGTTCTCAGCATTCCCCTGTGCATGGAATGGGGCGTCTTGGGCGCGGCCATCGGCACGGCCATTGCCACCGGCGTGGGCATGCTCATCATGAATCGCTATTATCGCCGCCGGGTGGGGCTGGATATTCCCCGGTTCTGGCTGCGCATCCGGCACCTGGTTCCGGCTATGATCGTCCCGGGCATCGCGGCCATTCTGATCGCCATCTTCCTGCGGCCCACCAGCTATGGGCAGATCGCGCTGATCCTGTGCGTGTTCGTGCCCCTGTACGGCGCCAGCATGTGGCTGTTCGGCATGGACCGGTTTGAGCGGGATCTGTTCTCCAGCCCGGTGCAGCGGCTCCGGCGGCGGCTAGGTCGGTAAATCAAATTGCATATACAAGACGGAAAGCGCGGCCC
>ERZ791865.398-NODE-398-length-66010-cov-6.556273_pt1 | contig 66010 bp, 66 predicted proteins | sample MGYA00509942_ERZ791865 | MGnify/ENA primary metagenome ERZ791865 (study PRJEB30046, sample SAMN00792098) | human gut metagenome | study: EMG produced TPA metagenomics assembly of the A metagenome-wide association study of gut microbiota in type 2...
TAAGTCCTGCATGCCAAACAATGCGTAGGGGCGGGGTTCTACCCCGCCCGCTCAATAACCCACCGCACTTCTTGAAAAACCCTCTATCATTACGCAGAGCAAAGCGCCTGCGGCGATCCGCACTCCCGTCTCCAACAAGCGATCCCCCCGGCGGAACTATCTGCCGGGGGGATTGCTTTAACACTTATTCAATGGACACGATGTAGTAGTACACCGGCTGTCCGCCGGCCAGCACGCTGACCTCCGCGTCGGGGCAGGCGGCGGCAAAGACCGCCTCTGCCTTCTGCGCGTCCTCCTCCGTCACATCCTCGCCGTAGAAGATGGTCACGAATTCTGCATCCCGTGCCTTGGCATCCTCCGCCAGCTTTGAAAGCAGCGGCTCGATGCTCCGGTCGGTGCCAAATAGCTTTCCGTCCTCCAGGGCCAAATAGTCCCCTTCGTTGATGGCAAAGCCGTCAAAGTCGGAGTTCCGGGCGGCATAGGTCACCTGGGCAGTGGTCACGGCCTGGGCGGCCTGGGCCATGGCGTCGGCAATGGCCTGGGGATCGTCTCCCTCCGGGTCGGCGTTCATCATGGCGGTGATGCCCTGGGGCACCGTGGCGGTGGGGACTACAATGACCTGTTTTTCCGTCAGCCCCACGCACTGCTGGGCGGCCATAATGATGTTCTTGTTGTTGGGCAGGATGAACACCACCTCGCTGGGGGTCCGGTTCACCTCCTGCAAAATGGCCTCCGTGGAGGGATTCATGGTCTGTCCGCCGGATACGATCCGGTCCACGCCCAGATCCCGGAAGGCGGTGGCCAGTCCCTCACCGGCGCACACGGCCAAAAAGCCGTACCGTTTCTCCGCCGGAGCGGTGGCAGGCTCCTCCATACTCTCCAGCTCCCGTTCCACCTGGTCCAGGTCATCGGTGCTCTGTGCCTTGCGCCCGGCGGCCACGGCCTCATACTGGGTGCGCATATTCTCGATCTTCGCCAGCTCCAGTGTGCCGTATTTCTGCGCCTCGGTCAGGGCCACGCCGGGGATGTCCGTGTGTACATGGACCTTGAACGCCTCGTCATCCTCGCCGATGACCAGGCAGTCGCCGATGGTGCTCAGATAAGCCCGCAGGGGCTCGATGGAGGTGTTTTCCCACTTGCGCACGATGAACACCGTGTCGAAGGTGAAGGTGATCTCCTCCTCGCTGAGGGCAGAGAAATCGGCCTTGCTCTCGGCCTTTTCCTCGCTCACATCCGGGATCTCCTCGCCCCGCAGGGCCCGCAGCATACCGTCCAGGATCACAAGATAGCCCTTTCCGCCGGCGTCCACTACACCGGCCTTTTTCAGCACCGGGTTCATCTCGATGGTCTCATCCAGGGTCTCCAAGCCCTTGCGGATGGCCTCCTGCAGGACGTATTCCACGCTGTTGCACTCCTGGGCAGCCTCGGCGGCCCGGTCGGCGGCCAGGCGGGAGACGGTCAGCACGGTGCCCTCTGCGGGCTTCATCACGGCGCTGTAGGCGGTGGTCACGCCCTCCTTCAGAGCGCCGGCCAGCTGCACGCCGTCGGCCTCCTCCTCACCCTTGAGGTACTTGGACACGCCCCGAAACAGCAGGGAAAGGATGACGCCGGAGTTGCCCCGTGCGCCCCGCAGCAGGGCGGAGGCGGTGATGGACGCGGCGTCAGACACGGTGACGGGCTGATTCTTTTTCAGTTCGTTGGCGGCGGTTTGGATGGTCAGGCTCATGTTGGTGCCGGTGTCGCCGTCCGGCACGGGGAACACGTTCAGGTCATTGATGGCTTCTCGTTCCAGGGTGATGCAGGCAGCGCCAAAAAGAACCATCTGCTTGAATACGCTGCCGCTGATTCTATCTGTCATTTAGCTTCTCCTTCTGCCCGGCTCACATGGTGATGGAGTCCACGCACACGTTCACGCTGCGGACCTCCACGCCGGTGTTTTTGCTCACCACATACTTGACCTCTCCCATGATGGAGCGGCAGACCGTGGCAATATTCACGCCGTTTTCCACAATGATGTGCAGCTCGATGGAAACGGTGTTGTCTTCATTATAAATGACTTTCACGCCTTTGCTCATGGCCTCCGGGCGCAGCAGGTGGACGATTCCGTCGGTCATGCTGCGGTAGGCCATGCCCTTCACGCCGAAGCAGTTGGTGGCGGCGGCGCCGGTGATGGTGGTAAAGACGGCGTTGCTGATGCCGATCTCACCCTGTTCCGTAAGGACTTTAACCATAAACAGACTTCCTTTCTGTGCAGGCTTATAAAACGTCTATGATAGCACTTCATTATAATATAAAACACAAGAAAGCACAAGCCCTAATTTTTTCGCCCCGCGGGCAGCCGCCTGAAATCTGCTGCAAGGAATAATTCCCCTTTACTTTTACCATAAAAAAGCATATACTATATCCAACGGATAATTCGGAAAGGCGGTGTTCTCTATGGATGAATTTACCCGCAAATTTAACACATCGGAGGACCGGGAGGTGCAGACGCACTACATTCTCTCCGCGGTCTATGATGCGCTGAAGGAAAAGGGGTATGACCCCATCAATCAGATCGTTGGGTATATCCTCTCCGAGGACCCCACCTACATCACCAATCATAACGGCGCCCGGACGCTGATCTGCAAGCTGGACCGGGACGAGATGCTGCAGGCTTTGGTAAAAAATTATTTGGATCTGTAACCGTTACGGGCCGAGCCGTGGTTTGCCGCGGCCCGGCTTTCCGCCGCGGCATTTGACAGACGATTCTCCGTATGATATGATTAAAACTATGTTATGGAAAAAGGAGTTGCTGAACTATGGCTGATGTGAAAAAGGGCGAGGGCCTTGTTTATAGAAATCATCCGCTGCGCCGGGTGGACAACCTGATCTATTACGGCAGCATGGCGGACGAATACATTGTAATGCTGCAGATTTTGGAGACCAAGAAGGAGAAGGACATGGATGTGGCCTCCCGCGTTTCCGTGCAGCTCCAGCTCACCGCGCCGGATCTCAAGAGCCGGGACCGGGTGGTGAAAAAGACCGAGAAGGACAGCCTGTACGCCGCCATGGACGTAGGCGCCATCTGGCTGGAGCGTGCTCTGGCCGGCAAGTGATCGGCCCGATAAAATCAAGAAAAGCTCACCCCTGGGGGGTGAGCTTTTTGTATTCTCCGGTTAAAACAGGCCGGTGATCTTTCCGTCAGCGGTGATGTCGATATTTTCCGCCGCCGGATGCTTGGGAAGGCCCGGCATGGTCATGATATTTCCGGCCAGGGCTACTACAAATCCGGCGCCGGCGCTGACGCGCAGGGCCTGGACCGTGAGGGTGAAATCCTTCGGCTCGCCCAGCTTTTTTGCGTCGTCCGAGAGACTGTACTGGGTTTTGGCCACGCACACCGGCAGACTGCCGAAGCCCAGGCGCTCCAGCTCCGCCAGGTCCTGCTCTGCCTGAGGGGTGAGGGAAACATCTCCGCCGCCATAGACCCGCTGCGTGATGGCCAGGAGCTTTTCACGCAGGGAAGAATTACTATCATAGGCATAGCACGGTACTATACCGTTTGCTGTACCGCTCTCGGTCAATTCGATGATTTTTTGTGCCATGTCCACGCCGCCGGCGCCGCCCTGCTCCCATACCCGGGACAGGGCCACGGGGACGCCGTACGCCCGGCAGGCATTTTCCACCCACTCGATCTCCGCGGGGGTGTCGCTTTCAAATTGATTCAGCGCAACCACCACCGGCAGGGAGAAGGTCTCCCGCAGAGACCGGATGTGGTGCAGCAGATTGGGCAGGCCCTTTTGCAGGGCGGCAAGATCCTCTGTGCCCAAGTCTCCCTCTGCGCCGCCGTGGAGCTTCAGAGCCCGGACGGTGGCTACCACCACCGCGGCGTCCGGCCATAGGCCCGCTGCGCGGCACTTGATGTCCAAAAATTTCTCCGCACCCAGGTCCGCGCCGAAGCCGGCCTCCGTGACGCAGTAGTCCCCCAGGCGCAGCGCCGCCCGGGTGGCCAGCACGCTGCTGCAGCCGTGGGCGATGTTAGCAAAGGGACCGCCGTGGACGATGGCGGGGTTTCCCTCCAGGGTCTGCACCAGGTTGGGCAGCACCGCCTGCTTCAAAAGTGCCGTCATGGCGCCCTCCGCCTTCAGGTCATGGGCGGTAACGGGCTTTCCGGCCTGGGTGTAGCCCACGATAATGCGGCCCAGCCGGGCCTTCAGGTCGCTCAGGCTCTCCGCCAGGCAGAAAACCGCCATGACCTCCGAGGCTACGGTGATGTCAAAATGCTCCGGCCGGGGCACGCCGTTTATGCCGCCGCCTACGCCGGTCTCCAGGGAGCGGAGCTGGCGGTCGTTCATATCCACGCAGCGCCGCCAGACCACACGGGCTATGCCCAGTCCGTTTCCCTGGTAAATATGGTTATCCACCATGGCGGCCAGGAGATTATTGGCTGCGCCGATGGCGTGAAAATCCCCGGTGAAATGGAGGTTGATGTCCTCCATGGGGGCGACCTGCGCATAGCCGCCGCCGGTGGCGCCGCCCTTCATGCCGAACACCGGGCCCAAAGACGGCTCCCGCAGGGAGAGCACCGCTTTCTTTCCCAGCCGGTTCAGGGCATCCGCCAGGCCGATGCTGGTGGTGGTCTTGCCCTCCCCGGCCTTGGTGGGGTTGATGGCGGTGACTAAGATGAGCTTGCCCCGCTTATGCCCGGGCTGCTCCGGCGGCAGGCGGAGCTTGGCCATATACCGGCCGTAGGGCTCCAGATGTTCCTCGCCCAGGCCCAGCTTCTCCGCTACACGGGCAATGGGCTGCAGGGGCGTAGACTGTGCAATTTCAATATCGGAACGCATAGCTCGTCCCCCTCTCACGGATTTTCGCGGCTTAGGGCCGCGCGATAGGTGTTTTCCAAAAGCATGGCCCGGGTCATGGGTCCTACGCCCCCGGGAACGGGGGTGATAAAGGAGGCCTTCTCCGCCACGGCGGCATAGTCCGCGTCCCCGCAGAGCTTGCCGTCGGGGCCCCGGTTCATGGCCACGTCAATGACCACGGCGCCGGGCTTCACCATATCTGCCGTGATAAGGCCCCGGCGGCCTGCGGCGCTGACTAAAATATCCGCCTGCAGACACTGGGCGCGCAGGTCGGGGGTCTTGCTGTGGCAGACGGTGACGGTGGCGTCCGCCTGCAGGAGCAGCGCGGCCATGGGCTTGCCCACGATATTGCTGCGGCCCACCACCACGCAGTGCTTGCCCGCCGGGTCGATGCCGTACTTTTTCAGAAGGGCCAGGATCCCCGCCGGGGTGCAGGGGAGATACCGGGGCTGCCCCAAATGCAGGCGGCCCACATTCTCCGGATGGAAAGCGTCCACGTCCTTGGCCGGGTCTATGGCCCGGAGCACCTGGCCCGCGTCCAGATGGGCGGGCAGGGGCATCTGCACCAGGATGCCGTCGATGGATCTGTCCCGGTTCAGCGTATCGATCAGGGCCAAAAGCGCCTCTTGGGAGGTGTCCGCCGGGAGACGGTGGTCGGCGCAGGAGATGCCGCACTGGGCGCAGTCCTGCTCCTTATTGCGCACATACACCGCCGAGGCCGGATCGTCCCCCACTAGCACCACCGCCAGGCGGGGCGGCCGGGACAGGGCGGCGCACCGGTCCCGGAGGGATTGCTTTATCTCCGCGGCAAGGGCCTTGCCGTCCATGACCACAGCGCTCATATCATTCCTCCTGGGCTTTTTCGTTCTGCTCCGCCTGCTCCCGGGCGGCCACCTGATTCACATACAGCTCCTCCGGCTTGTGGGGATGCACCTTGAGATTCCAAACCAGCATGAAAATGCTCACCAGCACCATGACGGCGCTGAGGGCCTGGGACACCCGGATGGGCTGGCCGAAAAGCTGCCAGTTGAACAGATACAGGCTGTCTGTGCGCAGACCCTCCACCCAAAAACGGCCGACGCCGTACCAAAGGAAGTAGAACCAGGTATTCTCCCCATCGAACTTGCGGTGCTTCGACACCACGAACAGCAGCAGGAGCAGGCCCACCAGGTTCCACACGCTCTCATACAGGAAGGTGGGGTGCACCTCGATGAGCTGGCCGGCCTTGGTAGCGAGCTGCATGCGGAAAAGGCAGGTGGTCTCGGAGCCGAAGGCTTCGCGATTCATGAAATTGCCCCAGCGGCCCACGATCTGCCCCACCAGCAGGCCCATGACCACCAGGTCTGTCATGGCGAAGAATTTAAAGCCCCGCTTGCCCTTGCGCCGGGAGAGGCAGACGGCCAGGACGATCACGGCGATGACCGTGCCGTAAATGGCCAGGCCGCCGTCCCAGAAGGCGATGGCGCTGCCAAAATCAAACTTGCCGTCGGCGGTGCGGAAACGGTCTAAATAAAACAGAACGTAGTAGACCCGGGCCCCTACGATGCCCATGGGGATGCCCCAAAGCAGGCCGTCATAGAGATTATCCTCGCTGATGCCGTATTTTACCCGCTCCTTCATGCACAGCAGCAGGGCCAGCAGCAGACCCAGGGCAATGAGGATCCCGTACCAGTAGACCCCGTGGCCCACATCAATGGCCTTGGAGCTGGCGGTAAAGGTCCAGTCGCCGAAAAGCCCCGGGAAACGGATGGGGCTGTCGGTCATAATCATATCATTCATATCGATCATAAAATCACTCCTTCGGATATACAACGGACAGGGCCATATGCTCCCGGCACAGATTCTCCCGGATGAAGGCCAGCAGGTCCTGGGGGGTGATGGAGTCGAACATCTCCGGGAACAGCAGGGGATCGTATCCGTCAAACTGCCCCTCTACCAGGGAGATGGCAATGGACTCAAAGGAATTGAGGCTCTTGAGGGTGGAGCCGTAGTTGGCACGGACTATGCGGGCATAGTAATCCGGGTCGATGCCGTCCTTTACCAGACGCCGGGCCTCCTGCAGCACCTCCTCCGCCACGGCGTGGGGATCCTTGCTGTCACCGCCGATGTAGGCGTAGGCAACGCCCGGGAGGGTGTCAAAGCTATAGCCGAAGGTGCCGTTGATAAGGCCCTGGCTGTAGAGCCTGGCGTACAGGGGACTGGAATCCCCCAGCAGCACATCGCAGGCCAGCTCCCCGATGAGGGTGCGGCGCATCTGCTCCTGGCCACCGGACATGGGCGGGCACTTGAAGCCCAGCAGGAAGGTGGGCATGGCTACCTCCATCTTACAGGAGACCTCCGTCTCCAGGGGGGTGAGGTCCGTCTCCCGGCCGTAGTCCCGGGGGATGGCGGGGCCGCTTTCCTTGGGCAGCACCTCCTCCGCCAGGGCGAACACGGATGCCGGATCCAGGTCGCCCACGGCCACCAGGCACATGTTGGCGGGGGTATAGAAGGCCCTGTGGCAGTCGTAAAGGGTCTGGGCGGTGATGTGGCTGATGCTCTCCACGGAGCCGGCCACGCTGATGCGGGCGGGGCTGGTGTGGTACAGGGCCTGCATGAGGCGCTTATATACCTGCCACTCGGGGTTATCCTCGATCATGCCGATCTCCTGGCCGATGATGCCCTGCTCCTTTTCCACGCTCTCATCGGTGAAATAGGGGATGGACACGAAGGACAGGAGGATACGCAGATTCTCCTCAAAATGCTCGGTGGAGTCAAAATAGTACCCGGTGATGGCGTTGGAGGTGAAGGCATTGGGCTCGGCGCCGTTTTTGGCCAGCTCCTGCAGGGCGTTGCCGTCTTCGGTGTCGAACATCTTATGCTCCAGATAATGGGCGATGCCGGCGGGGGTATCCAGCCACTGACCGCCCAGCTCAAAGCGCAGGTCCATGCCGCCGTAGCGGGTGGCGAAAAAGGCGTATTTACGGGTATAGCCTGGCTTGCGGATGACGCACACGGGCAGGCCGTTTGGCAGGGTCTGCCAAACCGCCGTCTCCCCGATGCGGTGATAAGTCATTTCCTTCATTGTGCTGCCTCCTTTCCACGCAGGAAATACACGGTGTCGAGCCGGATGCTTTGGGCCGCCGCGCAGATGCGCTCCGGCGTGACGGCGGAAAGGCTCTGCATCAGCTCCTCCGGCGTTTCCTGCTGGTCCACCGCGGCGCGGCTCATGTAGAAATTTTCCAGGGCGCTCTGGGAGTCACCCACGGAGCGCAGGGAGTTCAGGGCGGTGCTCTTGGCTCCTTCCAGCTCCCACGGCTCCCACTGGCCCTGCTGCACTTGGCGGAGCTGGTGCAGGATCTCCTCCAGCGTGCGGTCATAGTCCTTGGTCTCGATGCCGGAGGACACGGTGAGGATCTTCTTCGACCGGGCATAGGAACTGGAGGCATAGTAGCACAGGGACAGCTTCTCCCGGACGTTGAGAAAGAGCTTTGAATTGCTGGAGCCGCCGAAGATCAGGTTGGCCAGGATCATGGCGGGGACATCGTCACTGCCGCAGCGAAAGCCCATGGAGAGCTTGCCCTGGGTGACGTCCATCTCCTCGGTGACGAAGCGGGGCGTTTCCGGGGCGGGGAAGGTCTGCATGGGCGGCAGCTGTTCCATCTGCCCCCGGGGCAGAGCGGCAAAGGCCTGCAGCACCGCCTCCTCCACCCGCTGGGTCTCGGCGCTGCCGCAATACAGCAGCTCCAGCCGGGCATCGGACAAAAGCTGCTGGCCGTGGCGGTAGAGGGTGTGGGTGGTGATCTTCTGGGCCGACTCCTCATCGCCCAGGCGGCTGACGCCGTAGGGCTCCCCGGCGCACATCTCCTGCAGCAGGCGGAGATTGGCCCAGTCCCGCTTGTCGTTGCGGATGGCGCGGATGCTGTCGATGAGGTTGACCTTTTCGCTGTCCACGTATTCCTTCAGATACCGGCCGCCCCGGGTGACGGGGTCCAAAAACAGCTCGCCCACCAGCTCGGCCATGGGCTCCAGCAGCTTTTCACCGCCCAGGGCGAAGCGATCGTCGATACAGCTGGCCACAAAGCCCACGCACTGACGCTCGCCATTTTTGCGGACGGTAGAGGTGACGGTGGTGCCATAGAGGGTATCCATGGCGGCGGACAGGGACTCCATATCCGGATAGCGCATGGTGCCGCGGTTCAGAACCGACGGCAAAAGCGCGTTATAGGATGCCCGGTCCCGGTCCAGCGCCGTGATGAATTGGGCGGAAAGACAGCCGGTTTTGAATTTCCGGGCGGGCAAGACCGTGAGGTAGACATTGGGCATGAGTTCTTTGCGATATTCGTTCATCAGGGATTCCTCCTGCTCTATAATCAGTACCAATTATACTGCATCGGCAGAGGAAAATCAATTCCTGCGGGGAAAAAAGAGGGACCGCCGAGGCGGTCCCTGTCTGCTGCATGAGATGATTATTGCATGATCTGGCTTTCCGTCCGGCGGATCATTTCTTCCTGCCCAGGAAGTAGAACACCGCCGCCGTGACGGCAAGAGCCGCCGACACGCCGGCCGCCACGATCAGCAGCACCTGGCGGTACTCCTTGGCCACCTGCTTGGTCTTGCCCCAGGTGCAGCCGGCTGCCTTGCAGGTGCGGTCTTTCACGAACTTTGCCGCCGAGCAGCTGACAGACTTCACCAGCCCCGTGACAAAGCCCACCACGGCCTTGCCCGTTTCGCACAGCGCATACAGCACGCGGCTGCCGGTTTCACGCACGGTTTCCATGACTTGTTCCATATAGGTACACCTCCTATAGTATGCTTCTGCCATCATTATAAAACGGCAGGGCTGCGGCCGTCAACATTTTTTCGGTTACAATTTTTCCTGAAATTCGCCGGAGGGGGGAGCCGGCATAAATGACAGGCCCGGGCGCATATGCTTGTCTATCGGCATTTACATGCGGCAACATTTACAGAGGAGGGCTTTGCATGAAAAAGATTTTGCGCCGCTGCACAGCGGCTCTGCTGGCCGCAGGCACCATCTGGGTGGTGGCGGCTACGGCGGAGAGTTCTTCCGCCGCCGCGGCCGTCAGCGCTATGCGGGATTCCTTTCATCTGCAGCGGCTGCTGGTGCAGATGGAGCTGGGCGGTGCGGCCCGGAAGGAGGGAATGAACCTGTCCACGCTGCTGTGCCTGGGGCAGTCACCCCTTTTATGGGCGGCCTACGGCGCCCTGCCGGAGAAGGAGACGGAGCCTGCGCCGCAGCCGGAGCCTCCCGAGCCCGAGCCGCAGCCGGCGGGGCCCACCGACGGAGACGCGGCGGCGGGGCTGACCTTCGCCGACAACGGCGCGCCCAGCCAGACGGTGATCCCCAGTTCCGGGAAAAACTATACGGTGGCCGGGAATGTGTACATCAAAAACAGCTCCGACTATAGCCTGGATCCCGCCGCCCTGGACGGGACCTTTCCGGCGGAGCTGGGCAGCGCCGACGCGCCCCAGGTGCTGATCCTGCACACCCACGGCAGTGAGGCCTATACCATGCCCGCCGGGGAGGAATATACCCCCAGCGGCAGCTACCGCACGGCGGACACGGAAAAGAACATGATCCGCGTCGGGGACGAGATGGCGGCGGTACTGTCGCAATACGGCATATCCGTGCTCCACGACCGGCAGATCCACGACACGGATTACAACAGCGCCTACGACGAGAGCTACAGCAGTGCCGCGGCGTATCTGGAGCAGTACCCGTCCATTTCCTTTGTGCTGGACGTCCACCGGGATGCCATATCCGACGCGGACGGGCAGCAGTACAAGGTGGTGAGCCAGGAGGACCCCCGGGCCGCTCAGGTGAGCATCGTTATGGGCAGCAGCTATGACACATGGATGGACAATCTGCGTCTGGCGGCGGCGGTGCAGGAGCACCTGCTGGAGCAGCACCCCACGCTGATGCGGCCGATCATCCTGCGGTATTACGGCTACAACCAGTCCCTGAGTACGGGGTCTATGCTGGTGGAGATCGGGGCGGCGGGAAACTCCCTGGATGAGGCCATCTACGCCGCCCGGCTGTTTGCCGCCGGGTTTGCCGAGACCGTGGGCGGGGTGAAAAGCTGACGCGGCCGGGGGATTGGGCGTTGCAAGTTGGGGCGGGGTGTGATAAAATGCCGAAAAAAGGCGCATCTTGCATTGCATCCCGCGCCCTTGCAAGGAGGGTTTTTCCATGGCAGAGCAATATCCCCACGACCAGCAGGACTCCCGGCAGCCCGATGTGGTGGTCTTTTCCCCGGAGCTGCTGAAGCTGGCAGACGCACACCGCCAGCGCCAGCAATACCTGGAGGAGTGCCGACAGGCCGCCGACAGCGGCGACTGCGCCGCCGCTGTGCAGATGGGCGTGAACTATCTCTACGGCACCGGCGGCGTGCAGCGGGACCCGGAGCAGGCATTTTACTGGTTCAGCCAGTCTGCGCCGGATGACCCCGTGGGCCTGTACTGGAAGGCTGTGTGCTACGACAGCGGCGCCGGGGTGGAGGCGGACGAGAAAAAGGCATTCGCCCTCTTTCGGGAGAGCGCCGACATGGACTATGCCCCCGCCATATGCGACCTGGGCGTGTGCTATGAAAACGGACAGGGAACGGAAAAGGACCTGGACAAGGCCGTGGCCCTGTATAAAAAGGCGGCGGAGATGGAATATCCCCAGGGCCAGTGCAACCTGGGGGCGCTGTACTACGCCGGCATAGGCGTGGAAAAGGACGATAGTGCCGCCGCGCACTATTTCACCCTGGCCGCCGAGCAGCGGCTGCCCCGGGCGCAGTATTTCCTGGGGCTGTGCTATGAGTTCGGCAGCGGCGTGGAGGAGGACGTGAACAAGGCGGTGCTGCTGTACACAGAGGCCGCCAAGGGCCGGAGCGCCGACGGCCTGTGCGCCCTGGGCGTCATGTACTACCTGGGCAAGGGCGTGGAGGAGGACGCGGCCAAGGCGGCAGACCTGTTCCGCCAGGCGGGCGAGGAGGGCCTGGCCCGGGGTTGGAACCTCCTGGGCCGCTGCTATGACGACGGATGCGGCGTGGAGGAGGACCCGGAAAAGGCCGCGCAGTGCTATCAGAAGGCCGCTGAGGGCGGCTTCCCCGACGGGCTGTTCCGCCTGGGCATGTGCTATATATACGGCCACGGCGTGCCCCAAAGTGATGAGCAGGCGGTGGACTGCTTCCGCCGGGCCGCCGAGGCGGGGCATCCCCGGGCCATCTGCCAGCTGGGCCTGTGCTATGAGTCGGGCCGGGGCGTGCCGGAGGACATACACCGGGCGGCGGAGCTTTATGACCAGGCTGCCCGGATGGGCAGCCCCGAGGCCCAGTGCAACCTGGGCGTTCTGTACCGCTACGGCCAGGGCGTGAAAAAAGACAGGGCCAAGGCGGCGGAGCTGTTCCGGCAGGCGGCGGAGCAGGAATTTCCCCGGGCACAGTTCTTCCTGGGGCTGCACTACGAGGACGGCAGCGGCGTGGAGAAGGACCCCGCCCGGGCGGCGGAGCTATACGCCAAGGCGGCGGAGCAGGACTATCCCGACGGCGTGCGGGCCCTGGGCGTGTGCTATGAAAACGGCACGGGGGTAGATAAGGACCCTAAACGGGCCGTGGAGCTGTACCGCCGGGCCATAGATCTGGGCGACACCTTTGCCGCCTACTGCCTGGGCAACATGCTCTATTCCGGGCAGGACATTCCCCGGGACTACACCCAGGCCCTGGCTCTCTACGAAAAGGCGGCTGCTGACGGACATCCCGGGGCCCAGTGCCAGGCGGGCTTCTGCTATGAGCGGGGGTTGGGCTGCGAGAAGGATATGGACAAGGCCTTTTCCTATTACTGCAAGAGTGCGGAAAACGACGATGAGGTGGGCATCAACAACCTGGGTATCTGCTATGAGCACGGCCTGGGCTGTGCGCCGGACCCGGCCTACGCCGCGAAGCTCTATGAAAAGGCCGGCAGCATGGGCATGCCCCTGGCCTGGAAAAACCTGGCGCTGCTGTATGAAAAGGGCTTAGGTGTGGAGAAAGACACCGAACAGGCTCGGAAGTATTTCACCTTGGCCGCCCGGGAGAACGTCCCCGGCGCTGCCGAGGGATTGGAGCGGCTGAACGGCCAGCCGGCGGCCAAGCGGTTCCCGGCTGTGGGCCTGCGCATTACCGGCATTTTCCTGCTGGGCCTGGCGGCGTTTTTGGGCATCGGGCTGTGGGACGGCGTGCCCTCCGATCGGCTGTTCAGCGGGGTGTTCACCGTGTTTTTCATCGCGAGCGCTGTGTTCATCCTCTGCAAGGTGAACCGGCGGCAGCCGGAGCTGCCCAAGGGTCTGCGCGTTCTATACATTATCCTGGGCGCGGTGCTGGCACTGGCAGGCGTGCTGATCCTGCTGTCCCTGCCCGGCGGCGAGGAGCCTGTCACGGCAGAGGACTATTGGTTCGTGGGCTGCGCGATCCTGGGCGGCAGTGCGCTGCTGTACCGCGCACTGGGCAGGAAGAAAAAGAAGGCGTAACGCAGCAATAAAAAAGGGACACATCCGGAGGATGTGTCCCTTTTGCGTTGTTTCATTTATCTTCTGCCGAAGAAGTAGTCATACAGGGAGCCGAAGCTATTGCCGCTGCTGCTGTCCTGCTGGGTGGTGTCTGTGTCGTCGGTCTTGGCATCGAAGGTCAGCTCCGTGGTCTGGGTCTGGCCGTCCCGGTAATAGGTCACGGTCACGGTGTCACCGGCCTTGTGGCCCTTCTTGGCGGCGGTGAGATCCTCCATGGAGGTGATGTCGGTGCTGTCGATCTTGGTGATGACATCGCCCATCTTCAGCCCGGCCTTTTCGCCGGCGCCGCCCTTATTCACGCTGTAAACGAAGGCGCCGCTGGTCTGATCGATCTGATACTGAGCCGCCATCTGCTGGGTCATGGTGCCGGCGGTGATGCCGAAGGAGGGCTTATTGGTGATCTGACCGTTTTCCATAATGTCCGTGATGATGGCCTGCACGTCCCCGATGGGAATGGCAAAGCCCAGGCCCTCTACGGTGGTGTCAGAGTAGCTGGAATACTTGGCCGAGACGATGCCCACCACTTCACCATACAGGTTCATCAGCGGGCCGCCGGAATTGCCGGGGTTGATGGAGGCATCCACCTGGATCATGTTGAAGGGAGTGCCGTCCACATTGATGGCCCGGTCACAGCAGGACACGATGCCCTGGCTCATGGAGAAGGTCAGCTCGCCCAAAGGATTGCCGATGGCCAGGACCGTGTCGCCTACGTTCACGTCGCTGCTTTTGCCCAGGGTCACGGGCTGCAGGCCCGTGGCATCGATCTTCAGCACGGCCACGTCATAGTCGCTGTCGCTGCCCACTACGGTGGCGGGATACTCCGAGCCGTCATACATGGTCACGGTCACGGAGGAGGCACCGCTGATGACGTGGTGATTGGTGACGATGTAGCCGTCCTGAGTGATGACAAAGCCGCTGCCGGAGGAGGCCGACTCCACGCTTTGGCCGAAAATGTTGGTGGATACGGAGGAGCAGTTGATGCTCACTACGCTGTTGACTGTGGAGGCATATACCTCGGCGGGGGACATGAGGGTCTGACCGCTGACCTGCTTCACTGTGACCTCCTGGGCGGTACGGCTGCTCTGCTGGATGGTGGTTTTGCCGCTCCGGGACAGGGCGGCGCCGCCGTAGCCCGCTGCGCCGCCGACCACCGCGCAGGCAAGCAGCAGGGCGGTGATCTTCACACCGGTCTTGTGCCAGAAGGAGGGCTTTTTCGATACCACTGGGGCTTCATGCCAGCCGCCTTGGTCCTCCTGGGAGCGATAATTATAATGGTAGAGATTGTTGGGATCGCTGTATCCTTCGTTTTCGGGTCTGAAATCGTTATTCTCGTTCATAACGAAACCTCCTATCTATCTTTCTCACTTTTTCCGCAGGGGAATGCTTGTGAGCTGCGGAAAAATGTTGTATACTATGGCTTAGCTTTGATTATTATACTACACCTCTATCTTAACTAAAGCTTTAAAAATTATGAATTTTTTTAAGGAGGGGGAGCGCGATGCTGAAGCTGGAGCAGATGAAGCTGAGGCCGGGGCAGCCCGAGGAGCTGCTGGCGGGTAAGGCGGCGCATATGCTGCGCGTCCCCCCGGAGGATATTCTCGAGCTGTCCGTGCTGCGAAAGGCGGTGGACGGCCGGCAGCCGCTGCGGCTGGTATACACCCTGGCGGTGCAGGTGCGCGGCGAAAAGGCTGCGCTGCGCAGGTGCCGGGATAAAAATGTGACCGTCTATGCGCCGGAGCACTACACGCTGCCCGAACCGACTGCCAAGGCCCCGGAAACGCCGCCGGTTGTGGTGGGGGCGGGCCCGGCGGGCCTGTTTGCGGCGCTGATCCTGGCAAATGCCGGGTGGAAGCCCGTCCTCCTGGAGCGGGGCCAGCCTGTGGAGCAGCGGCAAAAGGACGTGGCGGCCTTTTGGGCCGGCGGCGAGCTGAACACGGAGTCCAATGTGCAGTTCGGCGAGGGGGGCGCCGGGGCGTTCTCCGACGGAAAACTGAACACCGGCACCAAGGATCTGCGGCACCGGTGGATCCTGGAGCAGCTGGTCTCCTGCGGCGCGCCGGAGAGCATCCTCACCGACGCAAAGCCCCATGTGGGGACGGATAAGCTGCATGCGGCGCTGAAAAATCTGCGGCAGAGGCTGCTGGACCTGGGCGCGGACATCCGATTCGGCCACCGGCTGGAGGGGATCGAGGTCCGGGAGGATGGACTGGCGGCACTGACCGTTTCCGGCCCGGAAGGACGCTACAGGCTCCCGGCCCGGCAGATGATCCTGGCCCTGGGCCACAGTGCCCGGGACACAGTGGAAGGGCTCTATGACCAGGGACTCTCCATGGAGGCAAAGCCCTTTGCCGTGGGGGTGCGCATCGAGCACCTGCAAAGCCGCATGGACGCGGTGCAATATAAGGAATACGCCGGGCACCCGGCTCTGCCGGTGAGCACCTACAAGCTATCCTGCCACCTGCCCGGCGGGCGGTGCGTGTTCTCCTTCTGCGTATGTCCCGGGGGAGAGGTGGTGGCGGCGGCCTCGGAGCCGCGGCGCACCGTGACCAACGGCATGAGCGAATACGCGCGGGATGGGGAGAACATCAACGGAGGTCTGCTGGTGAATGTGACGCCGGAGGACTTTGAAAGCGGGCATCCCCTGGCGGGTATAGCGTTCCAGCGGCGGCTGGAGGAGGCGGCCTACCGCCTGGGCGGCGGCTACACGGCCCCGTGTCAGCGGGTGGAGGACTTCCTGCTGCACCGGGGCAGCACCGGCTGCGGCAGCGTGAAGCCCAGTTACCGGCCCGGGGTGCGCTATGCGGATCTGCACGAGTGCCTGCCTGATTTCATCGCCGACGCACTGGAGCAGGCGCTGCCCGTTTTGGACAAAAAGCTGCCGGGCTTTGCCGACGGGGACGCCCTGCTGACGGCGGTGGAGAGCCGCTCCTCGGCCCCGGTGCGGATCCCCCGGGATGAAAACTATGAGAGCAATATCCGGGGGGTGTTCCCCTGCGGCGAGGGAGCCGGCTATGCCGGCGGGATCCTCTCGGCGGCGGCGGACGGGATACGCTGCGCGGAAAAAATTCTGGCGAAAATTGTTTAGGATTTTTCCGAAGGTTTTTATGAGACACCGTTTGCACGGGGCCCGGCGGGGCGCGTTTTCCGCCGGCGTCCATAAGTTATATCAATAGGAGGTATACATAAGATGAAAAAAATTGCGGCTGTGGAATCCTTCTTTTCCCCGGAGCACCGGGCCGTCATCGAAAAAACGGCTGCGGAATGCGGCTATGCGGTGGACTACTTCACCCAGGGCCACCTGCCGGCGGACCGGGCGGCAGACTATGAGATCATTTACGGCTGCTGCCCCGCCCAGGAGCTGAAGGCGGCGGCCAACCTCAAGTGGCTCTGCTGCAGCTTTGCCGGGGTGGATGCCTACACGGATGAGGCCATCTATCCCAACCCGGATGTGCTGTTGAGCAATTCCTCCGGGGCCTACGGCATTACCATCTCCGAGCACATCCTCATGGTGACGCTGATGATGCTGCGGCAGATGCCAAAGTTTGAGGAGATCGTGAAAAAACGGGAGTGGGAAAAGGGACTGAGCATGCGGTCCATCTGCGGCAGCAGCATCACCGTTCTGGGAACCGGCGACATCGGCACCAATTTTGCCCGCCGGGCCAAGGCCCTGGGCGCCAAGGTCATCCGGGGCGTGCGGCGGACCAAGAAGGCGGGGGACCCTGCCTATGACGAGATGTACACGTTTGAGGAGCTGGACAGCGTGCTGCCCAAGACGGAGATCCTTGTCATGGCCCTGCCGGCCACCAAGGAGACCAACCACATGCTCTCCCGGGAGCGCATTGCCCTGCTGCCGGAGGATGCGTATGTGGTGAATGTGGGCCGGGGCAGCGCCATCGACCAGGAGGCGCTGATGGAGGCGCTGAACGGCGGGCACCTGGCCGGGGCGGCGCTGGATGTATGCGTGCCGGAGCCGCTGCCCAAGGATCACCCGCTGTGGGACACCAAAAACCTGCTGCTGACCCCCCATATCAGCGGAAACATGTCCCTGGGCATTACTCAGGATATAGATGTAGAGCTGTTCTGCGAGGATCTGCGCAACTACGCCGCCGGGCGCAGGCTCAAGCGGCTGGTGGACCGGAAGATCGGATATTGAGGAATATTATATTTAGATAAAATTATGAAAAAAACCGCCCCCTGAGGCGTGTGCCGATAAGACAGTAATTTGAGAAAATTACGAAATCGGCATCTGTCAGACAGGATTGGACAAAACAGGCGACATTCAACATTGGTTGGATGCCGCCTGTTTTTGTGCGTTTAAGGGTCAAAAATCGCTTATTTTCTGCTCTGTAAAGCAAGGATAGTGAAATGGGTGAAGTAGTTATCATCCTCGTGATAAAATCACTACGAAACAGCAAATCACACTATAATGAATATTGTTCGTTGATGAGTGTGAAAATCTGTGGTTGCGTTAAATTCCCCACAAAACAATAAAACCGATGGGTAGATATTTCGATACAGGGTATGTCCGGCGTCATAAAACCGTCAAATCAACTTATGCTCACAGAAAAGTTACATTATTAGGATGATAACTTCTGTGTGTCCTATTGAAAACGTAGCTATCTTTGTGATATAATGTGTGTACACACTATTGAGGAGGTGCAGCATGGCTATACCGAAGCTGAAAAAGCAGAATATCATTGATGCATTGAAATTCATCGACGAGAACGGAGTTCCCGAACATAATACGAGCGTAAAATATGTACTTGTTTCTGAGGATGGGAAAAAATATCCGCCGAAGTATGTTGTAGCCGTGGCTGACCACTTGGCAAACGGGACAGATATTTCCACGGTTGGCTTTAATGCGGTGGAAGCAAAAAGCTATTTGGAAAATCAAGGTTTCGTTGTAGAAACAAAACAGCAGGAAAAATTCGAGTTATCCATTACTGCTGAAAATGTAGAGTCCACAGATGAACGCTTTACGATGGATAATCTGAGCCTTGGTGATAACTATAAGCCTCTGGATACCTATTTTAAGAGGGCGAATGGAGATGTAATCAAGCGCGCCTACAGCAAGGGCGAAAGAAGAAATTCCAATCAGACCATGCCACGCATTGCCTGTCAGGTATTTGAGAAGCAACTTGCCGCATTATCAGTCGAGGACAAGGAGAATTTCCCTGTCTGCAAATATAACCCGGACAGCGACATAATCAGAGGTATTTATGCAAGTGTAGACGATTTCAAGAAGCACCGCAATACGATAGAGTACCTGACATATAGCTATGACAACGGGCGCCAATTCGTTATCTATTGCTGGAATATTTTTTCTACGATTATTTTTGTACAAGAGTGTTTGAAGCGTTTCGGTGAACCGGGAGATCAGTTCATTCTGACATACCGAGAAAAAGATGAGAAAGAAACCATAGCGGCAGAAACGGAAGCCGCTATTCAGGAGGAGCTTGTACAACAGTTCAAAGGATACCGGAATCCATTCTCTTCCATGCTAATTGAATCCAAAAATCTGATTTTCAGAGGTGCGCCCGGTACCGGCAAATCGTATCTTGCAAAGGAAATTGCTGCGGATATCATTAGCAACGGCTATGAGGACAATTATAGTCACCTCACGGATGAGCAGAAAAAACAGGTGGAGTTTGTCCAGTTCCATCCGAGCTATGACTACTCTGATTTTGTTGAGGGACTAAGACCGAAGATAAATGATGATGGAACGATGGGCTTTGAATTGCAGGACGGTATTTTCAAAAAGTTTGTTGCCCGTGCCAGAAAGAACTATGAGGACTCGCAAAAATCCAGAGAAGCGGTAGAAAAAGAGGTTACAGTTCAGGAATCCATTACGGAGTTTTTCTCCGGTATAGAATTTGGCGTTGACACTTTTAAGACGATTAACGGGAATGAATTCACTATTACCGGTGTGGATGACGAGCATATCAATATCTCCATTCCCGGAAATGCGACGGTCAACAGGCTTGCGTTGAATCTGGATGAAGTCAGAAAAATGCTGGAATCCGGGCAGAAGTTTGAAAAAATAAAGGATATTACGAACTTTTTTGGAAAGGCTTTTGCTACACAAGGGTACTCATATGACTTCGCCATCTACAAAGCTATCCGAGCAAAGAAAACCATTGCCTCAAAAACAAGAGCAAAGCAAGAAGAACTGAAAAAATACATATTTATTATTGATGAAATTAACCGAGGTGAAATTTCAAAGATATTTGGTGAACTGTTTTTTGCAATAGACCCCGGCTATCGCGGTAAAGCCGGAGAAATCTCTACGCAGTATTCCAATCTGCATTCTGATCCCGATGAAAAGTTCTATATCCCGGAGAATGTCTATATCATCGGGACTATGAACGATATCGACCGTTCCGTAGACAGCTTTGATTTTGCCATGCGCCGCCGATTCCGCTTCGTAGAGATTCGGGCGGATGATCGTCTTGAGATGCTTGCGTCGTTAGAAAACGAGGAACTGGAAGCTGAAGCAATTAGAAGAATGGCTGCGCTCAACAAGGAAATCGCTGCAGTTGAAGATTTGAACGAGAATTACCAGATCGGCGCATCTTACTTCCTGAAGCTGAAAACGCTTGATTTTGACCAGCTTTGGACGGACTATCTGCGACCGCTCCTCCAAGAATACATTCACGGGATGTACGACGAGGAAGGGATTATGAACCGTTTTGCAAAGGCATAAGATCGGCTACTATCTTTATCCAGAAGCTGAGAACGCTGATGATCTGCTGTTACGGATGAATCGAGGGTCTACCTATGAGAAAAATGTTATGCCTCGTGATGATATCAGCGTTTTGAAGCACGGCTTGAAAATTCCCATGGATGCTCAGAACTATGCCGACTTTATCATGAGAATAAAGCTGAGTGAGCGGGAGTTTGCAGGCGAGTTTTTGAGCGATCATTTGAATACACACAGATAATACTGTCTAAAGGAATAATCTGTAAAAGCAAAAAGGAGTTTCCATGACAGATCATAGAAATCGCAAGCGACCGATACAGGTCAAATTTTTCGTAGATGAAAAAGAGCTTGCTGCCATCAAGCAGCGAATGATGGAGTCCGGCACGGATAATCTTAGTGCCTATCTTCGCACCATGGCTATGGAGGGGACTTTCCCAACTGCCGATGGCAAGAAAATCTCTAAACAGAGAGAACCACAAAAGACGTGACTGTCTTATTACGATTTTTAAGAGGAACAGCACCAACGGTGCGCAGCCAATTTCTCCGAAATTGTTAAAGGGTTTGGGATGCTGCCCAACAAGTTTTTGCACGAGTGGGTACCGCCGTGCATTTCTTGCTAACTCCATCTATGGGGTTAGCAAGCAAACTGGATTTTGCAAAAATCGCAGAGTGTAGCTACACCTGCTGTGCTTGCTATTCTGCAAGTTCAGCAGGTGGCAGGCACGGCGATTTTCTCAAGTGGGGCCCCACTTGATTTGCTTGCTATTCGTCCTTTCCATAATAGCAAGCGCCATTTTCCGAATGGAAATCGGCGGCAACCGCCGCCTTGTCTGCCCAAAAGCGAAACGGACGGACGCTGTCAATGGCGGCGCAGCCGTTCATCCCGACCATTGACGGCGTCCGTCTGTTTTGCTACACAGATTATGATTTTGAATGAAGCGAAGGAGGCTTGACGAAGTGAATCCGAAAGAGAAAGATGATGAGATCATCGAACTGACCGACAAAGAACTGGATGAAATTTTTGCGGATGACGATTTTGATAATGGCGAGGATAGCGGCAAAATTCGGTCGTTCTATTTCTCCAATTCAGACCCCTATGCCAAGGTCAAGCCGCGCCCCGACGATGCCCCCAAGCGAGAGTTTTCTTTCGATGACAAGGGCAACATTGTGGTGAAAAATCCGTCCGCCTATTGGCTGCCCGACATCAAAATCGTGGACGAGCATGGCGGCACGGAATACACGGTGACGGGCAGCTATGAGGGAACAGAACCCCTCGATAAAAAGCTCAAACGCATTATGGAGCAGAACGCCGCCGATGATAAAAACGGTATCACGGAGGACGCCGATGAGTAACGACGCTTCTCTTGATATAAACCAAGAATCCAATCCTGTTCAGACAGTTGCCCCGACAAAGGAGGATAACAATATGACAAGGGCAACCGACAAAATCACAGCGCTTTATTGCAGACTGTCCGTGGAGGACACCAAAGAAAAAGGCGGCAAGGATGACCCATCGAACTCCATTCAGCATCAGCAGATTATGTTAATGGAGTACGCTAAGTCCCGGCATTTTCCGAACCCGACCTATTTTATTGACGATGGGTACAGCGGGGTTGAGTTCAACAACCGCCCCGGCTTTCAGCGAATGCTTGCGGAAATTGAAGCCGGTCATGTGGAAGTGGTGATTACGAAAGATCTTTCAAGACTCGGTCGTAATTCCTCGCTGACAGGACTTTATATCAACTACACGTTTCCTCAGTACGGCGTGCGATATATTGCCATCAACGACCACTTCGACACCATTGACCCCAATAGCACCGACAACGACATTGCAGGCATCAAGAACTGGTTTAACGAGTTTTTTGCCAAAGACACCAGCCGCAAAATCCGTGCCGTCAACAAAGCGAAGGGTGAGCGTGGAGAGCGCTTGACCACCAACGTTCCCTACGGCTACAAGCATGACTCTGGCGACCCCAAGAAATGGGTGATTGACGAGGAAGCGGCACAGGTTGTGAAGAGGATCTTCTCGCTTTGCATGGAGGGCAAGGGCCCGAGTCAGATTGCCGCTTTGCTTGAAAAGGAAAAGGTGCTGAACCCCACCGCCTATAAACAGCGGGAGGGCAGAAAAACGCCGCATCAGACACCGGAGAACGAGTACCGTTGGCACGAAAGTACCGTTGCCTACATTCTTGAATACATGGAGTACACCGGCTGCACGGTCAATTTCAAGACCTACACCAACTCCATTTATGACAAGAAGCAGCGGGAGAATCCAATGGAGAATCGCAGGATTTTCTATAACACGCACCCGGCAATCGTCTCGCTGGAGATCTTTGATAAGGTGCAGGAGATACGGCAGCAGCGGCACCGCAGGACAGCGACCGGCAAGAGCAATATGTTCTCCGGCTTGGTGTTCTGCAACGACTGCAAGCAAAAGCTCTATTACTCCACCACCAGCTATTTTGAAAAGCGACAGGACTTCTTCATCTGCTCCACCCATCGAGTCAACAAGGACAAGTGCAGCGGACACTATATCCGGGCTGTCGTGTTGGAACAACTCGTCTGGAAGCACATCCAAGAGGTCATATCGGTGGTCACTCGCTATGAGGCATATTTCCGTTCGGAAATGGAGCAAAAGCTCCGTGTGCAGAGTGAGGAAACCATGCGGTTGTGCAAGAAACGGCTGGCGCAGGCTGAGAAACGAATTGGAGAGCTTGACCGTCTGTTCATCCGCATTTACGAGGACAATGTTGCCGGAAAGCTGGACGATGAGCGCTTTGCCATGATGAGCAAGAACTACACCGAGGAACAGAAAGACCTCAAAGCCGAGGTCAAGGGTCTGCAACAGCGAATCCATGAACAGGAACAGCAGGCAGAGAATATCGAGCAGTTTGTTCAGCGGGTAAAGAGGAATAGCACCCTCACGGAACTGACCCCCTATGCCCTCAGAGAGCTTGTCAAGGCGGTCTATGTGGATGCACCTGACAAGTCCAGCGGCAAGCGCAGGCAGAAGGTACATATCGAGTACGATCTTGTAGGCTACATCCCCGTGGACGAGCTGCTAAAAGCGGAACAGGCATGACCGAAATCATGCCTGTTCCAAGAAATTTGAATTTTACTGTCTTATCAGCAGGGAGCGTATGGGGCGGTTTTTTTCGTGGGAATGGAAACGGATTATTTGCCGCGCAGCTCTGCGCCCAGGTTCTTGACCAGTTTCTTTACGGCACTGGCGGCGCAGGCCTCGATCTCGGCGGAGGTGAGGGTCTTTTCCGTGGAGCCGATGGTCAGGCGGATGGTCACGGACTTCTTGCCCGCAGGGATCTGCTTGCCGCGGTACTCGTCCACAAAGGCGGCACCGTGGAATAGCTCGTTATGGATGCCGGAGAGGATCCGCTGCATGTCCGCCCACTGGGTCTCGCTGTCGAACAGCAGGGAGACATCATAGTCCGTCATGGGATACTCGGCCAGGTGGGTGAAGGAGTTGGTGCGGGAGCGGAAGGGCACCAGGGAGACCACGTCCAGCTCAAAGAGCATGACGGACAGGTTCTTGATGCCGCAGGCCATGGAGGCCTTTTTATTCAGCAGGGCCAGGTTGCCGATGCGCTTGTCACCCAGGCAGATGTTCAGCCACACCACATCGTCGGCCCACACGGGCTTTTCCTCCTGGCGGAAGGTGAAGCCCTCCATATGGGTGTACCGGGGCATCATCTCGATGACGCCCTTGGCCCGGCGGAACAGGTCGGTGACGTTCTTGCTGTCGCCGGCGAAGGCGCCGGCGATGTTCTTACGCTGGGAGGGAAGCTTTTCCCGGGTGTCATAGGGGGTGGTATAGTCCGCGTCCCGGAACACCTGGGCGCACTCGAAAATGGAGAACTCCGTGAAGAAGCGCTCGTTTTTCACCACGGCCTTGCACAAATTGGGCAGCAGGGAGGAGCGGATGAGGCTCTCATCGGGAGAGGGGGGGGTGGACAGGGAGAGGATGCCGGCGGTATCCTGCAGGATAGCGCTGACGTACTGGTCGGTCATCCAGGGATAGGTGAAGATCTCCTGCATGCCGCAGCGGATGGCCAGATATTCCTTGATGCGCCGCTCCAGGTCCTTATCCAGCTGGTTGATGGCCCCGTCGAAGGAGGTGGTGATGGGGGCGGCCTGGAAGTTCTCGTACCCGTACATCCGGGCTACTTCCTCCATGATGTCCGCCTTGATGGACACGTCGCCGGTGGAGCGCCAGGTGGGCACCACCACATGCATATTGTCCCCGTCAAAGGTCAGGTCATAGCCCAGCTCGCCCATCTTTTTGGCAATATCCTCATTGGGGATGCGCTTGCCCAGGCGGCGCTCCAGCCAGTTGAGGGAAACGTCGATCTCGGCGCGCTGGAGCTTATGGGGATAGCAGTCCACAAAGCCTGTGACCTTCATCTCGGGATAGAGCTCCGCGAACAGGGCCATGGACAGGTCCAGGGCCTGGTCGCAGCGCTCGGGGTCGATGGCCTTTTCATAGCGGGCGGAGGCCTCGGTGCGGTTGTCATAGCGCAGGGCCGTGCGGCGGATGCCCGCGGCCTGGAAGTTGGCCACCTCCAGGATCACCTTGTTGGTGGTGGGGAGGATGGAGTCCTTGGCGCCGCCCATGACGCCCGCCAGGCCCACGACACCCGCGTCGTCGGCGATGACCAGGTCGTCACCGGACAGAGGCAGGTCCTTGCCGTTGAGCAGCTGGAGCTTTTCGCCCTCGCCGGCCCGGCGGACAATGATGTGGCCGGCAATATGGTCGGAATCATAGGCGTGGGAGGGCTGGCCGGTGGCCAGCATCACATAGTTGGTGATGTCCACCAGGGCGTTGATGGGGCGCATGCCCACCTTAAAGATGCGGCTCTGCATCCAGTAGGGGGCGGGCTTGACGGAAAGGCCCTCGATCTGCGTGCCGGTCATCCGGGGGCAGCGTTCGCTGTCCTCCACGGTGATGGTGAGGCCGGCGGTGTTTTCTACATTCCGGTCGAAGTGGGGCAGGGGATTCATGGGCAGGTCGTAGAGCGCCGCAATTTCCCGGGCGATGCCGTAGTGGCCCCAAAGGTCCGGGCGGTTGGTCATGGATTTATTGTCGATCTCCAGGATGATGTCGTTCAGGTCCAGAGCGTCGGCCAGGGGGGTCCCGGCGGGAGCATCGAAAGCGGACAGGTCCAGGATGGTGGCCTCCTCCTCAAAGGGAAACAGGTCGAACAGGCCGATCTCGCTGCTGGCGCAGATCATGCCGTAGCTCTCCACGCCCCGGAGCTTGCTCTCCTTGATCTCCACCGGCTCACCCTCGCCGTGCCAGCGGCAGTGGGCGCCGGGCAGAGCCACGGCCACCTTCATGCCGTCACGGAGGTTGGTGCCGCCGCATACGATGTCCTTCACTTCGCCGCCGATGTCCGTTTTGCAGACCCGCAGCTTATCGGCGTTGGGGTGCTGCTGCACCTGCTGCACTACGCCCACCACCATGTTTTGGAAGCTTTCGGACAGGTCCGTAGCGTCCTCCACCTCCACAGTGGACATGGTCAGATCGTAGGAAAGGCGCTTGAGATCCATATCGTCAGGGAGCTTTACATAGTCCTTGACCCAGTTCAGAGAAACTTTCATTGTGTAAAACCCTCCTTTATCAGTGGAACTGCTTCAAAAAGCGCAGGTCGGCGCTGTGGAACAGGCGCACATCGTCCACGCCGTAGCGCATCATCACCAGGCGGTCCAGGCCGATGTTTACATAGAAGCCGGTATACTCGTCCGGATCCAGGCCCGCTGCCCGGAGAACGTTGGGGTGGGGGGTGCCGCCGGGCATGATCTCGATCCAGCCTACCTGCTTGCAGACCGAGCAGCCCTTGCCGCCGCAGACCAGGCAGCCCATGTCGATCTCAAACCCCGGCTCCACAAAGGGGAAGAAGCCGGCGCGCATCCGCACGGGCACCTCACGGCCAAAGACCTTGGAGAGGATGCTCTGGATCATCACCTTGCCGGAGGCAAAGGTGAAGTCCTTGTCCACGATCAGGGCCTCGTACTGGAAGAAGGCGCGCTCGTGGCGGGCGTCGGTGGTCTCGTTGCGGTAGACACGGCCGGGGTACACGAAGCGATAGGGGGGCTTATGGGTCTGCATATAGCGCACGGAGCCGCCGGTGAGGTGGGGGCGCAGGCAGAGCTTATCCCAGCACTCGCCCTTGTCGTGGCCCGAGAGCCAATAGGTGTCCATGCTCTCCCGGGCGGGATGGTTGGGGGGGAAGTTCAGATTGTCAAAGCCGTAGAGCTCACTGGTGATGTCGTCCTCCTCGTAGATCTCAAAGCCCATGGAGCGGAAGGCATCGTTCAGGTCATAGCACATCTGGGTGATGGGGTGCAGGCCGCCGGCGGGGGGCAGGTAGCCGGGGACGGAGATGTCGAAATCCGCGTCGATCTGGGAGGCCTTGAGCTTTAGGTCGTTTCTGTGCTGCTCAATGAGCTCGGTGAGCTGGGCCTTGGCCTGGTTCACGGCCTTGCCCATTTCCGGGCGCAGAGAAACATCCAGCTTGGGCACTTCCTTCATCAGCGCCGTCAGGCCGCCCTGCTTACCCAGGATAGCGGCCTTGATATCCTGCAGCTCCGTCTCGTTCTTCGCTGCCAGGATCTTCTCTCTGCCCTCCTGGAGCAGAGCGTTCAGTTTTTCTTTCATCGGTGATGATTCCTCCTTATAAAAAGTGGGATTCCGTAGTGGGGATAAAAAAACACCTTTCCTCCCCAAAACTAAGGGACGAAAGGCATACAGCGTTCCGTGGTACCACCCAAATTCGCAGGAAATCCCTGCGCACTCGTTTCCCCATAACGGAGGATGACCCGGCCGCGCATTTCCTCGCGGCAGCTCCCGGGCGAACACCGCAGACGGCCACGGGTCAGCTTGCAGCCGGTGACTGACCCTCTCTCAGAAGCCGCGGATGTGCGGATTTTCCCGTTCCACGCTTTTTAATCTACCCCTTTATACCATATTTCCGTCCGGTTTTCAAGAGGAAATCTTCGTCGGATCGACGAAAAAAGCGGAAAACCCGGGGCGGATCTCTCCGACCGGCGGCCCGGGCGTATCGCCGGGGACAAGGAAAGAAGTGAGGCGGGAAGAATTCTTCCCGGGTGGGCGGCGGACGGGGATGTTTTTTTCACTGTACTTTGGGTTTTGATTGTGTTATAATGAGAAAAAAATCCGAAAGCGGGAGGATGCTATATGTACTGTGTCAGAAAAGTGAATGAGGACTACACCTGGATCGGCGCGGACAGCCGGCGCCTGGCGGTGTTTGAGGGCGTATTCGGCGTGCCGGAGGGCGTTTCCTACAACAGCTACCTGCTGCTGGATGAAAAAACCGTACTCTTTGACACGGTGGACGCACAGGTGATCCGGCAGTTCCGGGAAAACCTGTACCACACTTTGAACGGCCGCACCCTGGACTACATTGTGGTACACCATATGGAGCCCGATCACTCCGCCGAGCTGGAGGACCTGGTGCTGCGGTTCCCGGAGGTGCAGATCCTGTGTACCGCCATGGCCAAGACCATGATCGGCCAGTTCTTCGGCCACGCCTACGACGACCGCATCCATGTGTGCAAGGAGGGGGATACCCTCTGCACCGGACGGCACACCCTGCAGTTTATCATGGCCCCCATGGTCCACTGGCCCGAGGTGATGATGACCTACGATAAGACCGACAAGCTGCTGCTGTCGGCGGATGCCTTCGGCTGCTTCGGGGCACTGAACGGCCGACTCTTTGCCGACGAGGTGGATTTTGACCGGGATTATCTGGACGAGTGCCGCCGGTACTACACCAACATCGTGGGCAAATACGGCTCCCAGGTGCAGGCGGTGCTGCAGAAGGCGGCGGGGCTGGAGATCGGGATGATCCTGCCGCTGCACGGCTTTGTATGGCGCAGGGACCTGGGCTATATCCTCGGCAAGCACGACCTGTGGAGCCGGTATGAGCCGGAGGTGCGGGGCGTGATGATCGCCTACGCCTCCATCTACGGCGACACGGAGTGCGCGGCCAACATCCTGGCCTGCCGCCTGGCGGAGCAGGGGGTAAAGGTGCAGATGTTTGACACCTCTGTGACGGCGTCGTCGTACATTCTGTCGGCGGCATTTAGGTATAGCCACCTGGTGTTTGCCGCGCCCACCTATAACGCCGGGGTGTTCATCACCATGGATGAGCTGCTGCGGGACATTGCCGCCCACGGGCTGAAGGACCGGCGGATGGCGCTGCTGGAGAACGGCTCCTGGGCCCCTGCCAGCGGCCGGGAAATGGGGAAGATCCTCCAGGGCCTGAAGGGCTGGACGCAGATAGAGGACACCTTCACCATCCGTTCTGCCCTGCGGGAGGACCAGGCCATGCAGCTGGAGCGGCTGGCGGCGGTGCTGGCCAAGGACGTGAAGACCGCTCCCGCGGCAAAGGGCGCGGAGGGAAAGAAGCAGTTTGTGTGCAAGGTCTGCGGGTATGTATATGAGGGCGACGCCCTGCCGGAGGACTACAAGTGCCCCCTCTGCGGGGCCGGCGCACAGTACTTTGAGGAAAAATAAATAAGGGAACTACTTCAATCCTGCACATACCGGATGAAAAGATTTGTAAAATGAAACCAAAAGAGTATTGGAAGGAGCAAATCAGAAAGTATGGAAAGGAACAGCCATAATAATCCTGCCGTGCGCCCTTGCCCTGTTTGCGGGAAGTATATTTTCAAGAATCCTTTTGAGGAATGTCCAGTATGTACTTGGATGAATGACTTTTATCAAGAAGAACATACGGATGCAAAGGGGCTTGCTAATATTATGTCTCTAAACCAGTGCCGGAAGGCGTGGAGAGAGGGAAAAGAGTTCTACTAAAGCTTCAGCGGTATAATAGCTGCTGTTAGAGAGACGGATTGCCGCGCCAGTCGGCGGACCGGCGCGCAATGACAGGCTATTTAGGCAGCATTTTAACAGGCAGAAAGCGGCAGCGGAGGCTGCCGCTTTTCTCTTGCGTGAATCGGCGATGTATGGTATACTTGTATATAGTACATTTGACTGCACCCCGGCCGAGAGGCGGCGGGGAAAAGACGGGAGGACGCTATGCAGTTTGTTCTGATCCCCTTTGCCCTGTGCTTCCTGCTGTATATCCGGCAGGAGAACCAATACCGGTTCCGGGCTGCCATCGCCCTGAAGATCACCCTGACCATGACGCTGACCGTGTGCCTGACTGTGGTGCTGGGGCGGCGGTTTTCCCCGGTGCTGCTGACGGCGGCGGTGGGGATGCTGCTGTGCGCCGGAGGCGACTTCTATTTGCAGTACATCCGGCTGGATGTGAGAAAATTTACAAAGGGCATCGTGCTGTTCGGCCTGGGACAGCTGTGCAATATCGCGGCCCAGTTTCAGCTGGCGCCTTTCACTGGAGCGCCGCGGCGGCGCTGGCCGGGCTGCTGACCCTGGCCGTTGCCCTAAAGGGCATCGGGCGGTGGAACACCTCTGCCAACGATCCGTGGCTGACCATTTACACCGTACTGGTGGCGGCTACGGCGGCCAAGAGCCTGTCCACCGCCATTGTGCTGGCCGGGACCACCGGCGGACTGCTGCTGGGAGCGGGCGGACTGCTGTTCTTCCTGTCGGACATGGTGCTGGGGATATGGAACTACCAAAAGCCCCACATCCTGCTGGCGGACCTGAACTGGCTGCTGTACTTTGCCGGACAATTTATGCTGTGCGCGGGTTACATCGCGGCGGCCGGATAAAAAATGCCCCCGCATCCGAAGCGGATGCGGGGGCGATTTGGGGATGAAGGGGGTTATGCCTCGTCCTCGGCAGGGGATGCCGGCTCGGCCCAGTCCACCATGGTGGCGACGCAGCGGTTGATGTTCTTACCCTCGGCGTAAAACTTCGCCTCGTAATCCGTCATCACGCCTACGGGGCCGTCTGCGTGGAGATCCCGGGTCACCTCGGACAGGGCAAAGCCGAACTGGGGGATCTCCTCTACGGACCAGTCAAAGAGCTTATCGTTGTCGGTCTTGAAATGGATCTGACCGCCGTCCTTGAGCACCTGGCGGTATTTTTTCAGGAAGTTTCCGTGGGTCAGCCGGCGCTTTTTCTGATTGCTCTTGGGCCAGGGATCGCAGAAATTGATGTACAGGCGATCCACCTCGCCGGGGGCGAACAGCTCCGGCAGCAGGGCGGCATCCGCGTCGATGAAGAATACGTTTTTGAGCCCCTCGCCCGTGACACGCTCCATGGCCACCACCATGGCATCCGGCACCTTTTCCACGGCGATGAGCAGCGTGTCCGGCTGAGCCTTCGCCATTCCGGAGGTGAAGCGGCCCTTGCCGCAGCCCAGTTCCACCTCCAGCCGCTTCGCCTGGGGGTACAGCTCCCGCCAACGGCCCCGCATGGCCTCCGGCTGACGGATCCAGCAGCTCTCGCAGGCATCCATGCGGGGGTGCAGATTCTTCTTTTTTCGCATACGCATGATGGGTATCCTCCCGGCTCCTGCCCCGGCGGCGCGGGGCGATTTCTGCGACATCATACCACAAAATACCGCTTCCTGTAAACGGATAATATCTTTTTCGCCGGAAAAATCCGGCGGAAACGGCAGGCGTTGGAGGAATGCCTTGAAAAGTGTGCAAAGATTGCCACTCCATTTTGTGCGATATGTCAAATTCACAAAAGATGGTCGGGAAACACTTGATAAAAATTAAACGAGATACTATAATGAAGCTGTATGAAAGGGCTCTCTGAACGCATAAAAGCGGGCAGGATCGCCCTGACAAAGCGATCCGCGGCAGGGCGGCAGGGATGCGGCCGGGCCGCAGGGTAGAAGGAGGAGCTATCGTGACCAATGTTCTGTTAGAGAAAAAAGGCAACATTGCTGTGGCTACCATCAACCGCCCCAAGGCGCTCAACGCCTTGAACTCCCAGGTCCTGGAGGATCTGAACGAGCTGGTGGAGCTGGTGAAGGCCGACGAGGAGATCCGCGCACTGGTGCTGACGGGGGCCGGCGAAAAGGCCTTTGTGGCCGGCGCCGACATCGGCGAGATGAGCACGCTCACCAAGGCCGGCGGCGAAGCCTTCGGCAAGAAGGGCAATGACGTGTTCCGCAAGCTGGAGACCCTGCCGATCCCCACCATTGCCGCTGTGAACGGCTTTGCGCTGGGCGGCGGCTGCGAGCTCTCCATGAGCTGCGACATCCGCATCTGCGCCGACACCGCCGTGTTCGGCCAGCCGGAAGCGGGCCTGGGCATTACTCCGGGCTTCGGCGGCACCCAGCGGCTGGCCCGCCTGGTGGGCCCCGGCATGGCAAAGCAGCTGATCTACACCGCGAAGAATATCAAGGCCGACGAGGCGATGCGCATCGGCCTGGTGAACGCCGTCTATCCCCTGGAGGAGCTGATGCCCGCCGCGGAGAAGCTGGCCGCAACCATCGCCAAGAATGCACCCATCGCCGTGCGGGCCTGCAAGAAGGCTATCAACGACGGCCTGCAGGTGGATATGGACGCCGCCGTGGTCATCGAGGAGAAGCTGTTCGGCAGCTGCTTCGAGACCGCCGACCAGAAGGAGGGCATGGGCGCTTTCCTGGAAAAGCGCAAGCACGAGCCCTACCAGAACAAGTAAGTTAATTAACAGGCTCCGGCCTGATGATTAAACCGTTTCCAACAACTATATTTAATAGGAGGAAAACAATCATGAAAATCGCAGTATTTGGCGCAGGCACTATGGGCAGCGGCATTGCCCAGGTTTTCGCAGCGAAGGGCCACACCGCTCTGATGTATGCTTCCAGCGTCCAGAGCGCTCAGCGCCATAAGGATAAGCTGGCTGCCTCTCTGGCTAAGAAGGTCGCCAAGGGCAAGATGGATCAGGCTACCGCTGACGACATCATGTCCCGCATCCTGGTGGAGGAGATGGACGCTGCCGCCGATGCCGATCTGGTCATCGAGTGCGTCGCTGAGAACATGGCCGTGAAGAAGGAACTGCTGGCTAAGCTGGACGCTCTGTGCAAGGAGAGCACCATCTTTGCTACCAACACTTCCTCCCTGTCCATCACCGAGATGGCTCAGGGCCTGAAGCACCCCATGGTGGGCATGCACTTCTTCAATCCCGTGCCCGCTATGAAGCTGGTGGAAGTGATTGCCGGCGGCAATACCCCCGCTGAGCTGGTGGAGTGGACCAAGAACCTGTCCCTGGAGATCGGCAAGACTCCCGTGGTGGTCAACGAGGCTCCCGGCTTCGTGGTCAACAAGATCCTCATTCCTTATTGCAACGAGGGCGTTTGCGTTCTGCAGGAAGGCGTTGCCTCCGCAGAAGATATCGATATTGCTATGCAGCTGGGCTGCAACCACCCCATGGGCCCCCTGCACCTGGGCGACCTGATCGGCTGGGACGTGGTGCTGAACATCATGGACGTGCTGTTCAATGAGACCCACGACAGCAAGTATCGTGCAAACGTTATGATCCGTAAGATGGTCCGTGCCGGAAAATTGGGCATGAAGTCCGGCGAGGGTATCTTTAATTACAAAAAGTAAAATTCGGTAAAGGAGAAAAGAGTATGGATTTCCATCTGACTAAGGAACAGCTGCTCGTTCGCAAGATGTATCGCGAATTTGCAGAGAACGAAGTAAAGCCCCTGGCCGCTGAAATCGACGAGGAAGAGCGCTTCCCCATGGAAACCGTCGAGAAGATGGCAAAGCTGGGTATGATGGGTATTTACTTCCCCAAGCAGTACGGCGGCGCCGGCGGCGATGTGCTGTCCTATGCAATGTGTGTGGAGGAGCTGGCAAAGGTTTGCGGTACTACCGCTGTTATCGTTTCCGCGCATACCTCCCTGTGTGCTGCTCCCATTTTTGAGAACGGCACCGAGGAGCAGAAGATGAAATATCTGCCCGACCTGTGCTCCGGCCGCAAGATCGGCGCATTTGGCCTGACCGAGCCCGGCGCCGGCACCGACGCACAGGGCCAGCAGACCACCGCCGTCCTGGATGAGTCCGGCGAGAACTACATCCTGAATGGCTCCAAGTGCTTCATCACCAACGGTAACGTGGCTGACACCTTTGTGGTCATCGCCGTCACCGGCAAGACCACCGACAAGCGCGGCCGCAGCCTGAAGGAGATCTCCGCTTTCATCGTGGAGAAGACCGACCCCGGCTTCACCCAGGGCAAGCATGAGAAGAAGATGGGTATCCGCGGCAGCTCTACCTGCGACCTGATCTTCGAGGATTGCGTGATCCCCAAGGATCGTATGCTGGGCAAGAAGGGCGAGGGCTTCAAGATCGCTATGAAGACTCTGGACGGCGGCCGTATCGGCATTGCTTCCCAGGCTCTGGGTCTGGGCGAAGGCGCCGTCGAGGAAGCCATCAAGTACACCAAGGAGCGCGTGCAGTTCGGTAAGCGCATCTCCCAGTTCCAGAACACCCAGTTCCAGCTGGCTGATATGCACACCCGTATGCAGGCTGCCCAGTATGTCGTGTACGCTGCTGCTATGAAGAAGCAGAATCACGAGCCCTACTCCATGGACGCTGCCATGGCGAAGCTGTTCGCCGCTGAGGCTGCTTCCGATGTGACCCGCCGCGCCGTGCAGCTGTTCGGCGGCTACGGCTACACTCGTGAGTATCCCGTGGAGCGCATGATGCGCGACGCCAAGATCACCGAGATCTACGAAGGCACTTCCGAGGTCCAGCGTATGGTCATTTCCAGCCACCTGGGCGTTAAGTAAGTAAGGAGGTAAAAGGTAAAATGAAGATTCTTGTAACAGTAAAGCAGGTTCCCGATACCTCCGGTAAGGTGGCAGTGAACCCCGATGGTACCCTGGACCGTGCGTCCATGCAGACCATCATCAACCCCGATGACCTGAACGCCGTTGAGGCCGCCCTGGCTCTCAAGGACGAGCTGGGCTGCAAGGTGGTGGCTTTCACCATGGGTCCCCCTCCCGCAGAAGGCATGCTGCGTGAGCTGATGGCCATGGGCGTGGACGAGGGCGTGCTGATCACTGCCCGTGAGTTCGGCGGTTCCGATACCTACGCTACCTCCCAGATCATCGCCGCCGGCATCGATACCTACGGTGTGGACGAGGACGACATCATCCTGGCCGGCCGCCAGGCCATCGACGGCGATACCGCCCAGGTGGGTCCCCAGATCGCCGAGAAGCTGCACCTGCCCCAGATCACCTATGCAGGTGAGATCAAGAAGGATGGCAACACCCTGACCGTGAAGCGCATGCTGGAAGACGGCTACATGACCGTGAAGGTGCAGACCCCCTGCATGATCACCTGCATCAAGGAGCTGAATCAGCCCCGTTACCTGTCCGTGGGCGGCGCGTTCGAGGCTTATTCCAAGCCCCTGACCACCATGACCTATGAGACTCTGAAGGATCACCCCCTGATCGATGCCACCACCATCGGCCTGAAGGGTTCTCCCACCAACATTCTGACCTCCTTCACGCCTCCTCAGAAGGGCGCCGGCATGATGCTCGAAGGCGCCGGCAAGGAGACCACCGACAAGCTGGCCGGCATTCTGGCCGCCAAGCATATCATCTAAGGAAGGAGATAAGAAAATGGCTTTTAATAGTGCTGATATCGGCGCCTTCAAAAACGTATGGGTTTTCTGTGAGCAGCGCCAGGGCAAGATGATGCCCACTACATTCGAACTGATCTCCGAGGGCCGGAAGCTGGCAGACGAGCTGGGCGTGGAGCTCTGCGGCATTCTGCTGGGCGACAACGTGGACGGCATCGCTCCCGAGCTGGGCAATTACGGCGCGGACAAGGTGTACGTGTACAACAGCCCCCTGCTGAAGGACTACACCACCGACGCATACACCAAGGTCATCACCGAGGCCGTGGAGGAGATCAAGCCCGAGATCCTGCTGTTCGGTGCTTCCAACATCGGCCGTGACCTGGCTCCCCGCTGCGCCGCCCGCCTGCACACGGGCCTGTGCGCAGACTGCACCCACCTGGACATCGACATGCCCATCTACAAGAACTTCCTGAAGGAAGCTTCCACTCTGCCCGAGGAGCGTATCGAGCGCCTGGGCACCGTGAAGATCAATGGTGCTGACCACGATGTGTCCCGTGACATCAAGATGACCCGTCCCGCCTTCGGCGGCCACCTGATGGCCTCCATCTTCTGCCCCCGCTTCCGTCCCGCCATGGCCACTGTGCGCCCCGGCGTTATGAAGAAGCGCGAGTGCAAGAAGGATGTGGAGATTCTGCATCCCGCCTTCAACCTCACCGAGGCCGACATCAAGACCGAGGTAGTGGAGGTCGTGAAGGCTGCCAAGAAGCTGGTTGACCTCATTGGCGCCGACTTCATCGTGTCCGTGGGCCGCGGCATCAGCAAGGATGTCGAGGGCGGCATCAAGCTGGCTGAGGAGCTGGCAGAGGTCCTGGGCGGCGTCGTGGGTTCCTCCCGCGCCTGCGTGGACGCCGGCTGGATCACCGCTGACCACCAGGTGGGTCAGACCGGTAAGACCGTGCATCCCAAGGTTTACATCGCTCTGGGTATCTCCGGTGCTATCCAGCACAAGGCTGGTATGCAGGATTCCGAGTGCATCATCGCTGTGAACAAGAACGAGTCCGCCCCCATCTTTGAGGTGGCCGACTACGGTATCGTGGGCGACCTGTTCAAGGTAGTTCCCGAGCTCATCGAGTCCATCAAGGCTGCCAAGGCTGCCAAGTAAAACTCTCTTTACCGATTTAAAAAGGGCTGTCCCAAAACGGGACAGCCCTTTTATCGTCCCTGGCGAATAATCTCTGATTTTTCTGCCAAAAGGTTTGCAGTCTGCTGTACGCATAATTTTGTCGCAAGCGGCAAAATTCCACTACTTTTCGCCTGAGAGGAATTTTCCCCACGCACATGTCGCGGTGAAAAATGATTTGAATTTTTTTGCCGCCTGCGGGCGGCAAACTCTGCGAAGTCTTTTAGCGGAGTACGCTCTGCCTCTCCGCAGGGCGATCCTCGCGGTTACCCGCCCAACTGCATCACTAAGTTATCCGTAGGGGCAGGGGTTCTACCCCATCCGCTGCGAAAAACACATTGTAATTGTGTAGGGGCGTACACTTTGGCCCATCTGTCTTCGCCCAATCTTCAACATTGCGTAGGGCGGGAGTGTTCTTATTCCGTCGCTTTCACAAGAAAATACCCCGGGCCCTCCATGGGGAGGACCCGGGGTACATTCTTTTACAGGGAATATCTTACTTTACCAAAATTTTCTTTTTCACTACAATCGCGGCGCCGGTCACAGACAGGAACATTACAGCACCCAGCAGGATGAGGTTTGCGTTGTCGCCGGTGGCGGGATTGGGCTCCGATGCGGGCGTATCGCTGCCGGTATCGGGCGCAAGGGCGGGGATGGCTTCTGTCTTGGTTGCCTGGCACACGGTGCAGGTGTAGGTCTTGATGCCGTCCGCTTCGGTGGTGGCGGCCTTGGTCACCACACCGTCATCCCAGGTGTGCTCGTCGGACTTGGGCAGGCTCTTGGTTTGGGTCGCATCGCAGAACTTGCAGGTCTGCGTGGCCACGCCCTCGTCCTTGCAGGTGGGGGCCGTAGTGGTCACCCATTCGCCATAGGTGTGCTCGTGGGACACAACATGCTTGTAGAGCTCCAGGGTCAGAGTGTGTGCTTGCTCAGCCAGGGCGGCGCTCTGCTCGGTGGCATACGCCTTTGCCTCGTCATCGCTCATGCCGGCCAATGCGGCTTTCATCTCAGCGGCCTTGTCGTAGCAGAGCTGCTGCATCTTGGCGAGCTCGCTGTGAATCAGGGCGTTGTCCTCCGCAGAGCACTGATCGGACAGTGCGTAGTTGGACAGGGCGTCCACAGTCCAGTAATAGCCGTTTTCCCAACCCTCGGGAAGGACGATATATCCGCTGGCCCAGTAGCCGGAGAAGGCATAGGAGCCATAGGGATCGGCCGGAGCCGTATCGGTGAAGGAGGCCTCGTCGCCGCCGAACTTATAGCCGTCATACATATCGGTAGTCAGAGCGGGGAAGTAGGGGATGGCCACAGTGTACTGGCCGTGCTCCATGGCCAGCCACTCGATGGTGCCGGTCTGCTGAGCGGCATCGGACTGGATCTGGAAAATGTGCCACTCCAGGTTGCCAGTGTTGGCGATGCCCTTGACCTTATAGAAGTCCACCACGTCCTGGATGCCGATCTCACCCAGCTTGTTCTGAATGTTCGTGTACAGGGAAACGATCTTGCCGTCCTTCACGTTGGAGATGGTGAAGTCCTCCGGGGCGACGGTGGAAGCGGTCAGAGTATCAGAGGCCAGGAAGTAGTTCAGGCCGTTTACCAGCCGGGCATTGGGCTCGGCGTCCGCGTAGGCGCAGAAGGATTTGTAAACATCAATGGTGTTCTCGCTCTCGCTGCCCACATAGGTGCCGGCCTGCTTGGCCACGGCAATGAGGTTGGCGGAGGAGAGGACGTTATCCGTATCGTCCAGGTCCACCAGGCCGATGGCGCCCATATTGGGGTTCATAGCGATCATGTTGGAGCTCAGCTTCACGGCGGTGTAGCTGTGGCCGGTGAAGTTCTCCACATACCAGATCTCGTTCTGGTCGCCGATGAGCACGCCGGAGGGCTCGCCGGCACCAACCGTATCGTAGATATTCAGCAGCAGATCCACGCCTTCCTTGGCACTGGAGGCCTCGGTGAGGAGGATGGTGGCCATGTCGCTTTCACAGATGCCCAGGTCCTCCATGGGGTCGGCATTTACCACAGAATCGTTGGGGCTGAGGGTGACCATGGCGGATACGGAGACGCCCTTTTCATTGGAGCCTACTTCCTCCATGGGGGTGTGGGGATGGGTCTGACCGCAGTCAGGGCACACACCGGAGGTGTTGTCATCGGAGGTGGCGGTGTAGGCGTAGCTGTCATGGGTGAAGGTGTGGGTGAAGCCGTAGCAGCCCTCGTACACGCTGCCGGCGGCGTACTTGCCGTGCTGGTTTACATAGGCGATCTTGTTGTAGCTGTTGCTGTAGTCCTCACTTCGCGCCATGAAGGAAGAACCGTCGTCTGTCAGGTCGGAGCCTACATAGACCATGGTGCAGGCCGATGCGCTGATCACGCAGAGCAGTAACGTGGCGGTCAGTGCTGCCATAAGGATCCAAAATTTCTTCATCGTTTTCATTTTTTGTTCTCCCTTCCTGTGCTGAACCTCCATGGCGCTGAGGAACGCACGGTTTTATGTGATGAGCTTATTATACATAAATATTCACAGATGTCAAGTATAAAATGAATAAATATTTAATAAATATGCAATGTTGGAATGTATATGCAAATATGGGCTACGAGGAACGGATCTGTTTGGTAAAACCTGCCATGTCGAGACGGTCTGTTTGATGTCAAGGGACGAAGGATAATAGCCGCGAAAGCCCAGTAATACTGCGGTTTTCGGGCAATCGAACAAATTCGGCATCGGGCAGACAGAACGCTTCTCGGTAACTTATCCACGGGCAAATCAGCTCAAAAAGTGTGAGAGTTGAGTTGCCAAGTTAGATGTCACTATGTTGAGTTGCCGAGTTGGATGTTGGGGAGTTGTGGCTGTGAGATACTCCTTGATGAGCAGATGCAGTTTATCTCTTGCGATCTCTTCGATAGGAACGGGCATAGGCTTTTCGAGCGCCTCTGGACAGTGCTGCGCTAAGATTTCTGCTGCCTTGTCGTCGAATTCAGATTTGTACATCCGAGGGACAAGGGAGCTAAGATACGCTTCTTTTGTCATACTTATCCTTTCTTCTCGATTTCTTCCAGAACGCGCTGCCAGAAGTCATCACCGAGCTTTTTATCGCTGGCTTTACGGAGAGCAGCACGAACATGCGGAATGTTTTCATCCATAATGTACTCTGGAAGATCCGGAGCGGCCTCATTCCGTTCGCGACCAGCAAGGTCGAACATCTCTGCGCGTTCCTCATCCGTTAGGCGGAGAACATCAGCTATCTTAAGCAGCATGCTCATTTCCGGAGGATTTCGTCTGCCTTTGATGATGTCGGAGAGATAGGTAGCGGTAGTTCCCATCGCCTGAGCAATATCCTTTAGAAGAATATCGCCGCCGTCAGAAGCACGTCCGAGCCTCTTTTCGTTGATGAATTTTCCAAAATCGCCTGTCATAGTAAAAACTCCTTTCTTCGTCAATTAGCGACTTCGCTAATCTGCTTATTAGTATAGCGAGAAAATGTGGATTTGTCAAGAAGATAAAAGAAAAAAGCCACGCTGCTTTTCACAACGTGGCTCCTAAACTAATCCAGATATACAAATGACTGTGGTGCTTGACTGATTCCATAATCGGAGAGTTCTTTAGGGGTTTCGTATATTATTACGTCTTTGAGCTTGTAAGCAATGGCCTTATCCTTTCCCGCATAGTAGGAGAAGTAAAATTTTTTTGTTATACCTGCTGCTGTCTTTGCAATTTCCCATATCTCTTTTGGCGTGCCCTCCAGAATTTCATCTATGGTAGCTTCACCGACCACTTGCTTCTGCGGGGATGAGGCATAAAAGATGATGCGGTCCACGCCATCCTTGGGTTTGCTCTTCCGAAATTCGTATTGTTTCTTGCCTTCCAGTATTACCTTAGCATATTTAGGTTTAATCGATAATAACATTGTCGACATCGACGTTGCCCTCCAGTAATATTTCTTTGAATTCGTCGGGGGTAAGCCTGATCAATGCCGGGTATATCCCTCCGTGGCTGCTGCTCCAGTAGCCTTTAGTTTCGAGGGTGTCCATATTGATATTATGGCCTTCGCCAAAATAGCCGTAATAAAGCATCTCTACGACGAACATATTCTTATCGTTATTATATTTTGTCTGGAGCTCGCTTTCATCGTAAACAGACTTATTGCCGATCTTGGTGAGAAGCTCGTCGAACGTCATGAGATGAGTTCCGCTCCGTTTTACGGCTATAACGTTAGTCACTATGCAGAATGAGGTCAAGCAGGATCTGTAACGCTTAGTTCCCGCTCCATTATGAATCCGATATATGAAGATCGGTTCACCAACTTTATATGGTGGTACTGTGTACTGCGCTCCAACATAGATTTTGCTGAGTCCATTCCTTACATTCAGAGCAACGGAAGTCTGTAGGGTATTCTTCAGCTCAGAATATGGGAAGAGGGTATCGTGATAAAAATCATTTACGCACAGATATCCTGCATTTTTAAAGTCCGGATTGATAAATGGAAATGACTTGTATGGATCGCTATAGTCCACGTCGCTGCGGCTGCGGAGATATACTCCTTCGCCATTCGGGTTATATCCAACTTTGATGAATCCAAACTTGGTGAGCTGGGCGATCAGAAGGTCATGCTTATCAAATACGGTTACGTAGATATCTTCCCAGCCCAGATCCTTCCACTTCCAAAGGACAAGACCAATAGCACCTTCACCAAGACGTTGACCGCGAAAACGCTCTGCAATCTTGATAGTAGTGATTTTACAACGAGTCTTTTTGGGCAAAGTAGAATCAATGAGAACAATATTCTCGGTCTCATCTTTTATGCATACAAAGGCACCGAGACCGTTTTCGTCATCGAATACTAAGGCTGTGCGACCTTCCTGAGCTTTTTCAGGGAACCATACCTCAAATGGCTTTACTTTGCCGCCTACCGGGTAGTCTGCCTTCAAAGAATCAAAGAAGGGATCGTTTAGGTCAATATCACTGAATTTTTTGAGAGAAAAATTGCCTGCCATAAACAGCTCCTCCTTAAAGTGACTTTATAAAATCAATTGCCCTCGCAAGGTCTCCGGAACCACCAGAGATAAAGAGCCTCGCGCCGATATCAGAAGCGACTTCTTTTGCGTAGGCGCATTCTTCCTGCTGAAAATCCTCAATGTCTTGAACAGAGGCTTCAATCCCGTCGCGTTTCTTACGTCGGGCAGCAATAACCTCGGACCTCTCCATCAACAAGATAATCGCCTCCGGTTTCAGGGCAGTGAAGGTGTCATATGGAATCCGAGTAATTTCTCCGGACGCATTCAATAAGCAGAAGTGCCCATCCAGAATAAAGTTTTCCCCGGAGTCTCTTAACTCACTGACTGCCTGAAGGAGGTATTGCTGGTTGTCGTCGATATCAGGTATGAGCTTGTCCTTGGAAAAACCGGAATGCTTCTTCTGCGTTATCAACGTACTGGCGGAGTATGACTCTATGCCAGTTTCCGTTTTAACCATATCACAGAAGTATGACTTTCCCACGCCGTGGACACCGCTTATAAAGATCATGAACGACACGCCTCCTTAGTGCAAAATCGGCTGAGAAACCAGCCGTCTGTACTATTATAGCAGATAGGGAAGTAAAATTCAAGAGAAAACAAAAAATAATCCTGCAATCGCAGGAGAAAATCTTGAAATTTGATGAGAAACGTGATATAATAAGCAGGTCGGAGTTTATGTGTAGACATTTTGACAGAAAATGGAGGTTGGCACATGGCCATTAGTTACAAGAAATTATGGAAGCTGTTAATTGATAAAGATATGAAGAAAAAAGATTTACAGCGTGTAGCTGGGATCAGTGCGGCATCCGTGACGAAGCTCGGTAAGAACGAAAACGTAAACACAGAGATTATAGAAAAAATCTGTATAGCTTTGCAATGTGATGTCAGTGACATAATGGAAATGGTCGATGATGAATAAAAAGGTCCTATGGACGGGGAATATGCAGCGTAACTAAAGGAGGATTTGATCATGGGCAGACCGGAGGATTCAAGGGTTAAAATACCGGCGCTCGTGCATTTCACGAGACTTGGATATGAATATATGTCCCTCAAAGGAAAAAATCGTGGCGTTGATTATGACGAAGACACGAATATTTTCTATGCGCAATTTTTAGAAGCCCTGAACAAGATCAACGGAGTTTCTTTATCGCCGGAAGAGTCTCTTAAGATAATTAACGAGCTAAAAATCAAACTCGATAATGATGATCTGGGCAAAGCCTTTTTTAGTCTTTTAAAGGACGGGATTAATGGCCTCCGCCTCGTTGATTTCTCTGATATCACAAATAATTCGTATGTCGTCGTAACGGAGCTTCCTTATGAGAATGGCGATGACAATTTCAGGCCTGATATTACCATCTTGATCAATGGTATGCCTCTGTCTTTTGTGGAAGTAAAAAGACAGAATAACCGCGAAGGCATATTGGTGGAACGCGAGAGAATGACGCGTCGGTTTTCAAACCGGATCTACAGAAGGTATGTAAACATCACTCAATACACCGTGTTCTCCAACAATAGTGAGTACGACGATACCGACATTGAACCAATACAAGGTGCGTTCTATGCGTCCAGCAATTACGGAAAAATGTTCTTCAGTAAGTTTAGAGAGCAGCGTAAGGAGGAATTGAGTCGATCTCTATTGCCTATAGATGATGAAACGGAGCTCTTTATCTTAAAGGATACAAATCTTCTCTCAATCAAAGGCACTCCGGAATACAATTCTTCTATTAGCGAAGATTCTCCAACAAATCGAATCGTGACTTCTTTATATGCAAAGGAACGGATAATGTTTCTTTTGCAATATGGAATTTGTTATAAGGAAACAACCGACAAAAACGGTATACGTCACATAGAAAAACACATCATGCGTTACCCGCAAATGTTTGCTACTATGGCCATCCGAGATCGCCTCGACGAGGGTATTAAGAAAGGTATCATTTGGCACACACAGGGTAGCGGGAAGACAGCTCTTGCTTATTCAAATGTGCTTTATCTGCGGGATTACTTTCAAAAGCAAGGTAAAATAGCGAAGTTCTACTTCATAGTTGACCGGATCGATCTTGCTTCTCAGGCAAAAGCAGAGTTTGAGGCACGCGGATTGAAGGTGATCACTGTCGATTCAAAGGAGGACTTTGTCACAAATATTTCCTCCATAGGCGAAGCTGATAAAAGTGGGAAGATTGCCTTTACCGTCGTAAATATCCAGAAATTTTCTGCGGAATCGGTGACAAAAAAGGCAGATTATAATGTCAATGTTCAGCGCGTTTATTTTATGGACGAAGCTCATCGGAGCTACAATCCCAAAGGCTCATTTCTTGCAAATTTGATGGCCTCAGATCGAGAAGCTATTATGATCGCTCTGACTGGCACTCCGCTAATCGGAGAGGGATATAACACAAAAGACGTATTTGGTCCGTATATTCACAAGTATTATTATAACCAATCAATTGCAGATGGATATACGCTGAAGCTAATCCGCGAAGAGATAGAGACTACTTATAGAACACAGATGGCAGCTACACTGGAACAGCTTGAAGTCCAAATGGGTTCCATCAAGAAAAAAGATTTATATTCTCATCCAAAGTTTGTTAAAGAGATGGTCGACTACATCGTAGATGATTATAAAAAAGGCCGTAGTGTTTTGGATAGCTCAATTGGCGCGATGATTGTTTGCGATTCTTCAGAACAAGCGCGAGAAGTTAACGCTCAGCTGGATAGATTAAATGCCTATTCTCATGCTCTCGTTTTGCATGATGAAGGGAGTAAGCAGGAACGAAAGGATATTCAGGAGGACTTCAAGAAAGGCAATATTGACATACTTGTTGTCTATAATATGTTGCTGACTGGATTTGATGCTCCTCGTCTAAAAAAGCAATATCTGGCACGAATGATCAAGGCCCATAATCTGCTTCAAACGCTAACAAGGGTTAATAGGCCTTACAAAGATTATCACTATGGGTTTGTCGTCGACTTTGCAAATATTAAAGACGAATTTGATAAAACAAATAAGGCCTACTTTGATGAACTTCAAGCAGAACTGGGCGATGAAGTTGAGAATTACAGTGAGATCTTTAAGAGCCATGAGGAGATTGAACGGGATTTAACGGATGTAAAAAACCAGTTATTCCTATATGACACAGATAACATCGTTGAATTTATAAATCAAATTAATGGTATTGATGACAAAAAGACTCTCCTCAATTTAAAGGAGGCGCTTGAAAATTATAAAGTTCTGCATAATCTTATCCGCTTATTCGGCTATGATGACTTATATGTTCATTTTGATGTGAGCAAGGCAATCCAGATGCTGAATGAGGTGACAAATAGGATAAATATTATCAACTTCAAACAGAATGTCGAAAACTCTGAGGATATGTCTGGGGTTTTGAATACAGCTCTGGATCAAATCAGTTTTCAGTTCAGAAAGGTAAAAGAAGAAGAACTGGTTATCGCAGATGCGTTTAGAAATTCACTCGAAAAAACGCGACGCGAGATCGTGGATCGATGCCTTGATCCTAAAGATCCTGAGTACATATCTCTTCTCGAAGAACTGAAACGTGTCTTTAAAAAGAAAAATATAGAGGAACTTACTACTGATGAAATGAAGGCCGTAATAGAGGAACTCGATGGCCTAAGAAAAAGAGCCGAAAAGCATAATCACGAAGATCAAATGCTGGCCGCTAAATATGATGGCGATGTTAAGTATATGCGAACACATAAGCGGATAATGGGTAATCCGCCACCCATCGCAGATGCAATTACGGTTCATTCAATCCTGATGGATGTCAAAAGACAGGCGGACGATACTGTTTCTCGTAACGAGAGTGTATTAGATAATCAGGCGTTCTTCATCAGGTCTCTACAACCTGCTATTATTTCTGCTTGCAGAAAGCGAAACACTAAAGTTAATATGCAGCAAGTTCAATTTATAGATGCTTGCATCGCACAAGAATATTTTACGGAAAGGAACTGGGCTTCTTAATATGGAAACAGAGATTATTATGACAAGAACCAAGGCAATGATTGATGACCTAAAAACAGTCTGTGCAAATTATGGCCTCGGCAACGCAAGTAGCGAATATAAAATTATCACAGAGGTTTTCCTCTATAAATTCTTGAATGACAAGTTCTTGTACGAGGCGAGACAAGCCGATGATAGCTTAAAAAACAGTACTAATATTGAAGCTGATCTTAGTGCAATGGACGATGACAGTTACGACTTCCTTCTTGCCAGCCTTCCTCCAACGACTGCTCAGCTTAAGAAGGAGCACTTTATTTCCTATCTGTTTAACCGAAAAAACACGGACAAGTTTAATGAACTGTTTGATGATACGCTGATCGATATAGCCAACTTTAACATTGACGTGTTTTCGGTCAAGACGGGTAGTGAAGATAAAATAAGACTGTTTGACGCAATCTCGGTGTTTGTTACCGAAACCAATAAGAGATCAGACTTCTGCCGAGCAATCATTGATAAACTGATTGCCTTTAGCTTTGCGGAAGCCTTTGCACAAAAATATGACTTCTTTGCAGCCGTCTTTGAATATCTTATTAAAGATTATAACAAAGATTTTGGTAAGTACGCTGAGTACTATACACCACATTCGATAGCCAGCATTATCGCTAAGATCATGGTGCCGGACGGGGCACAGAATGTTACTGTATATGATGAAGCCATCACCAATATGATACGTTCTGAAAGCCGAGCCGCTTGATACTCTCCGTTCCAATGTTTTGAAAATACTATAATTACAAGGAGTTCTGCAACCGAAGGGTGTGCAGATATTTTTTTGTCTCCGATTCGGTACGGCAACCACATCACCGACACGGGTTTGATACTTTTTAACGAAAGTATGCAGGTGCAGAAAATGCATACAGTCCTAACGAAATATACAACCGCCGTAACGATTACCTATCTGTGCTAACGAAAGGTATAGACTGCATTAACGATTGTGTAGAAAGTATTTATAGGAAACAAAAACTCCGGTCATCTAAAGTGGATGACCGGAGGATACGGAAAAGTTAAATGATTTAGCTTAGACGCCATTCTCCCCGTTTCACATTTTTGATTTTCCCTTTTTGCTTCAATTCAGTCCTCGCCCAACGCATTCTGTAACTATATTCGGTTCCCGTACAATTGGCGTCCTCTATGGAAAGAAGTTCATCGGATATATTAAGGTTTTTTGCTACAGCGTCATTAATATCAGCTGTTTTCATAACCCCATCTGCCTGGCGGAGAATAAATAATATTGACTCCATTAATTCTTTTTTTTATGGTAGTTTGTCCATTCCATACCTCGATTACTTTAACTTAGATCGGTGGTCTGTTAGATAAGGTATCATCGCCGGATCTACTGTAATAGATGGGATTGCTCCAATATTCAATTCTGCCTGTTCAGCAGTAGTTAGTGTAGAAGCAACTAGTAACGTACCTGTATCTGTAAATGAAATTAAATGTTTATCGAACAAAGCATCATGATGTACGCAGAGAAGCAATCCGTTGTTTTCGTCAAGCTTTTCTGCGTTATTACAATCGCTCCAAGCTTTTATATGGCTGCCTACAAGCATCTGCTCAGTAGTAATTCCACAAAGCGCACATTTACACCCATACTTGTTCAATAATAATTCCCTGAAGTAGCCCTGCCCGACACGTTGCTTAGTAAGTGCGCGGCGTTCGGTTTCGTCAACGTTTGCTATGCTTTTTAAGATAGCATCTGTGGACCTTATGGTTCTGGCTTTCTTATGCGTTTTTGTTGCTGTTTTCACTTTGGAACTAAGGGCTGTAGCCGTGGAAGTAGAAACAGCTAGTGCGTTACCAGGTTTGACGAGGTCAATATAGTCACCTAAAAAACTGGGCAAGAATGTGTAGCCTATGTTATCATCGCTATCTTTAAACTGATAGATGCCGTTAAAGATTGCTTTCTGCAAATCTTCAACTTGTACCCATTCTGATTTCTGAGTGGATTTCAAAAGATCGGTGTTTGTAGCGTCCCAGGCTGAAAAAATAGGTTCACCATGAGGACTATCATAGACTCCTAACAGGAGAGTCTTTTGCGTGGAGGTTATAGGGAGCGCGAAAGCACTACGATCGGTGCTAGGATTTAGTTGTATGCGTTTCTCGGATGTTCGTCCTAGCCCTATACGACCACCATCGCCAATGCGCCACGCATAGATGTATAGGTCAATTGGTGTACCGCCAGTATCAAGGATTCCTTTGTAGGGCTGTTTATTTTTGGAAACCCATTTAAAAACAAAACCGTTTGAATTCAACTCTTTATCGATCAGGTCTCTGATTTGTTTTGTATCGGGTCCCTTAGGGGCAACTCCAGGAGCAATCCCTTTAGCTGCTGTAATCTGATTATAAGGCATGTCGCTCATCTCCTTATCCAATAATACTTAATTATATCACAATCATATTTAAATGTACATATTTTGGCTAAAACTTTTACAAATCCGTCATTTCATTTTAAAACTTTCTAAAACACGTTTATTCATATGTAATCATAGATAAATTGTAAATTTTCACGCAAAACCTTGACTGTTCCCTTTTGTTCGGCTATAATTATATGTGGCTTCGAATGTGAAAAGGAGGTAAAGCATGCAGCTTCAAAATACGGAACCTTGGGTAAGCCTGGAAGAGGTCGCTGAATACTTAGGGGTTAACAAAGATACCGTTAGGAATTGGATAAAGAAGACAGACATACCTGCACATAAAATCGGGCGAAAATGGAAGTTTAAACTATCCGAAGTCGATGAATGGGTAAAAAGTGGCAAGAGTGCCATGTGAATTTTAAGCAACAGGAGATGCGTATGAACAACGATATAATCGCAGTCAGTCTGTTTTCTGGAGCGGGTGGATTGGATATAGCCAGTTTTATGGCTGGCGTTCCAGTAGTGTCCAGTACAGACTTTGATGCTGACTGCATTCAAACTCTTAAAGCAAATGAAGACCTATTTGGAAATACTGAAATTTTAGAAGGTGATTTACATCAGATTGAAAGTTCGGTCTTTTCAGATATTGTAGGCAAACATGAACATAGAAAGTTTATTGTAATTGGTGGCGCACCGTGCCAGCCTTTTTCAAAGGCGGGTTACTGGGTTGGAAACAATACGAGAAAAGGAATCAACGATCCTAGAGCCACTCTTGTAGATGAATATTTGAGAGTAGTTACAGACATTCAGCCGGATGGATTCGTATTTGAGAATGTTGAAAGCTTGATGCATCCTACGAATAAATCTATTATTGATAAGTTCATAGAGATTATCGAAGAGAGTGGATATAAGTACAAAATTGTTAGAGCAAACGCACTGGATTATGGTGTTCCGCAGAAAAGAAAAAGGCTCTTCATTATCGGGACAAAAGGAGAATTCAAGCGAAGTGAACCTATTAAAACGCATGGCGATCCTGAAACTTGTGCCATAACGGGTCTTAAGCCTTATGCTGCAGTTGGACCATTTCTTGAAGGGTTTGAGGGAGACGAGTTCTTTGAGGAATACGAAGTCACAAAGGGCGGTACATACTATGAAGATTTATGCGAGGTGCCACCCGGCCAGAACTACAAAGCACTGACTGCATGGGCTGGATATCCCAATCCTAAATTCGTTGCTGATAAGCGTTTTTGGAGTTTTCTTCTAAAGCTGTCCCCCGACCTCCCTTCGTGGACAATAACGGCACAGCCTGGGCCATGGGTTGGTCCTTTCCATTGGGACAATCGGCGATTAAGGGCACCCGAGGCTGCCGCAATTCAAACCTTCCCGCGAGGGTATATATTCTGTGGAACAAGACGTTCTGTCCAGAAGCAGATAGGCAATGCCGTGCCGTGCCTGATGGGAAAGGCAATGATAGAGTATTTAAAGGAGAGTTTAGACTAATGCCAAATGTATTGAGTATTTTCTCAGGCGGAGGTGGCATAGACTGTGGCTTTAAAAAAGCGGGTTTCGATATCTGCTTTTCTACAGATTTCTGGAAGCCTGCATGTGATACGCTTGAAAAAAACAAAGTGGGTAAGATGGTAGTTTGTGACGATATTCGCAATATAAACTACGATGAATGCCTATCAAAAATAGGGATGACAAAAACTGACATTGATGTTTTAGTAGGTGGGCCACCTTGCCCGGCTTACTCAAAATCCCGCTTTTACCGTACAGAAAAAAAGAGAGCTCTGGAGGATGAGAATTCCTTTACGCTTTATGAGTACTTCCGGGCTTTGGATGAAATCAGACCTAAGGTTTTCTTCTTTGAGAATGTGTTTGGCTTTGTGTATAAACCACATCGCGCTGCCTTTGAACTGCTTAAAGAACGTGCTGATGAATATGGCTATGACATTACGTTCAAGGTGGTAAACACTGCAAATTATGGCGTACCACAAATGCGTGAACGATTTATTTGCGTAGGAATAAAGCGCGGAGAGGGTTTACCTTTTGTTTTCCCTGAAGAGACGCATTACGATCCCGAAAAAGTTCCGGAAGACAAAAGAGGAAATAAAAAACCGTGGGTAACTTGTGGAGATGCCATCGGTGATCTTGACTATGATCTCCCTGAAGATGCTGAGATGCAAGCAGGATCAAAACATAAGGATCTCTTGAAACTCGTTCCTCCCGGGGACAATTATTTGTATTTCACTGCGGAGAGGGGTTATCCGAATCCGATATTTAAGTGGAGATCTCGATATTGGTCTTTCTTACTAAAATTATCTCCAGAACGTCCTTCGTGGACCATACAAGCAAGCTTCTCAAATAACATGGGCCCGTTTCACTGGAAAAACCGTTTTCTTCGAATCAATGAGATAAAGAGGATTCAGACGTTTGATGATGACTATGAATTATGCGGAGATTTTAGAGATCAGTGGAGACAAGTCGGAAATGCAGTTCCTGTGAAAATGGCTCAGATTGTAGCGCAAGCTATCAACGACCAGTATTTTAGCAATGACGGAGCAAAGAAGTAAGGAGGTGGGCTAAATGCCAGAATATCAATTTGCCAATAGCAAGGGTGAAATAATTACCGAGGATTACGATCGGTCAGCCTACTTTTCGGCAGAGCAAGTTCTGCAGAGTTTAAATCATGCCTTTTCTCTTTTTCCGTATGAGACTCAAATAGCACAGGTCGAAGGTTATGAGGATGTATTCTGTGTTGAATATCCGAACGGCGAGTTTGAGTCTGTTTACATCTGCGGGAAAGGTACTACCCCCGGAGGTCGACAGGGACTAAAGGACGAACAGAGAATCCAGCCAAAGGCAAAATTTTTAAACTATGTTTATGACAAATCTGTTCAAGGGAAAAAAGGAGTGTTCCTGGGCGTTTACTCAAAGGATGGACAAGAAGTACTTTGCACTTGGAAGTTGATGCAATCGAACGCTGCGTCTATTGAGACACCAATATCAAAGCAAATTAAAATTGATAGCATTGCTAAGGCTATTCAAGAAGGTTTTGTACAACAAGACAAAGGACGCGGAGAGTACGCATGTGCGTTTAAACCAGAATTTTTGTATTTCTACCTTAAGAACAGTGATTGGCTGCATACAGGAACAGTTACCGAATTGGCAGAACATACTCCGCCAGAGGCAGAAAGCATTGATGAAGAAGAATCCGAACAGAAAGTTCAGCTTGTATTTAGTTCCGGAGTACAATCACCATTTCCACGAAACCGAATCCTATTTGGCGCACCGGGTACAGGAAAGAGTTATACGATCAATCAAGAACGAAAAAAACTTATCGGCGAAGAAAACGAAACGGATTATGAGCGTGTTACCTTCCACCCGGATTACTCATATGCCAATTTTGTCGGTACTTATAAACCAGTTATGGTAGAGGGACAGGCAGATGCCCTTACCGATCCGGATACGAAGTATGTCCTCTCTGTCCTTACCGACAAGAGCAGAACAGCGCAGGAGAAGTATGATCTTCTGTATGAACGTTTCAAAGATGAGGGCCTTACCCGCCTTCCGGTTCTCCTCGGTCTTTATACGGACGAGTCTTTCAAAACAAGAAAGCAGGATGGCAGTGATGCCGCCGGAGATAATAGTGTTGAGAAGAATCATGGTCGGGCAATTAGAAAATATGTAAATCTTATTACGGGAAAAGAAAAGTCAAGCGATATCGCATATGAGTATGTTCCCGGACCATTTATGCGGGTATATGTGAATGCTCTCAAAAGCGCGCGTTCAGAAAACCCAAAGCCGTATCTGCTGATTATTGAGGAAATTAACCGAGCAAATGTGGCAGCGGTATTTGGCGATATCTTCCAGTTGCTTGACCGTGGCGATGATGAAGTCAGCGAGTATCCGATCCAGGCTTCTGAAGATATCAAGAAGTATCTGGCGAAGGAACTTGACTGTGATCCATCTGAAGTCGACAAAATTCGTATTCCTGACAACATGTTTATCTGGGCTACGATGAATAGTGCAGACCAAGGTGTATTCCCGATGGACACGGCCTTCAAGAGACGGTGGGATTTTACCTACCTTGGGATTGATGACAACGATGAGGATATCCGTGGTAAGTATGTTACGGTAGGTTCCAGGGAAAAACAGCGTGTCGAATGGAATGCATTGAGAAAGGCCATCAATGATTTTCTTGCCAACGAGAAGATTAACGAGGACAAGCAGCTTGGTCCGTACTTCATATCGAGAAGTATAGTTGTACCTGCGGACGGTGGTACGGAGATTGACAGCGATAGATTCTGCCGAGTCTTTAAAAACAAAGTTTTAATGTATTTGTTTGATGATGCTGCCAAGCAGAAACGTACAAAGTTGTTTGAGGGTAGCGCAAAGGGACAGATCCGTTATTCAAAGATCTGTGAGGCTTTTGATGAACAGGGTATCGGAATCTTCCACGGTGATATCCAGAACAGAATCAAGGTTACAGATCTTCGAACCAATGACCATGAACTTGATGAGAATGGTATGGTGAAGGCTGAAGAAGAATAAGGGGGTCTTTCTGTATGATCTCTAAATTCGTGCGTGAACAAAAGAGGTATACTCAACGAGATCTTTGCGAGATATTTCAATGCTCGGAGGAACGGGCTGTTCCGATTATACGCAAACTGAAAGAATATGGCGTCCTGAAAGCAGTAAGGGCATCCATGCCACAGAAAGATATGTCTGACCTTGTAGATGAGGACATTGAGGTGGCGGATGTTGAAGTCGGCGAGGAGGATTATCTTTACGTTTTCACTTTTGTAGGTGTCATTACTGTATCCGGGAGAGTGCTTAAGTGCTATCCGAAGTATTTGTTGAGCCAAGATCAGCCAAAGGATGAACTTCGTCAGGTGCTGAAAGTGCTTGAAAAGTACAACTCAAAGGAACAGATCATCCGCATGTTTAACGAGAGCAGTGAGAGCAGTTCCTTTAATCTTCTCGCTGTGCTGCTGTTTCTGTTAAATGACTATTATGAAAACGGCGCATATAACAACACAGAAGATATCATTGAGAGCAACGGTTCCGGAGAAATTCTCTGGGATAAAACTATCAACGAGACTTTCTCACTACTATCCAATAACAGACCATACTATGTCGATTTGCAGACAAAGAAACGCGTGAACGATGAGTTTGATTATATCAAACGGCTGCATGAGTGTATTCTGACAAAAGCATCAAAAGAACTGCATGATGCTGATCTGCTCGATCTTTTTGAAATCCTCGGAGTGGATCTATCAGATGAGGATATCGATGACTTTGGCGAGAAGGACTATATCCTATATCGGATAGAAAATGAACTGAACATTCAGTTCAACACAAGAAAACAACTGGTACTTAAAACGCTATATGCATACATAGCCCATAGCGGGAATCTTTATGACACAGATGCTCTGTCGATGGTTGGGACAAACAGCTTCAATCTTGTATGGGAGAGTGTGTGTGCAGATATTATGGATAATCAGCTGAACGTTGCGCTCGGCTCTCTTCCATTACCTGTTGCCCTACGAGAGGGATACGATCGTCAGAAGAAACTGATTGATATTATTGAGAAACCATTATGGTCTGCTACTGGGGAGACTGCGTCAGATACGTTGATCCCTGACTTGATAAGCATTTCAGGGGATCAGTTCATTATATTTGATGCAAAGTACTATAATGCCGTGTTGAAACCGGGGCAGACACCGAAAGGACAGCCCGGCATCGAGTCCGTAACTAAGCAGTATCTTTATCAGCTTGCTTATCAGAAATTCATCGACGATCATGCTTTTAAAGAGGTGAAAAACTGCTTTTTGATGCCTACAGAAGAAAAGACCGTTATTCATAAAGGCGATGTGTCGATGCAGATGCTCTCTGCTCTTGGTCTCCAAAACATTAAAGTGCGGTTCTTGCCAGCAGACATGGTATTTGATTTGTATCTATCAAGCAGAAAAATGAATATAGGAATATTAGATTTATAGGAGGAGTTGCATTTGCCAGGAAGTCGTTCTTTTAAGGAATATGTGTCGCAGCGGTTCGACAATGAGATTTTCAATGCAATAGCATCATATGTTGAAGAAGTTGGCCGCGAAGATTTTGATGCCCTCGACCTGAGATTATATAAGATCCACCAGGTCGGGGATTTTGAACTTGCCGAAACGAAAGTGCTTCATGTTGATGCATATGACCTTCCTGGAACAAAGATCGGATTTGATATCAGAGTTGAAGCGCAGATCGAAGTACATGAGGGCGATTACCACTACGATGAAGTCGAGTGGCCGCAGCAGTGGTTTGTCCTGCGCTGCATCGGAGATCTGGAAAAAGATCTGAACGAGTTTGCGATAAGCGGAATAGAAATTTATAACTCCAAGGACTCGTATGGACAGAAATTGTATGACAGCCTTGTTCCGGTCATAAACAAATCAGATTATGAAGAGGCTGCAGAAGGGTTCCTTCGCAGGAACTATAAGAAAGCCCTTGTCGAAGTCGGCTATGTGGATCCGATGGAAGTCGCAAAGAGCATGGGACTTAATGTCGTCATACGTTCTATCACTGAGGACGGTAGCATTTTCGGACAGGTATACTTCAAGGACTGCGATACGGAACTGTATGATGATGACCAAAAGAAGCTGGTTCCAGTCTCTGTTCCCGCAAAGACGATACTGGTCGACCCGAAGACCTACTTTTTATACAACCTTGGCAAAGTAAATAATACGATCATCCATGAGTGCGTCCACTGGGATTTCCATAGGAAGGCATTTGAACTGGATCGACTCTGCAATAATGATGTCAGCATGATAGGCTGCCGTGTTGTTGGCGGTGTAAAGGGTCGTGACAGCAGTGCGGTGAGCATTATGGAGCGGCAGGCAAACGCTCTTACTCCACGTATTCAAATGCCCATGCGCGCATTCAAAATGATGGCTTCCAGGAGGATAAAAGAATACCGGGAACTTCTCGGTGAGTTTGACCTCATCGATGTGATAGAACCAGTTATAGATGCTCTTGCTGTTGATTTCGGGGTATCCAGGCTTGCCGCAAAGATCCGTATGGTCGAGGCGGGCTACGAAGAAGCAGTCGGTGCTTTCAACTGGATAGATGATCATTACGTTGCTACTCACCGATTCAGAAAAGGCTCCCTTAAGGAAAATCAGACCTTTACCATTGGCGCAGAAGACCTCGCCAGACAGGTGATGAGCAACAGAAAACTGAAAGAAATCGTATCTGACGGTTCTTATCAGTATGTTGATTCTCATTTGGTCATTGCATCCGGGAAGTATCTTCGAACAGATGAAGAAGGCATGACCGTACTCACAGAGTATGCCCGAAATCATATGGACGAGTGCTGTCTCGCCTTTGATATGACTGTGGTCGGCTGTGATGATAATGAGTATTACACGGTCTGCTATCTCAATAAGGATAAAGATGCGAAGGTCATCCTCAATATCGCATATGGACAAGGTCTGCAGTATTCTCCCCCGGAACGGCAGAAAGAAGTTCTGGATGAGTTCATTCTTCGTTATCGAAGAACTGGTTTCTGAATGCATAAAAGGATGTGCCAAAGACACGGCTGTTCAAGAATCTGTATTCAGAGAAGACGTCCAGTTCCTTATTTGTAATGAGTGTTCCTGTCAGGAGCAGTTTGTATGACGCACGGTCACCCAGATTGTGCATCGCCTTTGACTGCTTGGAGCGGTTCTCCTTGATCTTGTGACCCTCGTCAGCGATGATGAGGTCGGCATCGTACTGGAGCAGTTCCTTTTCCAAGATGCGGGCAGACTCATAATTGATAACAATGATCTGAAGCCCGTCCCCGGATACATTCTTCAACTGTTGCCGTTTCTTCTCGCTCGTTCCTTTGAGAATGGTCAGTGCATAGGGAAATGCTGCGAAAGAAGCAAATTCCTCTTCCCATACACCGAGGATCGACAACGGTGCTACTATCAGGATCTTGTTGATGAGTCCGAACTGATAGAGTATCCCGGCGATGCCAATAGATGTGAGGGTTTTGCCACAGCCCATTTCCATCAGGAGAGCCACACCACGGCTTCTGGAATCAGAAGGCAGTAAGCCGAACTTCTTACAAGCGAAATCGAATGCTGCCTGCTGATGCTGATAGGGCTTTACCTTGATCGGCATCGGAAGGGAGGGATTAGGCACGTTCTGCATGCTGCTCACCTCCGATTTCCTTGATCTCGATGCCCTCTACGGTCTTTCCGGGTGTGATAACAAGAACCTCTGTGAAATCACCGAAGAGCATCTTCAGCAGTCTCTGCGGCAGACGGAGCGTTGTTCCGCTGACCACCTTCTGCTTTTCACCCTGTCTGTTTGCAATATTGATCTGTACTTTGTGTCGCAGATTTTTCATAATCAATGTCCTCCAATCTTTGAACGGTTCTGCTGTCCGGAGGAAGTTCGTCTTCCTCTACTCCTATGCGAAAAAATCAACCCCCGAAGGGAACTGCCGGGGAGGACTCCGGCTGTGTGTCTGACACCTCATGGCATCAGCCCTTCTTGGTTTTGCGGCGCTTCACAGGCTCGACTCCGAATGCCTGCTTAGCCACCTTCTTGATCATTTTGTTTTTGCGATTGAGAACAGACTGGAGGGACTTGTCCTTGCCGGACGCAGCCACTTCTTCCTGTCTGATCTCTTCCAGCTGCTTACCCTCACCGAAGTGAGAAAAATACAGTTCCTGCTGATCAGCCGTGAATGCCATGTCTACGACCTCACGAACTTTTACTGCATCAGGGTTCTCAGGCTCTTCCTCATAATCAGGAGAATCCTGCGGACGGGATACCGTGTCCCAGGGATCTGTTGCATCATCGCCGTCAGGATCAGCCGCATAACGCTTGCGCTTGGCTTCAAACAGCGGGTCCTTCAGATCGTTCTCTTTGCGGTCGACCTTGTCCTGTTCGTAATTGATCTCATCGATCAGGAAGGTCAGTTCTTCGGTGATGCCGTCTTTGCCGATCTCATACTTCAGCGTGACAGTTCTTCTGGTATCCAGGTCGGTCGTGTCATAGCAGAGGTACTTGCCGTCTGCGGAGATGTAACACTCACGATCGGGGTTGTAGGATGCTTTGTACTTCGATTTCTTTGCCATCTTCGTTTCCTTTCTGCTTTGCGCAGAACGGTGGAAACGAAGAAAGCCGATGCTCCGAAGAACACCGGCCACAACCTCGTGAAGGCATGACAACAAAACGGTGGACTTCGGATTTTTGAAAAAGGGTATGGTTGTCCCTTATTCAAATGGTCCTTATTCGTCCACCGCTCTGCTTAACTCGAGTACTTTCACAAAGCGGTAAAATTAGAGATCAATTATCTCTATATAAAAGATACGACAAAAAACGGCCTCCCCATCCGACTCATAGAGTCGGGTCAGAAACCGCTGAAAATAGGCAAAAAAATAAGCCGTACCAAGGTTTTATACCTCAGTACGGCTTAAGAATCCGACTCATCGAGTAGGATTGGTGTATCAAATTATATAAACATTATGCTCGTTCAGGAATTTCTTGATGGAGGACATCGACTGTCCGGCCATCGTTTGCAGTGCTGTGTCGATCCAGATATGTGCTTCATTTGCATAAAGAAGATTGCATGGAGAATACTGGAAGATGTGGCTGCTAAGTTTGTAAGGTAGTTTCATTCCCATGCAGATAAGAGCCAGGGACTCCACTGCAGGGTCATGCTTTCCGTTGATGATTCGGCTTACGACATCAGGATTCATTTTGATATCTTCAGCAAGTTCCTTGTAAGTCATGCCGCTGTCCTCGAATGCTTTCTGGAGGCAATCAACATAGCTTACAGTGAAGGTGTTATATAGTTTTGCATATCCGTGTTTGCAAGTGCAGCGTAGCCGGATGCTACGGTCATATCTGTGGTTTCAACATTCTTTTTCTCTGACATCTTAGTGTCCTCCTGTTATATCGAAATAGGTCGTAAACTTCTCTGTGATGCATTGATGCGTTGTGATAAGATCAGGCCTTTCGGACACCGACCGATACTTTCTCGAAGACCGAGACAACATCGGACAGCCACTGCGGGACTTCATCGCCGTTCGCCGCCTTCTGCTCCTTTACAAACGAAGCGAGGGTATTGGCATTGACGGTCTCGACCACAAGGGAACCATAGCCGTTGTCCTTGAGCGTCTGCATCATCTCGTCCTTGCGGCCTGCCGCAGGGGATGCAAAGAGCCTGGTGTTCAGATAGAACGTGCTGCCGTTGCGGGAGAAGCGTTCTACTTCCTGCTCCGCCATCGCATCTGACAGTGCCAGGTCAAGCTGTTCGATCTCAGCAGATACTTCCTTGATCATAGCGTCCAGTTCCTTCTTGCGGTCTTTGGCAGCCTTGAGTCGGTCTGCCATTTCAAAGATCTCGTTGTTCATGGCGCGTACCTCCTTTCCACTACCTAACGAAAAAATCAACCCCCTCTGCGAAGGGTCAGTCCGTGAACGGATTCTGACCCTTGCGGTAATCGTCAATGAGCATTTTGGCAAGGTCGACCTTCTCGCGCAGTGAGCGGAGAATTTTTCTGTCTACGGTCCCGGTGCAGGTCAGATAGATGTAATGGCAGTTCTCTTTCTGACCGACACGGTGTATACGTGCTTTCGCCTGGTCGAAATTCGACATGGAATAATCGAGGGAATAGAAGACCATCGTGGATGCCGCCGTCAGAGTGATGCCCAGTCCCGCCGCCGCGATCTGGCCGACAAACACCTTGCACCTGGGGTCAGCCTGGAATCTGGTGACCTCTCCGGCACGGTCCTTTACACCGCCGCGTATCACGGCATATCCGATCTTCTTTTTCTTGAGCAGTTCTTCGATATCATTCAGTTCAGGCACGAATCTCGCCATCACCACGATTTTCTGATCCTGATCGACAGCGGAGTCGATAATGTCGGAAAGAGCCTCCAATTTTGCTGTCGAGATATGATGCTCCCCGGTATCATCATCTGTGATATGACCGCCTGTGACCTGGGAAAGCCGGAGGAGTTTCGTCAGCACATTCATTGCTGTGACCTCTCCGTCTTTCAGTTCGGCAAAGGAATCCTGCTCCAGTTCCTTGTATATCTTCATAGCCTTCGGCTCTAATGTGATCGGAACGACTTCTTCGGTGATTTCCGGCAGATCCAGGCATTCAGCCTTCGTCACGCGGTAAGCGATGCTGTGGAGTTTCCTTAAGAAGTCATTCAGCATCCACTGACGGAAACGCGGGATATGGTTACCGTAGCCGACCATATTGAGTGGAATCAGGGAAGTCCGCATTCCAACAATATCATTCCTGATATGGTCTGGAATGGCGAAAAGAATATTCGTTTTGGCACCGATGATCTATGGCTTGCAATAGAGGAATATCGAAATCAGAACATAATAGCCATTCGGTATGAAAAGAAGGAAACTGACGGCGCAATATGGGATACGGACTACGTCATGAATTTCAATTCCATGCAAATGGCAGTACGTTTGGATAGGAGTTATACTGAGGAGGCTTTGGAGTCGGATCCTAAGTTTTCCACACCACATTTTATTACATTGCTGATAGAACGCGGGTATGTTCAGGATGATAGCAGTCTTCCCGTTCTGCGTGATCCAATTGAAATTACGGATGAGAATATACAACTGATTACAGATGTGATAAATGGGAAAACCAAGTATCGCCTCCCTATAGTTTATATCTCAAAGACCTACTATGACGAAGATCCCGTAAATGTCAGACTGCTTGCGAGCAGGCTTAAAGGTGTTGCGCATGTGCTTGTGCTAAAAAGCAATGTGTATAATTCTCGTGTAAGAGAACTGTGCAACGGAAATAACGAGTATTATGGCGCGATTGGTATATACTATCCGACAAAGGCAATCGGACACAGAAGATATTTATACCGTAGTGCTTACGGCTATGACTCCTTCTTGCTTGAAAAGGTGATTAGAGCTGTTATCCAATATAGTAATTCGCAGATGATCAATACTCTTTTTACATGGCAAGGTGTCAACAATGCCTTGCTCCGCGACCGTTTAATCAGCCAAAGAGAAGAAAGACTTGCAGCGGAACAAGCGCAGAAGGCGGCAGAGGAAGAGGCAACAAAGATTCTGGATTCCCTGGATGAGGAAGAACGAAGAATCCGAAAGCAAGCATTTGATGATGCAAGAAACGAGGCTAACAATCTGTTGGACGGCTTCGATGAGGATATGCAAAAACTTCAGAGACAAGTCGAAGAACTTACCAGGGCGAATGAACAGCTACAGTTTGAGAACCAAGGACTGAAGGCGAAACTTGATTCAAGGGATTCTGTTCCAGTGCTTTATATGGGAGATGAGTTTGAATTCTATCCCGGAGAGATAAAAGATTTGATTTTGGCAATGCTAACGGAGGCACTAAAAAGTACTCAGCCTAAGTCAAGAAGGGCTGATATTGCGAGGGACATCATTCGAAACAATGATTATAAGAAATTAAGTGCTGCAAAGGCGGAAGAACTAAAGCGGCTATTGAAAAATTATGATGGCATGTCTGGGAGAACCCGACAGGCTCTTTCCGATCTTGGCTTTGTAATAACAGAGGAGGGAAAACATTATAAGGTCACATACTATGGTGACGGACGATACCAGACTACATATTCCAAGACGCCCAGTGATGGTCGAACAGGAAAGAATAGCGCACTGCAAACGATAAACATCGTATTTTGAGTAAAGATGATAAGTATGACACCACAATCACAGGCAGGATGGATAAACGGAGCAATGCACCGGGGAACGTTAGGATATGCACACCCTCGGCAGTCGGTTTGCACACCCCTAAAGCCGAAAATGCACACCCCTACGAGCAAGGGTGTGCATCGTTACAAGGTATCAAATGCGGGAAAGTTACACTGTATCAACGATATGACGGCAACCGATCCTGCAGCGGGATCAGGTACGCTTGTCTTAGCGCTTGCACATGAAATCGGTGAGGATAACTGCACTATTTATACACAGGATATCTCTCAAAAATCGAATGAATTTTTGAGACTTAATCTGATCCTCAACAATCTGGTCCACTCCCTCGGAAATGTTGTTCATGGGGATACCCTTCTTCAGCCGGAGCACTTGAACAAGCAGAAGAACGGCTTAATGAAGTTTGACTATATTGTTAGCAATGAGGCTGTTATTTGTGGACTAACACCCGAAAAAGCCTGTAATTTCAAGGAATTTGCGGCATAAGCCCTTGCATTTGGGCAGTGCCGAAACTGAATAGCGATGTTATACTGGGAGTAAGCGATGGACGCTTAGCCCATTTTTTATTGCCAGAATTGAATATGAACACGCCTTGCGCGTCTGTCTCTCCCTCCGGGGAGAATGCCTTTTACGGCTGGACAGACGCGCTTTTTTTGTACCCATTTTCAGGAGGATGAACGCCATGACAGATTACTGCGAAAACGGCAAGCCGAAGGACTGCCGGTACTGCTATTACTACGGCAGACACGGCTGTATGCTGAAGGTCTGCTATCAATATCAACTGCACCGAACCCATCTTTGCTACTTACGGTGATAACAATGGCGAGGTAATTATTCCCATACCGTATACTGACAAGAATACTGGAGAGCAGAAAACATCAGATGTTCTCATCCGTTTCTCCAAGGTTCGTGCTGAATTTTATGACCAGACAGCCATTTCGTCTGGTGATCCTGGCACCAAACCTATCGGCAAATATGTTAAGAAGCTTGAGGGCATTTCTGTTGTTCGTGCAGGACGTGAAATCGACTTCGGTGCATTTGATTTCTACGATAAAACGAATAACCCGTATTTATCCTTATTGCCGGGATAACGGTTGGAAACTATTTTTCCGAATGGATTTACACGCAAAGACCTATGTTTTTGATCGTTTGCGCTGTATTATTGGCAGCGCAAACGCAACCGGTAACGGAATGAATATCGGCGGTTCGGGTAACTACGAGATGGCTACAGCTTGCGAATTGGCAGACAAAGATGTCCGTGCATTAGATTTACTCCTTCGCGGTGCTGTTGAGATGGATGATACCATCTATAACATTATGAAAAGCACGGTTGAAGAACAACATACTATAATCAATCACTCAACACAGTGGCCAAAAGAGATCACCGGCATGTTCCGGCCTGATTATTCTCTTTTGTTTGCTGAGGATTTTCCGAGTTGCCCACATCCTGCAACTGCAACAAACGATGATCTGTTGTTCCTCAATATTTCTTTGATTGTCAAGTCAAAACCGCCATTTGGCTCATTACAAAAATATTGCCATAACTACAGTTTTTATATAACCGTTGATATGTATACTTGACTCCATTTAATAACTACTTATATTTTACCAAGTTTTGTTTTATCATAGGGTTACACGTTTCTTTTATGATTAAAGATGTTCCAAAATATCTAAATGTGCTTTTAAAAATATATCAAAAATAGTGTAAATCTAACTTTTCTTTATAATAAAAATGCGCCATGATAACATGACGCATTTGGGGTGGAACTTATCTATTATTTTTTTCATATCTAATAATTCGTTGAATGCTTTTTTCAGCCAAAAAATATTTCTGAGCTAGTTGCTGTACAGATATGCCATCACAATAGTCATAATATATTTTTTTATTACGGAGTGACAGTATTTCTTTTGTATCTGTACAATCTCCCCAAGATTTTTTATTCTCACTGCGTTTGGGAATATATATTACTTCTCCTTCAATGTAATCTTGAATTTGCAGTATAATGTCTTTTGGTAAAACCTCATATATTTTTGGATAGCTCATCCTGCACCTCCTAAAAAATAAATCTTAGGATTAGCAAAAGCTGTTACAAAATAGTTTCTAAATATTTAGAGTGCAATAGCTTTTGCTATGCACCCAAAAAGTACCTGCCATACTACAATGCCCTCCTTTTTGTCATTTTATATCAATTTATTTTCTTAGCGTTATCTGCCATACAGCACACCGCAAATAACTAATAAAACACCGGATACAAACAACATAGATTGCACACTAACAATGTCTGCCAATGGTCCCAGAAATAGAATAGCTATTGGCAAAGCACTTGTTGATGCTATTTGAATAATTGAAAAAACTCGCCCTAATACATCTGGCTCTGTAATTTCCTGAACATATACGGTTTGTACAGTAGTGAGTATAGGCATAAAGAATCCTGCTATTAAGATAAATACGAGATACAATGCAAAATTTGTCGCAATACTCATAAACCCAAATGCTATTCCAAATGCAATAAAAACAGCAGCAATTGCAAATACCTTATTTTTAATTTGCTTTCTTAAAGCAATAAAAACGCCTCCAATAAGAGAACCAACAGTCCAAAGAATTTCATTTGCAGTCAATCGCCATACTTCATTTCCAAATGTACGTTCAATCATTAACGGCGATAATACCATTGCCGGGGTCAGCAAAATAAAGGCAATAGCATAGAAAGCAATTAGTTTCTTTAACTCGGAATGTTCAAATACATAATCTATTCCTGCACGAATATCTGAAATCATTGAGTTTGTATTTACTGTTGAATTTTGTTTTCCAACCTTGATCATGCTCATTATGGTAATAGCAATAACTGCTGTAACAACATCGACCATGAAAGCCCAAACAAGACCGATGGAACCAAGCAAAACTCCACCAATAGCAGGAGCAAGTAATAAACAAATTGCATTTACTGTTTGATTAATACCCTGAATTTTAGTCAAATTTTCTTTTGGCACTATTTGCGGATAAATAGCATTGACTGCCGGAGATTGAATGCCTGCCCCCGTCGAACGAATTGCTAAAACAACCAACAATAGAATTTTATCTTGAAAACCTGCCCAATACGATATTGCTAAACCCAATGTTGCCAACGCTATAAAACCGTCTGCCGCCATAATCATATATTTACGATTAAACCTATCTGCTAAGGCACCTCCCCATAAGGAGATTATTATTTGGGGCAGATTGCTAAATATAGTTGCCATCATCATCCAAAAGCCTGATGATGTTTCAAGGGTTATATGCCAGATTACAGCATAGCCAACAATTGACGAACCAAAAAGAGATATATTTTGGCTTAATAAAAATAATACAGCGGAAACTTTCCAGTTTTTATTTGATTTCATATATAGTATCCTTTCTTCTTCATAAACACAAGGACAACAAAAAAGCGACACGCTAAAACGCAACTGTCGCTTATATATCTATATATAAAATAGTTGTGTCTATGTGTTTTTAATTAAATTTATTTTGTTTATCCAAGATAATAAAATAATTAATAATAATTCCTGACATAAGAACGATGCTCCTTTCATATTTCATGATCGTTGAAATTGTATCTTAATGAGCCATGTAAGTTAAGCATCATGTAAATTCGGCCTAACAAAACTCCATACAATTACACAATATTATAATTCATTTTAACTCAGCAGTCAACATATAAAACGCAATAATTAGAGTTATTTTTATCAGCACTATGATTCTTAACTTCCAGAAATTTTTCCACTCAAATGTAAAGATTGGAGCCTACTTGTTGCAGCACTCCAATCTTCATTATTTTACGCCAGTATTCGTTTCAAAGATATCAATAAGAAATGGCAACATTGCTTCCTGTTCCCTAACATATGATTGATAGCTAAATATTGCACCTGGTGCATCCAAATCATTTGCATTGCCAACGCATACAAAACCGTTACCTTCAATCCCTATGTAAGTAGTTATATGGTGCATCTTACCGCTGTCATTTTTTTCAATTAAATTCATAAGCGTCAGACCATCACCGATATCATATAGGTCGATTCGTTTCTTTGATTCCTTTTTCATTCTGTCAGACCTTCCCCTTTCACAAATGCAAGAATCTCTTCATAGGATCTGCTGCTATTTATAACCGCATCCATTAATTCTTCCTTACGCAGTTCATTACGCATTTTTACAAGCTCTGCAAGAGCATCCTTTTCTGCTTCATATCTGGCTTTGGCCTTTTCCAATGTCTCTTTCTGCTGTTCGATTTTTGCATCAAGCTTTTCTGTAGTTACTCTGGATTTATATTTTCTTGCCACTATGATTTCCTCCCGTTAATCTTAACCTTAAGAACTTTTGGATTCAGTTCATTGCTGATTTGTTCCGCTTTTCTTTTGATATAATTCGCATCAATAATGCAACAGAAAAGAAATGGAAGAGCTATAAAAGAATCATTGACCTCTTCAGAAATAATAGTGAATACCTTGTTCAGGAGATACAAAAGGAATTCTCCGGACAATACTTTCAGTGCAGAGATGAGTCTGAGGTATTGAGAGCTATTCATATGATTGAGGTTCATGGGTTTTATTCTGCACTTAAAAAAGACATCTTGGATAATCTCTCTTTTAGTGCAGGAATTATGAAACTGGACTCTGTTCAGCTGAAGAGCTTAGTAGACTTCTTAAATTCACATGATGGTTATCATCTTGAGGAGCTACAGGATTTGATATATAAGGTCTATGATGATTTTATAAAAATATACCAGCGCCTCATTCCTGCTCTCGCTTTACAGTATTGCAAAGATGATTCTTTTGATTTCGAAGTTGAAGGCTCGACAACAAGTAGCTTTGATAGTGTAAAACAGTTCTATTTGGATGTTTATGAAGCCCTTGGTAATTTGCTTGTTATCCCGGTCGCTCTTAATAACATAAAATACAGGGCTGACGCGAATTCAATGAATCCTTTGGAAAAGAATGTATCTTCTTTAGAGGATTATATAAAGCTCACAAAGGCATCAAGGTATCATTTTTGCTTGAACACAGAAGTCTATACCGATTTCTTGGATGTTGTAGTAAATGCAAAACTGAGAAATGCGATTGGACACAATGATGTTGAATATGACGCGGTGAGTCAGGTTATTACTTACATTCCAAATCCAAAAGACAGAACCGTAAAGAAAACGGAATACCTTCTCGAATTTGAAAATGAAGCGATGCACATGTTTCAGGCCTTATTGGGTGTTTCAGAATACCTGTATCGACTAAGAGAGCTTTCTCTTATGTATGATGGCAAAATACCACTTATGGTTCAGGAAAGAGCAAACTGGCCAAAGAAGATAGGACGTAATGATCCATGTCCATGCGGAAGCGGAAAAAAGTACAAATTCTGTCACGGGAAGAATTAATGTTGAGGCGATGGGATTTCAGACTTGTTTCCTCAGAGCGAAGTCTTGAAGCGGTCGGCAAATCTGTGCGTTTGCATATTATAAGTAGGAGCAAGGTCTTTGACCTGTTTCCGAGAACGTACAAGGGCAAAAATCGGTGTGTTTCGAGACAAAAACACGCTTTGATAAATTCCCGCGAACGAACGCGAATTTGGCTACACACTTGACATCAATCTGGAGCAATCGAGCCAAAGCGAGGTAGGGAGGAACACCTTCCGGCTGGGAGCTGCATCTTGACGGAGGGAGGCTTTTTCGGTATACTACAGAAAAACGGAGGAGGAATTCACTATGGGATTTGTCGCGATGATCGGCCTGATCTTCGGCCCGCTGGTCAGCCTGCTGTTTGCGGCGTGGTTTTATGTGCGCTGGCAGAACGAGGAGGACGAGGAGCTGGCGCTGCACAACAGGAAGATTTGCTTCCGCGCCCTGATCGCCGCCGGTGTGTGCCTGGTGGTGTTCGGCGTGCTGAAGCTGATATTCCCCATTGCACCGTGAAAATACAATAAAAAAGCCGCCGGGAGGCGGCTTTTTTGCGTTCGGTTGCCCTGGAAGGGGCAACTCTTTTTTTGCCTGTGTCCATAGGTGTAAGATCGAACCACGTGCGCATGGGGGCGGCGCGGCCCCTATTGCGGGAAAAGGAGGGCTTATGGACGTATATGGGTATATGATAATGTACAATAACTTGCGCAAATTAAAAATCGCATAAAAGAAGACATAGCTT
>ERZ791865.402-NODE-402-length-65459-cov-31.689744_pt1 | contig 65459 bp, 53 predicted proteins | sample MGYA00509942_ERZ791865 | MGnify/ENA primary metagenome ERZ791865 (study PRJEB30046, sample SAMN00792098) | human gut metagenome | study: EMG produced TPA metagenomics assembly of the A metagenome-wide association study of gut microbiota in type 2...
GCCGGTTTTATTGTTTAACTTTTAATTTTTCGGTAAAAATTTACCGAAGTATTGACACTGTAATTTGTACATTATTTATTTTACTTCCTTTTATATCGTATGCTTCGATAAAGAAGACGAAAAGTAGTGATGTGCTTCAGCCCGTTTCTTTTAATGAAGTAATTCTCGAAGATAATTTCTGGTTGCCACGTTTACAGATTCAAAAGGAAGTACTTGTTCCCTTTGCTTTGGAAAAAGTACGCCCTGCCATGGACAATTTGCGTAAAACCGGAAATTATTTAAATGGAGTGAAAGATGAGCTTCCATTTCCGCATCGTTTTGTAGCTTCAGACCTTTATAAAGTGATGGAGGGAGCTGCATATCTGTTGACATTGGAAAAAGATTCAGCATTAGAGCATACGATGGATAGCATTATAGATCTCATCGGAAATGCACAAGAAGAGGATGGATATTTATATGAGGCTCATACAACTGGAGTTTCGGCTTCACATGAACATTGGGGAGGAGCTGGAATGGGAGATAAGCCGTACTCATGGGTAGTCCATAGCCATGAATTATACAATATGGGACATATGTACGAAGGGGCAGTTGCTTATTATCTGGCAACGGGTAAAGATAAATGGCTGAAAATTGCTGAAAAAAATGCACGTCATATAAACCATGTCTTTTTTGAAGGAGATCCTAAATATAATAATGGTAATCCAGTAAATCAGGCTCCTGGTCATCAGGAAATAGAACTTGCATTGGTTAAGCTATATCGTACAACAGGAGATTCACTTTATCTGAAGATGGCTAAAAAGTTTATTGACATTCGTGGTGTCACTTACCAGCCCGAAGGAGAAGGTGTAATGGCACCTAGTTATGCACAGCAGCATTTGCCTGTTCGTGAGCAGACTAAAGCGGTTGGACATGCTGTTCGTGCCACTTATCTTTATGCTGGTATGGCTGATGTATTGGCACAAACAGGTGATAAGAGCTTGCAGCCTGCTCTTGATAGCATTTGGAATAATATTGTAGATACGCGGATGCATATTACAGGGGGATTGGGAGCTATTCATGGTATTGAAGGCTTTGGTCCAGAGTATGTACTACCTAATAAAGATGCTTATAATGAAACTTGTGCCGCCGTAGGAAATGTAATGTTTAACTATCGGATGTTCTTGGCAAAAAAAGACGCCAGGTACGTCGATGTGGCTGAGGTAGCATTATATAACAATGTGTTAGCTGGGGTGAATTTGGATGGTAATAAGTTCTTTTATGTAAATCCGTTGGAAGCTGATGCACGTAATGCATTTAATCAAGGCCTGAAAGGACGCTCTCCTTGGTTTGGTACGGCTTGTTGTCCTTCCAATATCGCCCGGTTGATACCTCAGATACCGGGAATGATGTATGCTCATACCGATAATGATATTTATTGTACTTTTTATGCCGGTACTTCTACAGTAGTTTCTTTGTCTGATGGGAAAGTAACGATTAAACAGACAACAAATTATCCTTTTGATGAATCTGTACGTTTTGAAATAAAACCAGAGCAGTCAAAGCAAAGGTTTGCCATGCATTTCCGGATTCCAACGTGGGTAGGCAAACAATTTGTTCCTGGAAAGTTATATCATTATTTAAATGATAAACCGGCTGAGTGGAAAGTTTTATTGAACGGGAAAGAGGTATCTGTGAAACCACATAAAGGATTTGTTACCATAGAACGTGCCTGGAAAAGTGGAGATCTGGTAGAACTACAGCTTCCTATGCTAGTCCGTTACAATAAGGCTATTTCTCAGGTAGAAGCAGATATAGATCGTGTATGTATTACTCGTGGCCCGTTAGTATATTGTGCAGAGTCTGTAGATAATGTTGCCATGCCGGCAAGTTATGTTGTGAATCCATCTGAGGATATAAGTATTACTAAGGGAGCAGGTGCATTGAAATATATAGATTTTATAACAGTGCCTGCGCACTCTGTTCAAGACAAGGATGTACATTCTCTTACTTTACTTCCTTATTATGCTTGGGATAATCGAGGCGATGACGCTATGATTGTATGGTTGTCAGAAAATGATTCTTTGGCAAATGCATCTATACCTAAAATTTCTGAGTATATTTCGGATATAAAAGCTACACATACATTTGATAGGGATGATGTATATGCAATGTTGACCAATGGGTATCCAGCCAATTCTTTTGACACCTCTATTCCACGTTGGACAAGTTGGCCGCAAAAAGGTGAGGAGCAAATTGTTGAATTTATCCTGAAGCGTCCGATTGCACTGCAAAGTTTTTCTGTATACTGGTATGATGATGGTGGAGGTGTACAGGTTCCGAAATCATGGTCATTGGAGTATAAACAGAATGGAGAATGGAAAACTTTTCCAATTTATGTGACAGATGAATATCGGATGCTGAAAGACCAATACAATATGGTTCATCCGGGTAAAGATATCACCACTGAAGGGCTGCGTCTGAGAATTGTACCTTTGCCTCATGCAGCAGTTGGTATTTTGAGTGTACAAATTGAAGAAGTAAAATAAAAAATTTCCATTTACAGTTCAAGAGAGTAAAGAATCAGCCTTTCGCTTGTTCTGGCTAATTGGAAATTTTATTGCTGTCTGATAAAAACTGCGTAAAAGCAAAAGATTTTTATCAGACAGCAATTATTTTAATTGGAGATATAGTCTTTGGGAAGTACTCCAAATTTGGCTTTAAAGCATTTGGCAAAGTAAGAAGACGATCCGAATCCTGTACGTTCGAATACTTCTGTAACTCTGTAGCCTTCTTTTAGTAACTGTGCAGCTTTATTGAGACGGCAGTTTTTTAAATAGTCGTTAGGTGGCATTCCAGAAAGAGCTTTTAGCTTCCGGTAGAAATTAGAACGGCTCATGTTCATTTCTGAGGCAAGTGTATCGATTGAGAAACCTTCATCTGCCAGTTGCTGCTCTATAATTTCTTGCATCTTTTTGATGAACTCCTGATCTTGAGGAGTTAACTGAATACCTGTTTCCTCTTCTTCCTTTTCTTCTGGTTTGGCATCAGGAAGGAACGAAGTCATATGTTGCTGGAATGTTGTGCGCAGTTTCAGCAAATTGCGTATTTGCATATGTAGTTGCAAAATCGTAAACGGTTTTTCTACATAAGCGTCTGCACCATACGAAAAGCCTTCAACCTTTGCTTCTGGCAAAACCTTCGCTGTTAGCAAGATGACAGGTATGTGCGAGTATTCGATATTGTTCTTGATTTTGGCACACAGTTCGAGACCGTTCATGAGTGGCATCATGACATCGCTGACTACAATATCTATATCATTGTCTTCGATGACTTGTAAAGCCTCAATACCATTTTTAGCTTTCAGTACATGGTAATATTTTTCCAGACCGGAGTACTCCATTTCCAAAAGATCAGTGTTATCTTCCACCAGCAGTACACTATATTGAGGAGCATCAGGCGAATCATTGCTGTTATCGTTTGCGGCTGTATATTGTGAGTCTGGTATGATGCCTACTTCTTCTTTTTGTTCATTTTTGCTGTAGATAGGAAGAGTCAGAACGAATGCTGCCCCGCCCAGATGACTGTCTTTTACGCAGAGTGTTCCGTGATGGGTTTCGGCCAGTGCACGTGAATAAGCAAGTCCGATACCGCTTCCCTGAACAGATTTTTCGTCAGCTATCTGATAAAAGGTCTGGAATATTTTTTCTTTCTCGTTGTCTGATATGCCAGGGCCGTCATCTTCTACCCAGATAGAAAAATCTGTGTCATTCTTTTCGATACCTATTGAAATTGCCTTATTGGCATATTTCATTGCATTACTTAATAGGTTGACTAGTATTCTGTTAATCTTTTCACCGTCTATCAGTGCTTCAAGCTGAAAATTCTCAGGTATATGGATTGACAGGCTGATATTTCTTAAATCGGTAGATCCGATAAACTGTTGATAAATATCATTAATCAAGTGGCATATATCATGCTGCTGAAGGTGAAGTTTGATTTCTCCTGATTCTATTTTCTGAAAATCAAGCAGTTCATTGGTTATTCCTAGCAGGTAATCCACATTCTTGTTGATAACATTTAAGTACCGTTCCTCCATTTTTCTGTCTATGTTCACATGCATGATGCTTTCCAGAGGAAGTTTAATTAATGTAAGAGGTGTTCTGATTTCGTGAATCAGGTTTATGAAGAAGTTTACTTTACTTTTGTATACTTCTCTGTCTTTTTCAATCTGATATTCTTCTACTCTTTTCCGATATTTTCTTTTTAAATGTTGTTCTCTTTTATGTAATGTATAGACTATACTGCCGATTATGCATAGTGTATAGACAATATATGCCCAGATAGAACGGTACCAGGGAGGAGTGATGATAATCCATAACCGGGCTGTCTCCTCATTCCATTGCTGGTCGTTGTTCGAGCCTTTTACCAGTAAGCAGTATTTTCCTGGCGGAAGGTTGTTGTAAGACGCAAAATTATCCTCTACATTATTGTACCATTCTGTATCGAATCCTTCCAGTTTGAATGAAAAATGATTCTTTTTAGGATTCTGATAGCTTAAAGATGAGAAATAGACTGTAAAGCTATTGTAATGGAAAGGTATTTTTATCTCTTGGGTTAAATAAATGGGTTGCTCAATGTTCAGTAATTTCCGTATATCCAAAGTTGTATCTGTGTGTGTCAGCACAAAATCGGTAATATATACAGGAGGTATGAACGTATTCTTCTGAACCAGCGACGGCTTGAATGAACTGAATCCGTTGACTCCTCCAAATAACAGAATTCCTTCTGATGTCTTGTAAGAAGCACGTTCGCAGAACAGGTTTTCCTGTAGTCCGTCAGATGTAGTGAAGTGCTGGTATTCTTCTTCTTTTTGAGGATTTATTTTGGTCAGACCGATGTTACTGGTAACCCATAGATAACCTGAAAAATCCTGCTCTATAGAGTATACTACAAGTGTAGACAACTGTTTATTGTTGCTGTTGAAAGTAGTGAATGTTTCTGTTTGCGGATTAAATTGGCAAAGACCGTTTCCATTGGTTCCCAGCCATATCTTCTGTTTGGAGTCTTCAAATAAAGTTACGATGGAGTTACTGCTTAGAGATGTGTTTACTCCTTGTTTATGTTCATAGTGTTTCCAGTAATTGTCTTTTCTGTTATTGTAAAATATTCCGTTGTTGGCAGTTGCTATCCAGAGATTGTTGTGCGAGTCTTCGTAAATGTCTGTAATGGAAATCATGGCTCCGACCGATGTTTCTACTCTGAAGTTATCTTCTTCCGAATTATAATAACACAGTCCCCAGTTGGTTCCTATATAAATGGTTCCGTTGTTGCACTTATATATTTTTTGGATGTTGTCACTACATACTGTATTGGGGGTATTATACGAGTGGTGATAACTTTTTATTTTTCCGTCGCTCAGGTTAAGCACTTTCAGACCGTTCGAGAACGTTCCGATCCAGAGTTCGTTTCCGTTCAGGCAAAGAGTTCGTATATCGAAGATTTGTTTTTCTTTTTCTGCCAGGTTATATTCCTGAATTTCTTTACTGTCTATATTGTATTTGAAGAGTCCTTTTTGGGTACCTATCCAGATAATACGGTGAAGATTATCCTCGTAAAACGTGTTTACGATTGGATTATTAGGTATAATATGCTGGTTGAATATCTTATTTTTGGGTATGATATGAACTGCTCCGGCCTGATTGGTTAAAGCCCATATTCCACCTTCCTTATCTTTCATGAAAGAATTAATATTCTGATTTACAACGGCATTGTTGATGTTGTAGGTTTCTGTTAACTCCGATAATACCTGTGTCTTATAGTTGTATAGAAAAACACCGTTGTCTGTACCGATCAGGAATGTTTCCGGATTGAAACTGATCAGACATTGTATAATCTGAAATTTGCTGGATTCTAGTCTGTGATATGTTGTCTGGCCTGACGAAGGATCAATCTCGAATAAATATTTGCTGTCAGTACCTATCCATAGCCGGTTATTTGCCGCTAATATAGAATTAGCTTTCAATGAAGTTGTGTTTGTCTTTTCTGCTTTTGTATGCAGGGGATATGAGTGAAGCAGTTCTTGATTCTTGTTAAAACATAATATCCCCTCTTGCAAAGACGAAACATACAACTTTTCGTTTTTGGCATCCACATACATATCCCATATAAATGATTGACACTGGTTGTTTTGTTCCAGAACCTTGGTCTTCAGGTTATAGAAAAATACTCCCTGTCCTAAAGTGGCTATTGCGATTTGATCATCAGAAAACTGGACTATCTTTCTTACTTCACTGCTGATCGATACTCCGAATTTAGTTGTCTGTGTAAATGCCTTAAAACTGTTTTTTCTGTCGTAAATGTATATACCGCAGTCGGTTCCTATCCATATTTGACGCTGCTTGTCTTCAAATAGGGAAAAGATAAAATTACTGCCCAGCGATTGTGCCTTTTCTTGTGAAGAAGTTCGGTATATTGTATTTTTTTGTCCGTCAAAACAATTTAAACCATTATTGGTTCCTAGCCAGATAAAACCGTAACTGTCTTGCAGAGCACACCATATTGTATTGTGTGACAATCCGTCTTTTACTGTATAAGAGTCGATTACGAATAACGAAGAGGCTTTTATCTGATGATTGAATAAAAGAGCGAATAGTATTAAGAAGTATTTAATTAAGTGGCTTTTCGATAGCATACGTCAGTCTTATATAATGGTTTTTCATGTTTAGGTACAAAGTTATAATATTTATCTGTTTGAAGGGAATAAATCAGATTTATTTGCGCATGAATAGTCGGATTAGATTGAGTCTTGCTTGCATTGATATGTATCTTTATATAATTAGAAAAACAGAATTCTGATTTTCACAGAATTCTGTTTTGGAGTATTTGAACGTATAGTCTTAATTTTTTTGCCAGTGAATGGATTGCAGGAACCAGCGGATATCATTTTCGTTTAGTCTCTGCTTTTTCAGCAATTCGGGGAGGCTGTCGTAATTTTTACGGAACTCATTGATGCGGTCGGCAAACGAACTGTTATCATAAGTTACGGCTCGTCCGGTTGTTTCCATATCACCTAGTTCCTCGATATAATCGATGCTGGCGTTTCGGTATCTCATTTCAACAAAACTCTTTTTCATTCGTTTGAATTTGCCATACAATCCGTCGTTTATTTCCGGTTGGTTGCTGTCATAGGTTACCTTAACCGTATATGCACGTTTGCAGTTACTGTCGGGCAGTGAAATGCTGAGCTTCAATTCAGTACCATCGTAGCTGTATGCCGCTTCCTTACCGTTGACGGTAACCCGGACTGCTGGAGCAGAACCTAAAATATCGATACTGTAATTGCGCTTTTTAGGCATGCCTTGATAATTACCTTTGCGTTCACCAATATTTACGGTCAGCGTATTTTCGTCTCGAACAGATGAAACTTGAGTACGTGCATACTGCTTCTGGTAAGTCTGGTCATTACCGTTGTCTTCATAGAACGAGAAAGAACCGTTTCCTCCGGGGAATAATGTAAATCTGACAGTCTCGTCATTTCCGTGCAGATTTTTTACGTCACCGTAGAAAGGAAGTATGGCACCGGCTTTTACATACACAGGATATTCGTCGAGGGTAAAGACACGTTCTACAGTCTGTCCGCTCTTTAACAGTGTACCGGTATGCCATTCGTACCAGTCGTTTCCGGCAGGCAGCCACACCTTTGTTGTAGCGAAGCCATTGACCATAGGCGATGTAACGGGGGCTATGATCATTTCATCTCCAAACATATACTGTTTTTTAAACTGATAAGCTTCTTTGTCTTCCGGATAGTCGTAATACATCGGACGGCAGAGTGAGATGCCTTCGTCATATGTCTTGCGTGCCATGGTATAAGTATAAGGAGCTATCTGATAGCGCTGGCGTATCGTGTTGCGCAGTACACCGAGATATTCCTGGTTGAATACCCAGGGCTCTTTGTTCATAGCCGAGCTTTTCATGGAGTGTGTACGCATAATCGGACTGAATGCTCCGAACTGCATCCAGCGCACAAATAGTTCTTTGTCCAGCTCCGATACGCCTTTGGCAAACTGGTGACCTCCCAGATCGTGACTCCAGTAACCGTAAAGCACATTAGATGCGGTAGAGTTGAAGTAGGGGAGAAACTCCAGCGTTTTCCATGTACTGTAGGAATCACCGGAGAAACCTATCTGATAACGGTGATTTCCCAGGCCTCCCCAGCGGTGATACAGCAACGGACGGGTTGTACGGTTGCGTTCCATGTCGCTGAACAGTACATAATTAAGCCACCATGTATTGTTCAGTGTCTTTATATGTCTGTCGAACATATCTTGCTGCCAGTCCAGCCACCAGAAATCTACTCCTTCTTTTTCCATCGGGCGCAGAATGGTATTCAGCCATCCGCTCATGAACCGTTTGTCTGAACCGCAATAATCTATCCGCTGCTTGCTGCTGGGATCCATTCCCATCCAGTTAGCCATATCTTTGTATCTCTCTTCGTATGGCTCAATGCCGCCGGCAGGGTGCAGGTTGAGTGTAACCTGCAGTTTTTTACCTTTCAGATACTGAAGGAATTGTGCCGGATTTGGAAAAAGAGATCTGTTCCATGTATAACCGGTCCATCCGCCTCTTCCCGGGTTTACGTAATGCCAGTCCATGTCGATGACTAACACATCCAGCGGTATGTCGTATGCATCAAATTTGGCAGTCAGATCCCGAAGTTCGTCATCAGAATAACTCCAGTATCTGGACCACCAGTATCCGAAAGCATATCGTGGAGGTAAAGGTACTTTTCCGGCAAAAGTGGTAAAGTCTTTGAGAGCCTTCTTGTAATTATGTCCGTAGGCCATAAAGTACCAGTCCTGTCCCTCACCGGAAGGGCGTTCGGTTACCCATGCCCATTCCGAATCATCGAACAGCAGTCCTTTAGAGTCGTCTATCAAGGTCCATCCGTCGGTCGACAATATTCCGTCTTCTATCGGCATAGGCTTATGGTCACCATTGTCATTCCCGTTTCCAACGAAAATGTCGCCGTCGTATCCGTCTAACGTGCGGAATGTACCTTTCAGATTTCCGGCATTGGTATCACCCGGTTTCCAGTGGAAGGATGGAGTGATATTTTTTGAATCAATAGCCAGGTTGCTTGCAGTAAACTTTCCGCTGTCTTTCTTGTATTTCAGAGTGAATTTGCTGGTTGTAATTTCAATCCACCCATCCGAGTCGTGTACTTGAAATTCTGCCGGTGCATAATTCCTTTCGACGGCTACGAAAGACGGAGAGTTGACAGACTTCCCGTCTTTCTGCCATTCCATACGAATCGTTCCGTCACTGATTATCGTAAAGCGAGTATGTTCGTCCTGATATGCGACATTAGAGGTATTATTGTCTTGTGCCAGCATTTTTATGCCGGAGCAGATGCATAGCAGTAAAATCCAGATTGTTCTCATTGTTTCTACTAAATGAAATTAATTAGCCGGGAAAAGCAGCATTAGTGCCGGTATTCCCGATGCGGAATAACTGTCGATAACTTCATTTCCCGATAACTTCTTTGTGTATTCTCCTCCACAGATGTTGCGGGTTTTGTCACGGTTGTTCCATCCGGTAGCGATTGTTTTTTTCAGGAAGGGGACATATTGCTGCTGTCCGCAGTCATATACCAGCATTGCAATATACTGTGAGAAAATTGCTGTATAAATCCCTTGCTCTATACCGCTCTCGAATGGTAACACTCCATGTTCTGCCGACATGTCTTTCACCGTATAGTCTGTTGCCAGAATAGCATTGTCCAGGTATTTTTTATCTCCGGTAGCTTTGTACAAGAGTACAGAAGCACCGATGAAAGTTGCCTGATTGTACACATGGGTTTTCCAGGCCGGTTCGTGCTGTCCGTGTCTGCTGTCGGCTATTCTTCCTGTTTGCTTGTCGAACAGATTCTCTACACCCCAGTCGTAAATTTCTTTTGCTTTGGCCAGATACTGTTCGCGTGTCTGATACAGAGGAATTTTGTCTGCTGATGGCTTTCTGTTTTTAGGTACACTGTTGTAAAGTGTCATCGCAGCTACGACTGTCGGGAAATTGATACATGCCATTTTTCCGTCACGGTCACTGTCGTTTGGCTTTGGATGCTGTATCGGCTGCCATTGCCAGAACATCCCGCCTTTCTTCGGGTCGTATGAACCGGTATCTCCGACTTTTTCTGAGCCATACCATACACGGCTGAAGCTGGCTTCCGAGAGTTTCAGATATTCATCGTCGCCGAACAACTGGTAAGCACGTGCCAGTGTGATGGTCCACCACTGGATATCGTCGTAAATAAACCAGCCGGTATTTTCATTGTTGTCATGAAAGTTGAATCCGGCATATTGTGCTTTATTTCCTTCAAATATTTTACGGCTTAATTCCTTGAATTCCTTTTTACGCTTTTTATCTCCCTGTTTGCAAGCCAGGCGATAAGCGTTCATCGACATGTCCCAGTACATCGGCTGGCACCAGATTGCAGCAGCTCCTTTCCAGCGGTCTACTGCTTCTGGAAAGGAAGTATCGGTCTTGTAAATGTATTTTTTACTGTCAAGAAAAGTCTTGTTGAAGCCCTCATAAGCACTCCATACGTCCTGATTGGTATATCCGTCATTTACGGCAGATGCGGACAATACCGCACAGCAACCTATTACTGAAATATATTTTCTAAGATTCATGATGGCTTATTATTCTACAACAAATTTAAAGATTGTATGGCTTGTATATTTTTCTCCCGGACGTAATACGCATGAAGGCCATTCAGGCTTGTTGGGCGTATCCGGATATTTCTGAGTCTCCAGACATACAGAAGCGCGGAAGTTGTATTTGGTATTTTTCTTTCCGGTTTGTGTGCCATCCAGGAAGTTTCCGGTGTAAATCTGGATTCCCGGTTCGTCTGTATAAACTTCCAGTTTGATACCGCTCTGTTCCGATTTCAGAGAAGCACATACTTCGTTGATGTTCCCTTTGGTATCGAGTACCCAGTTGTGGTCAATACCGTGACCGTTTTTCAGTTGTTCTGTTTCTTCATTCAGACGTTCTCCAAGTACGGCGGGCTGGCGGAAATCCATCGGAGTTCCTTCTACCGGAAGAATTTCACCAGTTGTCATGAATGTACTGTCTACCGGTGTGAAGTGGCTGGCATTTACCATTAATAAATAATCAGCATTTCCTTTGGCTGGATCTCCGTCCAGATTGAAATAAGAATGGTTGGTCATGTTGATGATAGTCGGTTTGTCTGTTTCCGCTTCGTACTTCAGATCGATGGCATTGTCGTCTGTCAGTCGCATGGTAACCGTACAGTTCACGTTTCCAGGGAAACCTTGTTCCATATCTTTGGCGTAGTAAGACAGTTTCACCTCACTGCTGTCTGTCTGGGTAGCGTCATATACTACATACTGGAATCCCTTAGGACCACCGTGCAGACAATGTCCGTAATTGTTCTGTGGCAATTGATAAGTTGTACCGTCCAGTGTAAAACGTCCGTTTGCAATTCTGTTCGCATACCGGCCGATACTTGCTCCGTAGTCGGAAGGATATTTTATATAATCCTGAATAGAGTCGAATCCTAATACCACATCGCGCATTACTCCGTTACGGTCTGGAGCCATCACCGAAACGATTCGTCCGCCGAAGTTGGTAACACACACTTCCATGTTGTTTTTGTTCTTTAAAACAAATAGACCTGTCTTTTTTCCGTTTATGTCAGTAACGAAGTTCTGAGGGTTCAGACCGGAGTCTGTGAGAACAGCAGAATTATCTTGTTTGTTCCCTACGCATGCAGTTAAGAATAATGTTGATAAGATAGATGCAATTAATGTTTTTTTCATAAGCTTATTAGTTTGTTTATACAAAAGATACCTGTCCCTTAGAACAGACTAAGCAAAGAAAGGCTTTTTACATTAATTTAAACAAAAATCTTTATTCAATGAATAATAATATCTGCTCAAATTACCGTTCATCCCCGTTCCTACCCTTTCTGAGGCCTTTTCTCAGTGTGTTTTCTCATTGTCAGGAGTATTTTCATACGTCCGCACAGATGCCAGATTGCCAGTATGCCGAACAGGATACCTGCCTGATAATGCAGTATTCCTAAATGAGTGCCGGCATTTTCCCGATGCAATATCAGGATGAGGCCTGTCGCACTTGTCAGTAAATAAACGGCCGACAGACAAACCGTAACCTTGCTGCGTTGCCTGAATCTTTCGGGCAAGCTTTTATACCATCCCCGGTGAGCCCTTATGTGTCCAGTGGACAGGATGAGAAACAATACTCCCCATACGATATGTGTAACTCTCCAGATTTTTACATTTGACTGTACGATACCATGACCTGCCGCATGGATAATCAGACCGGTAATAAGAGTGAGCAGACATATAGCTGCCAGAACGAGGTCGATGTAGAATGTTCTTTGTTTCTTCATGATTATTATTTGTTAGGGTTAGCCGGTACAGTTCGGGGTATGTCCGGCATACATACTTCGTGTTGTTCCGGATGCAAAGTTAGCCCGATGAAGAAACGGAGGCAATGGATAAGATAGGGGAGTACTTGGACTATTTATGGTTTTTGCGGAAGTCTGTTGGAGATATTCCTGCTGTTTTCGAAAAGAGCCGGGTAAAGTAAGCGTAATCTTCAAATCCGAGTTCCTGAGCTATTTCCTTTACGCTTTTACTGGTATATATCAGGCTCCGTTTGGCTCTTGTCACAATTTCATATTGTATGTTCTGGCTGACACTGAACCCCGTCGTCCCTTTAACCGCTTCGTTGAGATACATGAGCGAGATATTCATCATGCGTGCATAGTAACTGGGACTGTGGCTGTGCTCTACATGCTGTTTGAGCAGGTTTCTGAAGGTGATGGTATGCTCCACATAACGTTGGGGCAGGCTATGAGCCGTTTGCTTGGAGGTGATAGCTTCTCCGATGATGTCGATGATGGCAAGCGACAGGTGCAGTGCCAGTGTCTGTGGATGTTTGCTGGTCTGTGCCAGTTTGCCGGCCAGGATGGTAAACAGCGATGTAAGTTCAGTCTGCTGTTCCGGTGACAGTTCTACCGTCTGTGTGCCAAGTGTATATTGTTCGAAGGATCTTTTGGAATTTTCTTCAATGAATGCGCTGTCAATCATCAGTATATACGCATTCAGTCCGGTAGCCTGTACAAAGCTGTGTACCTGTCCGGGTAATACCAGAGCGGCACAATGTGCCGTCAGCCTGTAGCTGTTGAAGTCTATATGGATGTCACATTCACCCGATTCGATGAAGCCGAACATATAGTAGTCATCCTGATGCGCATAGTCGACAGGGGTATGTTGTATGCCGTCTGCTGAAAATACACGAAGGTGTATGCCAGTATCGGAGATATCGGAAGCTCTGTGTTTGGGCAGTTTTTTCATCGGAATATATAAAAAAGAAAAACCACCGATAATTTAGTTATCGATGGTTTTCTTTTGGTGATCCGCCTGGGGCTCGAACCCAGGACCCCAACATTAAAAGTGTTGTGCTCTACCTGCTGAGCTAGCGAATCAAACCTGTGTTGCATTCATTTTCTGATTGCGAGTGCAAAGGTAGGTGTTTTGAGTGAAACTGCCAAATGTTTTGGCAAGTTTTTTCAAATAAATTTTCCTTTGCGTTTTTATCTTGCTGATTTATAGCGTATTTTGCTTTCGAAAAAATAAGCCTTTGCAAACCGGTTTTCCTGAAATCTTGTAGATTCCCGTTCCTGCCGGAGCTCTTACATTCGGACAGCCTGATTTTTTACATGCCGGCAGCCGCTTTTTATCTCCTTATTTATTCTTGAGTACCGGTCTGCCGTTCCATTCTGGCCGGCCGGATCTTTACGAATGACTTGCCTGAGCCTTTTTTTCCTCTTCTACCGCTTTCCGGTAACAACATCTGCACAGAGGCTCGTATTCTTCCTTTTCTCCCAGCAACACCCGTTTGTCGTTGGCTACGGTACGGTGTGATACGTAGGCCAGATCTCCGCATTTCACGCAGATGGCATGTACCTTGGTCACCTCGTCGGCGATGGCACACAGGGCAGGCATCGGACCGAAAGGTACACCTTTAAAGTCCATGTCCAGTCCGGCAATGATTACTCTCACCCCTCTGTCGGCAAGTTCGTTGCATACGTTCACCAGTCCGTCGTCGAAGAATTGCGCTTCGTCTATGCCCACTACATCGATTTCCGAGCTGAACAGCAGGATGCTTGCCGACGAGTCTACCGGAGTAGAAGGAATCGAATTGTTGTCGTGCGAAACCACTTCCGCTTCCGAGTAGCGTGTATCGATAGCCGGCTTGAATATTTCTACCCGCTGGCGGGCAAAGGTAGCACGCTTCAGGCGGCGGATCAGTTCTTCTGTCTTGCCCGAAAACATCGAACCGCAGACAACTTCTATTCTTCCTCTGCGGCACGTTTCATGTGTATGATCTTCTGAAAAAACAACCATTGGTTCAAAAATTTGGTGCAAAAATACAATTTGTGTCGTTAATTTGCCTTATCTTCTATCTGAAATTTCATTTTTCGGCTATTTTATACACAACAACTGTTAAATATTGAATGAAATTAACTAGTGAGATTAAAAACTTTCTATCTTTGCTATATTAACAGTTGAAATATTGTATGGGAAGATTATATGTTGTTCCTACTCCTGTGGGTAATTTGGAAGATATGACCTTTCGTGCCATCCGTATCTTGAAGGAAGCCGACCTGATTCTGGCGGAAGATACACGCACGTCGGGCATTTTGCTGAAACATTTCGAAATCAAGAATGCGATGCAGTCTTATCATAAGTTCAATGAGCATAAGACGGTAGAGGGGATTATCAACCGGTTGAAGGCAGGCGAAACCATTGCACTGGTTTCCGATGCGGGAACTCCGGGCATATCCGATCCCGGCTTCCTGGTGGTACGCGAATGTGTGAAAAACGATATCGAGGTACAGTGCCTTCCGGGAGCTACGGCTTTCGTTCCGGCTCTGGTGGCTTCAGGACTGCCCGACGAACGTTTCTGCTTCGAAGGCTTCCTGCCTCAGAAGAAAGGACGCATGACCCGTCTGAACGGTCTGGTGGAGGAAACGCGCACGATGATTTTCTACGAGTCACCCTACCGGCTGGTGAAAACGCTTACCCAGTTTGCCGAGATATTCGGTCCCGAACGTCAGGTTTCTGTCTGCCGTGAGATATCCAAGATACACGAGGAAAGCGTGCGGGGAACCTTGCAGGAAGTCATTGCACACTTCACGGCTACCGAGCCGAGAGGAGAGATTGTCATTATACTGGCAGGAAAAGAAGATTGAAGTTATAAATTCTAAACAGATAAAAAACTATGAAGAAAGTTGTTTTATTTTCATTATGTGCTGCGACCGTGCTTGCTTCTTGTAACAATGCAGGCCAGAATAAAGATGCGTTGAAACTTCAGAACGACTCGCTGATGATCGAATTGTCTAACCGCGATGCCGAACTGGATGAAATAATGGGAGCATTCAATGAAATTCAGGAAGGCTTCCGCGAAATCAATGAAGCTGAAAACCGTGTGGATCTTACCGGCGATGCTATCGAAAACAAATCGAGCGCCGACAAGATCAAGGAAGATATCCGCTTTATCAGCGAAAAACTGAAATCAAACCGTGAACAGATTGCCAAACTGGAAGAACAGCTTAAGAACAGCAACTACCAGTCGGCACAGCTCAAAAAGGCTATCAAGAACCTGACTGCCCAGCTGGAAGAAAAACAACGCCAGATTGAAACCCTTCAGGCTGAACTGGCTTCGAAGAATATCCGTATCGCCGAACTCGATGAGGCTGTTTCCGATCTGAACAAGAACGTCGACCAGCTGACTGCCGAAAACGAGGCTAAGACAAAGACCGTTGCTGCTCAGGACAAGGCCCTCAACACTGCATGGTATGTATTCGGTACGAAGTCTGAACTGAAAGACCAGAAGATTCTGAACCGTGGTGATGTGCTGAAAGACAATGAGTTCAATAAAGACTACTTTACAGAAATCGATATCCGTAAGGATAAAGAAATCAAGTTGTACTCTAAGCGTGCTACACTGCTGACTACTCATCCTGCCGGTTCATACGAACTTGCTAAGGACGACAAGGGACAGCTTACTTTGAAGATTACTAACCCTAACCAGTTCTGGAGCGTATCACGCTATCTGGTTATTCAGGTTCGATAATTATAAATAACTGAATTTTAATTAAATCTGTTATTCATTCTCTGTTCCGGAGAATGAATAACAGATTTTTTTGTTTATCTTGCACTGGTCAACCAATCAGAAAGGAGAAACTTATGAAAACATTCCGATATCTTATCGTTGCTGTACTGTTCCTGTTGGTGGCAGGTACATTGGGTGCACAGACCCGTGAGGAGAAGAAAGAGGCCCTCAAGACTTACGTCGGCGAACAGGTTAACGGCCGCACATTCAAGCTGGAGGCAAGCATGGCATATCCCATGAGCGGCAGAAGTATTCTGCTGACTACACCCTACGGATTGCAGATGAAGAAAGACTCCGTCGATGTCTATCTGCCTTACTACGGCAGGGCCTATCAGATACCCTATGGAGGAGGAGAGGGGTTGCGTTTCAAGGCTCCCGTAGAAAACTACTCCAGCAAGCTCAAGAAAGACCGCTACCGGATAACGTTCGAGGCTACGACCAGCGAAGACAACTTCAGGTTCTCGGTCGACTTGTACGATGACGGTTCGGCAAATATTCATGTCACCATGCGCAACAGACAGCCCATTCATTATTCCGGACAGCTCGATGCAACCGGGTTGCAATAAAAGATGACTATCTTTGCGTCAACGGAACAGCAGAAAACAATAAAAACATCATGGAAACAAATGAGATTTATGCCGTCAGACTCGAAAAGAAAGGAGTAAAACCTACAGCCGTACGCATCCTGGTGCTGAAAGCCATGCTCGAATCCCCGTGTGCCTTGTCGCTCATCGAGCTTGAAACACTTCTGGGCACTGTCGACCGCTCCACCATCTTCCGTACGCTGAATCATTTCCTGGCGCACCACGTGGTACACGACATCGAAGACGGCAGCGGCTCACTGAAGTACGAGGTCTGTCCCGACGAAGACACTTGTACCGTCGACGACATGCACACGCATTTCTACTGCGAAGTCTGTCACCGTACCTTCTGCTTTCCGTCCATCCACATTCCCGTTGTCGACCTGCCCGAAGGCTTCCGTCTGCATAGCATCAACTACATGGTAAAGGGCGTGTGCCGCGAGTGTGCCGCCCGCATGAAATGACTGTGTAGTCCTCTCCCGGAAAATACTTCACCGACATGCGCGGCTGGATGCTGTAATACGGACGGTGGTTGCGCGGCAGATAGCCCACGCCGTGTACTCCCACCTGCACCGACAGCCGCGGAGATACCCGTATATGATGGTCGTATCAGGCTCTGTTCTTGAGTGTTGATACGACCATTCATTTTCTCTATCAGTACGTCCGGATTCTCAAAGCTTGAAAATCCGTTCCATCAGCTTCCATTTCTCCTGAGAAGACTGTCCCGGCAGCACCTTCTGATACTTGGACATATGCTCCTCCCATTCTGCCTGACGAGGCAGCGTAGCAAGTCGGGCATAGTCACGTTCCATATCAAACTCGTCCGTCGTATCCATAATCATAAACAGGCGGTTGCCGTAAATATAAATCTGCATATCCACGATACCCACTTCACGGATGCCCGCTTTCACTTCCTCCCATACGTGTGCATGCTCTGCCACGTAAGCCTCTATCAACTCCTTGTCGTCGTAGAGATCCAATGTCTGACAATATCTTTTCATTTATACCGTTCTGTTTTGTTTTTTATCAGTCCCTGCGGAAAATATCACGCGTATATACTTTATCTTTCACATCATCCAGACACGCATCATAGCGGTTGGCGATGATAGCCTGCGCCTGCGCCTTGAAATCCTCCAGTCTGTTCACCACCTTCGATCCGAAGAACGTACTGCCATCCTCCAGCGTCGGTTCGTAGATGATAATCGTAGCTCCCTTCGCCTTGATGCGCTTCATCACACCCTGAATGGAACTCTGGCGGAAGTTGTCGCTGTTCGATTTCATCGTGAGGCGGTACACCCCGATGACACATTCCTTTTCCTCCGCCGGATTATAGCTGCCCCGGTTGTAGTAATCATAATATCCCGCCTTGTGCAGCACCCTGTCGGCAATGAAATCCTTGCGCGTGCGGTTGCTCTCCACAATCGCCTGAATCAGATTCTCCGGCACATCCTGATAGTTCGCCAGCAGCTGCTTTGTATCCTTAGGCAGACAGTAGCCCCCGTAGCCGAACGACGGATTGTTATAATGCGAGCCGATGCGCGGATCCAGACAGATACCCTGGATGATAGCCTGCGTATCCAGTCCCTTCACCTCCGCATACGTATCCAGCTCGTTGAAGTACGACACACGCAGCGCCAGATACGTATTGGCAAACAGCTTCACCGCTTCCGCCTCCTTCATACCCATAAACAGCGTGTCCACGTCCGGCTTGATAGCCCCTTCCTGAAGCAATGCCGCAAACTCGTGCGCTTTTTCCTCCAGCTGCTCACCTGCGATTTCCTTGATGGCTCTGTTCTCCTCATCCAGTCCCGCTATCAGTTTCGGGAATCCCACGATGATACGGCTCGGATAAAGATTGTCGTACAGCGCCTTGCTCTCACGCAGAAACTCCGGCGAGAACAGCAGGTTGAACTTCTTTCCCGCCAGGGCAGGAGAGGTACGGAACTTCTCCGCATACTTCACATACAGACTCCGGCAGTAACCCACAGGGATGGTACTCTTTATCACCATCACCGCATCCGGATTCACCTCCAGCACCAGGTCGATCACCTCCTCCACGTGCGACGTATCGAAATAATTCTTCACCGGATCGTAGTTCGTAGGAGCCGCAATCACCACAAAGTCCGCCTCCCGGTAAGCCGAAGCCCCGTCGAGCGTAGCCGTCAGGTTCAGTTCCTTTTCCGCCAGATACTTCTCGATATACTCATCCTGAATCGGGCTGATACGGTTGTTGATCTTCTCCACCTTTTCAGGAATCACGTCCACAGCCACCACCCGGTGATGCTGCGCCAGCAACGTAGCGATAGACAGACCTACATAGCCCGTACCCGCTACAGCGATTGTATAGTTTTTCATCATGGAAATGCTCTTTTGTTACAAAGCTAATATAAAATATCAGACAAGTCAAATGAAATTCTACTTTATAGTTGCGACATCAGCGCATCGAAATCTCTGCAACCGATAAAATAAGTTCTGTGTTCCCGAATCTGTGTATCCAGTTGCTTTTTTAATGCCGAAGTACAAACCTTTTCCCAGCTTGATGTCGTGAATGCCAGCATATTCAGTTGCTGTGTTAGTACATTTAGAGGATTACTTGCCACATTTACATCCGTTATCAGAATAAAAGCAATCTGAATTTGCCCTGTGTTCAGGTTACAGGTTGTAATATCTTCACATAACTTTATACTCTCCAGCAGTTTGCGTTGCAAGTCATATTTTCCTGCCTGTCTGGTTATCCTTTTTTCAAGTACTTGTTTTTCCTTTTCGGAAGCCAATGGTTTTTGAGCAATTGGCTGATGTGACAAAAACTCTTTCCACCCTTTCAGTTCAACAAAGCACAATACCTTTTCCGTATACGAAAGAGCATCAGACGAAGGAGAAGAAGCACATCCCTGCGCACTGTGCCATTGTGTTTCCACTTCATCCAGATTGATAACAGGCGTTTGTTGTAAAGAGAGGCAAGAAGGTGTGTGCTGGCAAGGAACATGCAACTGACATAGACTGCATGGTGTGACACCTGTTTTTGTCATTACCTGCTTGTAAATATGTTCAGGAGTCATATTCATTGCAGTTACAAGCCAAGGTTTACAATTTCATTCATAGGCTGTGCCAGTTTCATAAAAATCCGGTTCAAATCGTCCGTAACATCTTCCAGCACACACAGTTCGTCTTCTGTTTCCTCTGCCAGATAATAATTTACAAAGTCATTCATCGACAATTTATCAGCGAAATATCTCACGGCCTGTATGAAATAAGGACTGTGTGAACTTATTAAGATAGGGATTCCCGCTTTGGCAAGTTCTACCAGCACAGACGCGAATTTGATCTGCCATTCCGGATGCAGATGATTTTCCGGTTCATCCCATATCAGAATTTTACTTTCATCCAGCGCTTGCGTTTCCAGTAACATCTGCAAGACACCGAAAGCCTTTATTCCGGAAGCAACATTAACCGGTGCATAATTCTGTTCTCCCTTTTTCCAGTACATGTTTCGTTTTGCATTGTCAAAATAGAAATGTCCGCCAGTGATGTTATCAGTAAGTGTCTGTGCCTTTTGTATAAAAGGAGAGTAGACGTTATCAGGCAGCGAGAAACGGAAAGCATCCAGTTTCTGTGCCATATCCTTTATGTGATAATTTATCAGCGGGCGTAATACATCCTTTCCGGCAATATTGAAATAATGCCCTCCCGGCATTTGTGCATTTGCCAGGATATCTATCAGATGAATATACAGTGGCGATTCTACCAGCGTAGCGTCTTTGACAAAAGTTTCCGTTTTACATTTAAACTCCGTTACCTTATTCTCTTTTATCTGTATGGTTATATCTTTCCCCTGTTCTTCAGAAAAACAAATTTCAGACATTTCAGTATTGTATGTACAGATAGAATTAAGAAATTCGGCTCCTATGATACTTTGGAAAGCCCGTTCCAGCATTTTTTCGGAGTTGCTGCTTTCGGTAGCCAATTGTACCAGTTGGTCTATGCTTCTTATAATTTTAGCCCTTTGCTGCGGTACAATGTTTATTTTTTCCAGTTTATCTTTCAGCTGACTGACCCATCGTTTGTCATTCGCAAAAGATTCCACCTCTTTCAGGAAAGCGGCAGCAGTAGACGGCAGAATCACCCCTTTGATTTTTTCTCCCGACTCTGTCTCGGTATGCTTTACATACATATAAAGTGCTGCGCAGTTCAATCTCATGATTCTGTCCTGCGATTGTGAGCTCAGTCTGTCAGCATTACTGAGTGACTTAATGACTGAAAACAATAGCTTTCCTACTGTGCTCTTTCCCGAATCATTGTTTCCGGCAATGACAGTCAAACCATTTAGAATAATGTCAGCTTTCTTTATTTTGTTGATATGGGTAATATTCAGTCGCATCTGCTTTCTTTAATGTAAAAATGAAATAACTTTTGCACTTGTTTACAGCTTGTTTATTTCCTCCTCTGCCAGTCCCGTAGCTGCTGCAATCTGTTCGTTGCTCATGCCCAGCGACTTCAGGTTACGTGCAATAGCGGTTTGTGTTTCTGCACGACCTTCTGCACGACCTTCTGCACGACCTTCTGCACGACCTTCTGCACGTTCCGTTTCTATATTGTCCCGTAAAATCACGATATTATCCAAGTGTTTGTAATACGCGTTCAGCTCCTCCCGGCTCATGCGATCCAGCTTCAGCCGTTCCTTCACCGCATTCAGTCCCGGCGCCGTAGCATTCTCCGGCACATTTCCCGTATTCAGGTAATAAATCCATTCTTCCAGCGGCGTCTTTGCCACCCGGTTAAAATCATTTACTTTCAGTATATAATATTCCGGATAAAGCTGGCTCACTTTGTCCACTTTGAATGTCTGTTTCTGAAACGGACTCAGTTCCAGCACATCCCCTTCATGAATTCCCACGAACTCCGTCTTTCCGTGATATACAAAATCCTTGCCGTGTCCCAGAGAGAAATACACGATGTTGATGCTGTACACCTTACGTACCTTGTCGTATCCCTGTCCGCGGTTGATGTACTCTGTTACCAGCTTCGAAGCGCCAAACAGCATCCGCTGGAAATACGCATACTCATTATTGTTCTGAATCTCGATGAGCACCAGTTCTCCCTTCGAGTTTTCCGCCAGCATATCCACACGGTTATACTTGTCGAATTCATCCTCCTGGTTGCTTTCACTCTCCAGCAGCTTCTGGATGGTCACCTTTTCCTCCAGCAATGTGGTAAGCAGTCCCTCCAGCACCGCATAATTAGCCTTGTTGCGCAACAGGCGCTTCATAGCCCAGTCAAAACGAATATAGCTTTCCATACTGAGTGCATTTAGTAGTTGATACTTACAAAGTAAACAAATAAACCTTAAAGTGCCAAGCCAATACAAAAAAATCGCCACGATACCCTCTGTATGGAGTACCCTTACTTACCAGTTGTATTGGCAGACAATATAAAAAAACGGGCAGGCCGTAAAGCCCACCCGTTTCATTAGAAAAACTTATGTATCAGAAATTTCCTTTATTGGCATTATCCCACCAGAGGTGTGTACCACCCTTATCGCCCGAAATACCGTTTTTGCTTGAATTTTCCTTATTCAACAGTTCCCGACCCATGGCGACACCCTGTGCATTTGTATCATATGCGTTGCTGCTGTAGATAACTCGGCGTACACCTTCTTCCTTGTTTACTCCACCGTTACTTTCGTCTACGTAAGCAGGGAATAAGTGCGGATAACCGGTACGTCTTTGTTCAGCCCATGCTTCGATAGAAAGCGGGAACAGAGCGAAATACTTCTGTGTAATGATACGTTCCAGTTTTTCCTCGTTGCTGGCTCCTTCGTCCCATTTTACACAAAGTTTGTTTACAGCCGGTGTGTTCAGTTTCGGATCTACCGGATCTTCAAAATCAACCTGAGTTGTCGTACCGTTGATGTATTCATCCACAGCTCCTGCAGCATAAGCATCTACGCCGGCATATTTTCCGCGATAGCTCAGCTCGTTTGTCATAGATACGCGGATACCGTCTTCATACAGACTCTGTACGCTTGCAGAACCGATGTCCCAGCGCAATTTAGCTTCAGCCAGCAAGAAATAAGATTCAGCAGCCTTGAAGATAGGCAGTGGCATAGAGTATACTCCGATTGTATTTTGCGGGTCGATCCACTGAGAGAAGTTAGCCCAGTTGTTCGGTTTTCCCGGCAGACCACTGGCAAATCGGATACCCAGATACTGTGTATTGGCCGGTACTACCACCTTACCTTCCAGGTTGGTAACATCCTTGATATTCTTTGTCATGTACAACGGCTGGCGCGGGTCTTTCATACCTGTCATCAGCGTAACCAGATTCGCGTTGAATCCGCAGTCACCCCAGTTGAACATCAGCCACATTTCGTTTTCCAGACTCTTGTCGATGACAATATCCGTATTTACGGTTGCCAGCGTATTGGCAGCCGCTTCTGTAGCCACCTGTTTCAGGTCTATGCCGGCTTCCTTCATTTCAGCCTCACGTTTAGACAGACGGAGCGCCATGCGCAATCTCAACGTATTGGCCACCTTTACCCACAGTTCAGTATCAGCATTACACCAGCAGTCGAAAGTAGCGAGAGTAACCTTTTCGCCTTCACTCATTCCTTTGATATCGGTGATAGCCTTCTCCAGATCCTTCAGCATAGCTACGAACAGCTGTTGCTGGCTGTCGAATGGATAGTACGATTCATATTCTCCCGACAAGATCGAGCTGTAAGCCAGCGGACCGTAAGCATCGGTAGTCATGAGTGTACCATATGCCTGTACGACTCTCATTACGCCGGAAAGTCCCAGTGTACCCTTTTGGTCACAATCGGCGATGATCCGTCGTGTATTGTTGAATATATGCAGGTAATAGTTTTCGTACATACCTCCACTGTGTCCGCGGTTTTCCCCCATATCTCCATTGGTAAAGTTACCGTTCGGAGTCATGAAATAACCGCTGTACAAGTCGATTGTCAGGTTTGTCCAGAACTGGAACATGTTCTGCTGAGGCGGATAGCAATATTGCATCGGTTCGGTACACTGTGCAGAGAATGGCAGATCATTCGGGTCTACCTGCACACTGTTTGTGTTCAGATCTTCAAAACTGTCGGTACAAGAAGTCATCAAGTTGCTTCCTAACCACGGGAGAGCCAGCAGAATGGCATATTGATAAAATTTATTTCGTTTCATAATCAGGCTTTTTTAGAAGTTAAGTTTCAGATTCAGACCAAAGCTGCGAGAAGTAGGCAGTGCGAACATGTCTACACCCTGCACACCATTTCCAGTACCTGCAGATACATCCGGATCCATCGGAGCATCTTTGTAGAAGAAGAACAGGTTACGTCCGATGATAGCAGCTGTCAGGTTCTTTCCTACGCCGAACAGGTTACGGAACGTATATCCCAGGCTCAATTCACGCAGACGTACGTTTGTAGCATCGTAAACATAGAATTCATTGGCATACGGACTGTTGAAGTTACTAGCTCCCGTTGTAGTATACCATGCTTTCGGATCAAATTCCACGCCGTCTACCACTACCTTACCTGCGTTACGTGCATCTCCGGTACGTTTTGAAACGCCCCAGCCATCCAGTGTTGCTTCTGTCATTGACAACACTTTGCCTCCGAACTTACCGTCAATCAGGAACGATAGAGTAAAGTCCTTATAATGGAATGTATTCGACCATCCGGCGTTGAACTTCGCATTCATGTTGCCGGCATAAATCATATCCTCGGTTGTGTCACCGCTTACTATCGGGTTACCGGTAGTTTCATCCTTCATCGGTCTGCCGTTTTCGTCGCGCATGATATGGCGTACATACAAGTCACCGTACGATCCGTCCTTCTTCAGGATAATCTTGGCACCGCCGAAGTCTGTCAGTGTCAGTCCGTTTGGCAGGTCATCTACAAGTTCTACGATTTTGTTGTCGTTGTACGACAGGTTCAGGTCTGTACTCCAGCTGAAATTATCATTAAACTGCTGATACCATCCTGCGCTGAATTCGAATCCCTGGTTCTGTACGTTACCGGCGTTTACATAACGGTTGCGCAATCCCGATTCATACGGAGCAGCTACAGAGAAGAACTGATTCTTGGTATTTGTCTTATAGTATGTCAGTCCCATAGTCAGTCGGTTCTGGAAGAATGTACCGTCGAATCCCACTTCGATAGAATGAGTCTTTTCCGGTTTCAATGTACGGAACGGAGCATTTTCCGGTGGAGTGATAGCACCCTGCGATTGCAGTGAGTACAGCAGGTTACTCATAAATACCGGCACGTCATTACCTACGATAGAGTAGCTGGCACGTACCTTGAGCAAATTCACGTTCTTGCCCATATCAACAAATCTGTCGAGCAGGAAGCTACCTCCGATAGACGGATAGAAGAACGAGCAGCTTTCCGTGTAAGCCAGTGCAGACGACCAGTCGTTACGTACAGATACGTCGACGAACAAACCATCCTTGTAGCCGAACTGAGCTGTAGCGAATACAGCGTTCAGACGTTTTTCTGTATTCCAGTTATCATTCTTGCCTACAACAGACATGTTTCCGTAGTAGTTGTTCGGAGTGAAGATGTTCGGGTAATATATGTTACCGTTTCCGGGTGAAGTAAACTGAGTACCTTCAGCCCATAAGTCAACATGTGCAGTCTTGCTCTTAGTGAAGCTTGAACCGGCAGTTGCCGAAACAAGGAAATCATTGAATGTATGGCTGTAGCTCAGCAAAACGTCACCATACAGCTGATCGCTGAAGTAACGGTTATCCTTCATACGTCCCATCGGGTATAAGTTGGCGATACTTGAAGCATACAGATTATGCTGCCAGCGTTCTTCACCTCTTTCGTAACGCATACGTCCCTGGATATTCAAGTCTTGGGTAATATCCCACTTGATGCTTCCTCCAAATTCATAACGGTGACGGTCGGTGATAGGAGTCTGTCGGTTCAGTGTCCAGTAAGGGTTACTGTACTGCTGCAGTCCGGTGTTTGTCCAGTTCTGGATATTACATCCTCTCGATTCATCATACACCTCGAAGTTGTTTTTATAGTAGTTCCAGTCTTCACCTCTCGGGAACAGATATACACCAGTCAGCGGGTTGAACAGGAATCCGGCAGCAGCCTGATTCTTCACATACTGGTTGGTATACTTGGCGCTGAAGTCAATGTGAATATTCTTCAGGACATTAAATCCCACTTTCGAATTCAGGTTATGGCTGCGGTAGGTATTGCTTGGAGTCATACCTTCCGAGTACACGTTACCATAAGAGAAGTACGCCTGGATATTTTCATTACCACCGGCCAGCGAGATAGAGTTGTTTGTTGTAAATCCGGTACGATAGAATTCTTTCGCATAGTTAGGTGCTTCCGAAGCCAGTTTTTCGCCCCAGCTGTATGTACCGTTGTCGCTGACTCCATATGTATTCTGGAATTCCGGAAGAACCATTGGAGTTTCCATAGTAGTATTGCTGGACACGTTGATTGAAACTTTGCCCGACTGAGCCGACTTGGTTGTGATCATGATAGCACCATTGGCAGCCACGGCACCATACAATGCGGCAGCCGATGCACCTTTCAGCAATGTGATAGAAGCGATATCATCCGGGTTGATAGTCGACATCACGTCGCCACCGTCACGTTCGCCACCATAGTTGCTGCTTACCTGAGCACCCGAAACACTGTTCATTACCGGCACACCGTCCACTACGATCAGCGGCTGGTTGCTACCACTGATAGACTTGTTACCGCGGAACAGGATTTTAGAAGAACCTCCGGCTCCGGTAGAGTTTGGTGTAATCATCAGACCGGCACTTTTACCCTGCAGTGAGTTGATCATGTTCACACTCTTGATGTCGTTCACATCACTACCTCCCACAGTCTGTGCAGAATACGTCAACGTTTCCGACTGGCGCTGGATACCCATAGCCGTTACCACGACTTCACCCAGGCTTTCGGTATCCGAAACCATAGAAACATCGATAACCTTTCTTCCCTTCACTGCTTCTTCCACCGTTTGCATGCTGATATACGAAAATACCAGCACATCGTCCGGTCCCACAGTAATAGAATAATGACCGTTCAGGTCGGTTACAGTACCATTGGTAGTTCCCTTTACCAATACGTTTACTCCGATTAGAGGATCGCTCATTTCTTTACTGGTAACACTTCCGCTTACAGTAATTGTCTGAGCATAAATCCCAGTCAGAAACATTCCTACCAGGAACATTGTGACTACTAGAAATGATCGTTTTTGCATAGTTAAACTATTAAGGTTAATACTCTATTTTCGATTTTAAGGTTAAAATATATTGTATATATTCTCGTTATCAATTAGTGTATTTCCTTGTAGTCAGTCAACTGTCCCGTTTGTGTTTGTATTTTGATATAGTTTATATTATTTGTATAGTTCTTGTATTTTTATGTATACTCTAAATTATATAATTAATTTTAAATAGAGAGTTTTTTAGGAACAAAATCTCATTCTCTATAACATTTTTTATACAAAGCTCACTGTAGAAACAAAAAAAATCGCCACGATACCCTCTGTATAGAGTACCGTGGTGATTCCCGTTTACTTCCCCGCCTCAAAATCCTTGATGCGCTGCTCCTCACTCAGTACTACGCTACTACCGATAGATTCTGTTCTGCCGATCATCAGTAATATGCAAGTTGATATATTCGTCGACAATCAACCATTAGACTTACAATGTTTTTGCGAAGTCCTTCAAATTAATTATGGCAACTGATGGGAAAGATATATTTTTAAGTTCATTGAAATGGTGATCCTCCGTCACGATATATTCCGCATTGGCTGTTATGGCACAGTCTACGAACTTATTGTCATCCTGGTCTGCTGTAATTAGATGAAAACGGTAGTGAGGAGTTAATTTCTTTACATTTTCACGAGTAAGAATCGTGTAGATAATCGTTTCGGCTACATACTTATTAATGTTGCGAGTCATGACTTCCAGATACTCTTCTACGATTTCATTGCTTATACATAACGTATAGTCTCCATTCAAGAATGATTGCCACACTTTATGGCAGTCATTCTTCGCTGAAATTGCAATAATCAGTGAGTTTGTATCCAATACAATGTTTCTCATATTCATTTATAGGGAGTACGTTCATGTAGTTGGTAGAATTTATCGACTTTTTCCTCATTTAATTCTCCATTCTCCCACAAACGGTCAATTTCTTTTTGCGCTTGCTTGGCGAAATAGTCAGAAATAGCCTTTTTAAGTTCTGCTAATGCTTCAGGACTATCCACAAACGACATCATTTCAAGCACTTGCAATTGAGCCGGATTAAAAACTGTAGTATTCATATATTTGGATTTGGTTCTAATACAAAAGAACAAATTTTTGTCTTTATTTCCTAATGAATAAGATAAAAGGATTAAAAAAACAATGGAGAATCAAAATCTTTCAGTAGCAGGAATCGTGGTGATTCCCGTTTACTTCCCCACCGCAAAATCCTTGATGCGCTGCTCCTCACTCAGGCGGCACACCAGCAGACGTCCGTCCTTCTCCGCTACGATGTAGCCCTCCAGACCTTCCAGCACCACCTGTCTGTGCTCTGCCGCATGCACCACACAGTTCCGGCAGTTGTACATATCCACCCGGCCGCCAACCTTGGCATTGCCCGCTTCATCCTGCGGCAGCAACGTGCGCAGCGAGCCCCAGCTACCCAGGTCACTCCATCCGAACTCCGCCGGCAGCACAAAGATATCCTCCGCCTTCTCCATCACCGCATAGTCGATGGAAATCTTCTCGCAAGTAGGGAAGAGCCGCTTCAGCTCCTCCGCCTCTTTGTCCGTAAACAAGGCAGGCTCCAGCTCGTCCATCACTCCGGCAATCTGCGGCGCATACCTGCGTATGGCATTCGTAATCGTGTCCGCGTTCCACACAAATATCCCCGCGTTCCAGAAATAATTCCCCGCAGCCAGATACCCCTTTGCCGTTTCCACGTCCGGTTTCTCCTTAAACGCTTCCACCTTGCAGATACCCTTTGCGTCCGCTTCCCCCAGAGCAGCAATGTACCCGTAACCCGTTTCCGGTCGGGTAGGCTTCATCCCCAAGGTCACGATAGCCTGAGAGTCCGCCGTCTTCTCCAGTGCCACGGCAATGCAGCGCGCAAACTCCGCCGTATCAATCACCAGCGCATCCGAAGGCGTCACCACGATGTTCGCCTGCGGAAACTCCTTTCGGATCTTCCAGCACGCATACGCGATACACGGCGCCGTATTCCTTGCTTCCGGTTCCGCCAGAATATGCTGAGCCGGAATCTGCGGAAGCTGTTCCTTTACTATGTCGACATACTTTTCCGATGTCACCACCCAGAAATTCTCTTTCGGGCAGATATCCTTGAAACGCTCCACCGTGAGCTGAATCAACGATTTTCCAACTCCCATCACGTCGATAAACTGTTTGGGATATTCGGGGGTGCTCATAGGCCAGAAACGGCTTCCTATGCCGCCTGCCATGATAACTATATGATTTTGCATGCTGGTTTTAATAGATTTAGAATTGTTTAGTCCTGCGGAAAATGTCACATGCAGGCCCATCCGAATTTTCGGACAATTTCTTTCAGTAAGTATCTGTCCGATACCGGAATCTTTACGATTACGTTTTCATTTTCCTCAGGGGGACATGCCGTATACCCTTTTTCCGGAAGTCTGTCTTCTGATAGAGGAGCAGGAACGGATGATGTAATCTGATATTCGTTGTTGGTCAATGCCACATCAAAATATTCCGCTCCGGTTTCAGGAGAGAGAAACAACTCCCGCAAATCTGTTTTTCCGGACAAAAACTCTTCAATTCTTTTTCCTGAGATGCGTATGGCCGTATATCTGCATTCCTGCTCGTCGGTGTACAACAGACAAAGATACAAGGTTTCGAATGCATCCCGGGCGATAAACAACTGTGGCACATCATAAAAATCCAAAATTCTTTCTATCCGAATAGGAATATTTCTGGTCATAGCGATATGATTTTAGCTTGTGAAACATCAAATAAACGGCTTCTCCACCATGAATAGTGTGAATTTCTGAATGTCTTCTTTATGTTTCCGTCTTGTGGGGAAAGACTTACTTCTGCAATGTTAGCCTTTCGGAACTTTGGGAGTTTTAGCAGACGCTTTGCATCCGTGAGTTCTGAAAAAACAGATACGGCTCGTACAATGCATTCATCTATTCCTTCACCTGTAAAAGTTTTGTCTGGAGCTAATTTCTTTTGAGAGAAGAAATCTTCAGACTGTGCCGGATTACCGATTGCGACTCGATAATAGATGCCTTGGCATTTTTCTGAATCTGCCGGAGGGCAGGATTCAGGAAGAGATTCAAACCAATAATTTTGCATTTTCTATAACATTTACTTCACCAAAGTTAAGGATTATTTTAAAAAAAGTAATATGCGTGATGCCTTTTTATTAAAAATCCCGCCTGCCATGATAACTATATGATTTTGCATGCTGGTTTTTTTGTATTTTGATTGTAACTTACAGATTTATCTGTCTTTATACATACTGTCATAATACTTCTGATAATCTCCGCTAGTCACATTATCCATCCATTCCTGATTATCCAGATACCAGCGTACGGTTTTTTCAATACCTTCTTCAAATTGCAGGCTTGGTTCCCAACCCAGTTCCTTCTGTAGTTTGGTAGAGTCGATGGCATAGCGCATGTCGTGTCCCAGACGGTCGGTTACGTATGTGATCAAATCCATATCTTCGCCTTCCTTTCTGCCCAACAGACGGTCTACTGTATTGATAACTACCTTGATGATATCGATGTTCTTCCATTCATTGAAACCACCGATATTATACGTTTCGGCAATCTTTCCGTTGTGGAAAATTACGTCGATGGCACGTGCGTGATCTACTACATACAGCCAGTCGCGTACATTCTCACCCTTGCCATATACAGGCAGTGGCTTGCGGTGACGGATATTATTAATAAACAGTGGAATCAGCTTTTCCGGGAACTGATACGGACCGTAGTTGTTCGAGCAGTTTGTAACAATGGTCGGCATGCCGTATGTATCGTGGAAAGCACGTACAAAGTGGTCGCTGCTGGCTTTCGAAGCCGAATACGGACTGTGCGGATTATACTTCGTATCTTCATAGAAGAATTCCGTACCATAAGCCAGATGATGTTCAGACGAAGAAGCCGTTGTAGTGAACGGAGGCTTTACACCTTCGGGGTGCGTCATTTCCAGTGCACCGTAAACCTCATCGGTAGAGATATGGTAGAAGCGTTTGCCTTCATATTTTTCAGGCAGGCTTTCCCAGTACACCTTTGCAGCCTGAAGCAGACTCAGTGTGCCCATTACGTTGGTACGTGCAAAGGTAAACGGATCTTTGATACTGCGGTCTACATGACTTTCGGCTGCCAGATGAATAATACCGTCTACGTGATACTGCTGCATCAGCTCCAGCATCTTTTCATAGTCGCAGATGTCAGCCTTTACAAACGTATAGTTCGGTTTGTCCTCTATATCTTTCAGGTTGGCCAGATTTCCTGCATAAGTCAGCTTATCCAGATTGATGATGCGATATTCCGGATATTTGTTTACAAACAGACGTACTACGTGACTGCCGATGAAGCCCGCTCCACCGGTTACTATGATATTGCGTTTAAAATTTTCCATAATTGTTTCTTGTTTGTGATGATTTATTTAAGCACTCCCATGTTTCTCATACACACTTTCAGTGAGTCGGTCCAGTAAGGAATCTTCAGTCCGAAAGTCTGCTTTATCTTGGTTTTGTCCAGTACCGAGTAAGCCGGTCGCGTAACCGGGCTGGGGAACTCGTTGCTGTGGCAGGGTTGTATGTCGCATGCGGTGTTTCCGGCCAGTTCGGCTATCACTTTGGTAAAGTCGTACCACGAACATACCCCTTCGTTGCTGAAGTGATAGATACCCGTCTTGCTGTATCCGTTTTTCGGCTCTTCGGCAGCATAGTCATTCAGAACCGCTTCGATGGCAACAGCCAGATCGAGCGCATAAGTCGGTGTACCTGCCTGGTCGAATACTACATTCAGCGCCGGTTTCGAAGCCGTCAGGTTCAGCATGGTCTTCACGAAGTTCTTTCCGTATTCCGAATACAGCCACGCTGTACGTATAATCACATAGTCACACCCTGTAGCTTCAATATATTGTTCCCCTTCTAGTTTTGTTTCGCCATACACACCTGTAGGCGTACCCTTCTGGTCTTCACGGCAAGGTGTATTATACGGATCACCTCCGAAAACATAGTCGGTGGAAATCTGGATAAGCAGACCACCTGCTTTCTTCATGGCTTCTGCCAGAATTTTAGGAGCAGCGGCATTCAGCTTGCGGCAGAGTGCCGCGTCACTTTCAGCCTTGTCTACATTGGTATAAGCCGCACAGTTCACTATACAGCCGATATGCTGTTCCTGTACCATTTTTTCTACGGCTTCCGCGTCGGTAATGTCCAGCAGAGTTGTTTCTACTCCCTCAGCTTCCACTACGTCGGTAAACAGGAAATTATACGAAGTCTTTTTGCTGATGATGCGCATTTCATTGCCCAGCTGGCCGTTTGCGCCTGTCACTAAAATATTCATTTTCAATGAAGAATTTTGAATGCAAAATTATATATTTCCTTATTAGAAAGGACCAAACTCAAAAGGAGAATCAAAATCTTTCAGCAATGAGTGTTTGGTATCCTTTTCACTCAGAATAGCATGTTCGGTAGGAATACGCCAATCAATGCCCAAAGAACTGTCCAGAATGCTGATACCACCGTCAGCTTCCGGATGATAGAAATTATCACATTTATACTGGAAGACAGCCGTTTCACTCAAGACCGCAAAACCATGAGCAAACCCCTGCGGAATGAAGAACTGGCGATGATTATCTTCTGTCAGCTCCACAGCCACATGCTGTCCGTAAGTAGGACTACCTTTGCGGATATCAACAGCCACATCCAGTACCGCTCCTTTCACGCAACGTACCAGTTTGCTTTGTGTGAATGGTGGACGTTGGAAATGAAGACCTCTCATTACCCCGTAGGACGACATGCTTTCATTATCCTGAACGAATGTGATTTTTGCTACTTTTTCTTCAAATTCACGTTGTGAAAACGATTCGAAGAAATAACCTCTTGAATCCTTAAAAAGGCGTGGCTCGATGATAACCACACCTTCTATAGCTGTTTTAATAACTTCCATATTAATAGTCCAGATTACTTTTACCTGTATGTTCTACTTCATCTATCACTTGCAGCAGATATTTTCCGTACTGGTTTTTCAGCATAGGCTGTGCCAGTTCTCTCAGTTTATCGGCTGTAATCCATCCCTGACGGAAAGCAATGCCTTCCAGACAGGCAATCTTCAGTCCCTGACGCTTTTCAATTACCTCGATGAACGTAGAGGCTTCACTCAGTGAGTCGTGCGTACCTGTATCGAGCCAGGCAAATCCACGTCCCAGTGTCTGTACTTTCAATTCCTTGTCTGCTAAGAACTCTTGGTTTACAGTCGTGATTTCCAGCTCTCCACGTGCAGACGGTTTGATGTTCTTAGCTACTTCCACCACCTTGTTCGGGTAGAAATAAAGACCTACTACCGCATAGTTCGATTTCGGCTGAGCCGGTTTCTCTTCAATTGAAAGGCAGTTTCCTTCCTTGTCAAACTCAGCTACACCGTAGCGTTCTGGATCACTCACCCAGTAACCGAATACCGTTGCTTTCTTTTCTTCTTCTGCTGTGCGCACTGCTTCCTTCAGCAATCCGGTGAGACCTGCGCCGTGGAAAATATTATCTCCCAGTACCAAGCAAGCACTATCGTTACCGATAAATTTCTCTCCGATAATAAAAGCCTGAGCCAGTCCGTCTGGTGATGGTTGTTCTGCATACTCAAAGCGCACTCCAAAATCGCTTCCGTCACCCAGCAGACGCTTGAATCCCGGCAAGTCGAATGGAGTAGAGATAATCAGAATTTCACGGATGCCTGCAAGCATCAGTACCGAGATCGGGTAATAGATCATCGGTTTGTCGAACACGGGGAGCAGCTGTTTGCTTACTCCTTTTGTGATGGGATAGAGGCGAGTGCCGCTACCACCGGCTAAGACTATGCCTTTCATATTTTAATTATTTTAGCCATTTCTTATTATTATCCTCAAACCAGTCATTAAGTGCTTCCTCAAAAGTCCATTTAAACTGATAGCCTGAGTCTTTTAATTTCTTGCCACAAATATTTGTAGAAATTTGTAGCTTTTTTACTCGGGCAGGACAGATACCCATAGGCGCTCCTAATGCACCAATGATTGTCGCTGCCGGCATAATTACCCAATTAGGAATATCAAATACAGTTGAAGTTAATCCTGTTACTTTTTTCATTGCCTCTACTATATGTTGAATGGTGTAGGCTGGTTCAAAACAACAGTTGTAAAGTTCTATACCTTCTGCATGGTTTTCAAGTCTATAAACCATGAAGCGTACTAATTCTTTTACATAGATACAAGCTTTAATGGTATCTTTACGCCCTGGATATGCAAATTTATGTCCTCTTATAGCCCAATATAAGCGAGTAAAGTTACCATTTTCCCCCTTACCGAAAACAACTCCCGGACGTACGATGGTAAGCTGTCTTTCCTTTTCGTTTTTGGCTTGCCAAATAGTATGTATCTTTTCTGCGACTAGTTTCGATATGCCATATGGAGTATTAGGAGTAGGAAGTGTTGTTTCTTCTTTCAGTTCTTCTGCTGCACCGTATGGAGCTATGGAACTGGTAAAGACTATTTTCTTTATACCATGTTTCTCAGCGAACGCACAAACATTTTCAGCTCCACGGATATTGGTTTCGAAATATTCATAGTCTGGATGACCGGGAGTGCGGTGTACGGCTGCAAAATTGAAGATGATATCTTCACTTGATACGGGCACGTTCAGTTCTATTGGTTTACGTATGTCACAATAAATAAATTCAGCTTTTACGGTTTCTCCTTCTTTCAAAGGAGATTTGTAGTCTTTTACTGTAGGGAGTGGAGTTCCTGGCTTTACAATATCCAGATTATATACCTTGGCTTCAGGATGAAGCTCGTTTAGTAATTTGGTAAGATGAGTACCGATGAATCCAGTACCTCCTGTTATGAAATAGTTCATGATGGAATTATTTAGAATTATAGATTATACTATATTTTTTTGCCATTAAATCTACGTTATAGTTTTGTAATATATCTTGGTGTGCATTTTCTTTAATGATATTACTATCTATTTTTTGATTAGCAATTTGTTTAAGTATATGTGCATACTCTGTAGCAGTATTGCATATAAAGCCATTAACACCTGATTTTATAACGTCTCGATTTCCAATCACATTACTAACTATACAAACTTTTTTCAAATACATTGCTTCTAATAAAGAGATGGGCAAACCTTCCCATAACGAAGGAAGTATAAATACATCTGCGTTTTGTAAAGTTTTTAAGGCTTCTTCTCTTGAAATCCATCCTGTAATTTGAATATTGTTTGCTGTAAGTTCTGTTTTCAGTTCACCTTCTCCGATCCAGATGAATTTTGCGTCAGGAACTAATTCAGCAATGTCATTAAATAACTTAGGATTTTTTTGATATAATATACGTCCACTTGTGCAAATTCTTAAGGGGGGATGCAATGACTGTGATTGCTGAATGTATGGTTTTAATTCATTTGTATTTATGCCATTATTTACAAAAGTAGAGTTTTTTGAAAGTTTGTATGCTTCTTTGTATTCTCCTTCACTGCATGCAATTGTTTTTGAAGAACGTTTGGCCGAAATGAATTCTATTCCCCAATAAAGGAGTCTTTTTAATGAAGAACCATCTTGCATAAGAAATGAGTATCCATGTGGGGTATAGAATACTTTTGTTTTAGAGCATGGAATACTCCATCTACCCACGAAACCAGCAGCAGACGAATGTAAATGTACTATGTCTGGTTTAATTTGTTTGTAGTACTTATGTATAGTTTGATATACTTTAGGATTAAGAACTGTTCCTAGTGCCCCTTTGAAATCGTCTATTTTTATCAGATGGATTCTTTTGTCAAATAAAGACTCTACATTTGGTGGAGTTAAAGGGCGGATACCATAAAGAATATATATATCATATTCTTCAATTTGCCTTTTGGTTAGATCAATTAAAAAACTTAAAACGCCGGTTGCAAAAGGCTCTGCTATATGTAATATTTTTTGCATTTGAAATTATTTTATGTATTAATTCTGAAGTACTACCTTATTATGTGAGCTCCCTTCAGTGCTCATCTGAAAATCATACCACATAGTTAACGATTTTTGTTTGTAATATGTCGTTGGAAATAATTAATAGGCTGAAGTAATCTTGGAACAAGATTCAAAGCTGTTTGCATATCTCAATGAACATATTAAATATTGTCTAGTTACTTATTCCTCTAAGGCTCCTGAGGGACATACTGCTGTTATGCCTAAGAATAATAAATCTTATTGCCTATTTACTATCGTATTGTCAATACTATATCACCATTATTCATGTAATTGAAAATCTGTTTTCAGAGGATTCTCAGCTAATTGAGGGGCAGAATAAGATCGTTGTTAACTTTATTTCCTTTGCTTAATGTTCATAGAATTGAGTTATAATTGATTCCACGATTTCTTTTTGTGGTTTCATGGTTCTTTCTCTTATATATACTGAGGTGATTAAGTTTAGTACGAAGTTATAGGAGTAAGGCATACTGGTAAATAAATACTTTGGATAGGGTTACAAATTATTGTTTTATTGCATTAAGCAATATGTTCATTTAGGACTCTTACACTTTTATTTTGTATTTGAAAGAAAGTTTAATAAGAGTGTGGCAAAATTTTTAAATCTGTATTTTGCTAGGATGCTATCTGGATTTTGTATAGTAGTTTTTAATAGTTCATCCAAATTAATATCTGTATCATACGGATTGATATAATAACATGAATCTTGTAGAATTTCAGGTAAACAACTTGTGTTTGCAGCTATGACTTTAGCTCCTACACTTAATGCTTCTAACGGTGGAATTCCAAAACCTTCGAAAAATGAAGGAAAAATAAAGGCTTTACAATGTTTCATGAGTGTTTTTATTTCACTGTCAGAAATATATCCTAGAAATTTTACATTTGTAAAATCTTGTGTCAGATAATTCTCTTTATAGGCAGTAAAATTGGCATTACCTGCAATATAGAAGTTATATTGAGGATGTTTTTGGGCAACCTTTAATATCCATCTTATATTTTTGTTAGGTGCTAAACTTCCTAAAGAGAAAAAGTATGGTTTCTGAAATAATTCAGGATTTCGTTCTATAAAAGTATTATCTTCTTTTATTCTTTCAAAATGCTCCCATCCATTTCCTATTACTTTTATTTTATTGGGATTGACATTATATATATCTATCATTTGTTGTTTTGAGTATTCAGAAACGGTGAGAATCATAGGAGAAAAATGCCAGGCAAAATGAAATTGTAGTATATGCCACCATCTAGAAATTCTTGCATATGGTGTTGTAAAGTACTGAGGATTTACTTTATAACATAAATCATGGATGCAGATTATTCCAGGCTTTAAAAGAGGCATTATTGAACAAAGATTAAGAGATAAAGCTTTATGTTTAATTGTATAGTAAGCAAAGAATGTTTGCTCCCATAGTGAACCTTTTGCTTTTCCGTATTTTATAATTGATATATTTTTTAGTGGAGGAATATTTTGGGCATTTTTAGGTACAACAAGAGTAAATTTTATATCTGTTTTTAGTTTATCAAGTTCATTTAAAATTTCGTAGGCAAAACGTTCTTGTCCTGTCATTCTACGGGCGGTAAATTGACCATTAATGATTATTTGAGATGAAATCATATTAAAGTTTATTAAATAAAATTGCAATCTTTAGAGAAATTGTACCAAGTAAAGATGCTCTCCTAAATTTGATGGAGAAAAGCAAAGATAATTTATCTGTAAAATTTGATTTATAGTAAATAATCTTTTGTAGAAAAACAATATCCTCTTTATTTAGTAATTTTTTATATGCTGGGCAGGTTAATAACTCATTTGCTGGTGCATAATAAACGGTAGAACTTGTAAAGTATTTTTTTAATCTGCCTTTCCAGCTTCTTTTTATACTTCCTTCTCCAGAGGCGTTTGACCCATGAGATATATGGTAAAATTGTGGTGTTGGGTCATAAATAATTTCGCCAAATAAATAACAAAGCATTCCTGCCCAAAAATCATGGGCTATTTTTTTTTCAGGTATACTTTGAAGAACTAGCTTTCGAGCTTCATTATTAATAATAATAGAACAACCTTGCGCAAACTCTTGAACTATAGCATTTTGTCTGTTGATTGGGTGAGGTAATCTTTTAATTTGATGTGGAAATGGATTCAGTTGTTCATCTACTGTAATCTTATTACAATGATACATTACTGGTTTCTCTATAGATATTTTATCTAAATAGTTGATTCCATTTATTAGTTTGTTGCAAAACCAAATATCATCTTGATCAGAGAAAGCATAATAGTCCGCATGTGGAGATTCTTGAAGTGCATATAAAAAGCTTTTTTCCCATCCAACATTATTACCTTCTCGTAAAATGATGTTTGGATATTTTTTTTGTAATTTTTTTATTATTTCTACGGTTTGATCACTTGAGCCATCATCTCTAATAAAACATGATATAAGGGCCTCTTTTTGTTGAAAAATAGAATCTATTTGTTTTTCTATATGTTTTTCTCCATTATAAGTAGACATTATAACTGATATACTCTTCATTTGTAGAAAAATTTATGCATTAAAATAATGATATTACGTGCAAAACGTTTTAATTTTATGATAGTGAATCTATAATATAAATCACTAAATTTAATTTTTCTATATACTACCAAAGCGCATAGCTTTTGTTTAATAGCCCATGTCCCAGTACTAGAAATACCACCAAGCTCAAAATTTGAAATAATTGTTTTAGTTTTATGAAAATATTCTTCTGGGATCGAAAGGAAAAATAATAAATCAGAAATAATAATTTTTGGAGTTACTATATAATTGCCATATTGTTCGTGTAGTTCTTTTTTGTATATTGAACTTTGGTGTATAATGTCACCTTTTATATGATTTTGATATGAAACTCTTGTTGTTCCATCTGCTAATATAGAAATTGTGTCAGAGTAGAGAAACTTTGCTGTTGATGGAATTGTTTCGCTAAAGACATTCTCCAAGGTTTTTGAATTAACAAAGGTATCTCCACTATTCATGAAATTTAACCAAATACCTTTAGAATGTTTTATGCCTTTATTCATAGCATCATAGACTCCTTTGTCTTTTTCCGAACACCAATATGTAATTTGATTTTGGTATTGTTTTATAATATCGAGGCTACCATCTGTGGAACCTCCATCAATAACGATCCATTCAAACTCTCGATATGATTGTTCTGCAATACTTTGAGCGGTTTTTAACAATCCATTTTTATTATTAAAATTAATTGTTATAATTGAAAGATTTATCATGATATAATTGAATAATAATTCTTAAAAAAAACACTGTGATTAAAAAGAATAACAGATTAAATAGTTTGGAAAATCCTAAATATCCATCAGTTATAAAAGACACTCCTATACTATAAAATGAGCATTTATAACATAATGATATGAGATTATGCTTTTGTTTAACAGGAAGTCTTTTAATGCAAAAAGCTGAAATAAATCCCATACATACACAGAAAATTATACCTCCCCAGCCATAATAGACCCATCCAAGAACCGGTAATCTTGAATTAGGAACGCCACTTACATAATCATATGCGTTAATCATTATCTCCTCACCAACTAATGACAAATCAGTTTTATTTGGTGTATATCCAATTATATAGCGAAGTGGACTCCAAAAAAGATGGCTTAAATTAAGTAAGGGGTTGTCAATTTTTACGTTGTAGATACTGTCATTGAAAACAGCATTCCAATAAACATCTCCATTTGCAATTAATCGATATAGGTATCTTTCAATTCCATTATCAGAATTAATGAGAAAAGTCAGTAAAGGTGTTAGTATTATTAGTAGAATATATTGAATTTTAATTTTAGGTATTTTATTCTTATAAAAAAAAGTGTAATAGAAGTACGATGTAATAGGAACAAGTATAAAGCTCTTAGAACCACTGAGAAATGCAAAACTGAGAAGTATAAATAAAAAAATAAATCCTTTTTTCTTTTTTTCATCAATTAATTTAAAACTATATAAGTAAATATATAATTTGAATGGTTCTGTTATTCTCATTAATAAATTTACTATAGTATCAACTCCTCCAGTATTAGTAAATCTACTTTCATTAAAGATGGGAATACCATTTAACTTATAGGATATTAATTGTAGGATTATTACTATAAATAAAGATAAATATCCAAGTATTTTGAAAATTGAACCGTTATCGTTTGTTTTAATTTGTTTTTTAAATGGAAATGAAATATATGTTTTATAGAATGTATACCAAAATCCTCCTTCTGCTAATATTATAAAAATAAATAACTCTGATTCCATGGCACCAACTGCATAAAGGAAAATGGGTACAGTATTTGCTAAAGAGGAAAAAATAATAGCAATAAGTAAAGGATCAAGTATACCCTTAACACATTTTTTATATATAAGATAATATAAACTATTTATTCCAATGAAGGAGAAAAAAATTATTGATAATTCTTTATGTAATAATCCTATTAATTCTTCGTAATCCATATATGAATAAGGTTAGGGTTTAGGATTTAAAATTAATGGTTTATCTTAAAAATTTGTAATCTTTAAAATTTCGATGAAGAAATTATGTAAATCTATTTTAATAAAAGTATCAAATACAATATTTATAAATGGAGGAATATTTTTTATCGCTTCCTTTTAAATAAATTAAAGATTGTATATGGCTTTTATTAAAATTAATCCTTCTCGTCTTTTTGAACTTCAGGTTCTCAATCTCCCCTGAAACTTTTAAAACTTAATAAAGAAATCTTTATATTTAAATGTTGATATTTATTTATATGGCATACCAATTAGATCTTATTATAGGTACTAATTCATTAGCATATGGCAGGCTCCTAACATAGTACAATAAGCCGTTATGTACCTTTGTAAATTGATGGGGAAGAATACGAATTCTAAAACGAACTTATCTTATAAATATAACGTTAAGAAAAATCATTGTATTATTTGTTGAATAATATCTCCTTAAATTTTTCTATATCATTGAATGAATACCAGTTCTCTTCTAACCATTGGATAGGTTTATTCCACCATTTTGTTTTCAATAAGAGTTGTATAGTATCCTCATCATATCTATATTTTAATATTTTAGCAGGAACTCCACCAACGATAGCGTATGGAGGGACATCTTTGGTTACAACAGCACCAGCCAAAACTATAGCTCCATCACCAATATTTACTCCTCCAACTATGAAAACACGTTGCCCTATCCAACAATCGTTACCAATATTTATAGGTTTCTTAAACTCATGAAACATTTGTTTTTTTGCAAACGTTTTACCCGATTGTTTTAATAATGAAAAAAACATTGGACTTGTTGAAACATAAGGATTGGTTAATGGATGAATCCCCAGATTGGTACAAACTTCAGAAGCAATAGAAGTAAATTTGCCAATATTGCCTACAATAGTTGAATTAGATGCAATGTAACTACCATATCCCATATTGCCTATAAAAAATGAGTTTTCGTAAACTTTATTAGCCCCTTCAAAAGTTGACTTCAATCCGATATTAGAGGATATATAGAATTTAACTTTATTTTTGTGTTTTATCTTTAATAGAATGAATTTCAATATCTTCTTTATAAAAAGCATGTAATGTTATTTTAATTTATGAATTCAATAATTATTCAAAAGATTTATTATATGCTGTAGTATCTTTATAAGAGTTTAATAACTCTTTGTTGCAGTAGATTTTTTCATTAGGATTATTTGTGAACCATTTATTTAATTCTTGTTCAGCTTCTATCGATAAAACTCTTGTACTATTTTCAGCTACAATTTTCGCTGGAGATCCTGCAATTACAATGTTTTCTTTATTTTCTCCTAATTTAACAAAGTCTTTATTTAAAAAGCTTTTTGAAGCAATAATTGCTCCATTAGGAGTATGTGTGCCTTTCATTATTGTTGTTGTATTCCCTATCCAATTAAATTTACCTATAACGATTGGAGCACTTTTGGGACGCACAATTCCAGTTTCAGTATCTACTGAATAGTGAAAATTGGTATCCATAAAACAAGTTCCAAATGGTATTCTACAATAATCTCCGATTGTAATTGAGTTTTCTGAATATATTTTTATATCATTACCAAAACCTATATATGCTCCTATATTTACTATTCCACCATTAGTTATTCTAATTGCATAATTATAGTCAAATTTACACGGTCCATTAAATATTAACTTTGATTCAGATGCAAGATAAATTATGGCATTACCCTTTGATGCCGAAAAACATCCTTGGAGAATGCCAAGTTTTATCATTCCTGATTTTAAAGGTGCATTTATTATTATATTTCCATTTAAATTATAGAATTTAACTCGGCCATAAACATATATCGGGAGTTTACATGCCTGAGCAAAAGGTAAAGTACGAAAATTTAGATATAATGTAGCAAACGGATTTACACGAGTTTTAGATAAAACTCGTTCAATTCTTCCCAAAATACGATTAATAATACTATTGCTCATTTTATTTTTTTGATTTATGTAATAACTGAATTATGTGTTGTTTTTCATTTGTATCCATACCAATCATCCAAGATGTGATAATAAAAGATAATCCATATATGATACAAGTTAACAATAGCCTCATAAAATTTTCGGATAAAAATATATTTGGAATAATACCGAAGATTACAGATGTTACTGTTACTATTGATATTGGTATAAGCACTTTAATTATATACTCTTTAATTGAAACTCCTACAATTAGTTTAGCGCATATAATTCGCACTATCATGCAAATTAATTCTTCTATAACAACAACCCAAAGTATCGTATTTATAGGTAATCCTATTTTATATAGAATATAGCCTATTGGTAAAATTAAAAAATGAAGACATCCTACAATTACATATGTATATTTAATATTTCCTGTTGCATCTACTGCTGAATTTAGACCGTTAGAAATCATGAAGCAAAGAGTTGCTAATAAAACTAAACGGCAAAATTCTATTGTATATAAAGGAACATTTCCAAGCCATAATTTAAGTATATAAGGAGCTTCAAGCATTACTGGTATTGTAAAAAGCGCACATAAAAAATACATATATTTACATGCAATTAAAGATAAACGTATTGATCGTTGTCTGTTACCAGAACCTTCACTTTTAGTTATTTGAGGTCTAATTGATTGCATAATTGCCGTAGCAAAAAACTGCATAAGTCCATTTACTTGATTTGCAATTCCATAAGCAGCATTAGCTACTACTCCAAAGAATATATTCATTATAATTGGAATTCCTTGAAAACGTCCTATAGACCCTATGGAAGCAAAGGAATACCAACCAGCATAACTAAGAAGGCTTTTAAATAATGATTTATCGTTTAATTTCTGCCAATGAAAATGGACTTCAGGATATTTTATATTGCATAAAATAATTTGAAAAACCAAAGATAATATCATAATCAAAGCTATCATCAGAGAGTAAATTAGCAACTTGTTGCCCAAGTATTGCAATAAGAATAAAGCTGCTCCTAGTTTCAGTATAGCTTGTAGTATTTCAGATATGGATAATAGTAACATATTTTCTCTTGAAATGAGAACGGCCATATATGGAACTGCAATAATCGTAAAAAAAATGCTTATACTTAACAAATGTAATACTGAAATTGCAGTTTCAATGCGTGAATTATCAATTACTAGCCAATTTTGAATACCATACGCCCCTATAATTTCTATTAATAAGATAACAATAAATGCTATTGCAATATGTAAGACTACACTGTAATAGAATACCTTAGATACCTTTTTTATATCATCTTTTCCCAAAGAGTATGATAAAAAACGTTGAGTGGATGCTGCAAGAGAAGTATTTAAAAAAGATAACATGGAAACAATGCCTGATATTAAATTATATAAACCATAATCTTCTACTCCAAGTGCTTGTAATATTAGTCTAGTTGAGTATAAACCAAGAACTATTGATATTGCCATTTTTATATATAAAATGGCAGTATTTAAAATTACTTTATTACCTGATTGCATTTTAGAATATGTACTTAGTATTTTACTTTGATATACTTTATGTAACTACTTTTTATCTAAAGTTAAATTTGTAGATCTTTAATCTTTATTTAAAGCTTTTGTTGATTTAAGATAGATGAATCTTATCATAAATGTATTTAAATTCAATGTTAAAGTAAGTGATTATTCTTTGAAAAACTGTTGGCTGTTTTTATTAAATTAATATTGGAAATAAACATAATTGTATCTTTTGCAGTTATTCCCTTAATCACTTCAATAGTATATTTTTCTGTATATTATATAAATTTTTATATATTTCAATCTTGTTTTTTAATAAGTGTCAGGTATAAACTAGTTCTTGTTCAGTGTTTCTTTTAACATTTTCCAAAGAGGCTTTCCTAATATTTTCCACATGGCTGAACCTGTTATAGTAAGTAATATAATGGCAAGTAGAATGATTTTTTTATCAATACCTGATGGAATTAAAGGAATGCTTGCTGGTTCAACAACTGCAAAAACAGGCTTTTCTTCCTGTATTTTAGCACGTGCTACCTGTAATTGTTGTGCTACTTGACTATATACCTGATAGGCAAGGTTCATATCGTTTTGCAGGCGTTCTTGTTCAGCACGTACGCTTTGGAAAGCAATATTGCGGTTGGTATCGAAATAGTGTGCATATTTGCTCTGGGCATCGTAATATTCTTGTTGGCGCTCTTTGTAGAGTTCTTCCAGATAGGCACAGTCTTCTTTAGCTTTCTTGATACGGTAGTCGATAATATACTGCTGGAGTTTAGCTACTACGCTGTCGGCTACAATGGCTGTTACTTTGGGATCTTGTAAGGTTACCGTAATAGTAGTTACCGCTGTTTTTTTATCAACTTCTGTAATAATTGCTTTTCTCAGCTCCTTAACCTTTGTAGCTTCTTTTTCAGTTAATTGAAAAGGATTTAAAACAGAAATAGTATCAGCTTCTTTTGTAATGATTGATTTAATTGCTTCAATAGCTATACTGGGAGCAGCTTTAATATATCCCCACCAGGGAGTTCTCTGTTCATCCAGATAAGCTACCAGGGTAGTATCCAGTTCTCCATCAAGTGTTTGTACATGAGTATCGAATAGGTCTAATACAAATGGAGTGGAAGATACAATATTGGGAGCTAGAGTTACATTCAGTGCATCATTACTGCTATTAGTTGCTCCTACTCCCCCTAAAAAGGAAGAAGCTAAACTGGCAAGTCCATTTGCTTTATCTCCGCCCATTTCAGGAGAAAGGGTAACCGTTACGGTATATTGCTTGGGGATGCTCAGTGCAATGATAATACCTAGAACTAGACCTATACCAGCTGCTTTGTAGAGTGTTTTGCGGATTGCGATAATTTTGCGTAATATCTCCATCCAGTCTATATTCAGTTCATCGTTTTCCGGTTCTTGTACGTCCGGATTTTGGTAGTTTTTGTTTTCGGTCATAGGTTTTACAAAGAGGAAAATGCCACAGGATGTTTTCCTGTGGCTTATGAGAAATCTATATTATTTTATCAAGTTAGCAATGGATGCTGCCATGGTTCCCAGTGAAGCGAACGAAGTAGCGTAGCCCAATATGCTGCCCAGTTGGTTCGGCTTGTGGCGCTTGCTGGGCACGATGATTTCGCAGCCCGGTTCGATCTGCTTCTTGCCGCTGCCTTTCACTTCGGCTATCTGGCCATTCATGTAGACAATGAACTTCTTGCTCTTCTTGGCGTTCTGGCTGTAGCCTCCTGCCTGGCTCAGGTAATATTTCACACCTTCGCCCTGCTTGTAGGATACGGTGTTGCTCATCATCACTGCACCGCTGATTTTCACGGTATTCACGTATTCGGGTACGCTGATTACGTCGCCTGCACGCAATACGATGTCGGCATCGCTGCCCGGATTGGCAAGGGCTTCTTCCAGGTTGATACCTACGGTAAAGGTGTCGAGTACTTTCAGACCGAGTGAGTCGATGGCTCCGTTACCCATTTCCTTGCGCATCATGTCCACTACATCCTGCATACGGCGTTTCTCTTCGTCGTTTGCTACACGGGTAAGCTTGGCTCCCTTTACGTAGGCAAACTGAGTTGCGCCTCCTGCCTTGGCGATGATGCTGCTGATGCGTTCGTTCTTGCTGCTCAGAGCATAGGTTCCGCCGTAAAGCACTTCACCGTCTACTACCACGTTCTGCTGTGCGCTGTAGCCCGGGCTGCGGCGTACGAATACCTGGTCGTAGGGCTGGAGGGTGAAGCCGGGTTCGCCGTCTACCACAAAACCGTCTTTCAGGCCGAAAGAGAAGTTCTGTCCGATGGTAGCGGGGCTTTCGGTGCTCTTCGAATCTTTTACGCGGCGTGCCACGTCGACACGTACTACGGAAGCCGATTCACGCAGACCGCCTGCGGTGATCACGAGGTCTTCGAGGGTCATGTTGTCGGCATACGGATAGTCGCCCGGATGAGCTACTTCGCCGAATATCTGTACGTTGCCCAGGTCTTCCAGGTCGTGGATGCTGGGGATGTAGAGTACGTCGTTTTTCTGCAGCGGGATGTCGGGCTGGCTGCCGTCTATGATGGCGCGGATGTCTATCTGCTTCACTTCGCGGGTCTTGTTTTCACGCTCGCGGTACAATACGGCACGGCCGGTAAAGGCGTCGGCCATCAGTCCGTCGGCTTTCTCTACCAGTTCGCGTACGGTGTTCAGCTTGCCGCCCAGCTCGTAGATGCCCGGACGGTATACGGCGCCGCGCACTTCCAGCTTGTTGGTGAAGCGGTCCAGAATGGCTTCGGCGGTGATTACGTCGCCGTCGTGCAGCTGGCATACGCTGTAGTCGGTGTCATCCACGGTGTTTACCTGATATTCCTTACCGTTCTGGCGTACGATGCGCAGGCTCTTGGTATAGGCGTCGCTGGTAAATCCGCCGGCATATTTCAGCAGGGTAGAAAGGGTTTCGCCTTTCTTCATCTCGTAGCGCATGGGGCGTTTCACGTTGCCTGTAATCTGTACCAGTTCTTCGTAGGCAGGAACGATAATCACGTCGCCTTCTTCCAGGCGGATGTCGTCGCGGGTCTTGCCCTGCATGATGAACTGGTAGACGTCTACCGTAGCTACGGTCTGTCCGCCGCGCGATACTTTCACGTTACGGAGGCTACCGATGCCGCTCACACCGCCTGCACGGTAGAGGGCGTGAAATACGGTAGAGAAGGCCGAAAGGGCGTAGGTTCCCGGCTGTATCACTTCGCCCATCACGTTGATCTGGATGGTGCGGGTGTTGCCCAGCGTGACGCGGATCTGGTTGCTCTGGTCGGAATAGATCTTGCGGAGCTCGCCGGTGAGGTACTGCTGTGCGCGCTCGATGCTCATGCCGCTCAGGAATACAGGACCGAGCTGTTCGAGGTTGATGGTTCCGTCGGGCGAGATCTGCTGGCGGATGGTGTTCTGGCTGGCTCCCCAGATGTCGATTACCACTTCATCGCCCGGACCGAGACGGTAGTTGGGCGGGGTGGCTATGTTGACGTTCGGTTCGAACGTAAGGTTGCGGGTGTTGAAGATGTTGCGGCCGAATACGGCGTCCTGCTGTGCCACTTCCTGTGCCTGTGGCTGTTCGTCGAGCATGGTGGAATTGTCTTCCTGTGTCTGCTCGCGCAGGCGTGCTTCGGCTTTGGCGGTTCCGGTCATGTCGCCGGCAGCGGTACCTGTCTGCTGTTCGTACATTTTCTTCACGCGTTCCGCCTGTTCGCGGGTTACGCCTCGGCGTGCCAGCTCGGTAGCTATGGTACGCTGGTCTTTGCCTTGTTTTACTCCATCTTTAGCATATTCCAGCACTTGCTGGTCGGTCATGCCCGACTGCGCCATGAGCAGGGGCGAACATGCCATAAAAATAACAAGTGATAAAGCTTTTAGTTTCATGCTTGTCTGTTAGTGATTTTATATTGTTTTTCTGAATTTACTCTTCGATGGTTTCGCACCAGGTGTAGCTCACTTTGAGCAGGGCGGTGCTTTGGGGCATTTCGATGGCGATGTAGTGGCGGCCTCCGTAGCGGAGGAACTTGCCGGTCACACCGTAGAGCGGACCGCGGCGTACTACCCGGACGGGGACGCTGCGCTTGCCGCGAAGCTTTTCGGAATCGATGAACCGCGTGCCCTGGATGTCGGGGTTGGTGGCATGCATGAAGTTCTGCATGTCGCGTTCGCTCACCGTGCAGTAGTCATTGCCGTTGCGTTCCTTCTTCAGGAAATAGACGGGCAGCGGGGCTTCGGAGGCGAACTGCCGGCACCAGTTGGCGTCATAAGGACAGTGGATGAAAATCAGGTTATGGATGGCCGGTACCAGTACATGGCTGCATTCACCCTCGCGTCCGGTGTCGCGGAGCTCGTATGTCATGGGGATGTAATGCTCGATGCCCTGCTCTTTGAGATAGGCGGCTACTGTAAGTTCTTTGTTATACACCGTCTGCAGGGGAAGCCATACCTGTTCTTTTTCCATGTCTGTGGATGTTTGTCCTTCTGGTTTTTTGTTCCCTTTTTTCTTGATTGAATGTTTGTTGAGGTACGGATGCACCTCTCTCTCCTTCCTAGCGTCTGAAAAACACTATGAATCAGTTTGCTATCTCCAAAAACGGAAGATGACGCACATCGTGCTTCTGTCTAGGATCCGCTCCCACAGCCGCATAGGAAGTCGTTCTTCGGCGCAAAGATAACAAATTTATATGCAGAAAGGTTTATTTTAACCCTTTTTTTAGATATGATTGTTCAATTTTTTATTTTTACACAAGGACTGCCGTCTTTTTCCGAATGTGGACGTAAACGGGCTGGCTTGTCAATTTATCCGTTTTTTTGTCGATTGGTACAAAAAAATCTCCGGATGCCGGCATCATGTGCGGACAATGTCCGGAGATTTTTTGAATATTCGTACGAAAAGCCGGAGCTTTTGTACGAATATCCGGGTAAACTTCCTGATGTTTACTTCAACTTTTCAGCTTTTTTTCCCGTCGGGCTGCCTTTTCGGGAGTCCGTGCCCACGGAAAGCTGCTTCAGAATCCTGAACTCGTTTTCTCCCGGCTCCTCGTCGGGATCGGCCTCGCGTACTATCAGGTTCGTCTTGTGCATGATGCAGCTCTCTATGATCAGCCTCAGGGTGGTTACGTCGAAATCTATCTCGCACACCTGTTCGGCTGCCTTGAAGAAGGTGGCCAGCGTCTTGAAACGGAAATTGCGGACGGTGTCGAAACACGTATGCGTGCCGATGCCCGTGATGCGCTGGATTTCCGACTTCGATACGTGCGACAGGGCGTACAGTGTATCGATGAACTTTCTTAATTCTTTGAGCCACTCGTCTATCTGTTGCTTCGTAGGCTCGCACGAAGCGTATAATTTTTCGAAATATTTCATTAGTCTTGTCTCTCGGGGTTTATCTCTGCCGTATAGGGCAGTAATTAATACTCTGCCAATCGGTATTTTTACCGATGAAAGACAAGAACGGAAGTTTACCTGTCAGGTTCTGTTGATGACACAAAGATAACGGAAAAATCGTGGCTGAACGTTTTTCTTTGCGAGAAAAACTTCCCTTGCTTTTACTCTTTCTTTTAATATATAATAGGAAAGGGTGGCAACACTGGTGGTGCTCTTGTGGCCCGCCGGACATTGTAATAACTTGTAACTCTGAGGGTTTGCTATGCTACACTTTGGTGACGGTGGTGGCCCGCCCTTTCGGGTTGCGTAAAAAAATGAAGAATTATGGAGGTGATAACAACTATGAAAAATCCTGGCAATCTGGGCTTTCTGGTACTTTCGAGGCGACTGCTTACCCAGATGTTTGCCGAAATGTACGGAAAGTGGCATTCCGACTCGCAGGCGTATGTGTATCTGCTCATGGCGGCGTGCTTTACCGATCAGGGTGATACCCCTGGATGCCTGAAACGGGGCGAGCTGTTTTTCTCAGGAAGGGAGCTGAGTCTGCGCTTCGCCTGGAGCCGGAGGCATGTGAACCATTTTATCGGAGAGCTGGAGCAGAACGGTGTGGTGGAGGTGATGAAGGTGCAGAACTGTTCGAAGCTGCGTCTGCTGCACTACGATACGCTGTGCCGCATGCGGGTGAAAAACGGTGCGGACGGAAGGCGCAGGAGCGCGGGCGACGAGATGTTCGAGGTGTTCTGGGAACAGTATCACGACATGACGCGGCAGCCTGCCCTCGACATCGAGGCGGCGCGCAAGGCGTGGGGGAAACTGACGCTGGCCGAGCGAGAGGAGGCGGTGGGAAACATCGAGATGTATCTCTGCATGCTGCCGTCTATCGACCGGGCTCGTACGGCGCTGAAGTATTTGCAGATGAAGAGTTTTGTACTCAATTGATTATATTTTTATCTGTGTTGTCTGATGAAATGTTTTAAGTATTTTTAGGATTATGGGGATGGTTTATGCGGAAGAAATAGAAGGGGCGGTACTGGGGGCGTGCCTGCTGGAGCGTTCGGCTCAGGCGGTAGTGCTGAAAAGTCTGCGTGCCGAGATGTTTTACCTGACGGCGCACCGGGTGGTGTTTGAGGCGATAAACGCGCTGTATGCCCGGGGAGCGGCGGTGGATATGCTGACGGTGACCGAGGAGCTGCGTGCTCAGGGACGGCTGGACGATGCGGGCGGTCCGTTTGCCGTGGCGAAACTGGCGGCGGGGGTGGCTACGTCGGCTCACCTGGAGTATCATTGCGGCATCCTGTTTCAGTATTACCTGCGGCGGAAGCTGGTGGAGGTGCTGACACGGGAGCTGGCGGCGGCAAACGATATGACGTGTGATGTGTATGATGTGCTGATTGATACGCAGCGGGAACTGGGGGCGCTGCTCGAGGATTCGCCGCTGGAGAATCACTTGCACCCCATGCCGGAGGTGATGGATGATACGGTGGCGCTGGTAGACCGCCGGCAGGAACTGGCTGTGAACGGGCTGACGGGTGTGCCTACGGGCTTGCAGCGGCTGAACGAGATGACAGGGGGATGGCAGCCGGGCAACCTGATTTTTACGGCGGCGCGTCCGGCCGACGGAAAGACGGCACTCGACTTGTTCTTTGCGCGTCAGGCAGCGATGGCGGGGGTGCCGGTGGTGTTCTTCACGCTGGAGATGACGGCTTCGGAACTGGGCGAGCGTATGGTACTGGCGGAGAGTTCGGCCGATCCGTTGCGTATCCGTCAGGGCAGGCTCTCGCCGGAGGAGGTGGAGGATGTGCACCGTACGGCGGAACGGATGAGCGCGCTGCCGGTACATGTCGACGATACGCCGTACATCAACGTCGACCAGTTGTGTGTCATCGCCAAGTCGCTGCGGGCAAAGGGGCTGCTGGGCTTGCTTATCGTCGACTATCTGCAACTGCTTGCCACGGTGAATCCGGGGCGTACGCGTGAACAGGAGGTGGCGGAGTGCAGCCGCAAGCTGAAGGGGCTGGCGCGCTCGCTGGGGTGTCCGGTCATCGTGTCGAGCCAGCTCAACCGTCAGGCGGAAGACCGGGCGGGGAGTCCGGAGCTGCGTCACCTGCGCGAGAGCGGGGCCATCGAGCAGGATGCCGATCTGGTGATTCTGCTGCACCGTCCGGAGCGTTATCACATCCGGGTGGATCCCGATACGGGGTGGTCTACGCGGGGCATGGGCATCGCCACGGTAGCCAAGCACCGCAACGGGGCGACGGGAAAGGTATATTACGGGTATAATCCCAGCATGACGAAAATCGGCGAGTTCGCGGGTACGCCTGTGACTGCGCCGGCAAACAATTTAAAACGGAAGAATGATGAAGGAAAGAGCAGTGACTTATTCGGTGGTTCCGCGGGTTGATCCGCGTGATATCTCGGCAGAGATGACGTATTATGCCCGTGCACAGGCGCGGGGAGAGGTGACGCTGGGCGACATGGCGCGCCGTATTCAGCGACGGTGTACGGTGACACGTGCCGATACGCTGGCGGTGCTTGTAGCGCTGGAAGAGGAGGTCTGCCGCGGGCTGTGCAACGGCGAGATTGTCCGTCTGGGTGAGCTGGGTTCGCTTCAGGTGGGAGTGAAAAGCGAGGGAGTGCGGCTGGAGGCTGACTTCCACGAATCGATGATAAACAAGATATGGGTGCGTTTCCGTCCGGGCATGGTGCTGAAAGGGATGCTGGACGGGGCGGCTTTCGAACGGGTTTCGCCGCGCAAGGAAGCCGGACGTGCCGGAAAGGGGATGCGGTATGAAAGAGAATGAACATGGCAACGGGGAATTCCGTCTGCGTATCTACGGCAAGTCGGAGCTGGCTTGTCTGTATTTTCCCGACCGTTCGCCGGAAACGGCACGGCGCAATCTGTACCGGTGGATGTACCGCTGTCCGTCCATCCGCGAAGGGCTGGCGGCACTGGGCCACGACAAGCACCGCAAGTTTTTCCTCAAGCCGGAGGTGGAGGTGATCGTGCGGGGACTGGGGGAGCCGTAAGATTAAGAAACTATGATATATACTTGCACGGGGTGTGAACCTCACGTTTGCGGTATCGCGGCGTGGTTCACACCCCGTTTTTTTGTGTGTATGCTGCATCGGAAACTTAACCGTTTTGAAACAGGATTGCCACATGCGCGTTTCTGTTTTGAAATACGCTGCCTTTAATTTTGCGCAATGAAAATTAAGGATTTTTAATTGCTTGAAAAACGCTGGTTGTCATGTAGATAGCTGGTAATGAAAAGGTAAGGAACAGGTTGGGAAAATTTACAATTTAAAAATAAAATGAAAAAATTTGCAGCGTATTTACTTTGGTTTTTGCTGATTGCTGTCTTGCCACTGATGGCGTGCAGCAACGATGGAATGACGGAAGCTGTAGCGGACAGCTTTGATGTACAGTTTGAATGCCCTTCGCTGATAGAAGTGGCCAAGGGAGGGGAATATACGTTCCAGGTGACCGGGAGTAACAAGCCGGCGGAATCGGATGTGATTATTCTGGAATCGACAGGGGGAATCTCGTATACGTGTGTGCTGGTGAGTGTTTCGGAAAACAGTTTTACCATAAAGCTTACCGACGGATGCGAAAGCGGTACGTACCGGGTGTTCATCAAGCGTGGTGACCGCAAGAAACAGATTGGTACTACCTATATTAATATAGTAGAGGGAATTGATTTCACGCCGGATGCCGGAACGACGGTGTACGGGGTGGTATCGACAGCCGACGGTCCGGTGCAGGGTGTTGTGGTATCGGACGGTGTAGAGGTGAGCGTGACCGACGAACGGGGTATCTACCAGCTTCAGTCGGAAAAGAAATGGGGGTATGTGTTTATCTCCGTTCCTTCGGGATATGAAGTTCCTGCCGAGGGAGTCTTGCCTCGGTTCTACCAGATGATGAAGGGGGACGCCGCTACAACGGAGCGTGTGGATTTCTCGCTGACTGAGGTGGAAGGACAGGATAATTATAAGGTGTTTATGCTGGGCGATATGCATCTGGCCAACCGCACGGGCGACCTGGGACAGTTTATGGACTTTACCGAGGATCTGAACAGCTACCGTGCCTTGCATCAGCACGAAAAGATGTATGCCATTACGCTGGGCGACATGACCTGGGACCTGTACTGGTATTCGAACAGTTATGCGCTGCCTGAGTACCTGAATACCATCAACAATCAGGTGAAGGGACTTCAGATTTTCCATACTATCGGAAATCATGACTACGACTACAAGGCTACGAGCGACGAGGAGGCGGGAAGCCGTTTCATGGATTATATCGCTCCGACATATTATTCGTTCAACATCGGAAAGGTGCACTACGTGGTGCTGGATGACATCGATTGCAGCAACTACGACGGCACTACCTCGCGCGACTACGAGAAGCGTGTGTCGGCCGAACAGCTGAGCTGGCTGTCGAAGGATCTGGCATATGTCGACAAGTCGACACCGCTGGTAGTGGTGATGCACGCACAGCTGTTCTACCCGTCGCAGACGGAAGGTTTCAAGATAGACCATGACGTGCTGAACACTACGCAGCTGCTGGACGTGCTGGACGGCTACAAGGTGCATTTCGTGACCGGACATACGCACCTGAGTTTCAACGTGACTCCGGAGGATGACGTAACGGGCGGACGCGAGGTGTACGAACATAACGCGGGTGCGATATGCGCTTCGTGGTGGTGGTCGGGCTACCTTACTCCGGGTGTGCACATCAGTCCCGACAGAACACCGGGCGGATACTCGGTATGGGATGTGAACGGAACGGACATCGAATGGATATACAAGGCTACGGGAGTGGTACGACTTCTATCAACAGTGCCGATCCGCTGGTGCTGATAGACGGTGCGGTGGGTGAACTGGACCGTGTGAACCCGAACGACGTGGAGTCTATCTCGGTCATCAAGGATGCGTCGGCTGCGGCAGTATACGGTGCGCGTGCGGCATTCGGTGTGATTCTGATCACAACCAAGTCGGGCTCGGCACAGGACGGAAAGGCTACCGTGCGTTACAGCGGTCGTCTGGGATGGCAGGCTCCTACCACGACTACCGATTACGAAACAACCGGTTACTGGTCGGTGTATACGGTAAACACCTTCTGGCGTGCGAAGAACGGCACGAACTACGTGGACTATACCGACTACGACATGCAGCAGCTGCTGGCTCGTGTGAACGACAAGACGGAGAATCCCGACCGCCCGTGGGTAGTGGAAGATACAAGAAACGGTCGCCGTCAGTGGGTGTACTACGGCAACTACGACTGGTGGCACATGATGTACAACGACCGTCGTCCTACCCAGCAGCACAGCATCTCGCTGAGCGGGGGTACGAAGGATGTGAAATATCTGGTGAGCGGGGCATACGATTACCAGAAAGGTATCCTGAACATGAATCCGGATATCTACCGCAAGTATAACCTGCGTTCGAAGATTGACTTTACCATCAACCGCTATGCTACGCTGAGCAACAATACTTCGTTCTATGGCTCGCAGTATACTTTCCAGGGTAACGGAAGCATCGACGATACCATCGGTTACAGCGGACGTCATGCGCTGGCGTGCTTCCCGATGAAGAACCCCGACGGCTCATGGCTGTACGGTACTCCTTACCTGAACTATAAGGTGGGCAACGGACGTCATATCATGCTGGGTGAGGGATCGCACCGCAACGTGAACCGCACGAACGACTTCTCGAATACTACACGACTGGTCATCACACCGGTCAAACAGCTGAGTCTGACGGGTGACTTTACCTACCGTCTGTACCAGACACGCAATACACACCGTTCGAACAACCTGTTCTACCGCGAATATCCGGACGGACCGCTGCTGTCGTATGCTACCGGAGCCGGTCTGAACAAGCTGAGTGAATCGGTGAACACACGCAACTATTATTCGGCAAACGTTTTTGCCAACTACGAAGATACATTCGGCGAAGCACATCACGTGACGGGAGTGGTCGGGTTCAACTACGAACGCATGTATCTGAAGAATGTTTCGGCTGCGGGACAGAACCTGACTTCTACTTCGCTGGACGACCTCGACCTGGTGGGACAGAATGCCGAGGGTGAAGTGCTGACCGAAGTGGGCGGCGGACAGAGTGAATATGCGCTGGCTGGTTTCTTCGGCCGTGTGAACTACGACTACAAGGGACGCTACCTGTTTGAGGCGAGCGGACGTTACGACGGTACATCGCGTTTTGCTGCCGGAAGCCGCTGGGGATTCTTCCCTTCGGGTTCGGTGGGATGGCGTATCTCGGAAGAACCGTTCTTCAAGCCGCTGAGCGGATATGTAGACAACCTGAAGCTGCGTGCTTCGTTCGGTAGCCTGGGTAACCAGAATGTTTCTTCTTACTATACATACATGCGTCTGATTTCGGTAAGCGACTTTGCCGGCTTCACGTTCGGTGAGGGCAGCTCGATGGCGAAATATGCTACACTGGGTGCGCCGGTGGCATCGGACCTGACCTGGGAAACTTCGGAACAGTGGGACTTCGGTTTCGACCTGACCATGCTGAAGAACCGCCTGAACATTACCGTAGACGGATATGTGCGCAACACACTGAATATGCTGACCGACGGTGTGAAACTGCCGCTACTTCGGGCAGCAGTGTCTATCGCCGCTGGTTTATCGACAATATCAAACTGAGCCGCGCCAACTGACAGGTGCGGTAGCAGAGAGGTTCCACAGGCTGTACAGCATTTACGCAGACGGTTTCCACCGGCGGGCGTCGAGCTGTACGGCCTGTGGCTTTTTTATTTTTATCGTAACAATGCAATCCTGTAGGCGGACGGTGACGGACACTGCCCGGAACTGGCTATGTATCTTTGTGATACAGAAAAGAGATTGAAAGCTTTCAACAGGTATTCGTTTTAATCATTTAAAAAGTAAAAAGATTATGGAAAGAGCAGTGACTTATTCGGTAGTAGCAAGAAAGAAACCTAATGATCTGGAAGGTAGTGCCAAATATTATGCCCTGGCACAGGCACGCGGCGAGATGGGAATCCGTGAAATGGCGGACCGTATTCAGCAGATGTGTACGGTGACACGTGCCGATACGATGGCGGTGCTGATTTCGCTGGGTACGGTGATGCGTGACGGTCTGTGTGCCGGAGAAATTGTGCGTCTGGGCGACCTGGGTTCGTTTCAGATCGGTCTGAACGGTGAGGGTAGTGCCACGGAGGAAGAATATCACACCGGACTGATAAAGAAGGCGCATATCAACTTCCGTCCGGGAGCCGATCTGTCGGACATTCTGACTTCGCTGAGTTACGAACGTGTGCCGGTAAAGCCTAAAAAAGAGGAGTAAGACTCCGGAAGGGAGATGCGGACAGATGTGAAATATAAAAAACAAGGAGGAATGTATGACTGGAAAGGTAAAATGGATTCTGATCAGGATAATCAAGTGTCTGTATTGCATACTGACCGGAAAGAAAGGAGGGTGTGATGAGAAAGATTGACATGATTGTCATTCATTGTTCGGCAACGAGAGCGGATGTTCCGCTCTCGCCCCGCCAGCTGGATGAAATGCACCGGCAGCGCGGGTTCGACGGATGCGGGTATCATTATTATGTAAGGCGCGACGGAGAAATATGTACGATGCGTCCGGTAGACCGCCCCGGAGCGCATGCCAAAGGATACAACCAGCACAGTATCGGTGTGTGCTACGAAGGAGGACTGGACGAGCAGGGACGTCCTGCTGATACACGTACGGAACTTCAGAAGCGTTCGCTCAGGGTGCTGGTGAGAGTGCTTGCCATGGACTTCCAGACACGCCGGATAGTAGGACATCGCGATCTGAGTCCGGACCTGGACGGTGACGGGGTGATAGAACCGGAAGAGTGGACGAAGGTGTGTCCCTGCTTTGATGTTGGGACGGAATTATAAGAAAATTTATGTACAGTGTTGTGATGATATGTTTTTGTGTTAAAAAGCTATCAAAATGTAATATGTAAAATAAATATGTGTATTATTAAATTTTAACACTTATATAAATCTTTGGTTTATAGTAATTTGTATTAAGGGGCTCTTTTAAGGAGTCCCTTATTTTTTAAATATTTGTTATTGTTTATTTTTATATGGTTTTATCCATAGATTCTCGAAGAGGGTATAAAAACGTTCAATGTGTTAGTAAAATATTGGTGTTTATGGTAAAAAATAAAGCTAAAACTGTCTATTTGATAATTTATAGAATATGCAAGAATATTTATGTATTTTGCTTTAATTTTTTGTTTTTTAATGAAATGATATGTATATTTGCGTCCGTTATTAAAATTTTATTAGAATATGGAAAAGCGAATTACACTTTTTTGTGCCTTTTTGTTAATAGGCATAAGTCTGGCGATAGCTCAGGCTGTACAAGTGACAGGTGTCGTGGTGTCTGCGGAGGATGACATGCCTGTCGTGGGAGCTTCTATTTTGGTTAAGGGAACTTCTAATGGTACAATTACGGATATCGACGGAAAGTTTATACTGAAAGTTAACAAGGGGGATAAACTTGAAATCAGCTATATCGGTATGAAATCGCAGACAGTAGCTGCCAAAAATAATATGAAGGTGGTACTGGAATCGGATACAGAAGTGCTGGATGAAGTCGTAGTTACCGGTATGCAGCGTATGGACAAGCGATTATTTACAGGTGCGTCAACAAAAATATCTGCCGAAGACTCTAAACTTGACGGTGTGCCGGAAATCAGCCGTGCCTTGGAAGGACGTGCAGCCGGTGTATCGGTTCAGAACGTATCAGGTACTTTTGGTACAGCTCCGAAAATCCGTGTACGTGGTGCCACATCTATCTACGGTAGCTCTAAACCGTTGTGGGTGGTAGATGGTGTCATCATGGAGGATGTAACGGAAGTAGGTGCTGACGATTTGTCTTCGGGTGATGCCGTTACACTGATCAGTTCGGCTATCTCTGGTTTGAATGCTGACGATATCGAAAGCTTCCAGATTCTGAAGGATGGTTCGGCTACTTCTATCTATGGTGCTCGTGCCATGGCAGGTGTGATTGTCGTTACTACCAAGAAAGGTAAGGCAGGTTCTAACAAGATCAGCTATACAGGTGAATTCACCATGCGTCTGAAACCGAACTACCGTAACTTCAACATCATGAACTCTCAGGAGCAGATGGACGTATACAAGACACTGGAAAGCAACGGTTACCTGACATTTGCCGATGTATACCGTGCTTCTAACAGTGGTGTATATGGTAAGATGTATCATTTGATCAACAGTTACGACGCAAACACAGGATTTGGCATGCCAAACACTCCGGAAGCAAGAAATGCTTATCTGCGTGAGGCTGAATACAGAAATACAGACTGGTTTGATGTTTTGTTCAACAACAGCATTTCGCAGAACCATGCAATCAGTATGACAAGTGGTACTGAAAAGGCTTCGTACTATACTTCACTGAGTGTGATGAACGACCCGGGATGGACCAAACAGAGCAAGGTACAGCGTTACACTGCCAACCTGAATGCACTGTATAATATTTCGAAGAAAGTTTCACTGAACCTGATCGGTAACGCTTCTTACCGTAAACAGCGTGCGCCGGGTTCGTTGAGCTCAAATCTGGACCCTGTAAGTGGTGAAGTAAAACGTGACTTCGATATCAACCCGTATTCTTACGCGCTGAATACTTCACGTGCACTCGACCCGAATGAATACTACGTACGTAACTATGCGCCGTTCAATATCTTGCATGAACTGGACAATAACTATATGGACCTGGATGTAGTAGATATGAAATTCCAGGGTGAATTGAAATACAAACCTATCAATAAGGTAGAACTGAGTGTGCTGGGCGCTTACAAGTATTCTACTACTACTCAGGCTCACAAGATTACTGACTATTCTAACCAGGCATGGGCTTACCGTGCAATGGATGATGCTACTATCCGTGACGCTAACCCGTGGTTGTATACTAACCCGGATGTTTCGAACGCGTTGCCGGTATCGGTTCTTCCGGTGGGAGGTTTTTACCGTGAAACTAAATATGGCATGAACAGCTACGACTTCCGTGCTACTGCCAGCTACAATGACGTATTTAATGAAAACCATATCTTCAACTTCTTCGGTGGTATGGAGTTGAACGCTACCGACCGTACACAGACTTGGTTCCAGGGTGTAGGTTTGCAGTATGATATGGGTATGCTTCCTTCTTACGACTATTTGTACTTCAAACAGGGTAATGAGGAAAATGCTGCTTACTACGGTGTGTCTACAACCCGCTCTCGTGACGTGGCTTTCTTCGGTACAGCTACTTATTCATGGAAAGGTAAATATACAATAAACGGTACAGTCCGTTATGAAGGTTCTAACAAGCTGGGTAAGAGCCGTTCGGCACGCTGGCTTCCTACATGGAACGTTTCGGGTGCATGGAACGCACACGAAGAAAGCTGGTTCGAAAACCTGAGACCGGCCTTGTCTAACCTGACTCTGAAGGCTTCTTACTCACTGACTGCCGACCGTGGTCCGGCTGAGGTTTCTAACTCACGCGTAATCATCAACAGTTATAACTCTTACCGCCCGTTTGCCAGTGTAAGTGAATCTGGTCTTCAGATTACAGAACTGGAAAACAGTGAGCTGACTTACGAAAAGAAACATGAGTTGAATATCGGTGCTGAAATCGGTTTCCTGGATAACCGCATCAATCTGGCTATGGACTGGTACAAGCGTAACAACTACGACTTGATCGGTATCATCAACACAATGGGTGTAGGTGGACAGATTTCAAAATATGCCAATGTTGCCAGCATGAAGTCACACGGTGTGGAATTTACATTGTCTACAAGAAACATTGTAACACGCGACTTCAAATGGAATACCGACTTTATCTTCTCTAACGCGAAGAACGAAGTTACCGAACTGGATGCTAACTCACGTGTTATCGACCTGATTGCAGGTACAGGTTTTGCTCTGGAAGGTTATCCGGTACGTTCACTGTTCTCTATGGACTTCCAGGGACTGAACGGACAAGGTCTCCCGACATTCATCAATGAAAAAGGTGAAGTGACTGTAAGTGACATCAACTTCCAGGAACGTAACGTTAAAGATCATCTGGTTTACGAAGGTCCGACCGATCCGACTATTACCGGTAGTTTCGGTAACGTATTTACCTACAAGAACTTTAAGTTGAATGTATTTATCACTTACTCATTCGGAAATGTAATCCGTCTGGATCCGGTATTCAGCAATAAATATACTGACTTGGATGCAACACCGAAAGAGTTTGTAAACCGCTGGACTAAGCCGGGTGACGAAAATATTACCAACATACCGGTTATCGCCGATACACGTATGAACCGTCAGGATTCTCAGTTGAGCCGTGCATACAATGCATACAACTACTCTACAGAACGTATTGCCAAAGGTGACTTCATCCGTATGAAGGAAATTTCACTGAACTATGATTTCCCGAAATCACTGGCCAGCCGTATGAAACTGAGCAACCTGTCACTGAAACTTCAGGCAACCAACCTGTTCCTGATTTATGCTGACAAGAAGCTGAACGGTCAGGATCCGGAATTCTTCAACACCGGTGGTGTGGCTGCTCCTGTTCCTAAGCAGTTTACTTTGACTTTGAGATTGGGTATTTAATTTGATTTAAAAGAGAAAATTATGATGAAAAATATAAAAACATACAGTGCTGCTTTATTGATGGCGTGGGCTTTCGCTTCGTGTAGCGATTTCCTTGATACAGTGCCTGATAATCGTGCAGAAATAGATACGGAATCGAAGGTTACCAGTCTGTTGGTTTCAGCTTATCCTAGCTATTATCCGATAATGATGTTTGAAAAAGCTTCGGACAATACGGCTGATAACGGTGAAATGTATGCTTTTGAGTACCAGCAGGAGCAGGATGCCTATTTGTGGAATGATATCAAGACAGATACGGATCAGGACTCTCCGCAGGGAATGTGGAACGGACTTTATATGGCGATTGCTTCGGCAAACCATGCACTGCAGGCTATCGAACAGATGGGAAATCCGGCTTCGCTGAACGCTCAGAAAGGTGAAGCGCTGTTGTGCCGTGCATATGCACATTTTGTCTTGGCTAATATCTTCTGTGAAGCTTACGATCCGGCTACCGCTTCAACCAAATTGGGTATTCCTTATGCTACGAAACCGGAAACAGAAGTAGCTCCTGAATATACCAGAGGTACGCTGGAAGAAACTTACCAGCATATTGAGGCTGATTTGCTGGAAGGACTTCCACTGATTAATGATAACTTGTATTCGGTTCCTAAATACCACTTCAACAAAAAGGCTGCCAATGCTTTTGCCGCACGTTTCTACCTGTTCTATGTAAAAGAAGATAAGTCGAACTATGAAAAGGTGCTGGAATATGGTAAAGTAGTGCTGGGTACGAATCCGGCAAGATCACTTCGCCAGTTGCAGGCTGACCTGGGTCCTCTTACCGAACTGGATGAAAGAGGTGATGCGTATATCTCTGCATCGGTAGATGCTAACTTGCTGATAACTCCGATCAACAGTTCATGGCCTTACATTTACGGTCCTTACACCATGGCAAAACGTTATGGTATGAACCGTACCGTAACCACTTACGAAACACTCTGGGCAGATGCTCCATGGAACTCCAATACGTTGTTTTATGCCTTCCTGAACGGTATGGAACAGAAGTTGTGTTTCTTTAAGTATCGCATGTATTTTGAGTATACAGATAAGGTAAACGGTATCGGTTATCGTCACGCTGTAATCGTTCCGTTCAGTACCAACGAAACATTGCTTTGCTGCATCGAGGCTAATATTCTGAAGGCTCAGCCTGACTATGCTACTGCTGTAGAATATATGAACGAATGGCTGGATGCATCGAAGGGTGACGGAAGATACGGATATCCGGAAACACTGACAGAAGATAAAATTGTAGACTTCTATGAAGGTGTGGGATATACACCGATACCTGTAACCGATGAAACCAAGCGTACAGTGAAGAAACACCTGAATCCTTGCTTCTCGTTTGTAAACAAGAAACAGGAAAACATGATCCACTGTGTGTTGCAGATGCGCCGTATTGAAACTATTCACGACGGTTCACGCTGGATGGATGTAAAACGCTACGGTATTGAAATTACTCATAACCGTGACGGTATGGACCCGATCGTATTGACGAAAGATGATCCGCGTCGCGCATTCCAGTTGCCACAAGATGTTATAGAAGCTGGTCTGGAGGCTAATCCTCGATAAATGAACTTTAAAATGATAGTTGTTATGAAAAAGATAAAATACTTATTTTTGATATTGGTAGCCATGTGTACTGCTACCTCATGCAGCGAAGACGATTTGTCTCCTGATAGCATTTTTGATACGACGGCTCCTCAGCGCAATGAGTTTGATAACTGGATTCTTACGTACTATACAACTCCATATAATATCGATTTGAAATATCGTTTTGAAGATATCGAATCGGATATGGACTATAACGTGATACCAGCCGATTATAACAAGTCGATTGCTTTGGCACAGATGGTGAAATACCTGTGGTTGGAAGTGTATGCCAAACTGGCTGCTCCAGAGTTTCTTCCTACTTACTGTCCGAAGATTATGCACTTTGTAGGTTCACCGGAATACAACGCAGTCAGCGGTTCCATTGTATTGGGTACTGCGGAAGGTGGTATGAAGATTACGTTGTTCAATGTAAACGGACTGGATGTCGAAAATCCGAATATAGATGTGTTGAATGAATGGTACTTCAAGACCATGCACCATGAGTTTGCTCATATCCTGCATCAGACAAAGAATTATTCTACCGATTTCAACGATATTACTCCGGGTAAGTATTCGGGTGAAGGTTGGGTGAATCTGAAGGATGCGGATGTCCGTAAAGAAGGATTTGTTACAGCCTATGGTTCTAGTCAGCCGGATGAAGATTTCGTAGAAACTATTGCGAACTATATAGTAAAATCGGATGCTGAATGGCAGAACATCATGAGCCAGGCCGGAACAGTAGGTGGTGCATTGATTCAGGAAAAACTGGATATGGTTACCGAATATCTGAGTGACTCATGGGGAATTGATATTCAGGCTTTGCATGAAGAAGTGCAGGAACGCCAGTCGCATATACTGGAAATGGATTGGACAACATTAAAATGATAAAAACGGAATGAGTATGAAAAAGTTATTATATATTTTTACTCTGATCAGTTCGTTCTTGCTGGCGGGCTGTACTTCAGAAACGGAAAACTTGTTCGGTGAATCGGCTTCGAACCGTGTGGAGGAAGCGATGGAAAACGCCCAGAAGATTTTGGTTGAGGCACCGAACGGATGGTTGATGAAATATTATCCTTCTTCTCAGCAGAGTTTTGGCGGATACAACGTGCTGATGTCGTTTACTGCAGAAGGTGAAGTTACGGTCAGTGCTGATATCACTGATCCCAGTGCTAAATCGACAAGTCTCTACCGTTTGAAAGAACAGGCTGGTCCTACACTGACTGTAGATACTTATAATGAAATTTTCCACTTCTTCTCTGATCCGGCCTCGGGTGTAGGTGCTACAGGACTCGGTATGGAAGGTGACTATGAATTTACTATTCAGTCGGCTACTCCGGAACTGATTGTGATGAGAGGTAAAAAGACTGGTAATACCATTACCATGACTCCGATGCCGGAAAATGAAACTTGGGAGGCATATCTCACTGATATCAAGGAAGCTGAGCAAAAAGTAAATTATGTACTTTTCTCTTATGCTGCTGATGGTGAGAAATATGACGTAACAAAATCATATCGAACACTGGCTATCTCGCATGAAGTTGACGGTGAGAATGTAACAGAGGTCTTTTCATACATTCAGACCAAGGAAGGTATGGAATTCTACAGCCCGATTACACTGGGTGGAATGGAAGTATCGAAATTGGTTTACGATAGTGCTTCTGGTACTTGGAAGTCTGAAGATGGAAAAGCTGTATTGAGCGGTGAAACTACTCCTCCGGCATTGTTATTTGCCAACGGTGGTCCGTGGTTTGTTACTTACGACGGTATGAGTTCATACGGACAGAGTTATGTGACTTCTGGATTGGAGAAGATGAGCAGCAATATTTCGGGTAATAATTCTTTGGATTATTTGATTCTTGGTAGTTATTTCTATGCAGATAATGCTGTAAACATTGCTTATGGACCTTATTATGGAGTAATGCTTTTGGAAACGACTGTTTTGTCTGACAATCAGATTAACCTGAACTTGCCTGGTAACTGTGACCAGACAGGACTTGATTTGTGGAATGCCGGATTTAACACTGTGGTTCGTCCGATTGCATACCTGAACGGTGGTGTTACATTTACAGTTACTGCTGACGATCCGGTAAATCCAACAAAGATGACGCTGACTGAAGTTGGCAATACGAAGAATGTAATCGTTGTAACCAATCAGGAAACTCCGTTTGGTTATCATGAATAATAATAATTTTCTCTATTAATTTCTCTCTTAAAGAATGATTGGAAGGCTATTCCTAGTGATAGGGGTAGCCCTCACTTTTTTATTGCTGGACGGGTGTGAAGGCAAGTGGCTGTATACATTTTGCGCTAGGCACTTTGAGCTGTTTCAAAATGGGACTGCGAAAGTAAAAATCTTATAGATTGAAATTTAGAACTATTAGTGTCCGATAAACATATTAAATAGCCTGATTATCAGTGTTTTTTTTATGGATAAGTTTTCTTGCTAAAGTTGGTGTTTAATTTTATGTATATCAATAAGTTATTGATGACTTGAAAGTTTTGTCGGGCAGCAATGATTCAGAAATAAAAATCTCCTGCTTTAGTCTTTGTTTATTTCAATGACTGGACTAAAAGCAGGAGTTTTTTTATGTTGTAACTATTATAAGCCTTTGTTCGTAACTGTACTTCATTTTTGAGGCAGTCTCAGTTTATTTTAAAATATTAGTGTCCAATAAATATATTGAATGGCCTGGTTATCAGTGTTATTCTTATAGGTAAGTTTTCTTGTTAAGTTTGTTGCTTAATTTTATGTATATCAATAAATTATGCCAATCAGCAGTTGGCTTTCTGATTCAAAAATTAAAAATTAACAAATGTAA
>ERZ791865.403-NODE-403-length-65366-cov-6.251382_pt1 | contig 65366 bp, 64 predicted proteins | sample MGYA00509942_ERZ791865 | MGnify/ENA primary metagenome ERZ791865 (study PRJEB30046, sample SAMN00792098) | human gut metagenome | study: EMG produced TPA metagenomics assembly of the A metagenome-wide association study of gut microbiota in type 2...
CGGCGATGACAGTTTTGCAAGGGTTCCCTCACTATTCGGTAGCCGGACAGGGGCGTCCGCTCCTACGCACGGCATGGGAGTAGGGGCAGGCCCGGGCGGGGCGATGTGGGCATCGCCCCCTACGGAATTATATTGAAAACCCCCGCGTAGGGGCCGATGCCTACATCGGCCCGGTTGCACCGTTTTTCAAATCGTGCGTAGGGCGGCGTGCCCTCACGCCGCCGCAATGGTGCAGTGGGTAACGGGCGGCGGGCTGGAGGCAGCCCGCCCTACAAAGGATTTCTGTAAATGTATGTAGGGGCGGGGCTCTGCCCCGCCCGTTTCCCATATAAAAGCAAAACCTGTAGGGCAGGGCCCGTGTGCCCTGCCGGGGTGCGGTACAAGCGGGCGGGGTAGAATCCCGCCCCTACGGGGTTTTTGATTGTTCGATGCGCAAAAAAACAGACCGGGAAATTCCCGGTCTGCTTTTCTTTAACTTTAGCGATTGCCCCGGTCGTAGGCTACGACCACACGGCGGTTGGGCTCCGTGCCCACGGAATAGGTGGTGACGCCTGCCTTATCCTGCAGGGCGGCGTGGATCACATGGCGCTCATAGGCGTTCATGGGCTCCAGGGTCACGCTGCGGCGGTACTTGAGTACCTTGCCGGCCACCTTATTGGCCAGGCTCTCCAGGCTCTGCTCCCGCTTGGCCCGGTAATTCTCCGCATCCACATGGATCCGCAGACGCTTATCCCGGCCGCTGTTCACGGCGTAGTTGGTGAGCTGCTGGATGGCGTCCAGGGTCTCGCCCCGGCGGCCGATGAGGGCGCCCAGGCGCTGGCCTTCCAGGATGACCTTATAGCGGTTCTTCTCCTCCTCGTACACCTTGATCTCCGCCTTGCACTCCATGTGCTCCAGCAGACCCGCCAGGAACTCCGTGATGCGGCGGGCATCGTCATTGTCACAGGCGGCGGCAGAGGTGGACTCCTTCCCCTCGGGCTTCTTCTCCACGGGCTTGGGCTCGGGCTTTTTCTCAACCGGTTTTCTCTCCGCCGGTTTCTTCTCGGCGGGCTTCTTTTCCACAGGCTTGCTCTCGGCGGCCTTCTTCTCGGCGGGCTTTGCCTGGGGCGCCGGGGTCTTGACCTCCGGCTCGTCCACAACGTCCAGCTCGTAGCGCACCCGCACCTTGGCCGGGCTGCTGCCGATGCCTAAAAATCCGCTCTTGGAGCGCTCCAGGATCTCCAGGGACACGTCATCCCGCTCCAGGTGGAGCTGCTCCAGCGCCTTGCGGACGGCCTCCTCCTCGGTCTTGCCTGTTACATCAATATAACGCATGACAAAACTCCTTATTCGTCGTAGTGATGCTCGTTGTAAGCGCGGCCGCGGGCATAGGGACGCTGCCCCACCCGGCCGTTTTCATTGGTGCCGGCCTTCTTCTCCGGCTTTTTGGCGGACTGGTTCTTCTTGCCGCTGCCGCCGGACTTGGACTTCTCATACTGCTGTTGCTGCTGCAGCATCCGCTCCCGGGAGGCCATCATCTTGGCGGCCCGGGCCTCGCGCTTGGCGCGCTCCTTGTCCGTTTCCTCCCGGTCCAGGATCTTGTTGAAGTACTTATTGAGCACCTGCTCCTGGATGGTGGCAAAGGCGGTGTTGGCGATCCAGTACACGCACAGAGCAGCGGGCAGGATATAGCCCATCCACAGGGTCATCAGGGGCATGAGATACATCATCATCTTGCCCTGGCCGCCGGCGGTATTGCCGCTGGCCTTCATGCTGATGCGAGTCATGAGGAACTGCAGGGCCGTTGCGATAATCGGCAGCAGCAGCACGCCGATGACCGGCCAGCCGCCGGTGGTGATCTGCTTGAAGAGGGTGGAGCCCTGGCTGGCCAGGTCCATGCCCAGGAAGTTATAGTCCAGGTTGATGAGCCCGTCAAACTGGCCCTGGAAGCTCTCCCAGTTCTGATGGACGAACTTGGCCAGGTAGATCTGCTCATAGGCAGAGGCGTTGCCGCCCTCTACGGCGGTGTAGCCCAGCTTGGTGGCTGCATCGGTGATGGCGCTGATGGTGTCCATGCTGAGGCCCATGAGATAGCGCAGGGGCTGACGGATGATGGCGTACAGCGCGATGAGGATGGGGAAGGGCAGGAAGGACCACAGACAGCCGGACATGGGGTTCACGCCCTCCTGGGCGTAGAGGTTGGCCATCTCCTCCTGCATACGCTGCTTGTTATTGGCGTAGCGGGTCTGGATGTCCTTGACCTTGCCCTGCATGCGGTTCATGCGCAGCATGCTCTTCTTACCCTTCAGCTGGAAGGGCAGGATCACCAGCTTCACCACCAGGGTGAACAGGATCAGCGCCAGGCCGTAGGACCCGGTGAGGGAATAGAACACCCGGGTCAGCCAGGCAAAAGGCACACAGATATAATATCCGAGTTGTGCGAACATATTTTTTTCCTCCGTTTAGTTCTTGGGAAAAGCCGATGGTTACGGAACGGGATCATACCCGCCTTTGTGGAAGGGATTGCACCGCAATATGCGCTTGGCGGCGAGGAAGCTGCCCTTTACGGCGCCGTATTTTTCCACCGCCTCCAGGGCGTACTCCGAGCAGGTGGGGATATAGCGGCAGCGCGGGGGAAACAGGGGAGAGACCTCCCGCTGATAAAACCGGATGGCGGCCATACATGCCTTTTTCATGTTTCGTCCTCCCGCAGCAGGGAGAGCCGGCGCAGGCAGTCCAGATACGCAGCATTCATCTTCTGATAGGGGCCTGCGGCGCTGCGGCCACGGCCCACCACGATCACGTCCCACCCGGGGCGCATTTTGTCCCGGTTCAGGCGGTAGATCTCCCGGATCCGGCGGCGCACCCGGTTGCGCACCACCGCATGACCCAGCTTCTTACTCACCGTGACGCCCAGACGGCTGCCCCCCGCCCGATTCTTCAGGCAGTACACCACCAGATAGGGGCTCACGGCGGAGCGGCCCTTGCGGTAGATGCGGCGAAATTCGTAATTTTCCTTGACGGTTACGGCTGCTTTCATGGTTTTCTCCCGGCTTAAAGTTACACTTTCAAGCGACATTTGCATAGACGAATAGGGACGGCAGTTTTCCCTTCCACCGTCCCTGTTTTTCACGAGCTATGCCGGATGCACCTTCCGTGACCTCAGAGGGTCAGACGAGCGCGACCCTTGGCACGACGACGAGCCAGAACCTTGCGGCCGTTGGCAGTAGCCATTCTCTTGCGGAAGCCGTGCACCTTGGAGCGCTGGCGCTTCTTGGGCTGATAGGTACGGAACATTGCAGGACACCTCCATTACGTAGAAAATCCGGCGGCGGCAACCGGGCCGCCACACTTACTCGACGGCGGGCGAAGTGACCTCCGCCCCGCAGTTGAAAAAGTCAGGTGCCGAAAATGCGGCACTTTGTTCATTATACATAATGAAAAAGGGCCTGTCAACATAAATTTCGCCCCGTGGGCGGCGAGTTTTCCCGGGTGGAGAAAAAAGTTTTATACATTATCTAATATATAAGTGTGGACTTTTTCATACTTTTATGGTACACTTATGGTGCCCGTATGCCGCCCGCGCATAGAGAGGCGGCCAGCGGAGCCTGATTTAAAAATATTTTTCCACAGCGTTGCCCCAAAAGGGGCAACAGCGGGCCGGATTTACCCCACAGATAGAATTTGTTTTTGGGAAAGGGGAGCTATCACTTTGAATTCACTGACCGATGTATGGGGCAGCGTGCTGCAGCAGATGTCACAGCAGCTGGCCCCCACCACCATCAACACCTGGTTCGACGAGGTGGAGGTGGTCACTATGGAGGATTCCGCTTTCGTGCTGCACTGCGGCAACGAATTCAAGAAGAAGACCATCGAGGCCCGGTTTCTGCCCTACATCCGGGACGCCCTGCGGGACCTGTTCTCCGCGGATTTTGAGATCAAGATCCTCAACGACGACCAGCTGTCCGCCTATCACGGCATCAAGCCCGACTATCCGGGGGACCTGGAGGATTCCGGGACGTTCACCTTTGAGACCTATGTGGTGGGGCCCAGCAACAAGCTGGCCTACGCCGCTGCCCACGCCGTGTCCGACCGGCCGGGCGTGAACTACAACCCGCTTTTCATCTACGGCGACTCCGGCCTGGGCAAGACCCATCTGCTCTACGCCATCGCCCACGGGCTGAAGCAGAACTATCCGGACGCCAAGGTGGTGTACATCAAGGGCGACGACTTTACCAACGAGCTGGTGGCCTCCATCCGGGAGGGCAAAAACGCCGAGTTCCGGGAGAAGTACCGCCAGGCGACACTGCTGCTGGTGGACGACGTGCAGTTCATCGCCGGCAAGGAGCAGACCCAGGAGGAGTTCTTCCACACCTTCAACTCCCTGTACGAGGCCGGCAAGCAGATCGTCCTCACCTCCGACCGGCCTCCCCGGGAGATGACCAAGCTGGAGGACCGGCTGCGCACCCGTTTTGAGTGGGGCCTGATGGTGGACGTGACGCCCCCGGACTACGAGACAAGGCTGGCCATCGTGAAAAATAAATCCGCCATGCTGGGCGTGAAGCTGTCGGACCCGGTGTCCGACCTCATTGCGGAGAACGTCACCGCCAACGTCCGGCAGATCGAGGGGACCCTAAACAAGATCCTGGCCTACTACGACCTCATGGGCAGCACCATGAGCCAGGAGGACATCCTCAAGGCCATCCGGGACATGATCAAGAAAAACAACGAGTACATCCCCACGGCCCAGGCGGTGGTGAACTACATCTGCTCCACCTATCACATCGACGAGGATGTGCTCCGGGGCCAGAGCCGGGGCCGGGAAGTGGTCAACGCCCGGCAGATCGCCATGTACCTCATGCGGCGGATGATCTGCATGAACCTGGTGGACATCGGCAAGGAATTCGGCGACCGGGACCACACCACGGTGCTGCACTCCCTGGATAAGGTAGAAAAGCAGATGCGCTCCGACCCGGCCTTTGCCGAGACCGTGAAGCAGATCACCACCAACATCAATAACAGCGCCCGGGGCTAAATTATCCACATAGCTTGTGAACTTCCTGTGGAAAAGGGGGCAGCTTCCGGATTCGCCCAAATATCCGTGGAAAGCTGTGGATATTTTCCTATTCCCCATGTGGAGAAAAAAGTGAGCTGTTTCGCGGCTTTGCGCAGTTTTTCCACAATGGTTTTCCCTACGACTACTGTTACTAAAAATACTTAGCTTATGTTCTGTGCGCATAAAATATGCGCGGGATCTTTAGGAAAAAAGAAAGGATGATCGAGATGCTGAAATTCTCCTGCGAAAAGGCGCTGCTGCAGCTCGCCGTGAATACCGCCTCCCGCACCGTGGCCACCAAAAGCTCCATCCCCGCTTTGGAGGGGCTGCTGCTGGAGGGGACGGACGTGCTGACCCTGTCCGGCTACAACATGCAGACGGGCATTCGCACCCGGCTGGAGGCCGACATCCGGGAGGGCGGACGCATCGTGCTCAATTCCCGGCTATTCGGCGACATCATCCGGAAAATGCCCGACGACGTCATCGTTTTCTCCGCGGACGAGAAATTCATGGTCACCCTCACCTGCGGGGACGCCCGGTTTGAGATCCTGGGCCTGTCCGCCGACGATTACCCGGAAATGCCCGAGGTGGAGAGCGACTACTCCATGACCGTGCAGCAGGGGATTCTGAAGGCTATGATCAACCAGACCTCCTTTGCCGTGTCCACCAACGAAAACCGGCCCATCCACACGGGCTCCCTCTTTGAGGTGGGCATTGACGGGGTGACGGTGGTGTCCGTGGACGGCTTCCGCCTGGCCCTGCGCCGGGAGAAGATCGAGCAGCTGGAGGGCGGCGCCTTCCGGTTCGTGTGCCCCGGCAGCGCCTTGAACGAGGTGGAGAAGATCTGCGAGGACAGCGAGGAGACCATCACCGTGATGCTGGGCAAGCGCCACCTGCTCTTTGAGACCGGGTCCACCCAGCTCATCTGCCGGAAGCTGGAGGGCGAATTTTTGGACTACAAGAACGCCATCCCCCGGAACAATCCCATCCGCCTCACCGTGGACAGCAAGACCATGCTCAGCAGCCTGGACCGGGTGAGCGTGGTCATCAGCGAGAAGCTGAAAAGCCCTGTGCGCTGCCTCATGGGCAGCGGCTGCATCACCATGTCCGCCAAAACCGGCAACGGCGAGGCTACGGACGTGTGCCCCGTGGACGGGGACGGCCAGGGCCTGGAGATCGGCTTCAACAACCGCTATCTTATGGACGCCCTGCGCTTTGCCCCGGCGGACCAGGTGGTCATGGAGCTGAATACCGGCATCAGCCCCTGCGTCATGACTCCCGTGGACGGCGGCGACAACTTCCTTTATATGGTGCTGCCGGTGCGGCTGAAGGCATAAGGAGCAAAAAACATGAAAATCGTGACCATTACAACGGAATACATTAAGCTTCAGGATTTGCTGAAGCTGTCGGACGCCGTAGCCACCGGCGGCGAGGCCAAGATCCGGGTGCAGGAGGGCGAGGTGCTGGTAAACGGCGAAACCTGCACTCAGCGGGGCCGGAAGATCCGGCCCGGCGACAGGGTGGACTATCACGGCCTGACCCTGGGCGTTGCCTATGCGGATCAATAAGCTGACGGTCAGCGGCTTTCGCAACTATCGGGAGCAGACCCTGGACTTTGACCCCGCCTGCAACGTTATCCACGGGGAGAACGCCCAGGGCAAGACCAACCTGTTAGAGGCCATGGTCTATCTCTCCTGCGGCAAGTCCCCCCGGACCCGGTCGGATCGGGAGCTCATCGCCTTTGACGGCCAGCGGGCCGTGCTTCGGGGTGAGATCTTTTCCCGGGAGCGGGACTTTGTCACGGAGATCACCCTCCAGGCCGGCCGGCGGCGGAAGATGACCGTCAACGGCGTGCCCGCCAAAAACGCCGCGGAGCTGTCCGACGTGCTGCACACGGTGTTTTTCTGCCCGGAAGATCTGTTTATTATCCGGGAAGGGGCGGCGGCTCGGCGAAAGTTTATGGATCAGTCCCTGTGCCAGCTGCGGCCCCGGTATGCCCAGGCTCTGGCGGAGTATCACCGGCTCTACGAGCACAAGACCCGCATCCTGCGGGACCGGGAGGAGAACCCGGGGCTTCTTTCCATGCTGCCGGACTTTAACGAGCGCATGTGCCGGGTGGGGGCCATCCTCATCCACTACCGGGCCCAGTATTGCCGGGCTTTGGATTCCTACGCCGCCCCGGCCCACGAGGACTGCAGCGGCGGCCGGGAGGAATTAAAATTACGATATGAGACGGTGAAAACCGTTATGGACCCCTTTGCCAAAACGGAGGACATCGCGCAGAATTTGCGCCAGCACCAGGAGAGCCATTATCACGCGGAGCTTGCCTCGGGGCTGTGCCTGTCGGGACCTCATAAGGACGACTTTATTGTGGAGGTCAACGGCCGGAGCGCCCGGCAGTTCTGCTCCCAGGGCCAGGTGCGCACGGCGGCGCTGTCCTTAAAACTGGCCGACCGGGAGATCCACCGCAGCGCCGTGGGGGAGTACCCGGTGATGCTGCTGGACGATGTGCTCTCGGAGCTGGATCCTAAGCGGCAGGAATATGTATTAAACCGCATTTCCGGCGGCCAGGTGTTCATCACCTGCTGCGAAAACGATAGGCTGGACCGCCTGCAGGCGGGGCGGCTGTTTCACATTCAGAATGGGGAGGTGCTTTTGTGAGCTACCTGCACATCGGGCAGAATGCCATGATCCCGGAAAAACGGATCATCGGCATTTTCGACCTGGACATTACCTCCCAGTCCAAGCGCACCCGGGAATTTCTGGAAAAGGCGGAGCGCGAGGGCGTGGTGGTGCCGGTGACGGAGGACATCCCCAAGTCGTTTTTGGTGTGCGACCATCCGTACCACAGGCAGATCGTGTATATTTCGCAGCTGAATACCCAAACGCTGCAGAAGCGGAGCCGGGGAGAATAGGTGCGCCGGGCTAATATGGAAACCCATGTCATTCCGAGACCAGTGCGCACACTGGTCGTGGGAATCCGTAATACCCTTGTATGAATCCAAAGGGGAACGGATTGCCACGGGCGCGGTGCGCCCTGGCAATGACACTTTGCATGGAGTGCGGTGTGCGGCGGCACACATGGGTGCCGCCCTACAATTATAATATTTTTGTAGGGCAGGGCCCGTGTGCCCTGCCGGGAGTGCGGTGTAAACCCGGTTCGGGTCGTCCGGGAGGCCGATCCCTACGCACCATTTTTCGATAGAATTTCGTAGGGCGGCGTGTCCTCACGCCGCCGCAGGTGCGGTACAAGTCCGGGCGGCGGGCTGGGGGCAGCCCGCCCTACGCAGGATTTGAAAATCGGTGCCACCGGGCCGATGTGGGCATCGGCCCCTACGCGCGGTTTTCGATAGAATTTCGTAGGGGGCGATGCCCACATCGCCCCGGATCACGCCTTATGGAATCGTAAATACAGCGGAAGATCATCTTCCCTTGAGAAAGGAATCGGATTTATGTCAGAACTGGAAAAAGTCATCGCCGTGGATACGGAATATGATGCCTCGGAGATCCAGGTGCTGGAGGGCCTGGAGGCCGTGCGCAAGCGGCCCGGTATGTACATCGGCTCCACCTCCTCCTCGGGCCTGCACCACCTGGTGTATGAGATCGTGGACAACGCCATCGATGAAGCCTTGGCCGGGTACTGCACGGATATCACCGTCACTATCAACCCCGGCGACACCATTACCGTTACCGACAACGGCCGCGGCATCCCCGTGGACATCCAGCCCCAGACCGGCCGGCCCGCCCTGGAGGTGGTGTACACCGTCCTCCACGCCGGCGGCAAGTTCGGCGGCGGCGGTTACAAGGTATCCGGTGGCCTACACGGTGTGGGCGCGTCGGTGGTGAACGCCCTGTCCCAGTGGCTGGAGGTGCAGGTACACAAGAACGGCCACATTTACGAGATGAAGTTCTCCCGGGGCGACATCACCCAGGAGATGAAGATCATCGGCGACACCGACCACACCGGCACCACCGTTACCTTCAAGCCCGACCCGGAGATGTTCGACACCCTGGTCTACGACTATGAGGTCCTCCACGCCCGCATGCGGGAGCAGGCGTTTTTGAACGCGGGCCTGCGCATCACCATCACCGATGCCCGGCCCGGCCAGGAGCAGGGGGAGACCATGTGCTACGAGGGCGGCATCCGGGAATATGTGGCCTATCTCAACCGCAACAAGACCCCCATCCACCAGGACGTCATCTATCTCTCCGGGGCCAAGGGGGACTCCACGGCGGAAATTGCCCTGCAATATAATGATGGCTACAACGAGACCCTGGTCTCCTTCGCCAACGACATCCACACCCCGGGCGGCGGCATGCACGAAACCGGCTTCAAGGCCGCCCTCACCCGGGTGCTCAACGCCTACGGCACCAAGTATGGCATGCTCAAGGACGGGGACGACAAGGTCTCCGGCGAGGACTGCCGGGAGGGCATCGCGGCGGTGATCTCCGTGAAGCTGACGGAGGCCCAGTTCGAGGGGCAGACCAAGGACAAGCTGGGCAACGCCTACATCCGCACCCTGGTGGACAGCATCGTGTCCGACCAGCTGGCGGTGTATCTGGAGGAGCACCCGGCGGTGGCCCGGACCATTCTCGACAAGGCCCTCACCGCCAACCGCGCCCGGGAGGCTGCCCGGAAAGCCAGAGAATCCATCCGCCGCAAGACCGCTCTCGGCGGCGCGGCCATGCCCGATAAGCTGCGGGACTGCAATGAGAATAACCCCGAGCTGACCGAGCTCTACATCGTGGAGGGCGACTCCGCAGGCGGCTCCGCCACCCAGGGCCGGGACTCCCGGTTCCAGGCCATCCTCCCCCTGTGGGGCAAGATGCTCAACGTGGAGAAGGCCCGGGCGGACAAGGTGTACGGCAACGACAAGCTCCAGCCCGTCATCACCGCTCTGGGCGCGGGCATCGGCGACGAGTTCGACGCCGACAAGCTGCGCTATCACAAGATCATCATCATGGCCGATGCCGATGTGGACGGCGCGCACATCCGCACGCTGCTGCTGACGTTCTTCTTCCGCTTCATGCGGCCGCTCATTGAAAACGGGTATGTATATTCGGCGGTGCCGCCGCTTTACAAGCTGAGCCGGGGCAAGCAGACGCGGGTCGCCTACTCCGACGAGGAGCGGGACGAGGTCTCCGCCCTGCTCCGGGGGGATAACCCCGACGCCAAGGTGGACATCAGCCGCTTCAAGGGCCTGGGCGAGATGAACCCCCACGAGCTGTGGGAGACCACCATGGATCCGGAGAAGCGGACCCTGCGGCGCATCACCCTGGACGATGCCGTGGCCGCCGACGCCACCTTCACGGTGCTCATGGGCGAGAAGGTGGAGCCGAGAAAGGAATTCATCGAGAAAAAGGCCAAGTACGCGGTGAATTTGGATTACTAAAATAAGGCGGAGAATTTTACCCCGGACCGTCCGTAGGGGCGGAGTTCTACCCCGCCCGCGGGAGGGGCAGAGCCCCTCCCCTACGCACCCCTATGATACCCTTCCGTAGGGCGGGCTGCCCTCAGCCTGCCGCCCGATAATCACCGCACCTGCGGCGGCGTGAGGGCACGCCGCCCTACGCACGATTTGAAAAACGGTGCCATCGGGCCGATGTAGGCATCGCCCCGCCCTACCGCATGATCATCTATGAATCCGACGAACCAATCCTTTCACAAAGGAGATACGATATGAGTAAAAAACCCCAATACGATCCGGAGGAGATCCGGTATCCCCAGCAGCACATTGTGGAGTCGCCCCTGGTGCCGGAGATGGAGAAGTCGTACATTGAGTACGCCATGTCCGTTATCGTGGGCCGCGCTCTGCCCGATGTGCGGGACGGCCTGAAGCCCGTCCACCGGCGCATCCTCTACGCCATGTACGAGGACAATCTCACTTCTGACCGGCCCTTTAAGAAGTCCGCCACCTGCGTGGGCGATGTGCTGGGCCGGTATCACCCCCACGGCGACGCATCGGTGTACGACGCCCTGGTGCGCCTGGCCCAGGACTTTTCCATGCGCTACATGCTGGTGGACGGCCACGGTAACTTCGGTTCCGTGGATGGCGACCCCGCCGCCGCCTACCGATACACCGAGGCAAGGCTCTCCAAAATCTCCAACGAGATGCTCCGGGACATCGAAAAGGACACCGTGGACTGGGATCCCAACTTTGACGAGAGCCGCAAGGAGCCCCGGGTGCTGCCTGCGCGCTTTCCCAACCTGCTGGTGAACGGCTCTTCCGGCATTGCCGTGGGCATGGCCACCAACATCCCGCCCCACAACCTGCGGGAGGTCATCGGCGCGTGCATCTGCGTGCTGGACGACCCGGACGCCACCCTGGCGGACCTGATGGAGCACATCAAGGGCCCCGACTTTCCCACCAAGGGCATCATCATGGGCCGCAGCGGCATCCGCGCCGCCTACGCCACCGGCCGGGGCCGGCTGGTGGTCCGCGCCCGGCACGAGTTTGAGGAGTTCGGCAAGGACCGCAGCCGCATCGTCATCACCGAACTGCCGTACCAGGTGAACAAGCGCATGCTCATCAAGAACATCGCCGAGCAGGTGGAGGACAAGCGCCTGGACGGCATTTCCGACATCCGGGACGAATCCGACCGCAACGGTATGCGCGTGGTCATTGAGCTGAAGCGGGACGCCAATCCCCAGGTGGTGCTCAACCGCCTCTTTGCCCAGTCCCAGCTGCAGACCACCTTCGCCATCAATATGCTGGCGCTGGTGGATAACCAGCGGCAGCCGAAGATCCTGTCCCTGCGGCACATCATCGACGAGTATCTGAATTTCCAGGAAGAAATCATCGTCCGCCGCACCAGGTTCGACCTGAACAAGGCCCTGGAGCGTGCCCACCTGCTGGAGGGCCTGCTCATCGCCCAGGACAACATCGACGAGGTCATCAAAATCATCCGGGAGAGCTACGACGACGCAAGGGAGAACCTTATGTCCCGCTTCGGGCTGGACCAGGTGCAGGCCCAGGCCATCCTGGACATGCGCCTGAAGGCCCTGCAGGGCCTGGACCGGGAGAAGCTGCAGAAGGAGTACGACGACCTGGAGGAGAAGATCGCCTATTTCCGCCGGGTGCTGTCCGACGACGCCCTGGTGCGGCAGATCCTCAAGGAGGAGCTTTCCACCCTGGCCGAGAAGTTTGGCGACGAGCGCAAGACCGAGATCCAGGACGTGGAGGACGAGATCGACATCGAGGACCTCATTGAGGAGGAGCAGTGCGTCTTTACCCTGACCAAGGCCGGGTACATCAAGCGCACCCCCGTCAGCGAGTACGCCGCCCAGAGCAAGGGCGGCATGGGCAAGAAGGGCATGTCCACCCGGGAGGAGGACGAGGTGGTGTCGGTGTTCACCGCATCTACCCATGACTATATTCTGTTCTTCACCGACACCGGCAAGGTCTACCGGAAGAAGGGCTATCAGATCCCCGAGAGCGGCAAGACCGCCAAGGGCGTCAACATGGTCAACGTCATCCAGGTGGAGACCGGGGAGAAGGTCCAGGCCATGCTCCACTTCCGGGAGACGGAGGATGAGCCCCTGTACCTGTTCATGACCACGAGAAACGGCACCGTGAAGCGCCTGCCCGTGGACCAGCTGAAGAACATCCGCCAGAGCGGCATCCGGGCCCTGACATTGGACGAGGGCGACCAGCTCATCAGCGTGAAGGAGACCGACGGCGACCAGGATATTCTCATCGCCACCCACGACGGCCAGGCGGTGCGCTTCCACGAGAGCGATGTGCGCCCCATGGGCCGCACGGCTGTGGGCGTCCGAGGCATCCGGCTGCGGGAGGGCGACTATGTTGTGGGCGCCGCTAAGGCCCAGCCGGGCAAGACCGTTTTGGCCATCACCGAGCGGGGCTACGGCAAGCGCACCCCTGTGGAGGAGTACCGCATCACCAGCCGCGGCGGGCTGGGCATCCGCAACTATATGGTCACGGAGAAAACCGGCCCCATCGTGGGCATCAAGGTGGTGGACGGCACGGAGGACCTGCTGCTGGTCACCGAGAGCGGCATCCTCATCCGCACCCCGGTGCAGAACATCCGGGTGGCGGGCCGCGCCACCCAGGGCGTCATCGTCATGCGGTTTAAGACCGAGGGCGACCGGGTCATCTCCATGGCTCTGGCCGACCCCGAGGAGCCTGCGGCATCTGCGGAGGAGTAAACTATGGGAAGTAAGCGGGAGAGCATGGTGCCCCTGACCCGGTGGCAGTATTTCACCAAGACCCTGTACGGCGACGCCGCCACCAAGGCGGAGTTTGAGTATGACAAGGTGATCTACTTCAAAAGTGAGGAGCTGCAGCGCATCGAGGACGGCAACCGCCGCATCCACGGGCTGCTGCTGGTGATACTGTGCCTGGTGTTCCTGTCGGCCATCAAGTGGCAGAACATCTATTTCGTGGTGGCGTGCATGATCGTTATCGTGGCGGGGGAGGCGGTGCGCCTGCTGCGCCTGCCCAAGGACATCCGCGCCCACCTGATCGATTCCGGCCGGAGGAAGCGGGGATGACCGTGGACATCATCGCCCGCATCCATACGGACCTGCCGGAGAAATTCGGCGTGCCCCGGCAGAGCGGCCTGGTGCCCCAGCTCCGGGGAACCATCGTGCTGGAGCCGGCGTACCGGAACCCGGACGCCCTCCGGGGGCTGGAGGGTTTTTCCCACCTGTGGCTGATCTTTCAGTTTCACCGGGCGGTGCGGGAGGGCTGGTCGCCCACGGTGCGGCCGCCCCGGCTGGGAGGCAACCGGCGCATGGGTGTGTTTGCCACCCGGTCGCCCTTCCGGCCCAACAACCTGGGTCTGTCCTGCGTGAAGCTGGAGGGGGTGCGGCTGGATGAGAAGCTGGGCCCGGTCATTGACGTCAGCGGCGCCGACCTGGTGGATGGCACGCCGATTTTGGACATCAAGCCCTACCTGCCCTATGCCGACTGCCATCCGGAGGCCACCGGCGGGTTTACCGACCCCCTGGACGGGCAGACCCTGCAGGTAAACTGCGACCCGGCGCTGCTCTCTAACCTGACCGAGGAACAGAAGGCGGGGCTGATGGGCGTGCTGGCCTGCGATCCCCGGCCCCGGTATCAGGAGGACCCGGATCGGGTCTACGGCCTGGCCTTTGCCGGGAAAAACGTGAAGTTCACCGTAAGGGACGGGGTGCTCACGGTTGTGGCCGTGGAGGATTAATGCCGCCCGGGGCGATGTGGGCATCGCCCCCTACACCCATTTTCATGAGACCGTCCGTAGGGGCCGATGCCCACATCGGCCCGTCCCACCGGCTATCATGCTATCCGCAGGGCGGGGGGATCTTGTCCCGCCGCACCGGGTTTGCACCGCAGTTCATACAGCGTGTCATTGCGAACCAGTGACCGACGTCACTGGTGTGGCGATCCGTATTCCCTCTGCGCTTGTGCTGGCCTGGCGAAACAGGTAAAACCTCTGCGGCTACTGCGCGGCGGCGTGAGGGCACGCCACCCTACGCAAAGCCGGAAGCTTGATTCCGTAGGGGCCGATGCTCACATCGGCACGACCGCAAGCACTTTTTGTTTTTGCCTGTAGGGGCCGGCGTCCCGACGGCCCGAACCTGGGCTTGCATAAATTTTCCTACTATCCGTAGGGCGGGGTGACCTCAGCCCGCCGCGTGGGGAACGGATTGCCGCGACCAGTCTGCGGGCTGGTCACGCAATGACAAAAGCATTCACAAGGAGAGCTTATGAAAACGGTTACCATTTACACCGACGGGCAAAAAACCGCCGTGCGGTTTTATGCGGGAATGTCGGTTCTGCTCGCCCTTTGCAGGGCAACCGCAGAACATGACAAGCAAGCGCCGTCGGATAGGTGCGCTGCGTGCTGAAGTCATTTGAAATACAAGGAGCTATTATGAAAACGGTTACCATTTACACCGACGGCGCTTGCTCCGGCAACCCCGGGCCCGGGGGCTGGGGGGCTATTTTGGAGTGGAACGGCATCGAGAAGGAAATTTCCGGCGGTGCATCGGACACCACCAACAACCGCATGGAGCTCACCGGCGTCATTGAGGCCCTCTCTCTGCTGAAGGAGCCCTGCGTGGTGGAGCTTTACAGCGACAGCAAGTACGTCATCGATGCCCTGTCCAAGGGCTGGGTCTACGGCTGGCAGAAAAAGGGCTGGGTCAAGAGCGACAAAAAGCCCGCGCAGAACGTGGACCTGTGGGAGCGGCTCCTGCCCCTCATCGCCCGGCATGAGGTCCGCTATCACTGGGTCAAGGGCCATGCCTCCAACGCCAAGAACAACCGCTGCGATGAACTGGCCGTGGCCGAGAGCCGGAAATTTTGACTACTGTTCACAAATTGTTCACCGGGAATTTATTGTTTTGCCATATTTACAAAGTAATATATGAGCATACAAAGAACCTTTCCTTAAGTGATTTTCTCTCTCTCCTAACACACAACAGAAAAGCCTCCCGCTGCAAGGCGGGAGGCTTTTCTGTATCTGGCAAAAAATTCGTTGCAATTTGCCGCCGTTTGCCGTAAAATAGCCCCAAGAAAATCATAGGGAGGTACATTTTATGGATTTTAACCCCCAAATGCAGCTGGCCGGCCTGCTGGAATGGATGAACGAAATGATGCAGTCCTGCCACGGTCAGACCGCGGTCATCGGCATCTCCGGCGGCAAGGACAGCTCCACTGTGGCGGCCCTGGCCGTGGCGGCCTATGGGCGGGAGAACGTCTACGGCGTCCTCATGCCCAACGGTGTGCAGCCGGATATTGATTATTCCCAAGCCCTGGTGGAGCACCTGCAGATCCCCCACTGCACCATCAACATCCACGATGCGGTGCAGGGCGTCCTGGCCGAGATGGAGAAGGCGGGCTTTACCCCCAGCCGCCAGACCACGGTGAATCTGCCCTCCCGCATCCGCATGTCTACCCTCTACGCCGTGGCACAGAGCCTGCCCGGCGGCACGGTCATCAACACCTCCAACCTTTCCGAGGACTGGGTGGGCTACTGCACCATTTATGGCGACAGCGCCGGGGCCTTCTCCCCCCTGGGTATGTACACCACGGAGGAGGTCATCGCCCTGGGCCGGGCCCTGGGCCTGCCGGAGCATTTCCTGCAGAAGCCGCCGTCTGACGGCCTCACCGGCCTCACGGACGAGGACAACCTGGGCTTCACCTACCACGCCGTCAACGAGTATGTGCGCCGGGGCGTGTGCGACCCGGAGATAAAGAAGCAGATCGATCAGAAGCACAAGGCCAGCCGCTTCAAGTTCGCCACCATTCCCGTGTACCACAACGGCCTGCCCATGGCCCTGGAGGAGGAGACGGACTACTACAGGTAAGCCCCGGGGAAATCCCCGCCGCCTCCGTGCCCGTGCTTGACAGGGAGAATATTTCTGCTATAATGGGCATAGAAAGGGTGCTGCGACAAGCGGTTGGCCCTAACGAAGTGAACTTAAAGTTTCATAGAAACCGTCACTTGCCAGAGTGGCGGTTTCTGCGTTTTACGATGATCGTCACCGTGAAGGCTCCGATATGTAGTGTAATCCGCACAGCCTCACCCCCTCTCGGGTGGTGTGGCCAACCGCCTGCCGTTCGTGCAGCACCTGACGAAATTATAGAGAAAATTTTATATTTTGTCAATATAGGAATATTTTCTGTTCCTATGCGGCTTATCAAAAAGAAAACCGTCACCGGTCAAGGTGGCGGTTTCTTTTTTTAGGGTGAAATATATCCGGCAGCCCGCCGGCCGCAGACGGCTTACTGGCCGTAATGAGTCGCCACCCAGCGGCGGGTGTGCTCCACAAAGCGCCGGGTGGACAGGGACAGGGCGGTCTTGTCCTTTACCCCGATGCCGATGTTCCGGTAAAACGGCTGGGGCAGCGGGCAGGCCACCAGGGGATAGGGGCAGTGCTCCAGCTCCAGCTCCGGCATGATGCTGATGCCCAAATTGTTGGACACCATGGCCAGGATGGACAGGTCATCCCGCAGGATATACTGGATGTTGGGCCGCACCTGCAGGCGGTCCAGCACGGCCTGCACCTCGTAGTCATCCCCCTCCTGCAGATAGATAAACGGCTCTGTGGATAGAGCCTCTAAGGGGAAGGGGTCCCGCCCGGCCAGGGGATGGCCATAGGAAACAATGACCTGCCACTGGTCCCGGTGCAGCAGCCAGGTGTCCAGGGCTTGGGTTGTGGGCAGGCTGACGAAGCAGCAATCCGCCTGGCCGCTGAGCACCGCCTCCTCCAGCTCCGCATTTTCCACAAAGGGCAGCAGCTCAAACTCAATGTGCGGGTGCTCTGCCCGGAAGGATTTCAGCAGATACGGCAGCCACTGCACGGACACACTGTTGAAGGTGGCCACCCGCACCAGGCCGGTCTCCATGCCCCGGAGGTCGGCGGCCTTTTGCTCCAGCCGGAGGGCGTCGTCGCACAGGGTCTGTATGTAGGGCAGCAGCGCCCGGCCGTCCGCCGTGAGGGTCACGCCGCTCCGGTTGCGCACGAACAGCGGCACCCCCAGCTCCGATTCCAGGGTCGCTATGGTGTGGCTGACGCCGGATTGCGTGAAATGCAGCTCCTCCGCCGCCCGAGTGAAGCCGCCGCAGGCGGCTACCCGCAAAAACACCTGATATTTTCCCATGTTCATGTGCCTCGCCCTCCTTTGCCTCTTTAGTGTAGCACAGATTTCCCGTAGGCACAATAAAATTTCATGGAAACGATGAATAAGATTCGTTTTACAAATTGCTAAGGTTCTGCTAATATAATATCATCCAGTAAGCTTACGAAAATCAAAACTACATAAGGAGGTCGGGATCATGTTCCTGAACATTTTGTTGGCCGCTTTGGCTGTTCTTTTGGTAATCGTGGGCGTTGTATCTGCCGTTACCGGCAAAAAATAAATGAGTCGTTTGATTTACCTTTTTTTTCCATACGATATTCTTCCCTTTCCCCTTTTAATGCAAAACCGTCGCTTTCTCCAGAAGCGGCGGTTTTGCATTTCTTTTTTCGGAGCTGGGGGGCGACCGCCCTGCATGGAACAAGGCGTGGGCTGCAGGCGGGCCGGCGTCATCGACGGCCCGAACTGAATTTGCACAAGCTTTCATGTCTTTCGTAGGGCGGCGTGCCCTCACGCCGCCGCACGGTAGACGCAGAGGTTTCCCCCCATCCCGCCAGACCAGCACAAGCGCAGAGCGCGTCGCGGATGGAGACGCAGAGACCATACGAAAGCACGGCACGAATTTTGCAAATCCCGATTCGCGGGGTAGGGAGGACCGACGCAGACGGCACCTCAGCCGCGGAAGGATTGCAAAACCTTGGTTTTGACGGCGTTCTTTCCTCCCTTTCTTTCGCCGCAGAAAGAAAGGGAGCCGCGGTCGGCATCTGCGGGCACTGGCAGCACAGCGCAGGGGGATACGGATTGCCACACCAGTGTGCGCACTGGCTCGCAATGACACAAAGCAAGGGGTGCGGTGTGCGGCGCAAGGCCGGCGGACGGGCCGATGTGGGCATCGGCCCCTACGGAATATTTTGTAGGGGGCGGTGTCGCCGATGGCCCGAGCCGGATTTGCGCAAGTTGTCATGCCATCCGTAGGGCGGCGTGCCCTCACGCCGCCGCAGGTGCGGCGCAAGTCCCATCGGCAGGCCGAGGATGGCTCGCCCCACAAAAAATATCGCCGCGCCGGCATGGGTACCGGTGCGGCGATCTGCGGTTTTACGATAGCGGGGCCCGGAGCTTACGCGGCGGGACCCTCGGGGCAAGGGGCCGGGCCGTCCTCGGGCAGCTTGGAGATGAGGGTGCGGTGCAGCCGGCGGAAGCACAGCAGCGACACGATCAGGGAGAACACCTCCGCAATGGGGTAGCACCACCAGACCAGGTTGTCGTTGCCCATGCTGTGGCCGATCTGCGCCAGGACGAAGGCGATGGGGATCAGCAGCACCAGCTGGCGGATGAAGGACACGATCAGCGAATACATGGACTTGCCCAGGGCCTGGAAGCAGCCGCCCAGGGCGATGCACGCGCCGGCCAGGCAGAAGCTCAGGGAGATGATCCGCAGGGCCGGGATGCCCACCGACAGCATGGTGTCCGTGGCATCGAAAATTTTCAGCAGCGTCCCGGGGAAGATCTGGAAGATGGCCATGCCCAGGAGCATGATGCAGGAGGCATAAATGGTGCTGCGCTGGATGGCCTCGGTCATGCGGCGGCGCTGCTGGGCGCCATAGTTGTAGGCGATGATGGGCACCACGCCGTTATTCAGACCGAACACCGGCATGAATACGAAGCTGTTGAGCTTGAAGTAAATGCCAAAGGCGGTGGCGGCGGTTTCGTGGGCGGAGTGATAGGTGATGAGGATCTTGTTCATAAGGAAGGTCATCACCGAGCCGATGGCCATCATCACCACCGACGGCAGGCCGATGGCGTAAATGCTGCCGATGATGCGCCAATTGGGCCGGAAGCCCCGGAACACCAGGTGGATCTCCGGGTTTTTCTTCAGGTTCAGCACCAGCGCGAAGATGCAGGCGCAGACCTGGCCGATGACCGTGGCGATGGCCGCGCCGGCCACACCCATTTTGAATGTGAAGATGAAAATGGGGTCCAGGATGATGTTGATGATGGCCCCCGCGCCCTGGGTGTACATGGAAAATATGCTGTGGCCCGTGCCCTGGAGCAGCCGCTCCAGCATCATTTGGCCGAAGGCGCCGAAGGACGCGCCCATGACGATCATCAGATACTGGTTGCCCATTTGGATGATCTCCTCCACGTCCGTCTGACTGCGGAAGAAGAAATCCGACAGGGTCAGGCCCAGCACCGCGCACAGGACGAAGCCCACCAGGGCCAAAAACAGGCCGTTCATGGCCACGGTGTCCGCCCGCTTCTGATCCTTGGCGCCCAGGGCCCGGCCCATGAGGGCGTTGACGCCCACGGCGGTGCCTGCGGCCAGGGAGATCATCAGGTTCTGCGCCGGGAACGCCAGGGACACGGCGGTCAGCGCTGCCTCGCTGACCCGGGAGACGAACACGCTGTCCACGATGTTATACAGCGCCTGCACCAGCATGGAAATGATGATGGGCAGGGACATATTCCAAATAAGTTTTTTGATGGGCATAACGCCCAGCTTGTTTTCGTTCTGCATATCCTACCTCTTTTTTCAGTTCACGTCAGGACAGTATAACACCATTTTAGCGGAAAAGATAGTCCCAAAACGCCAAAAAAACCGGCAAAATCTGCAAATTATTTGGGTTTTACGGATTTTCCGACCAAAAACGGTGAATTTCTTCCTCGGTGCAGGCGGCGCTGCCCTGGGCGAAGCCGTCCCTTCCGCCGCCCCGGCCGTGGAGGGCGGCGTTCATGGCTTTAACAAGGGCGGAAATGTCCTGCCCCGGGTGGATGACGGCATATTTATACCCGCCGTCCGCCCCGGCGAACACGGCGCACCGGCCGCCGCAGGTGCGGCTCACGGCGTCGCACAGACGGCGCACGCTGTCCGGCTCCATGGGCGGCTGCACCAGCAGCACGTTCCCTGCATCCCGGTTCGCCTCCGCCAGGTGCTGGAACTCTGCCTCCTCCAGCCCGGCGCACCGGGCCTTCAGGCTCTGCACCTCGCCCAGCAGCCGCTCCACGGCCTCGGCGGTTTTGCCGGGTTTTACGGAGAGGGCCCGGCCCACGGCGCTGTTTTGCTGCCAGTTCAGGGCCAGATAGTCCAGCGCCCGCTGGCCGCACAGCAGCTCCAGGCGCACGCCGTCCCGGAATTTCTGCCAGCCGATGAATTTCACCAGCCCCACCTGGCTGGAATAGGCCACATGGGTGCCGCAGCAGGCGCACATATCCGCCCCGGGGAACCGGGTGATGCGCACCTGGCCCGTCAGCTCCTTCTTGCTGCGGTAGGGGAGGGCGGCCAGTTCGTCCGCGCTGGGGTAGAGGGCCTCAAAGGGGTGATTTTCCCAGAGGTAGCGGTTGGCCCGGGCCTCGATGTCCAGCACCCCCTCCCAGGGGATGTCGGCGTTGTAGTCGATGATGACGGAGCTTTCCCCCAGGTGGAAGCCGGTGTTGTCGCAGCGGTAGGTGCTGCACAGCATGCCGCTGACGATGTGCTCCCCGGAGTGCTGCTGCATGTGGTCAAAGCGCCGGGCCCAGTCGATGATCCCGTGGACTGTCTCCCCCTCGGGAAGGGGCTTGTCGCAGGTGTGGAGGATGACACCCTCCTGCTCCTGGACGTCCGTGACCCTGGCGCCGCCCAGGACGCCGTGGTCGGCAGGCTGGCCGCCGCCCTCGGGGTAGAAGGCGGTCTGATCCAGCTCTACCTGCCATTTTTTGCCCTGGGGTCGGCAGGCCAGGACCTTTCCGTCAAATTCCCGCTGAAAGGCGTCGGCGTAGTATAGCTTTACGGTTTCCATGTTGAAAACTCCTTTGGTGATAAATGTGTTTGAGAACAGTATGCCGCAAAATGGGGAGAAATGCAAGGGGGAGGGGGGAGGAAAGGGGAAAGATGGGTATGGTGTGCCGGAGCCGGGCGGACAGGGTCGTCCGCCCCTGCACGTCTCCTGATATGCTTCCTTAGGGGTTGGCCTCCCGGACGATCCGATCTGGGCATGTGCCGTATTTCTTGTAATGCCTGTCATTGCGAGACCGGTGACCGGTGTCACCGGTGCGGCGATCCGGTTCCCCCAGCGCTGCGGCTTTTATGTCTCCGACGGCTCCCTTTCTTTCTGCAGCGAAAGAAAGGGAGGAAAGAACGCCGCCAAAACCAAGGTTTTGGAATCCTTTCCGCGGCTGAAGTGTCGTCCGCGTCGGTCCCCTCATACCCCGCGAACCGGAATGTGCAAAATTAGCCCCTTGCTTTCGCATGGCCTCTGCGCCGCCATCCGCTGGCCGCTCACGCGGGCCCGCGCTGCCCTGGCGCGGCAGGGATACCCTCTGCGTCTGCCGTGTTGTGCATAACATTTCTTGTCATCGTTTCGTAGGGGCCGATGCCTACATCGGCCCGCCCGGGAAATGCGGTGTGCGGCGGGGCATATGGGCCCCGCCCTACAAAGTGATGCGCTGCCGGAGTCGGGCGGGCGGGGGCTCTGCCCTACAAGGGAAACGGATTCCCACACCAGTGTGCCCACTGGTTCGGAATGACAGGGAAAATTTTTTGGGGGGGTGTCACCGGTCGTGGCGATCCGTGTCCCCCCAGCACCCTTGCAAAAAAGAGGCGGCCGTAAGGCCGCCTCTCGATTTTTGTTTGTGCGAAAGGGCTTAGTCCTCCTCCAGCTGGCCCACCAGGGCGATGTGCAGCTCGTCCAGCTGCTTTTGCTCCACGGTGGAGGGCGCACCCATCATGATATCCTGGGCGTTCTTGTTCATGGGGAAGGGGATGATCTCCCGGATAGAGCTCTCGCCCGCCAGGAGCATGACCATGCGGTCCACGCCCGGGGCGATGCCCGCGTGGGGAGGCGCACCGTAGCAGAAGGCGTTGTACATGGCGGGGAACTTCTTCTTCACGTCCTCCTCGCCCAGGCGCACCATCTCAAAGGCCTTGATCATGATCTCGGGATCGTGGTTACGCACGGCGCCGGAGCTGAGCTCCACGCCGTTGCACACCAGGTCGTACTGGTTGGCGTAGATGTCCAGGGGGTCCATCTCGCCCCGCTCGGCCTTGAGCAGGGTCTCCATGCCGCCGCTGGGCATGGAGAACGGGTTGTGGCAGAACTCCAGCTCGCCGCTCTCCTCGCCGATCTCGTACATGGGGAAGTCCACGATCCAGCAGAACTCGTACCGCTCCTTGTCCATATGGCCCTCACAGGCGGCGCCGAAGGTCTTGATCATCACGCCCACGGACTTGGTGGCGGCCTCTCCGGCGGCCACCACCACCAGGGTATTGGGCTTCAGGTCCAGGACCTTTGCCAGCTCCTCCTTCACGGGGGTCACGAACTTGCCGATGCCGCCGGCGATCTCGCCGTGCTCGTCCACCTTGAACCAGTAACCCTTGCTGCCGGACTGCACCTCGCAGTCGGTGAGCAGCTTTTCGATCTGCTTGCGGGTGAGGGTGCAATTGGAAATATCCACCATCTTCACGGTCTGGCCCTTGAGGGCCTCAAACTCGCTGGTTTCAAAGAGCTTGGTGACGTTTTTGCAGGTGAGGTCGATGCGCAGGTCGGGCTTGTCGGAGCCGTAGGTTTCCATGGACTCCAGGTAAGGGATCCGGCGGAAGGGGGCGGAGGAGGCCACGCTGTAGGTGCCAAACTTGGCAAAGATGGGGGGCAGCACATCCTCCAGCACGGCGAACACGTCGTCCTGGGTGGCGAAGGCCATCTCCATATCCAGCTGATAGAACTCGCCGGGGGAGCGGTCGCCCCGGGCGTCCTCATCTCGGAAGCAGGGCGCGATCTGGAAATAGCGGTCAAAGCCGGAGGTCATGAGCAGCTGCTTGAACTGCTGGGGGGCCTGGGGCAGAGCGTAGAACTTGCCCGGGTGCTTCCGGGCGGGCACCAGGTAGTCCCGGGCGCCTTCGGGGGAGGAAGCGGTGAGGATGGGGGTGGTGATCTCCAGGAAGCCGTGCTCGGTCATGGCGGCCCGGAGGGCGGCCACCACCTGGCAGCGCAGAATGATGTTCTGCTTCACGGCGGGGTTGCGCAGGTCCAGATAGCGGTACTTCAGGCGGGCGGTCTCGTCGGCCTCCCGGCTGCGGTTGATCTCAAAGGGCAGGCTGTTATAGCGGCAGCGACCCAGGACCTCGATTTTGCTGGGCACCACCTCGATCTCGCCGGTGGCCTGCTTGGGGTTCTTGCTGGCCCGCTCCCGGACCACGCCCTCCACGCTGATGGTGGACTCCTTGTTCAGGCTCTTGATGATGGCCAGCATGTCCTCGGTCTCTGCCACCACTTGGGTGGTGCCGTAGAAGTCCCGCAGGACCACAAAGGCCAGGTTGCTGCCCACCTCGCGGACGTTCTCCATCCAGCCTACGATCTTCACGCTTTGGCCCACATCGGCCAGGCGCAGCTGATTGCAGGTGTGTGTACGCATTTGCATCATCGTATTCTTCCTCCTATTTTGATAATGAATTGTATAATTTAAATTAGATATTACGATTTGTTTTCTATATACGCCCTATAAGGGCTGGTGCCGGCGGGGCGATGTGGGCATCGCCCCCTACGGAGTTCTATCTATAACCGGTGCGTAGGGGCCGATGCCTACATCGGCCCGGATCGGGCTTGCGCCGCACTCCCGGCAGGGCACATGGGCCCTGCCCTACAAACGGTTTTACAATCTCACTGTAGGGTGGGACCGGTGTGTCCCGCCGCACACCGCACTCCTTGCAATGTGTCATTGCGAAGCCAGTGCGCACACTGGCTGTGACGATCCGTGCCTCCCGCGCTTTACTCCAGGATTACTGCACCCTTATTCTTCTCCGCCAGGCCGGACTGGATCAGGGCCAGGGTCTCGGCAAAGGGCAGCTTGGTCTGCTGGCCGGTCTTCATATCCTTGCAGGCCACCACCCCGGCGGCAATTTCGTCGCCGCCCAGGAAGATCACATAGGGCACGCCGATCTTGTCGGCGTAGTTCATCTTGGCCTTGAACTTCTTCTGCTCGGTGTACAGCTGGGTCCGCACGCCGGCGGCCCGCAGCTGGGTGGAGAGGGAGATGGCCGGGGCCAGGTCCTCCGTCATGGGCAGCACCAGCACATCCGCCGGGGCGGTGGGCAGGTCGGGATTCAGCATGCCCTGCTCGCCCAGGACGTAGAACAGCCTTGTCAGGCCGATGGAGATGCCCACACCGGGCAGCTGCCGGTCGGTGTAGTACTCGGCCAGGTTGTCGTACCGGCCGCCGGAGCAAACGGAGCCGATCTCCGGGTGGTCCAGCAGGGTGGTCTCGTACACGGTGCCGGTGTAGTAGTCCAGGCCCCGGGCGATGGTCAGGTCCACGGCGAAATTCTCCTCCGGCACGCCGAAGTCCGCCAGGTACGCCGTCACGGTTTTCAGCTCGGACAGGCCCTGGTCAAACAGCTCGTGCCGCCCGGCATAGCCCTCCAGGGCTGCCAGGACGTCGGCGTTGGAGCCGGTGATGGCGATGAACTTGAGAATTTCCGCCGCCTGGTCCTCGGTGAGTCCGCAGTCGCTCAGCAGCAGGTCCCGGACCTTGTCCGGCCCGATCTTATCCAGCTTGTCCACCGTGCGCATGATGGCCCCGGACTGCTCCGTCAGCCCCAGCATGGCGTAAAAGCCGTTCAAAATCTTGCGGTTGTTCACCCGGATCTGGAAGCGCTTCAGCCCCAGGCGGGTGAAGGTCTGGTAAATAATGGAAGGAATCTCCGCCTCATTGGTGATGTCCAGCTTGCCGTCGCCGATGACGTCGATGTCTGCCTGGTAAAACTCCCGGAAGCGGCCCCGCTGGGCCCGCTCGCCCCGGTAGACCTTGCCGATCTGATAGCGGCGGAAGGGGAAGCTCAACTCACCCCCGTGGAGGGCCACATACTTGGCCAGGGGTACGGTCAGGTCAAAGCGCAGGGCCAGGTCGGCGTCGCCCTTCTGAAAGCGGTAAATTTGCTTTTCGGTCTCGCCGCCGCCCTTGGCCAGCAGCACCTCGCTGGCCTCGATGACCGGGGTGTCCAGGGGGGTGAAGCCGTAGAGGGAATAGGTCTCCCGCAGGATCTGCATCATCCGCTCCATCTGCTGCTGGGGCTGCGGCAGCAGCTCCATAAAGCCCGAGAGGGTCCGGGGCGTCATTTTTGCCATGTTCGTGTTCTCCTTTTATCATGAATTTCGGTTGACGGAAAGTAAAAAAAGCGCTCCCGTCCCGTGCATTGGGACGAGAGCGCGATGCTTCGTGGTGCCACCCAATTTCGGCCCCGAAAGGGGGACCCTTTGGCGCTCCTGTTACGGGGAGCGGGCCGTGGATGTTTCCATCCCCGCTGGTGGGGCTGTCTTCACTCTGTGTGCCGGGGCGCGCTTGCAGCCGATGGCGCGCCTCTCTGCTCCGGCGGGGACAGAACTACTCCTGCTCCGTTATCGCGGTATTTCAGCTTATTTTAGCCCATTGGCCGGGAAATGTCAAGCGGTGAAGGGGCTGCTTTTGGGATTGACCACCTCGCGCCAATCCAGGTCGCCCCGGGCCAGGCCCAGCACCAGCATCTCCGCGGTGGCGATGTTGCTGGCATAGGGGATGTTGTTCTTGTCGCACAGGCGGGAGATATAGATGATGTCCGGGGAGGGCTCCTTGGTGTTGGGGTCGTCAAAGCAGAGGACCATGTCCAGTTCGTTATAGGCGATGCGGGCGCCGATCTGCTGGCCGCCGCCGTGGTAAAAGCTCATAAAGCGGTGGATGGTCAGACCCGTGGCCTCGGCCACCATCTGGCCGGTGGTAGCGGTGGCGCAGAGGGTATGCTTGGCCAGGATGCCGCAGTAAGCGGTGCAGAACTGGACCATGAGTTCCTTGCGGTTGTTGTGAGCGATCAGTGCGATATTCATAATTGCGCTCTCCTTTCTGTGCAATAGAGATAGTCTTGAAACAGCTGCCATGGTAAGGGCATCGAGCGGCAATCTGTGCTCAAAAAGAGGGGACGGATTCCCACGTCGCTTCGCTCCTCGGAATGACAGACAGGTTTTTTCGATAGTTTATTTATATCTTCATCAGCGGGGCCTTTCCGCCCGCGATGCGTTTGGCAATGTTATAGTAGGCCCGGGCGGCGTAGAAATTGTCGTCCCGCAGGGGCACGCCCTGGTTGAGACACCTGGGGATGTCCGGATCCTCCGGCACCACGCCCAGTAGGGGCAGGCCCGCGGCGTCCATGGCGTCGTCGATGGTGGTGTGCAGCTGACGCATGAGCTTTTTGGCCACCCGGTTCACCACCAAATGGACCTTGTCCGTGGGGAAGCGGTCCAGCTCCATCACCGTCCGCTGGGCGTCCCGCAGGGCGGTGACGTCCGTGGTGGTCACCACCACCACATGGTCCGCCTCCTGGGTGGCCATGCGGAAGCCCTGACCCAGGCCCGCCGGCGCATCCACCAGGCAGAAGTCGAAGTTTTCCTTGATCCGGCCCATGAGGGTCCTGACCTGGGCCGGGTCCACCCGGAAGCCGTCAAAAACCAGGGGGGCGGCCAGCAGGAACAGGGAGGGGTACCTGGGGTGGCTCACCACCGCCTCCTCCAGGGTACATCGGCCGCTCATTACGTCGGAAAAATCCATCAGGGCGCTGTCGCTGAGGCCCAGGGCCAGGTCCAGGTTCCGCAGAGTGATGTCGCAGTCCAGGCACAGCACCTTTTTCCCCATGGAGGCCAGGGCGAATCCGATGTTGGAGGTAAATGTAGTTTTTCCGGTGCCGCCTTTGCCGGACACCACGGCAATGATCTCGCCCATTTTGCCTCCTTTCCTTATTTGAGAGGGGATTTTTTGATCCTGGCAAAGGCCCGGGGGAACTGCCGGGGCGTGGGCTTCACCTTGCGGATGACCACCACCCGGTGCCGCACCTCCGCGCAGGGAACGGTGTAATCCAGGATCTTCTCGATTTTTCCGCCCAGCTGCGCAATGGCGCTGCGGGCGCTGTTGATCTCTGCGTCCGATTCCACGGATTTCATGGCCAGGAACGCCCCGCCGGGCTTCACCAGCGGCAGCGCCAGCTCGCTCAGGATCGGCAGCGCCGCCACCGCCCGGGACACGGCGTAGTCATACTGCTCCCGGTGATCGGCGGCGAATTCCTCCGCCCGGGCATGGACACAGGAAATGTTTTCCAGGTCCAGGGCCTCCGCCGTTTCCCGCAGGAAGTCAATGCGCTTGCCCAGGCTGTCCAGCAGGGTCAGCCGGGCCGCAGGCTCCAAAATGGCCATGGGCATCCCGGGAAAGCCCGCGCCGGTGCCCACGTCCACCACGGTTTTACCCCGGAAGTCCGCCGCCGTCAGCAGGTAGGCGCAGTCCAGCAGGTGCAGGGTGGCTACGTCCCGGGGCTCCGTAATGGCCGTCAGGTTCATGACCTTATTTTTCTCCAGCAGCCGCCGGGCGTATTCTGTCAGCGCCGGGATGGCGGCCGTGTCCAGGCCCAGGCTCTCCAGGCCTTGCTTTAAAATGGCTTCCAAATTATTTCTGCTCCTTCAGCAGGTCACGGATCTCGGTGAGCAGCTCCTCGGTGGTGGGGCCTGCGGGCTCCTCGGGAGCGGGCTCCTCCTCTTGCTTTTTCAGGTGGGTCAGCTTGTTCACACCCTTTACCAGCACGAACACCACGAAGGCCGTGATGAGGAAAGAAATTATAGAGTTGATGACTGCGCCTATGCCAAAGCCGCCGGGGGCCCACTCCGCAAAGGTGCTGTCGGGAATCAGCAGGCCCAGCAGGGGGGTCAGCAGATTCTGCACAATGGAGGTAACGATGGCGGTGAAGGCAGAGCCCACCACAACGCCCACGGCCATGTCCAGCACGTTGCCGCGCATGGCGAATTCCTTGAATTCCTGAAAAAACTTCTTCATATCTGTTTTCTCCTTTGCAGGATGTCAGTGCTTGGGAACCAGCACTTCCGTGCCGCCCATGTAGGGCTGCAGGGCCTTGGGGATGCGCACGCTGCCGTCGGGCTGGAGATTGTTCTCCAGCAGGGCGATGAGCATCCGGGGGGGCGCCACGCAGGTGTTGTTCAGAGTGTGGCACAGCTGCATTTTGCCGCTGTCGTCCTTGTAGCGGATCTTCAGCCGCCGGGCCTGGGCGTCGCCCAGGTTGGAGCAGGAGCAGACCTCGAAATATTTCTGCTGCCGGGGAGACCAGGCCTCGATGTCGCAGGAGCGGCACTTCAGATCCGCCAGGTCGCCGGAGCAGCACTCCAGCTGCCGCACGGGGATGTCCAGGGAGCGGAACAGCTCCACGCTGTAGCGCCACAGCTTTTCATACCAGTCCTTGCTCTCCTCGGGCTTGCAGACTACGATCATCTCCTGCTTTTCAAACTGGTGGATGCGGTAGATGCCCCGCTCCTCGATGCCGTGGGCGCCCTTCTCCTTGCGGAAGCAGGGGGAGTAGGAGGTGAGGGTCTGGGGCAGGGCGCCCTCGGGCAGGATCTGATCGATGTAGCGGCCGATCATAGAGTGCTCGCTGGTGCCGATGAGGTAGAGATCCTCGCCCTCGACCTTGTACATCATGCCGTCCATATCCGTTTGGCTCATGACGCCCTCCACCACGTTGCCGTGGATCATGAAGGGGGGGATGCAGTAGGTGAAGCCCTTGTTTATCATAAAGTCCCGGCCGTAGGCCAGCACCGCCTCGTGCATCCGGGCGATGTCCCCCAGCAGGTAGTAAAACCCGCTGCCGGAGACCCGGGCGGCGGCGTCCATGTCGATGCCGTCAAACCGCTCCATAATGTCTGTGTGATAGGGGATGTCGAACTCCGGCGCTGTGGCCTCGCCGAAGCGCTCCACCTCCACGTTGCAGCTGTCGTCCTTGCCGATTGGCACGGCGGGGTCGATCATCTGGGGGATGACCATCATGATCTTGTTCAGGGCCGCCTCGGCGTGGTCCTTCTTGGCCTCCAGCTGGGTCATGCGCTCGGCATCGGCCTTTACGGCGGCGTTGTTGGCGTCGATCTGCGCCTGGAGCTCGGCCTTTTTGGCCTCGTCGGTGCATTTTTTCAGCTGGCCGAACAGGGGGCCGTTGGCCTTGGACAGCTTGTTGCGCTCGGCCTTCAGAGCCTCGCCGTCGGCAATGGCCTGGCGGCGCTCGGCGTCCAGGGCGATGGCCTCGTCCACCAGGGGCAGCTTGGCGTTTTGGAATTTCTTGCGGATGTTCTCTTTTACCAGGTCGGGATTTTCTCGCACAAATCTAATGTCCAGCATCTTGTTTTCCTCTCTGTTTCATGTGAAACAATTTATTTCAGCTTCAGGGCGTTCAGGGCGTCCAGTAGGTTGTTCAGGTCGTCCATGCCGTAGTATTCCAGCTCAATGCGGCCCTTTTTGCGGCCACTGACGATCTTGCAGCCCCGGCCCAGGTGCGCGCCCAGGGACTTGGCGGCCTCCTCGGCGTAATTCACCTCCAGGCCGCCGGTGGTGACGGCGGGCTGGGCCTTCTCCTCGGCGGTGAGCTTTTTCACCAGCAGCTCCGTCTGCCGCACGGACAGGTCCGACTTGATGACGGCGTCCGCCGCCTTTTCCTGCAGGGCAGGGGAGAGGGGCAGGATGGTCCTGGCGTGACCGTTGGAGAGACGTCCGTCCTCCACCATGGCCCGCACCGGGGGGCACAGGTTCAGCAGCCGCAGGGCGTTGGCCACCACAGAGCGGGATTTGCCCACCCGCTGGGCGGTCTCCTCCTGGGTGAGATTGTACTGATCCATCAGCTGGCGGTAGCCCTCGGCCTCCTCCATGGGGTTCAGGTCCTCCCGCTGGAGGTTCTCGATCATGGCCAGCTCCATGGCCTTGCGGTCGTCGGCCTCGATGACGATGGCCGGGACCTGGTCCAGGCCTGCCATCCGGGCGGCCCGCCAGCGGCGCTCGCCGGCGATGATCTGATAATAGCCCGACTGGAGCTTGCGCACCGTCAGGGGTTGGATGATGCCGTGCTCGCGGATGGAATCCGCCAGGTCCGCCAGGGCGTCGGGATCGAACTGCTTCCGGGGCTGGGATGCGCAGCTCTCCACCTGGGAAATGGGCAGGTACAGGCTGCTTTTCTCCTCGCCGGTGTCCATCACATTGTCGCCCAGCAGGGCGGCCAGGCCCTTGCCCAGGCCTTTTGCATTGTTTGCCATAGGAATTTACTCCTCCTTACCTGCGCCGTTTTTCCGCAGAAATTCATCTGCCACAGCGTTGTATGCCTCCGCACCGCGGCAGGTGCGGTCGTATGCGTGGATGGGCTTGCCGTGGCTGGGCGCCTCGGACAGCCGGATGTTCCGGGGAATGACGGTGGTGTACACCTTCCCCGGGAAAAACCGCTTGATCTCCTGGGCCACCTGGATGGCCAGGTTGGTGCGGCCGTCGAACATGGTCAGCAGCACGCCCTCGATCTCCAGCTTCGGGTTCAGGCCCCGGCGCACGATGCGCACGGTGCCCATGAGGTCGCTGAGGCCCTCCAGGGCGTAATATTCCCCCTGCAGCGGCACCAGCAGGCTGTCCGCTGCGCACAGGGCGTTCAGGGTCAGCAGCTCCAGGGACGGGGGACAGTCGATGAAAATGTAGTCGTACCGATCCGCTACCTGGTCCAGGGCACGCTTGAGCAGGAACTGGCGGCCCTCCAGGTCGATCATCTCCACCCCGGCGCCGGCCAGAGCCTTGCTGCTGGGCAGCACATCGCCATAGGGTGTGGTGACGATGACCTTCTCCGTCTCCACGCCATTGATGAGCACGTCATACACGCCGTTGGAGCGGGATTTATCCACGCCCATGCCGGAGGTGGCGTTGGCCTGGGGGTCGAAGTCGCACAGCAGCACCCGCAGCCCCCTGGCGGCCAGGATAGCGGCCAGATTCACGCAGGTGGTGGTTTTGCCTACGCCGCCCTTTTGATTCACGATCGCAACAACTTTAGCCATTTCCCACTCGTCCCTCCATATTTCTGTCATGCACATTATTATATACCAACTCCGGCGCACGTTTCAATAGATTCTGATAAAAAATTTGAAAATCCGGCTGTTTCATGTGAAACATTTATCGCGGGGCAGGGGAGAGGGGGTGTTTCACATGAAACAATGCAAAAAGTCCCAGGGGAGTGTTTCATGTGAAACATCCCCCTGGGACTTATGAAGCCACGCAGAGTTCGCGCCCGCAGACTGCAAACTCCCCTTGCCGGAAAAATCCAAGGGCTTTTCAACAGCTTATACAAGCAGCACCCCGCTGTACCCCGGCAGCGTCAGATGCACCGCGCCGTCGGAGGCCAAAAACTGCTGCCCGGTCATGGCATCCGTGGCGGTGCCTTGGGACCAGGGGAGCTTCAGCTCCAGGGGCTCCGGGCCGGCGTTCATGGCGGCCAGGGACACCTGGTCGCCCGCCCGGCGCTGCACCGCCAGGCCGCCGCCCTGAGCGTAGGGATAGGTGATGTCCCCCTGCTGCAGAGAGGGACGCTCCTTCCGCAGCTGGCCCAGCCGCCGGAACCAGGTGAGCAGCGCCTCGTCCTCCTGCCCCCAGGGGTAGGTGCGGCGGTTCAGGGGATCCTCATAGCCCTGCTGCCCGGCCTCGTCCCCGGCAAACACCGTGGGGGAGCCGGGAAAAGCGTACAGCAGCATTGCCCCCAGCATCAGCCGCCGCCGGGCCAGGTCGTAGCCTTCGGGCGTGAGCCGGGCTGCCGCCCGATCCGTCTTGCTCTCTGGTGTGGGCTCGCCGCCCAGGAGGGTCAGGATCCGGGGCGTGTCGTGGGTGCCCAGGAAATTCATAGCGCTATAGAAGGCAGGGGCGGGATAGTTCTCCCGGAGGGCCTCCATGCTGTCGCGGAAGGCGGCGGCGTCGCCGCCCAGGAGCCAGTCCATGGCCGCCTTGCGGAAGGGGTAATTCATGAGTCCGTGGGTCTCCCGGCCCAGGAGGTAGCGGCGGCGCTGACCATAGGCGATCTTGTTGGTGCCGTCCTCCCACACCTCGCCCAGGAGCACGGCGTCGGGCTTTTCCGCCTCCAGGGCGGAGCGAAGCTGGGCGATGAAGCTGTCGGGCAGCTCGTCGGCCACGTCCAGCCGCCAGCCGTCCGCGCCGCAGCGCAGCCAGTGGCGCACCACGGAATCCTCTCCCTGGATGATGAACTCCCGGTAGGAGGCCTGGGTCTCCTCCACCGCCGGCAGGGTCTTGATGCCCCACCAGGCGTCGTATTCCTCCGGCCAGCGGATGAAGCGGTACCAATTATAATAGGGGGATTCCTGGGACTGGGCCGCCCCCAGGTCGGGGTAGAACCCGTCGGCGTTGAAGTAGCGGCTGACGTTGCCGGTGTGGTTGAACACGCCGTCCAGCACCACGCGCATCCCCCGCCGGTGGGCCTGGCCGCACAGGGTGCGGAAGTCCTCCTCCGTGCCCAGCATGGGGTCGATGGCCCGGTAGTCGGCGGTGTTGTAGCGGTGGTTGGAGGCGGATTCAAAAATGGGCGTCAGGTACAGGGTGGTCACGCCCAGGTCCTGCAGATAGTCCAGCTTGCTGATAATGCCCGGCAGGTCGCCGCCGAAAAAGTCGCGGCAGCGGACCTCTCCTGTTTCGTCCGGGAGATAGTCCGGCGTGTCGGCCCAGTTTTCGTGGACTGTCCGGTCCCCCACCATGCCCGCCGGGTCCGGGATGCGGCTGCGGCAGAACCGGTCCGGGAAGATCTGATAGCTGACGCCCCGGCCGAACCAATCCGGCGTGACGGTGTTCTCATACACCGTCAGCTGCCGCTCAGGGAGGGTGACGGCCTGGCCGTCCTGCCGGCGCAGCTCGAAGCGGTACCAGGCCAGCTCCGGCGTCCCGGGAGCGGTGTATGTGCCCCGGAGAGCGCCGTCCTCCAGGACCAGTGGGATGGTCCGGGTCACCCCGGCGAATTCCTCCCGGACCTGCAGCTGGCCGCCCGCAATGCCGTCCTCCGGGGTAAAAAACACAGCAAAAGACACTTCGGTGCCGCATAAAACGGCACCGAAGGGGGATTTGCAGCGGGGATCCTTGGAATCAAAATAAACAGACATAGAAAACCCTCCTTACGGAAACAGGATTTTTCCCGAAAACTTATGGCAGCAGCGTGTTCTCGCCGACAACGGTGGCGGAGGTAGACGCGCTGGAGAAGTAGGAGTTGATGATGTCCCGGGCGATGGGGGCCAGGTTGGCGCCGCCGCCGCCCTGCTCAATGACCACGCACACGGCGATTTGGGGATCGTCATAGGGGGCAAAGGCTACGAAGCAGCCGTTGGACAGCTCGCCGCCGGTCTCCGCGGTACCGGTTTTGCAGCCCACGGGCACGATGCAGCTGTTGAAGACGTAGCTCAGGCTGCCGGTGGCCAGGCCCCGGGCGCCGGATTTTACGGCCTCCAGGGTGCTGTCGGATATGTCCACGTGGTTGCTGGGCCCCTTGTTGTAGGCGTAGACCACGGAGGAGTTGTCGTAGGCCTTGGCGCTCTTGAGCAGGTGGGCGTCGTAGTGGTCGCCGCCGCTGACAAGCGTGGCCACATAGTTGGCCAGCTGCAGGGGCGTGAACAGGTTGTAGGACTGGCCGATGGCGGCGGTGATGGTCTGGCCGTCGGTCCAGGTTTCGCCGATCTTTTCGGCGTATTCGGGGCTGGCCAGCACGCCGTCGGAGTCGCCGATCTCGATGCCCGTGCTGCGGCCCAGGCCGAACTGGCTGGCGTAGTCGTCCAGCCGCTGGATGCCCGTGAGCCGGCCCACCTCATAGAAGAAGTAGTTGCACGACACGGTGATGGCCTGGGACACATTCACGGCCCCGTGGGTGCTGCCGGTGGCGTTATAGATCCAGCACCGGGGCTGGGGGAACTCGTAATAGGTGTAGATGCCCCGGTCCACAATGGTGGTGGAGGGGGTGATGATGCCGGACTCCAGCGCCGCCACAGAGGTGCAGAGCTTGAAGGTGGAGCCGGGGGCATAGGTGCCGTCGGTGGCGCGGTTGAACATGGGCAGGGAGGGGTCCTTGCTCCAGGTGTCGTACATCTCGTCCCACTGGCTCAGGTCGTAGGTGGGATAGCTGGCCAGGGCGAGCACCTCGCCGGTACCCACGCCCACCACAGCCGCCGCGCCGCCCCGGGCCACGCCGTCGCTTTTCGTCATGGACTGAATGGTGGCCGCCAGGGAATCCTCGGCGGTTTTCTGCAGGTCCAGGTCAATGGTCAGGGCCACGGTGTTGCCCGGCTGGGGCTCCTTGGCGTAGAGCTCACCGGTGACCTTGCCGCTTTTGTCGGTGGTCACCAGCTTCACGCCGTTGACCCCGTGGAGATACTGCTCAAAGGCCTCCTCCACGCCGCCCTTGCCCACCAGGTCGTCCATGGAGTAGTCGCTGTTATTCTTGTATTTGTCGTTCCAGTCCTCGGCGAAGATGCGGCTCACCCGGCCCAGGATGTGGGCGGCGTACTGGGTGTTGTACACCCGGCGGGAGGAGGTGCCGGTGGACACACCGGCATAATGGCCGTCCACCACCTGGCTGATGACCTCCACAGGCACATCCTCGGCGAACACGTAGCCGCCGGATACCTCCGCCCCGTAGCGGACTCCGGCGACGAGCCGGGCCTGGTCGTCGGTATAGTCATCGGAGATCTTGTAGATCTTCCGGGCCATGTCCAGCAGCTCGCCGCCGCTGATGGAGAGGGTCACGGTGTCCTTGCCGGTGTAGGGGATGTCGTGCTGGTCCAGCCAGTTGACAAAGGTCTCCCCGGGGGTCTCGGTGGTGAGGGCAAAGGGCGCCGCATTTGTCAGCGGCAGGGGATCGATCCAGGAAAGGCTCGCCTGCCGGCACAGGGTGATGAGCCGCCACACGGCGGCGTTGCAGGCGGCATCGTCGTCGAAGCTCTCGTCGGAGAACTTCAGGGTGTAGGTCAGGCGGTTGGACACCAAAACCTTACCATTTCGGTCGGTGATGATGCCCCGGCTGGTCTCCACGGTCTCGCGCCGGGCGGTGCCGGCCATGGACTGGGCCCGGTAGCGGTTGCCGTTGACGATCTGATAGTGAAACAGCATCACGGCGAAAAAGACCAGCACCGCGGCCAAAAAGCCCAGCAGCACAATGAGCCGGGTGCGGTAGGGATTGGATTTTTTCATAGGGAAAACGCCTCCTTTCCGGCGGATACAGGGCCGCTCACTCCTGGCGGAAGGTGCGCCGGATCTTGTAGTCCGGCAGGTAGATCAGCGGCATCAGGGGCAGCGTCAGCAGCAGCTCCTTGCCCGAGAGCAGCAGGGCGGAGCGGAAAGAGAAGCTGACGGACGCGTTGAGAAACAGCATTTGCAGCAGGTCGGTACACACGATGCTCATCGCGCCGCAGAGCATGCAGCAGAAAAACGGCTGCGACAGCACCTTGGCCGACAGGACCCGGGCCAGGAAGAACACCACCAAAAACGCCACCGTGTAAAAGCAGGGGATCACTCCCGGCATGGTGAGATCCAGCACCGCGCCGGTGGCCAGGGCGAACACGGCGCTCTCGTGGGCGGATTCCAGGGCGGCCACAGTGGACACCAGCACCGGAAACAGGAACGGATGCACGCCCCAAATGCGGATATGCACCAGCCCAAAGACCTGAACCAGCACGAATGCCAGGGCGATCAGGGCGTAAAAGAGCCATTTGAACACAAAGTCACGACGTCCCACGGCGCACCTCTCAGTCCACGATGTCGAAGGCGGTGATGATGAACACCTCCACCAGGGCGGAGGGCGTCACCGTGGGCTGCACCACGGCGTACTGGGTCAGGCCCGAGTCGTCGGTGCGCACATCCTCCACCGTGCCGATGACCAGGCCCGAGGGGTAGTATCCGCCCAGACCGGAGGTCAGCACCATGTCGCCGCCCACGGGGGTGTTGGCCCCGGAGAGGTAGCTGAGCCTGAGCTTTCCGCTCTGCATCAGCTCCAGGTCGCCCATGGCCACGGCGGACTCGCCCGTGCGGAATACCGTGGCGCCGAACTGGGCCTGGGTGTCCAGCACCGTTGCCACGGTGCACCAGTTCAGGCCCACCTCCGTCACAACGCCCACCAGGGCGCCGGTCTCGTTCACCACGCAGTTGTTCACCGCCACGCCGCTGCTGGTGCCCCGGTTCAGGGTGAGGGTGGAGGCCCAGTTGGAGTTTTCATACTGGGTTACCTTGGCGCTCTCAAAGGTGAAGTCCCGCCGCTGCTGGCGCAGGTTCAGCAGGGTGCGCAGACGCTCGTTCTCCTGGCTGTCGGTCTCGGCCTTGCGGTTGGCATCCTCCAGCTGGGCCACGCGCTTGCGCAGCTCCTCGTTCTCCTTTTGCAGGGCCTCCACGCTGTCAAACTTGTCGGAAATGGACCCGAACCAGTTGCCTATGGCGGCTCCGGCGGAGCGGAAGGGGCTGGCGATGGTGCCGGCGATGTTATTCAGCAGGCCCGTGCCCGTGGCGGACAGAATGGACAGCGTCAGCACGACCACCACCGCCGCGGCCAGGATCCATATGCCGGTTTTGTTGAAAAAATTCTTCATAGTATCACTCCATCAGGTCGATGCCAAAGCCTTTCAGCAGCCGGGCCAGCAGCAGGACCGGCAGGCCCATGACGTTGAAAAAGTCACCGTCGATGCGCTCTACCAGCAGCGCGCCCTTGCCCTGCACGCCGTAGGCCCCGGCCTTGTCCATGGGCTCGCCGGTGCGGATGTAGGAGCGCAGCTCCTGTTCCGTGGCCGGGCGGAAATATACGTCCGTATGCTGGGCGGCGGTGCAGATCTCCGCCCCCCGGCGCACGGTCACGCCGGTGCACACCGTGTGTTTTCGCCCCGCCAGAGCCGTGAGCATCTCCAGGGCCTGGGCCTCGTCCCGGGGCTTTCCCAGGCGCTTCTCGTCCAGGAACACCATGGTGTCCGCGGTGATGACGATCTCGTCGTCCGTACACAGCGCCGCCGCGGCGTCGGACTTCTCCCGGGAGATGAATTTCACGATCTCCTCCGGGGATAAGTGATCCGGATAATATTCCTCCACCTGCGGCACCCGGATGTCAAACTCCGTGATGCCCATGCGCCGCAGCAGCTCCTGCCGCCGGGGGGAACCGGAGGCCAAAACGATTTTTTCCATATCCCTTTACCTCCCTGTGGAGCCGAGGCCGCCGGCGCCCCGGTCAGTCTCGTCCAGTTCATCCACCAGTGTGACGGTGGGCTGCACCACCGGCACCACCATAAGCTGGGCGATGCGGTCCCCGGGCTGCACGGTGTAGTCTTCGCCGGACAGGTTCACCAGCCCCACGGCGATCTCGCCCCGATAGTCGCTGTCGATGACGCCCACCCCGTTAGAAAGGCACACGCCCTTCTTGATGCCCAGCCCGCTCCGGGCGAACACCAGGGCCACATAGTCCTGTGACGGCAGCGCCATAGCCAGACCCGTGGGGATCACCGCCCGGGCGCCTGAGCGCAGCGTCACAGGCCCCTCCAGGCACGCCCGCAGGTCCATGGCGGCGGACCCGGGGGTGGCAAACTGCGGCAGGGGGATCTCCCGCCCGATCTTGGGATGTACGGCTTTGAATTTCAGCTCCATGGGGTGTAACCTCTCAAAAATGAATACAAATAGTGATATTGTGTGCGAGTTATACAACCGTGTATCAAAATATTACTCCACGCCCCGGTAAAACAGGCCCCTTGTAAAGTCCTCCGGCGGAGGGCAGTCCGCCCCCTGATACCGGCGCAGGATGTCCAATGCCTCCGCCGCCGTCTCCGTGGTCAGGCGCAGCCTTGCCCAGCGCAGACCGCATTTTTTCCACTCGGGCTTATCTGCCAGGTACAGGGGCTTGCTGTTCTGGATCTCCGGCCGGCAGCCGTGGCCGCACAGCACCGGGAACTGCGCTCCGGTCCGGTCTGTAAGGGTACCGCCGCTTCCGCCGCTGCACTGTCCGCTGCACCGCAGGGGGCAGTTCTCTGTGACCATCAGCGGCAGGCGGCCGTAGACCACCGCCTCGCAGGGGATGTACTTGCGCAGATCCCGCACCTGCTGGTGCCGCAGCTCGGCGGAGACCGTGACGCTCCCCAGCCCCAGCTCCTGCAGTAGCAGCAGTGCCCGGCTGTTAAACACGTTCAGCCCCAGGTCGCCCCGGACCTCCAGCCCCAGGCCGTTCACAATGGGCAGGTGGCCCAGGTTGCTCACAGCCGCGGCGGTGAGCTGGGGATGCTCCCGCAAAATCTCCCGGAATTTTTCCTCGTCCTCCGTGCGGAAGATCCGCGGCAGCACGGCGCACAGCTTCGTGTACCCGGCGTATTCGCCCAGGTCGATCTCATCCAATAGGGAAAGGGGCAGATAGAGATACTCCACGCCCCGGGCCAGCTCCGCCGTGAGCTGCCGGGCATAGGTGACGCTGGCTGTCAGCTTCGGCGCACCCGAATAGGCCGCCGGGGCCTCCGGCAGCGCCGGCGTATCAAAGACGCGCCGCCGGGGCTTTTCCACCAGCAGCGCCCGGAGAGCCGCCAGGGCGTCCCGCCGCAGGGCGTTGATGCTCCCGGCAGAGAGCATCAGCCCATCTCCCAGGGAAATGTCCGTCTTTCGGCAGGCAAACACCGTGCCCCCGGTTTTTTGCAGCCGGGCGCGCAGCTCGTCCTCAGTGAGAGCGCGGTTTCGGGCCGCCTCCGGCACGGGGCCGGTCACGGTGACGCTGCGTCCGTCCGGGAGAGCCGCCGTCAGTTGGGCTTCCTCGCCCGCCGCTACCCGGCAGGTAAAGTCCACGGCCACGGGCCGGTTCTCCGCGCCGTTTTCGTAGGTCTTGCGCACCTGGGCAAACCAGTCCTCCGGCCACCGGGCGCTCTCCGGCCGCATGCCGAACATCTTCGGGCCCCGCCGGCCCGTCCAGTATCCGTCCGTGAACCCGTCCCGGGAAAAGGCCCGCTCCAGCTGGGCCTGCTCGGCGGGGGAGGGGGGGCGCTTCTCATCCAGCAGCCGCCGGTAGATGCCCGTCACCGCCGCCACATATTCCGGCCGCTTCATGCGGCCCTCCAGCTTCACGCAGGAAACGCCCATCTCCTCCATCTGCCGGAGATAGGGCGAAAGATTGTTGTCCTTCAGGCTCAATAGGTACCCGGTCTTTTCGCCCACGGTGTAGGGCAGGCGGCAGGGCTGGGCGCAGGTGCCCCGGTTGCCGCTGCGCCCGCCGATCATGGCGCTCATGGCGCACTGGCCGGAGTAGCACATGCACAGGGCCCCGTGGCCGAATACCTCCACCTCCGCCCCGCAGCCGCGGCAGATCACTTCCGTGTCGTGGGCGGACAGCTCCCGGGCCAGCACTACCCGCTCCATGCCCAGCTCCGCTGCCAGCCGCGCCCCGGACAGGGTGTGCAGGCTCATCTGCGTGCTGGCGTGGAGGGGCTGATCCGGGGCCACCAGCTTGGCCAGCTGCCACAGGCCCCAGTCCTGCACCAGCACCGCGTCCACGCCCCAGGCGGAGGCCTTGCGCAGGACCTCTGCCGCCTCGGGCAGCTCCCGGTCGGTGAGCAGGGTGTTCAGGGTGAGATAGACCTTCACCCCGTGCTCGTGGCAGTAGTCCACAGCCCGGGCGAAGTCCTCGTCCGTAAAATTCCGGGCGCTGCGGCGGGCGTTAAAGCTGCCCAGGCCCATGTATACCGCGTCGGCCCCGTTCTGCACGGCGGCCAGCAGGGCCTCCTGAGACCCGGCGGGGGAGAGCAGTTCCATAGCCCTCACTTCTTGCCCTGCTGGGCCTTAAAGAGCTGGCGCTTCAGGTCGGAGATCTCGCCTCTGGCCTGGGCGGCCTCGTCCAGATACCCCTTCACCTGGCGGCGCAGATTCTCCGCCGCCTGCTCGCTCTTGAGCAGCTCGTCTGCCAGGTTCACGGCAGCCAGGACGGCGGCGTCGCTGCGGCCCACCTTGGCCCCGGCGATGACCTCGTTCATCTTCTTGTCCACCAGAGCGGCCACCTGCTCCATGTAGGCGGTGCTCTCCTCGGCTACCAGGGTGTAGTCCTCCCCGCAGATGTTCACTGTGACGCGATTTGCCATAGCTGCCTCCTGTCCCCGCTGAAAAACGGATAATACTCCATACTAAATCACCTTATTATAGCACATTTTCCCGCCGGGGAAAGTCTTTTCTGTCGGAAAACAAAAAATTAACAAATTAAAGTGTTCCGGCGGCTTTACGAAAAGGGGGTTTTCGTGTAAAATGTAATCTGCATTATTGTGCAGACTAAAAAAGCCTCGCAGAGTTCGCGTCCGCAGACGCGAAAAATTCAAATCTTTTTGGCGGGAAAAACGGAGTTTTTCGCCAACAATGAAGGGGGAGAGACTATGGCGGGCTATATCATCCGGGACCGGGAAAAGACCCTGGCGCTCCCGGCGCGGCAGGTGGATCAGCTCCTGGCCGCGGCGGACGGCGATGCGGCGCTGCTGTATCTGTACCTCATGCGGGCCGAGGACGCGGTGACGGCGGAGCAGCTGATGGAAAAGCTGTCCATGAGCGCCCTGCGGCTCCAGGCGGCCCAGACCAAGCTGGAGAAAATGGGCCTCATCCAGGCCCAGGGCCTGCCCCTGCCGGAGCCGGAGCAGCGCCCGGCGGAGTACACCGCCGCCGACCTGGTGCAGCTGCTGCGGGACAAGGAGTTTGAGATGCTGGTGGGGGAGACGGAGCGCTCCCTGGGCAAGAAGCTCACCACCATGGACCTCAAGCGCCTGGCCAATCTGCGCCACGAGGTGGGGCTGCCGGCGGACGTGATCTTCCTGCTGGTGCGCCACTGTGTGGAGGAGCAGGAGCGCCGCTTCGGCCCGGGGCGCCGGCCCACGGTGGCCGCCATTGAAAAGGAAGGGTATTACTGGGCCAAGCGGGGCCTGTTCGACCAGGAATCCGCCGCCCGGTACCTGCGCACCATAGCCCGGCGGCGGGAGCAGTCGAGTCAGTACATGGCCGCCCTGCACATGGGTGACCGCCGCCCGGTGGAGGCGGAGGAGAAGTACATCGCCCAGTGGATGGACTGGGGCTTTTCGCCGGAGATGGTGGCCCTGGCCTATGAAAAGACGGTGCTGAAAAAGCAGGGCATGGACTGGCGGTACTTAAACGGCATCCTGCGCCGCTGGGATAAGGAGGGCCTGCGGACACTCCGGGAGGTGCAGGAGGAGCGCAAGCCGAAGCCCGCGGAGAAAAAGGACCGCTCCTTGGAGGAGTTTATGAAATGGTAAGGGGGCAGGAACATGGCATATGACGGCAAGGTGATGCGGGAGGCGCTGCAGCGGTTCGAGGAGGACAAGCAGCGCCGGGCGTCCCAGGCGGCGGCCCGGCGGCAGCGCATTTATCGGGAGGTTCCCCGCCTGGAGGAGATCGAGCAGCAGCTCCGGGGCACCATGGGGCGCATCATGGCCCAGGCCCTGCGCCGGGGGGAGGACCCGGTCCCGGCGATCCAGCGGCTCCGGGCGGAGAATCTGTCCCTGCAGCAGGAGCGTGCGCAGCTGCTCACCGCCCACGGCTATCCCGCCGACGCCTTGGTGGATAAGCCTCGGTGCGTCCTCTGCGGCGACACGGGCTATTGCGGCGGCAGGATATGCGCCTGCCTGCAGAAATACTATGCCCAGGAGCAGATTCGTAGCCTGAGCAGCCTGCTGGACGTGGGCAGCCAGAGCTTTGATACCTTCGGCCTGGAGTGGTATGACACCCAGCCTGGGGAGTCCGGGCGCAGCCCCCGGCAGCTGATGGAGCGGAATTTGGCCACCTGCCAGCGCTATGCCGCCGAGTTTGGGAAAAAACCGGCCAACCTGCTGCTGGACGGTGCGCCGGGCCTGGGAAAGACCTTCCTCTCCGCCTGCATCGCAAGAGTCGTCAGCGAGGACGGCTTCTCCGTGGTGTATGACACGGCGGTCCATGTGTTTGCCCGGTGTGAGGCGGCGAAGTTCCGCGCCGATGAGGAGCCGGACGCTGCCGTGGACGTGCGCCGGTTTGAGAGCTGCGACCTGCTGATTCTGGATGACCTGGGCACTGAGATGGCCACGGGCTTCGTCCAGAGCGCCCTGTACCAGCTGGTGAACGGACGTCTCCTGGCCGGAAAGAGCACCATCATCAGCACCAACCTCACCCCCGCGCAGATCGAGAGCCGCTACGGCGCGGCTATCTGGTCCCGGCTGCAGGGGGAGTATACGGTGCTGCCCTTTGCGGGGGAGGATATCCGCAGACTCAAGCGGATGATGCAGTAAGGATCCGTGAAAATGCGCCTGCGGGCGCATTTTTTCCTATACACGGGCCATCTAATATGCTATAATAGATTTCGCTAATCTCTTTGGCAGAAAATTCCGCAGGAATTTTCGCCAGTTACGTTAAGGAGCATGAAAGCCATGACCGATACCATAGCCGCCATTGCCACCGCCCGGGCCCCTGCAGCCATCGGCATCGTGCGCATATCCGGGCCGGAGACTCTGGCCGTGGTGGACGGCGTATTTGCCGCCTGCAGCGGAAAGAGCGCCGCCGCGCTGCCCCACCGCCGGATGGTGTACGGGCACATGCGCACGGCGGAGGGTGCGGTCATTGACGACGGCCTGTGCGTTATATTCGCCCCGGAGAGCAGCTATACCGGCGAGTGGTCGGCGGAGCTGCACTGCCACGGGTCTGCAGTGGTGCTGGAGGAGGTGCTGCGCAGCGCCTTCACATTCGGCGCCCGGCAGGCCAAGGGGGGTGAATTTACCCGGCGGGCCTTTCTCAGCGGGCGGATGGATCTCATCCAGGCGGAGGCCGTGGCGGATCTCATCGATGCCGAGACGGCCGAGTGCGCCCAAAACGCCGCCCTGCAGCTCTCGGGCAGCATAAGCCGGGGTGTGGAGCAGGTGTATGACGGGCTTATGGACGTCACCGCCCGCTTCTATGCGGCGGTGGACTATCCCGACGAGGATATCGAGCCCCTGGAGCAGCGGGAGATTGCCGATACCCTGTCCCGCTGCCGCCGGCAGCTGCAGCGGCTGCTGGATACCTTCCGCCGGGGGCGTATCCTGCGGGAGGGCATCCCTACGGTGCTGCTGGGCCTGCCCAATGCGGGCAAATCGTCTCTGCTCAACGCCCTGCTGGGCTATGACCGGGCCATCGTCACCGAGGTGGCGGGCACCACCCGGGATACGGTGGAGGAAAAGGTCCGCCTGGGCGGTCAGATGCTGCGGCTGTGTGACACGGCGGGTATCCGGGATGCCCGGGACAGTGTGGAGAGGATCGGCGTGGACCGGGCTGTGGCCGCGGCGGAGCGGGCGAGCCTCTCTTTGGTGGTGCTGGACGGATCCGTCCCCCTGACCGGGACGGAGGAGCGTATTTTCGCTTTGGCGCAGCAGGCGGAGCACAGCCTGCTGCTGGTGAATAAGAGCGACCTGCCCCGGCAGGCGGAGCTGGCCGGCCTGGCGGATCGGTTTGACGGCGTGTGCTCTGTCTGCGCCCAGACAGGGGAAGGGGTGGAGCAGATCGGCCGCCTGGTGCAGGCCCTCTACCCGCAGGCGGTTCGCACTGATGGCGCATTGCTGACCAACACCCGCCAGGCGGAGGCTGTGGGCCGGGCCCTGGCGGCGGTGGACCGGGCGCAGGAGGCGCTGTCGGCGGCCCTGACGCCGGATGCGATCCTCACCGACGCCGAGGAGGCCCTGGCGGCTCTGGGTGAGCTGACGGGCAAGAGCATCCGGGAGGATTTGGTGGCCACTATCTTTTCCCGCTTTTGCGTGGGGAAGTAAGCTGTGTCATTGCGGGCCGACGGCCCGACGGTCCACCCGGAATTGGCACCCCTTGTAAAAAACACTGTCATTGCGAACCGGTGACCGATGTCACTGGTGCGGCAATCCGTTTCCCCTGCGCTGCGCCTGCTAATAAGCGCCATGCCTCCGGCGGCTCCCTTTCTTTCTGCAGCGAAAGAAAGGGAGGAAAGAACGCCGCCAAAACCAAGGTTTTGGGCAGCGTGCCGAAAATTCTTTTCATCCCGCTGCCTGAGTTTTTGAAACTTTTTCAAAGTTTCAAAAACTATTGATTTGAATGGTGAGGGACACCCTTCTTGGGTTTCCCTCACACACCCTTCCTTACCGTGGTTGCGAGTTTTCCGCTTTTGAGTCTGTGCAAATTTTGCGCCGTGCTTTCGTATCATCTCTGTGTCTAATTCCGCGACGCGCTCCGCGCTTGTGCTGGCCGGGCGGAACAGGGAAAACCTCTGCGTCTGCTGTGCGGCGGCGTGAGGGCACGCCGCCCTACAAAAATATCGCGTGCCGCCGGGCCGGGTGGACAGGGTCGTCCGCCCCTGCAGAAATATGGGCGATGCCCATGCGTGCCGCCGGGATCCGCCTGCGGCCCCACAAAAACCGTGTTATCTCCCCGGGGCTTTTCCGGATTTTATACAAAATTGAAATTTGAAACGCCTTAAATGGCGGAAGGAGGGCATATTATGCGTGATTATGTTTTGATGACAGACAGCTGCTGCGACCTGACGGACTATATGGCCCGTGAGCTGGAGCTGGAGGTCCTGCCCCTGACCATGCACATGGACGGGCAGGATTACCCCAATGACCTGGCGGGAACGGCCATTTCCAACGAGGAGTTCTATAAGCGCATCCGCGCCGGTAAGCTGGCCACCACCTCGGCGGTGAATGTGGGCCAGTTTCAGGATGCCATGCGCCGGGTACTGCAGAGCGGGAAGGACATCGTCTGCGTGTGCTTCTCCTCGGCGCTGTCCACCACCTATCAATCCGCCGTCATCGCCGCTGACGACCTGCGCCCGGAGTTTCCGGAGGCGGAGATCCACGTGGTGGATTCCCTCAGCGCCTCCCTGGGCCAGGGATTGCTGCTGTATTTGGCAGCCCAGCAGAAGAAGGCGGGCCTCACGGCGGCGGAGCTTGCCAAATGGGTGGAGGAGAACCGCCTGAGTATCTGTCACTGGTTCACCGTGGACGATCTGAACTATCTGAAGATGGGCGGCCGGGTCAGCGCCACTACAGCGCTGGTGGGCACCATGCTCTCTATCAAGCCCATCATGCACACCTCTGATGAGGGTAAGCTGGTGCCCGTGAGCAAGGCCCGGGGCCGCAAGGCCGCCATCAATGCCCTGCTGGATAAGATCGAAGCGCTGGCCATCCATCCGGAGGAGCAGACCATGTTCATCTGCCATGCCGACTGCGAGCTGGACGCCCGGGCCGTGGCCCAGCAGATCAAGGACCGCTTCGGCACCAAGACGGTGTATATCAACTACATCGGCCCCGTCATCGGCAGCCACACCGGCCCCAACACCATGGGCATCTTCTTTGTGGGCACCCAGCGATGAACTGGATCGAGGTACATATCGACACCCGTCCGGCGGAGCTGGACGGCCTGTGCGCCCGGCTGGAGGAGCTGGGCATCACCGGTCTGGTCATTGACGACGAGGCGGATTTCCAGAATTTCCTGGAAAATAACCACCAGTATTGGGACTATGTGGACGAGAGCCTCCTGCAGGAGAAAAAGGGCCTGTGCCGGGTGACCTTTTATCTTGCCGATGATGCGGACGGCCGCCGCCAGCTCACCGCGGCGGAGGAGCTGGCCGCCGCTCTCCCCGGCGCCCGCCTCACCCGCGCCGCCGTCCAGGATGCCGACTGGGAGAATAACTGGAAGCAGTTTTATAAGCCCATGGAGATCGGGGAGCGGCTGCTGGTCATCCCGGAGTGGGAGCAGGCCAGCATTCCCGGCCGGGTGGAGCTGCGGCTGAATCCGGGCCTCACCTTCGGCACCGGCAGCCACGCCACCACCCGCCTGTGCCTGCAGGCCCTGGACGCCCACATTAGCGGCGGCGAGCGGGTGCTGGACCTGGGCTGCGGCAGCGGGATCCTCTCCATTGCCGCCCTGCGCCTGGGCGCGGCGGAGGCCTTCGCCTGCGACATTGACGACAAGTGCGTGGACGTGGCCTATGAAAACGCCGCCATCAACGGCATCGGCAAGGACCGCTACACCGTCCGCTGGGGCAACGTGGTCACGGACCATGCGCTGCAGGCGGAGTTCGGCGGGGAATACGATATGGTGGTGGCCAACATCGTGGCGGACGTCATCATCGGCATCTCCCCCCAGGTGCGGCCATTTCTGAAGGAGGGCGGCCTGTTCCTCTGCTCCGGTATCATCGATGACCGGGCGGACGAAGTGGCGGACCACCTGCGCCGGGACGGCTGGGAGATCCTGGAGACCCACACCAGCGAGGGCTGGTTTAGCTTCCTGTGCCGGTAAAAAGACGAATAAGCAAAAATACAGCCGTGCGGCTGTCCCCGCCTAAGGGGGATGGCCGCACGGCTGTGCGCTATATAGGGCAAAGCCCGCTTATTCAACGGATTTGAGGGACTCGGCCATGTGGACCCGGTCGATCTTGCGGCCCAGCAGGGCGCAGACCAAGACGCTGAGAAGCATGGTGATGGCGAAGGACAGGCCGTAGCTCAGGGGAGCCACATGGACGTGGAAGGACACCATGTCCACCCGGATCTGAGACATGATGAACCGGTGCAGAGCCCATCCGCCGGGCAGGCCCACCAGGGCGCCCAGGACGCTGAGCATGAGGATCTCCCGGAAGACGTAAAACCGGGTCTCCCGCCGGTAAAAGCCCAGGACCTTGACGGTGGCGATCTCCCGGACCCGCTCGGTGATGCTGATGTTGCAGAGGTTAAAGAGCACCACCAGCGCCAGGGCGCAGGCGCTGCCGATGACCAGGCCGACGACATAGTCCAGGCTCTTCATCATGTCGTGTACCAAAGAGCGCAGGGAAGCCGACACCGAGACATTGGCTACCCTTGGGTTATCCGCAATGGACGCGCCCAGGGCGTAGGTGTCCTCCTGGGTCAGGAGGTAGGCCGTCTCGTAGCTGCAGCTCTCGCCGAAGATGCGCTCATAGGTCTGGGCCGTCATGTAGGCGTAGTGGTAAACGTAGTTTTCAAATACGCCCTCCACGGGCAGGCCCACGCTCTTTGTGTCGCTAAGGGAGACGGTGAGCGTGTCGCCTACCTTGAGCCCCAGGCGGTCGGCCAGATCCCGGTCGATGATGGCGCCCTCCTGGGGGTAGGGGACGGTCTGCGCGCCGTCCGTCAGGCCGATGACGGAGGTGATGTCCGGGTCATCGGTGGCCACGGTGTTCAGGGTAAAGACCGCGGAGCCATTTTTAATTTCATAGGAGTCCGTCTCCGCAAAGACGCAGGTCTGTGCGGCGGGATACCGGGCGCGGAAGTCCTCCTGCTGGGCCGTGTCCATAGGCGTGGAGAAGGTGACGGCGATGTCGTAGTGGGTGATGCTGCCGAACTGGTCGTCGGCAATGGTGGCGATGGAGTCCCGTATGCCAAAGCCCGCAACGATCAGCGCCGTGCAGCCGCCGATGCCCAGCAGCATCATAAACAGGCGCTTTTTATAGCGCAGGATGTTGCGGATGGAGACCTTGTGCAGGAAGGACACCCGGCTCCAAATAAACCGGACCCGCTCCAGCAGGATGCGCTTGCCCGGCTTGGGGGCCTTGGGGCGCATCAGATTCGCGGGCAGCAGCCGCAGCTCCGTGTGGCAGGCGAACCATGTGGCTCCCACCGAGCAGACAAGCGATGCGCCCAGGGAGACCGCCGCCATGACGGGGTCAAAGTAATAGCGCAGACGGCTGCTGAACTGGTAGAGCATGGAATAGCCCTGCCAGATGCCCTGGGGGAAGATCCATGTTCCGATCATAAACCCGAAGACTGCGCCCAGCAGCGCCGCCGACCCGGAGTAGGAGATGTATTTCCAGGCGATGGTCCCGTCGGAGTAGCCCAGGGCCTTGAGGGTGCCGATCTGTGTGCGCTGCTCATCCACCATGCGCGTCATGGTGGTGATGCACACCAGGGCGGCCACCAGGAAGAAAAACAGCGGAAAGACCCTGGCCACGCCCTCCACAATGGAGGAGTCGCCCCGGAAGGAGAGATAGCCGGTGTTGATGGTCCGGTCCAGCACGTAGGTGGAGGGATGGTCGATCTTCTCCACCTCCACCTGGGCCTTTTCCAGCTGGCGCTTGCCGCTCTCCAGCTTTTCCTCCGCCTGGGCAAAGCCCTCCTGTGCGGCGGCCTGGGCGGCCTCATAGTCTGCGCGGCTCTGGCTCAGCTGTGCCTGGGCGCTCTCCAGCTGTGCGCGGCCGCTCTCCAGTTCGCTGCGGCCGTCTGATAGCTGCTGCTTGCCGCTTTCTATCTGCGCCCTGGCATCTGCCAGCTCTGCTTCCTTGGCGGCAAAGGTGGCGTCCGCCTGGCTGCGGGCGCTGTCCAGCTGTGCCTGGGCATCGTCCAGCTGGGCCTGGGCATCCTTGAGCTGCAGGTACTGGGGGATGACCTGGCCCCGTTCATACTGGTCGATCAGGCGCTGGGTCCCGTCCAGCATCCGCTTGGTGGCGTTATAATCCGCCGAGCCCTCCTCCAGGGCGGCCAGGCGGCTCTGCAGCTGCAGCCGTGTGGCCAGCAGCGCCTCGTACTGCAGGGGCAGGCCCGTGAGCCTGACCTTCAGGAGGCCGCTTTCCACCTGCTGGCGGTTCTCGTCCAGCTGCGCCTGTTTTTCATCCAGCTGCCCGTAGGCATCCTCCTTGGCGCTGGCCAGGGCGGCCTCCCCCTGGGTGAGCTGCTGCTCGCCGGCGGCCAGCTCCTTTTCCTTTTCGTCCAGGGTCACCTGGGCCTCGTCCAGCTGCTTCCGGTTTGCCTCCAGCTCGGCGGCGCCGCTGTCCAGCTGACGCTTGGCGTCGGCCAGCTGTGCCTCGGTGTCCGCCCGCTGGGCCTGATATTCCGCCGCGCCCCGGTCGTACTCCGCCTGGGCATCGCTCAGGGCTGCGCGGGCATCGTCAACGATCTGCTCATAGCGCAGCGGCGCCCGCTGGGCCAGCAGATCCTCCAGTGTGGGCCGCAGGGCGGCCACGGCGTCGGTGTACGCATCGGAGTACAGGGTCCGGTCAGCGCCGTCCACAAGCACGGAGACCTCCGTAAAATAGTCCAGGGCAAAGGCATCCTTGGGGACGCAGAGGAAGGCGTCGATGGCCCCGCCGCCCAGTGCGGTGGTCCCACGCTCGATATTTAAGTACAGCGGCGAGGTGCAAAGCCCCACAATGGTAAACGTATCCGCAGTCAGGCAGTCGTCAATGGAGGTCTTGCTGATGGTGACGGTGGTGCCCACGTCCTCCTGGGAGAAGCGATGCATATCCGCCAGGCATTCATCGGCCTTTTGGGGCAGGCGCCCGCAGGTCAGCTTCGGGCGGTTGACCGTATCCGTCAGGGTCAGCACCTTGAGGGTGCGCTCACTTTCGCCTATGGTGCCCACGGCGTCCACGGTGACGGAGCCCTCCGCCGCGGCGACGCCGTCTGTCCTCGCGGCGGCCGAAACATCCTCCTGGGTCAGGCCCAGGGTGCTGATGAGGCGAAGATCGTAAAAGCCCGTCTCGCCCAGATAATCCTCGGCGGTCAGGAGCATGGCGGGCTTGCTGGCCTTGAGCCCGGCAAAAAAGCCGACGCCCAGGGCAATAATGGCCAAAATGGCCAGCCAGCGCCCCAGGGAGCGGCGCAGCTCCCGCAAATTATTTTTTCTCCAAGCGCTGCCCATTACCATTCGATCTCCTCAACCGGCGTAGGCCGTTTGTTGCGCTCCATGCTCTGCACGGTGCCGTTTTTGATGTGTATCACCCGGTCGGCCATGGCGGTCAGGGCGGAGTTGTGGGTGATAATTACAACGGTCATGCCGTTTTGGCGGCTCTGAGCCTGCAGCAGGGCCAGGATCTGCTTGCCGGTGTTGTAGTCCAGCGCGCCGGTGGGCTCGTCGCACAGCAGCAGCTGGGGCCGCTTGGCCAGCGCCCGGGCGATGGCCACGCGCTGCTGCTCGCCGCCGGAGAGCTGGGCCGGGAAATTCACCATGCGCTCGCCCAGCCCCACGTCCTGCAGTACCTGGGCCGCCGGCAGCGGGTCCTTGACGATTTGGGAGGCGATCTCCACATTTTCCAGGGCGGTCAGATTGGGGATGAGGTTGTAAAACTGAAAGACGAACCCGATGTCCCGCCGCCGGTAGTCCGCCAGCTGGCGGCCCGTGAAGGCGGAGACCTCCCGTCCGTCCAAAAAGACCCGGCCGGAGGTAAGGGTGTCCATGCCGCCCAGGATATTCAGCAGCGTGGTCTTGCCCGCGCCGGAGGGGCCCACGATGACGCATATCTCGCCCTTTTCAATGGTAAAACTGGCGTCGTGCAGCGCCCGCACGGCCACATCCCCCGTGCCGTACCGCTTTTCTACGTTCTCAAAGGTAATAAAGGAGCTCATACCAAAACCTCACCCTGCCATAAATTAAAATAAGTATATCCTACGGAAATCCCCCGCGCAAGCGGAAAATCGGGAATTTACAAAAAATTCAGAGCCCCCTTCACCTATGAAAAAACCGGCGTGACCCCTGCGGCCACGCCGGTTTTGCTGGTTCAGGATAAAGACGGATCCCGGTCAGTCCACGATGATCCGGGCCATTTCCTCCGCGGGGATGCGGTACACGGCGCCGTCAACGCCATGGCGGCGGAGGGCGGCCAGTACGGCGCCCCGCTCATAGGCACAGCCGGTGAGGGCGGCGCAGATGGTCTCCGCGTCCAGGGTGGAGAAAAAGTCGCCGTATACGGCGGCGCTGCGGATGATGCCCTTCTGCACGTCCAGCTTGAACTGGATCTTGCCGCCGGCGGTGCGGCCGGAGCGGTCGATGGTGAACTTGGGGTTTTTGCCGTAGATCTGCTCCCAGCCGGCAAACCGCTCCCGGGCGATCCTCCGGATGCGGGCGTCGTCTTCGGCTGTCAGGGTGTACACATCGGTGCTGCCGGCCATGATGCTGCGCACCATGGCCGCCTTGAAATCCTCAGCGCTCATGGGGGAGGGGAGATGCTCGGCGATGTTGGTGACCCGGTCCCGGACGGACTTGATGCTCTTGGAAAGGATCTTGTAGCTGTCCACGGTGGTGGAGGCCACCATCTGCTCAATGTCCGTGTCAAACAGCAGGGAGCCGTGGTGCACGATGCAGTCGCCCAGGCGATACTGGGCGTTGCCGGAGAATTTGCGCCCGTCGATGGTCAGGTCGTTGCGGCCGTTGAAGGCGGCGGAAACGCCCATTTCGCCCAGGGCGCCAATGACCGGGGCGATGTACTGGCTGAACTCGATTTCCCCGGCCGCCCGGTGCTGGATGAAGGTGAACTGCCAGCCGCCCAAATCCGTGTAGATGGTGCCGCCGCCGCTCATGCGGCGCACCAGGCGGATGCCGTGGGCATCGGCGTAGGGCTTGTTGATCTCCTCCAGCACGTTTTGGTATTTGCCCACCATGAGGGTGGGGGTGGTGCGCCAAAAGAGAAAAACGGTGTCCGGCAGACGCTTTTCCACGGTGAAGTAATACTCCAGGCCGAAGTTGTAGTAAACGTCCGTGGAGCCGGTCTCAATATAGATCATGGGTGTCCTCCAATACCTCCCAGGCCTTGTAGGAGCTGCGGGCCAGCGGGGCGGAGGCCACATGCCGGAAGCCCTTGGCCAGGGCCAGCTCCTTCCACCGGGCAAAGTCCTCGGGCGTGGCGTACCGGGCCAGGGGATAGTGCCGGGGGGAGGGCTGGAGATACTGACCGATGGTCAGGATGTCGCAGCCGGTGGCCAGGATGTCGTCCATCAGGCGGCTGATCTGCTCCTCCGTCTCGCCCAGGCCCACCATGAAGCCGGTCTTGGTCAGCAGGGAGGGGTCCTGCTCCTTGCAGTAGCGCAGCACGCCCAGGGACCGCTCATACCGGGCCTGGGGCCGCACGGCCTGCTGCAGCTCCCGCACGGTCTCCACGTTGTGGTTCAGCACCTCCGGGTGGGCGGCGATGACGGTATCCAGGGCGGCGTGGTCGCCCTTCATGTCGGAGATGAGCGTCTCCACCGTGGTGCCGGGGCAGATCTCCCGGATGGCACGGACGCAGGCGGCAAATTGCCCCGCGCCGCCATCGGGCAGGTCGTCCCGGGTAGAGCAGGTGAGCACCACGTGCCGCAGCCCCAGCTTTTTGGCGGCCCGGGCCACATGCATAGGCTCCTCCGGGTCCGGCGGCAGGGGATGGCCGGTGGTCACGTTGCAGAACCGGCAGTTCCGGGTGCATACGCTGCCCAGGATCATAAAGGTGGAGGTGTGCTTGCGGTAGCACTCGCCCAGGTTGGGGCAGTTGGCCTCCTTACACACGGTGTTCAGCTTCAGGTCCCGCATCAGCTCCGCCACCTGGTTCACGGCGTCCTGATTATAGCGGACCTTCAGCCAGTCCGGTTTCTTCTCCATGGCTCACTCCGCTTCCAGCACGGCCACGGCTTCGTCCACGGCCACGGTGTCGCCCTCCTCCACCAGCTGCTTTTTCAGCACGCCGGACTGGGTGGCCTCGATCTGGTTGACCACCTTGTCCGTTTCGATCTCAAACAGAGGCTCCCCGGCGGATACGGTCTCGCCCTCCTCCTTCAGCCAGGCGCAGAGCACGCCGCTTTTCATTTCCGGGCGCAGCTTGGGCATGTGTATGTTCTTTTCCATATGGTGTCGTCCTTTCTCATCCGGGCGCGGCGTGTCCGCGCCGGTTACATCAGCAGGTCCAATAGCTCCTCCGCCCGGTCTCCGGCCAGGCGGCGGCAGATGGCGGCAAAGCCCTCCGGCTCCAGCCGCGCGCCGTTTAACAGCTCTGCGGCCAGGGCCCCGTCCAGGGCGGGGCAGTCCACGGCTGCGCCGGAGACCATGCCCCCCTTGGCCCCGTAGGCGATGCGGATGGGCTCTCCGGCGAAAACGCCGGTTTTCTCATAGGTGAACGGGGGCGTTTTGCCCCAGGTCCACGCCCAGGTGCGGTATTTTTCGTCCCGCAGGCGGCGCACCTGGGCCTCCTGCTCCGGCGTCAGGGTCAGCCGCCGGCCGCCGGCGGGGACCATCTGCGCAAGAAGCCCCGCCTGGAACTGCGCCAGGGTCATGGGCTGTGTCAGGTGATCCCGGATATTGGTGACGGCGCAGATGGCGGACGGGGTCCCCTTGCTCTGAAAGCCGTCGTTCTTCCGGTGGGTGGTGATCTTATCCAGCATGGCCAGGTCGGATGAAAACAGCAGGGTGCCGTGGTGCAGCAGCCGGCCCTTCACCAGCCGCTGGGCGCTGCCGGAGATCTTCCTGTCCCCGATGGCAATGTCGCAGACCCGGTCCTTCCGGGCCGGGATGCCCAGGGCCCGCAGGGCGGCGATGACCGGAGCCAGGACCGCGTCATAGTCCAGCTGGCCGCCGGTTTGGGTGATGTAGGTGTAGTTCACGTTGCCCGGGTCGTGGTATACGGTGCCCCCGCCGGTCATCCGCCGCACCACGGGGATCCCCCGGCGCAGCAGATCGGCGGCGTGTACCTCCCGGCAGATGTTCTGATAGCGGCCTACCACCACAGCCGGGCGATTCCGCCAGAGCAGGAAAACGTCGTCCTCCGTGAAGGTCTGATACACGAACTCCTCAAAGGCCTGGTTGTAAAACGGATCGAGGGAGAGATTCTCTACGGTAAGCATAAGATCGCACCTGCCTTCCTGGGGCTGATAAGGGGCCGGCTTACTGGGCGGCCAGGTGGTTGGCCTGGTCCGCAATGTGCAGCAGCTGCTCCCGGAGCTGCCGCTGCTCCTGGGCGCTGAGACCCTGGGTCACCAGGCGGTTCGTCTCCTCGATAAGGGCCTCAATGGGCTTTTGCAGGGCCCGGCCCGCGTCCGTCAGGCAGACGATGATCCGCCGGCGGTCGGTCTTGCTGTACTCCCGGACGATCAGGGCCTTTTCCTCCAGCCGGCTCATGATGCCCGTGACGGTGGAGGAATCCAGGTACAGGCGCTGGGCCAGCTGGGAGGGGGCCTGTTCGTCCTCGTCCCACAGGCACTTGAGCAGGGCGTACTGGATGGGCGTGACGTTGTACTGCTGCAGCTGCTTCTTGAAGCAGAGGAAAACGGCGTTCTGCACATTGGTCAGCATAAAGTTGATGCACTCATTTAATTGCATAGAGCGTTCCTCCGAAAATAAACGGTAGTCTAATCATACCGGAAAGGGCAAAAGTTGTCAACCGTCAAATAATTTGCATGCAAAAAATATGTTGACAAATAATTTGCGCTTTAGTAATATGGAACTGCGAACCTGCAACTACTATAATATGGAGGTAGCTATGGACTTTCAACTGAGCAAAATGCACCTGCTGCAGCAGGAACTGTTCCGGAAATTTGCGGAGACGGAGATCCGTCCCCTGGCAAAGGAGATGGATGAGAAGGAGGAGTACGATCTTGACCTGCTGGCCAAGATGCAGCGCTACGGCTTCTTCGGCATCCCCTACAGCCGTCAGTACGGCGGCGCCGGCGCCGACACGCTGGCCTACACCCTGTGCATGGAGGAGGTCTCCAAGGTAGATGCCTCCACCGGCATCACCATTTCCGTGCACACATCCCTGTGCTGCTCCTGCATCAACAACTACGGCACCGAGGAGCAGAAGCAGAAGTTCCTCCGCCCCCTGGTGGACGGCAGCCAGATCGGCTCCTTCGGCCTGACGGAGACCAACGCCGGCTCCGACGTACAGGGTGCCCAGACCGTGGCCGTGAAGGACGGCGAGGACTGGATCCTCAACGGCTCCAAGATCTTCACCACCAACTCCGGCTTTGCCGATGTGTGCATCGTCTTTGCCCTAACGGACCGCACCGTCCCTGCCGCCAAGGGGCTCACCGCCTTTATCGTGGATCTGAAGCACACCCCCGGCGTCACCGTCAGCGAGAATATCGAGCGTATGGGCATCCGGGCCGCCAGCAACTGCATCGTTACCTATGACAACGTCCGGGTGACTCCGGACCGGGTGCTGGGACCCGTGGGCAAGGGCTTTAAGATCGCCATGGGCGCCCTGGACTGCGGCCGTATCGGCATTGCCGCTCAGGCCGTGGGCATCGCCCAGGGCGCGCTGAACGAGGCCATCAAGTACGGCAAGGAGCGCAAGCAGTTCGGCAAGCCCATCAACTCCTTCCAGAACACCCAGTTCAAGATGGCGGAGATGCAGACCAAGATCGATGCCGCCCGGCTCATGACCTGGCGGGCCGCCATTGCCGAGGATCAGCATCAGAACTTCGGCCCCCTGGCCGCCATGGCAAAGCTCTTTGCCTCGGACGTGGCCAACGAGGTCTGCCGCTTCGCCGTGCAGGCTATGGGCGGCTACGGCTACTGCCGGGAGTACCCGGTGGAGCGCATGCTGCGCGACGCCAAGATCACCGAGATCTACGAGGGAACCTCCGAGGTGATGAAGATGGTCATCTCCGGTTCCATGAAGCTGAAATAAGGGAGGGCGAAGGTAAATGAAGATCGTTGTATGTATCAAGCAGGTCCCCGATACCGCCGAGGTAAAGCTGGACCCGAAGACCAATACCCTCATCCGCGAGGGCGTACCCAGCATCATCAATCACGACGATAAGGCCGGCCTGGAGGCCGCTCTGCGCCTGCGCGAGCAGGTGGGCGGCACCGTCACCGTGGTGTGCATGGGCCCGCCCCAGGCGGATGTGGCCCTGCGGGAAGCCCTGGCCATGGGCGCGGACGAGGCGTATCTGCTGTCCGCCCGTGAGTTCGGCGGCTCTGACACCTACGCCACCGCCACCATCATCGCCGCGGCGCTGAAGAAGATCGGCTTCGACCTGGTCATCACCGGCCGCCAGGCCATCGACGGCGACACCGCCCAGGTGGGCCCGCAGATCGCCGAGCAGCTGGGCGTGCCCCAGGTCAGCTATGCCCAGGAGCTGTCCGTGGCAGACGGCAGCGTGGTGGTCAAGCGCCAGTTTGAGGATCAGGCCCACCTGCTGAAGGTGCAGCTGCCCTGCCTGGTGACGGCCCTGTCCGAGCTGGACGAGCCCCGCTACATGTCCACCTGGGGCATTGTGGATGCCTACGGCAAGGATGTCACCGTCTGGGGCTTTGAGGATCTGAAGTCTGCCCTCAACCCCGAGTGGATCGGCCTGAAGGGCTCTCCCACCAACGTGTTCATGTCCTTCGGCAAGCAGGCCAAGGCGGCAGGCGCCGTGCTCAAGGGTCTCAGCGCCGACGAGGCCGTGGCAGCTATCATGGACAAGCTGATCCAGCGCCATATCATCTGACAGGAGGGACAAGAGATGAGCAAGAATATTTTTGTATTTGTTGAGCAGCGGGGCGGCAGCATTCAGAAGGTCAGCCTGGAGCTGATCGGCGAGGCCACCCGCCTGGCCGCCGACCTGGGCCAGGAGGTCGTGGCCGTCCTCATGGGCCATAACATCGCCGATAAGGCCGACATGCTGTGCCAGTACGGCGCAAATGAGGTGCTGGTGCTGGATCATCCCGTGCTGGCCGAGTATACCACCGAGCCCTATGTCAAGGGCATGGAATATGTGATCCGCCATTATGAGCCCAATATCGTGCTCTTTGGCGCCAGCTCCATCGGCCGGGATATGGCCCCCCGCATCGCCGGGCGCATCCACACCGGCCTCACCGCCGACTGCACCCGCCTGGACGTGGACGTGGAGAAGTACCAGGCGTACCTCCGCTCGGCCACCTCTCTGCCCGAGGACCGCATCGCTAAGCTGGACACCGCCGACCGCAACCTGAAGATGACCCGTCCCGCCTTCGGCGGCAACGTCATGGCCACCATCATCTGCCCCAACTATCGACCCCAGATGGCCACGGTTCGTCCCGGCGTCATGGAGATGCCCCAGCGCGACCCGGCCCGGCAGGGCAAGGTCACCCCGGTGGACGCGGGCCTGTCTATGGACGACCGGAACGTAGAGCTGCTGGAAGTGGTACACGACCATAAGAAGTCCGTGGACATCACTGAGGCCAAGGTGCTGGTGTCCGGCGGCCGCGGCGTGGGCAGCGCCGAGGGCTATGAGCCCCTGCGCGAGCTGGCGGCGGTCCTGGGCGGCGAGGTTGCCTCCTCCCGTATCGGCGTGGACAGCGGCTGGATCGAGAAGGACCGCCAGGTGGGTCAGACCGGCAAGACCGTGCATCCCGACCTGTATGTGGCCTGCGGCATCTCCGGCGCCATCCAGCATTTGGCCGGCATGGAGGGCAGCGAGTTCGTCATCGCCATCAATAAGGACGAGACCTGCCCCATGATGAAGCTGGCGGACCTGGGTATCGTGGGCGACCTGCACGCCATCGTGCCCAAGCTCACCGAGGCCATCAAGGCCTATAAGGCCGCCCAGAAAGTGGATTGAGGTGACGGCCATGTATGAGCATCTGCTGTTTGAAGTAAAGGATTCCATCGCCTATATCACCATCAATAATCCCAAGTCCCTCAACGCCCTGAACACCGCCACCCTTACGGAGCTGAACGACTGCCTGGCTCAGGTGGAAAAGAGCAAGGACGCCCGGGTGGTCATCGTCACCGGCAGCGGGGCCAAGGCCTTTGTGGCCGGGGCGGACATCTCCGAGATGGTCAGTGCCACCGCCGAGGAGGGCCGTACCATGGCTCTGCTGGCGGACGAGGCCTTCTGCCGCCTGGAGCGGATGCCCCAGGTGAGCATCGCCGCCGTGAACGGCTACGCCCTGGGCGGCGGCTGCGAGCTGGCCATGGCCTGCGACATCCGCGTCGCCGCGGATACCGCCGTGTTCGGCCAGCCGGAGTGCGGCCTGGGCATCCTGCCGGGCTTCGGCGGCACCCAGCGGCTGCCCCGGCTCATCGGCAAGGGCCGGGCCAAGGAGCTGATCTTCACCTGCGACCGCATCGACGCCCAGGAGGCCTACCGCATCGGCCTTGCCAACAAGGTGGTGCCCAAGGAGGAGCTGCTGGCCGCCTGCCAGGCCATGGCCCGCAAGATCCTCTCCAAGGGCAGTTACGCCGTGACCCTGGCCAAGGCCTGCGTGGAGAGCGGTATGGACATGGACATCGAAAATGGCCTGCGCATGGAGGCCACCACCTTCGGCATGTCCTTTGCCACCCACGATAAGGCCGAGGGGATGCAGGCGTTCCTGGAAAAGCGCCCCGCCCAATTTACGGACTGACCGGCCGCCATGCGGAGCTTTACCTATCATGTGCCCACGGAGATCGTCTTCGGGGCCGCAGCGGAAAAGGAAGCCGGACGCCTGTGCCAAAAGTACGGCGGCCGCCGGGTGCTGGTGGTCAGCGGCGGCGGCAGCGCCCGGCGCTCGGGCCTGCTGGACAGGCTCTGCGGGTATCTGGAGCAGGCGGGCTGCACGCCCATCCTCTTTGGGGGGGCCCGGCCCAACCCCGTGGTGGCCCACGCCCGTGAGGGTGTCCGCCTGGCCCTGGCGGAGCGGGCGGATATGATCCTGGCGGTGGGCGGCGGCAGCGCCATCGACACGGCCAAGGCCATCGCCATCGGCGCCAGGCAGCCGGAAAACGACCTGTGGGAGATCTGGCGGCAGGGCCTGCCGGTAACGGAGCGCCTGCCCGTGGGCGTCGTGCTGACGATCCCGGCGGCGGGGTCGGAAACCAGCGCCTCGGCCATCCTCAGCGATCCCGATACCTGTGAAAAGCGCAGCGTGCGCTCGCCGCTGAACGTGCCGGTGTTTGCCGTGCTGGATCCGCAGCTGTGCGCCACCTTGCCCCGGCGGCAGGTGGCCTGCGGCGTGGTGGACATCCTCATGCACACCCTGGACCGCTATTTCAACGGCGTCTTTGATAACGAGACCAGCGATGCCCTGGCGGAGGCCGTGCTGCGCACGGTGGTCCACAACGGTCTCCCGGCGGTGACAGACCCGTCCGACAGCCACGCCATGAGCGAGCTCATGTGGTGCGGCAGCCTGTCCCATAACTCTCTCACGGGCCTGGGCGGCACAAGGGATTTTGCCGTTCATAAGCTGGGCAACGAGCTCAGCGCCTGCTTTGACGTCATCCACGCCGAGAGCCTATCCGCCATGTGGACGGCCTGGGCCGAGTACGTCTGCGCCAGCCACCCCCAGCGCTTCACCCGCCTGGGGCAGGCGGTGTGGGGCCTGCCGGGGGATGCCCCGGCGTACCGGACCATCGAGGCGGTCCGGGCCTATTTCCAGGCCCTGGGCATGCCGGTTTCGCTGACGGAGCTGGTGATCCCGGCCGGCCAAGCGCCGCGCCTGGCCGACTGCTGCAGCCAGAACGGGCAAAAGACCATCGGCGCCTTCCGCGTGCTGGACCGGCAGGATATGGAGCGGATCTACGCCGCGGCCTACTGAAAAAGCTATCAATAAAAGCCATAATACACACGCCGATCCCCCCTCCGGGCAGCCGCCTGGAGGGGGGATCGGCATTGTCTAAAAACATCAACAATTTATCGCACGGCGCGAAAAAAGCCTCGCAGAGTTTGCCGCCCGCAGGCGGCAAAGAAGTTAAATCATTTTTCCCCGCGACATGTGCGTGGGGAAAAATACCGCTCAGGCTGCCAGTGTGGAATTTTGAGCCATAGGCTCAAAATTATGCGCGCAGCAGACTGCGATCTCTTTGCCAAAAAACGAAGTTTTTTGGCAATTAACCTGACCCTGGATGACCTGCGGGACGACCCCACCATGTGGAACAAGCTGGCGGAGGATGTAGTGTATGAGTATGCCGGCGCCGAGATCGTCACGGATCTGGCCCAGGAGTACGGCCTTGCCCAGCTGAGTGAGTCGGAGCAGGCGCAGGTGCAGGAAAACTACGATGCGTTCCTGGCCGACATTCAGGCTATTGGCGAAGATACCGCCTCCTTCCTTAATGAGTTGGGACTGACGGAGCAGGGCCTCATGGCCCTCTCCCGGGCCCGCCTCTACCAGGACAAGGTCACCGCCCTGTGGGCGGAGGACCTGGAGCTGTCCGAGGAAGAAGGCATGGCAAAATATCAGATCCTTCTGAACTACATGAAGAACATATCGGAGCAGATCGACGCCCGGGTGGCCAGCGGCCAGTATGACCGGGACCTGACGCCGCTGCTGCTGCCGGTAGAGGAGGAGTAAGACATGGATAACAGCGGAAAAGTCGTTCTTATAACCGGCGGTACCAGCGGCTTCGGCCGGGCCATTGCGGAAAAGATGGCCCAGCAGGGGGCGCAGGTGGTCATCACCGGCCGCAGCGAGGCCCGGGTGCAGGAGACTGCCGCCCAGCTGGGCGTGAAGGGCGTCGCCGCCGATGTCTCCCGGCCCGAGGACTGGGTCCGGGTGCGGGACCTGCTGGAGCGGGAGTACGGCCGGCTGGATGTGCTGGTCAATAACGCCGGCACCGGCGTTGTCATCAAGGACCTGTGCGACCAGACCCTGGAGGAGATCCGCCTGTGCGTGGACATCAACCTCATGGGGCCCATCTACGGCATCCATTACCTGACGCCGCTGATGAAGCGGCAGCACAGCGGGACCATCATCAATCTCTCCTCCGTGTGCGCGGGCCATGCCTGGCCGGGCTACAGCGTGTACGCGGCGGCCAAGGCCGGCGTGCGCAACCTGAGCAAAAGCGCCTATGTGGAGCTGCAGGAGCACGGCATCCGCTCCGTGTGCGTGATCCCCGGCGCCGGGCAGACCAATTTCCAGGTGAACGCCCAGGATGCGCCGCTGCCGGAGAATGCGGACAATCTGAAGCCGGAGGATATGGCTCAGGTGGTGTGCGACATCTGCGCCCTGCCGGAGCATGTGGTGGTGGAGGAGACCACCGTGTGGGGACGCGCCCAGGTAGTGCGGCCTCTGTGACCGAGAAATACTCATTGTTTTCTCCTCCTGAATTTTGCGGATATTTGGTATATGTATGTTTATAATAGTAAAAATATTTACTAAAGTCAATAGTAAATATTTTTACTTGCGTATACTACCTCACAGAAAGGTGGGGGAAAAATGAATGCGTATACCATCAACCTGCGAAACCTGCGGGAGGATCACGACCTGACCCAGCAGCAGGTGGCGGAGTACCTGGGCACCTCCCAGACTATGGTGGCCCGGTACGAACGAGAGGCCAGCGAATTGCCCCTGCGACACTTTATCCGGCTGTGCCAATTATATAAGGTGTCCGCCGACGATGTACTGGGACTGCGACACAGAAAATAAACCCGAGGGACAGGCAATGCCTGTCCCTCGGGTTATCTATTTACTTCTTTTTCTTCGTCCGCTGGTCGATTTTCTTGCCTGCCCACTGGGCCAGCTTTACGCAGGCGGCGGTGGTCACGGCCAGCAGAGCGGCGCCTGCGGCCAATTGTTTTTTCAGCTTCATACCTATTTATACCTTTATATCAGTACGCCAGCTTCTCGGCCAAATACGCCTTCAGCTCACTGATGGGTACGCGCACCTGCTCCATGCTGTCCCGCTCACGGACGGTGACGCAGTTGTCGCCGGCCTTTTCGGCGTCGCCCACGGTGTCAAAGTCCACGGTGATGCAGAAAGGCGTGCCCACTTCGTCCTCCCGGCGATAGCGCTTGCCGATGGAGCCGGTCTCGTCAAAGTCGATCATCCACTCCTTGGCCAGGTCCTCGTAGATCTTGCGGGCGGGCTCGGAGAGCTTCTTGCTCAGGGGCAGGATGGCCGCCTTGTAGGGGGCCAGGGCCGGGTGCAGATGCAGCACCACGCGCACATCGTTCTTGCTCTCGTCCACCACTTCCTCATCGTAGGCATCGCACAGCACGGCCAGCACGCTGCGCTCCACACCCAGGGACGGCTCCACCACATAGGGGATATAGCGCTGATTGGTCTCGGGGTCGAAGTAGGTCAGGTCCTTGCCGGAGGTGTTTTGGTGCTGGGTCAGGTCGTAGTCGGTGCGGTCCGCCACGCCCCACAGCTCGCCCCAGCCGAAGGGGAACAGGAACTCAAAGTCCGTGGTGGCCTTGGAGTAGAAGCACAGCTCCTCGGGATCGTGGTCACGCAGGCGCAGGTTCTCATCCTTCAGGCCGATGCCCAGCAGCCAGTTGTGGCAGAAGGTACGCCAGTAGTTGAACCACTCCAGGTCGGTGCCGGGCTTGCAGAAGAACTCCAGCTCCATCTGCTCGAACTCGCGGACGCGGAAGATGAAGTTGCCCGGAGTGATCTCATTGCGGAAGGACTTACCGATCTGGCACACGCCGAAGGGCAGCTTGCGCCGGGTGGTGCGCTGGGTGTTGACAAAGTTGGTGAAGATGCCCTGGGCAGTCTCGGGCCGCAGGTAGACGGTGTTCTTGGCATCCTCGGTGACGCCCTGGAAGGTCTTGAACATCAGGTTGAACTGCCGGATGTCGGTGAAGTTATGCTTGCCGCAGGTGGGGCAGGGGATGTTCTTGTCGTCGATATACTCCTTCATCTCCTGCTGGGAGAAAGCGTCGATGGGCTTGGGCAGCTCCACGCCGTTTTCGTGGGCCCAGTCCTCAATGAGCTTGTCGGCCCGGAAGCGCTCCTTGCACTCCTTGCAGTCCATGAGGGGATCGGAGAATCCCGCCAGATGGCCGCTGGCCACCCAGGTCTGGGGATTCATCAGAATGGCTGCATCCTGGCCCACGTTGTAGGGATTCTCCTGGACGAACTTCTTCCACCAGGCCTTCTTGATGTTGTTCTTCAGCTCCACGCCCAGGGGGCCGTAGTCCCAGGTGTTGGCGAGGCCGCCGTAAATTTCGGAGCCGGCGAAAATGAAGCCGCGGTTTTTACACAGGGCAACGATCTTGTCCATAGTCTTTTCGGTGTTTTTCATAGCGATTCTCCTTTATGGTAAGATTTTTCAGCTCAGTAAAAAACAAAAACGCCCTGAACTGCCGACGCAGCTCAGGGCGAACTAAACGCATAGTCCGTGGTTCCACCTGAATTCGGGTTTTCCCGCACTCTATGGCCGTAACGGTGCCAACCGGCGGGCATTTCCTCCCGCAGCTCCGGGCCGCCACGCCCATCATCACCTGTAATGCATTAAAGGTATCACTTTTTGTCCCGGTAGTCAAGAGGGAATTTTGCGGGGAAGCGAAAAAGGATCTCGCAGGGAGCAGCGCCCGCGGCGGGGCGAAAACGGTTGGCGCAGAGGATACGGATTGCCACACCGGTGACAGGGTAGGAGTGCGCAGCCTGGCGCGCCACCCGGTTGGGGCGATGTGGGCATCGCCCCCTACACATAACAAGAAAGCTTGTGCCGGCGGAGCGTCGTGGACGCCGCCCCCTACGGCTTTTTATCGGTAACCGGTGCGTAGGGGTCGGCCTCCTGGACGACCCGATACCGGACTTGCACCGCATTCCATGTAAAAAACTGTCATTGCGAAGCCGGTGCGCACACCGGCCGTGGCGATCCGCGTCCCTCGTCTCCTGCAAATTGGGCAAAAAAAGGACACCCTGTGGGTGTCCTTTTGGTTTGGTTCATCAGCCAATGTTGTTCAGCTTCAGAGTCAGCGCGCTCTTCTTGTGGGCTGCGTTGTTCTTGTGCAGCAGGCCCTTAGCGGCGGCCTTGTCGATGCTCTTCACTGCAACCTTGTAAGCGCCCTCGGCCTCGGTGCGATTGCCTTCAACGGCAGCAGCCTCGAACTTCTTGATAGCGGTCTTCAGTGCGGAGCGATTGGCCTTGTTGCGGGCATTACGAGCCTCGGACACCAGAACACGCTTCTTAGCAGACTTGATATTCGGCAAACCAAACACCTCCCCGATGATCAATTTCGCGCTTCAGAAAAAAACATCCACGCAGGATGATATTTTAGCATTGTTTCTTTCAAATTGCAAGTCTTTTTTTGAGATTTGCCGGAAAAAATTGAATATTTTCTGATTCCGGCGGCAAACTACAGTTCAGCCACAACATTTTGTGTTTTCAGAAGGGGTGTGACCACAAGCGTGAGCGTACTGGGAACGGATCTGGCGCTGGAAGCGGCCCAGGCACAGCTGAAAACCACCCGTCTCACCAGCCGGCCGGGCCTGGCGGTGCGCCGGCGGGTGCGGGACGGCTATGCCCTGACGGCCATGGATCTGACGGACCCGCAGCAGGCAGAGAAGCTGGGCCGGCCTGTTGGGAAATACGTCACCATGGAGCTGGCGCCCTACCTGCAGCGGCAGCGGGATTTCTTCGCCCGGGGTGCCCGGTGCATCGCCCGGGAGCTGGCATCGCTGCTGCCGGAGGGCGAGGGGCCGGTGCTGGTGGTGGGCCTGGGCAACCGCTCCCTGACGGCGGACGCCGTGGGTCCCCTGGCCCTGCCGCACATCCTGGTGACCCGGCACATGCTGCAGGCCATGCCGGAGGAATTTTCGGGCTTTGCCTCCGTGGCGGCCCTGGCCACCGGAGTGCTGGCGGAGACGGGGCTGGAGAGCTCCGAGCTCATCGCCGCGGCAGCGGAGAAAATAAGGCCACGGTGCGTCATTGTCCTGGACGCCCTGGCCGCCGCAGGTCGGGAAAAGCTCTGCGCCGTGCTGCAGCTGACGGACACGGGACTGACCCCCGGCTCCGGAGTGGGCAACCACCGCCGGGAGGTATCCCAAAATACTTTGGGGGTGCCGGTGCTGGCCCTGGGCCTGCCCACGGTGATCCGGGCGGATCAGCTCATAGGCGAGGAGAGCCCGGCAGAGGGGGACGCCCTATTCGTCACGCCCCGGGACATCGACCAGCGGGTACGGGAGCTGAGCCGCATGATGGCCTACGGTATTGACCTGGCCCTGCAGCCTCACCTGACCGTGGAGGACATCACGGGGCTGCTGGGGTGAAGGAAACTGTCGAAAAATTCCTTTGGAATTTTTCGACAAATGGATTGCAGTCTGCTGTGGGCGGCGAACTCTGCGAGGCTTTTTGACATACTGAAAAGGCCGCTCCGGAAGGAGGCACTTCGTAAGGAAGTGTCTCCTTCGGCTTTTGTAATCAGCCGGAATGATTGGATTGTAGGTAAAAAAACAATCATATTGGAGGGTTACAAAATGGAAAAGTACATCTACAACGAGAAAAACGGACTTTGGTATGAATTGCAAGATGATTACTATCTTCCTTGCTTAAATGCTCATGTACGGTAAAGAAGCAAGCAACCGAAAACAATAGATAGAC